>OFFX01001958.1_pt1 | contig 13693 bp, 11 predicted proteins | sample 1521511 | NCBI WGS metagenome assembly OFFX01 (sample SAMEA3504125, study PRJEB24116) | mouse gut metagenome | biome: mouse gut; feature: mouse-associated habitat; material: faeces | place: Denmark | collected 2011
GCCTGTTCTCCCCCAAGACCGGCAAGACCTACGACGGCACGGTGCTTCTGGCCGATACCGGCGGCAAGTATGTCAATTTCCGCATGGAGTGGAAAAAGTGACGCCCTGATATAGCACAGGCAGAAATCCCCGTTTCGGCTGACAGCGCCGGGCGGGGATTTTGTCTGTTCGGAACGGAAAGGAGGGAATGCCATAGAAAAGAAAGCTATTGAAATCATTTCCCCTCTTATGCTGATCGACACAGGGCAGACGGCCTTTGATATGCGCCAGATCGAGAACCGGCGCTTCATGTTCTCCCCGCAATCGGGGGAATTGATTTTAGGCAGGCAGTACAAGGGCAGCCAGCTTTATGCCAGCCACGCCGAGGAACACGGCAAGAGCGGTGCAAAGGCCCCCTATGACAGCTTCATCCGGGGCTGGGTAGGCGCAGGCCGTCAATACCCCCACGGCGTTATCCATTTTGCCCCCAATGTGGAGAGCGCCAATGTGGAACAGTTTGAACGGGCATTTTCCACGCTGGAAATGTTCAGGGAGAACGGTGCGGAGGGCCAGACCGTTATTCGGGGCTTTGGGAATACCTGGGAACAGCCCCTATCAAATATCATTCCAGACCAAGAAAGGAGCGACCGAGTGAGCGAAGTATTTTACATACAGTTGAGCAACCACACCACCCAGCGGGACGGTAAATCCGGCGTCTGGCTGGACTTGCCCGCCACGGCGGAACAGGTGCGGGCGGCGATGGGGCAGATCGGCGTCACGCAGGATAATCCGTGGGATTACTCTGTCACCGGCTTTTCCACCCCGGAGGGCCGTCACCTGGCTATCCCCTACGACCTGGCGCTGGCCTCCGGCGTGAACGAGCTGAATTTCCTTGCCGTCCGGCTGGAAAAGCTGGACGCCTACGAGATCGGCACACTGAACGCCGCCTTGCAGCAGAAGAACACCGAATTGCGGACGATCAGCCGCATCATCGACTACCCCGACAATCTGGATTATTTCGTCAATCTCCCCGACATCCATACTGTGGCTGCGCTGGGGGACTACTACCTGAACCGCTCCGGCATGGTGGATATGCCCGACGAGTGGAAACCCGCCATCGACACGGCTGCGCTGGGAAAGCACATCGCCGGACTGGAACAGGGGGCCTTTACCGAGTACGGCTATATCGTCAAGAGCGGCGACCAGTGGAAGCAGGTCTACGAGGGCCAGATCATTCCAGAGGAATACCGGGTGCTGTCCTTTCCGCCTCCGCAGGTGGAACGGGACGAGGCCAGCCGCCCCCAGCCCCAGCCGGAGCAGACCGCCCCGGCCTCCCAGCCCGTCATTCCAATTGTGCTGACCGGCAGGAACAATGCCGAGCGCATGAAAGAGATCACCGATAAACTGGAAGCCGGTATTCAGGCCCTTTTTGAGAGCGAACAGTATAAAAACTACCTCACCGCCATGTCCAAGTTCCACAATTACAGCTTCAACAACACCCTCCTGATCGCCATGCAGAAGCCGGACGCCTCCCTGGTGGCGGGCTACAACAAGTGGAAGGACGAGTTCGAGCGCCATGTGAAGCGGGGGGAGCGGGCCATCAAGATTTTGGCCCCGGCCCCCTACAAGGTGCGGCGGCAGGTGGAAAAGCTGGACGCCAGCGGCAGGCCCATCCCCGGCCCGGACGGGAAGCCGCTGACCGAGGAACAGGAAGTGACCGTCCCCGCCTTTAAGGTGGTGTCGGTGTTCGATGTGTCACAGACCGAGGGGCGGGAGATACCCGACATCGCCGTGGACGAGCTGACCGGCAGTGTGGAGCGGTATCAGGACTTCTTCACCGCCCTGGAGCGGACTTCCCCTGTCCCTATCGCCTTTGAGAACATCGAGAGCGGGGCGCACGGCTACTACCACCTGGAGGAAAAGCGCATCGCCATTGACGAGGGCATGAGCGAATTGCAGACCTTGAAAACCGCTATCCATGAGATCGCCCACGCCACCCTCCACGCCATTGACAAGGACGCCACGCCGGAGGAATTGGCCGACCGCCCCGACCGCCGCACCCGTGAGGTGCAGGCCGAGAGCGTGGCCTACGCCGTCTGCCAGCACTACGGGCTGGACACGTCGGATTACTCGTTCGGCTATGTGGCCGGTTGGAGTTCCGGCAAAGAGCTGTCCGAGCTGAAAGCCTCTCTTGAAACCATCCGGGCCACGGCCAACGGCCTGATAACCAAGATTGACGGCCACCTGGCCCAGCTTCAGCAGGAGCGGGAGGCCCAACAGGTGGAGACCCCGGCCATCTGGAACGGGCTGGACGGCCTTATCAACGACAAGCCTTTCATGCCGGGAGCCACCCCGGAGCAGCAGGCCAACGCCCTGATCGACTTTGCCGAGCGTGACGGCCAGCGGTTGGGCAACGGGGAACGCCGCCTGATCGTGGATTATGCCAATGTTATCCGGGACTATCACAAGGTTGCCGACCTTATCAATGAGCTGTGCGAGGATGGTTTTGAGATACAGCACGGCCATGTGGACGCTTCGGTGCAGATGCGGGTGGAGCGTGAGATCGCGGAAGCGCCCCCAATTCTCCTTGACCCGGAGGCCGAACCGCTGGTGACGGTCATTTGGAGCGAGAGCGCCGACCTGCGGGACGGGGAGCAGATGCCCCTTTCCCAAGCGGAAATTGTGTTCAAGGCCCTGGACGATGCCATGAAGAATGAGCCGGGCTACGACAAGACCAAGTTCCGCATTGACTTCACCATGAACGGTGAGGCGGACAACTACGAGGGACGGCAGGACTTTGGCGACGGGGACGGTTCCCTGATCGAGCATATCCAAGGCTACCATGAGTATTACGCACAGTCCGAAAGCTGGAAAAAGAGCGTCATTGAGCGGACAGGGATAGAGGGCTGGGAGCAGGAGGTAGCCGAACGGGACATGATTTTGGGCGAGTTCGTCCCCTATCTGAAACTGCACTGTAACCTCTCCGCTATGGAACGGGAGGCCCAGCGGCCCTTACAGTCCGGGGAAACCCTGACCCCGGAGCAGACCGCCTACTTCAACGCCGTTCTGGACTATGTGCGCCAGTGCCGCCCGCTTCTCAATCAGGGACAGTATCAGCTGCCGGAACCGCCCCATCTGGCCGACTTCGACGTGGACTTGCAGGAGTACAAGGCCCATGTCATGGATGAAATACAGCGGGAAGCCGCCGCAGCCGGTATGACGGTGGAGGAATACGCCGCCAACGGCTACGAGGCCCCCGCCGAGGAGCCTGCGCCGGGACAGGAGGCAACGCAGACCAACGACACACCGGAAAGCCCTGCCCCTGAAACGCCGGAGCAGGCGGAGCCGCCCGCCCCCGTCCTCACGGAGTTGGAGAAAAAGGCCGTTGAGATTGCCAAGGGCTATGAAAATCTGCCCTTGCAGGACAGGATAGATGTGATCGCCCGGACATTCGGCTGTACCACGGGCAAGATCGAAACCTCCCCCTGCCGGGGCAAGTGGCGGGGGACAAGTGATATTTCCATCCGCTTTGACAACGGCGCTTCCCTGGTTATCGGCAATTACCGTACCCCGAAAGCCAAGACGGTCAAGGTGCAAAGCGAGTGTGTCAACGCTGTTCTGGTGCGGTATAACCCGGAGATCGTTCAGGCCACGAAAGAGGCCGCTGTCGCCGCCCTGCTGCGGAAAGAGGTAAAGGACAACGCCATCGCCGCCGAAAAGGGCTTGAAGCCTTACACGTTCCTCAATGTGGAGCTGCACGACGGCGCGGACAACATGAGCGGCTACATGGGCTGGTACTATGTGACCCTGGCCGTTGACGGGAAAATCTGTACCCACCTGGAAACGGGGCTTGCCCACGACATCGCCAGCGGCAAGGTGAGCGATACCCCCACAAGGGAGGATTATTTTACAGCGGGGGTGCTGAAAGAAGATCAGGTTGACTATGTGATGAACAACGTGGGCTTTTCTTCTGCTTCCGGGTTGTACTCGCTGCCCCTCCATGACGATGTGCGGGAGCGGGCGGAAAAGACGCTGGCGGAACGGGAGGCCCAAGCCGCCCTGCCCACTGTGGAGCCGACGCCGGAGAGCATTTCCGCCGAGCTGTACGACCTGATGTGCGCCTACGACCCGGAATTTATGAAAAACTATGAAAACCGGGAAGATCAGATAGGTGGGACTATCCGGGAAATGCAGGAGATCGGCCCCACGTCCTTTGAGCTGGTGATCGTGGGCATCCGGGACGACGAACAGGCCCCCGCCGCCCTCCGGGAACGCGCCGCCGCCCTGATGGACACCATCGACCGCTACAAGGAGCTGAACAACACCTTTTCCATCTATCAGGTACGGGGCGGGCCGGAAACACGGGATTTCCGCTTTGAGCCGTATTATCGCCTGCTGGCGACCGGGCGGACGGTTGACCCGGCGAATTATGACCTGGTGTATACTGCCCCGCTTCGGGACACCGACACGCTGGAAAGCATTTACCGCCAATTCAACACCGACCACCCCGCCGACTTCAAGGGACACAGCCTTTCCGTTTCCGATGTGGTGGTGCTTCGCCACGGCGACCGGCAGGAGGCCCATTTTTGCGACGATGTGGGGTTCCGGGAAGTGCCGGAGTTTTTGCGGGAAAATCCCCTGCGTACCGCCGAGCTGTCCACCGAACAGAACGAGAACATGATCGACGGCGTTCTGAACAATGCCCCGTCCCCCGGTGAGGTCGAGGCCAAGGAGGAAGCCGGGGAGCCGATTGCCGGACAGCCGCCGCAGGCCGACGCCCCGGAACAGCCGGAAGCCCCGGAGCAGGCCCCCGTCCGCTATTACACCATCAACGAGGGAGCGGCCCGCCGTGCCAAGGAAGCCAACAGCTTTGACGACTACCGGCCCGGCAGCGCCACGGCGGAGTATCGCCGCATGGTGGACAAGGCGGTGGAGATCGCCCAGCGGCAGAAAAAGCGGGTTGACCCGGAATTTCACGATAAGATAGACCAGCTTCTTGACACCTACGCCCGCCTGCTGGCACAGAACATGAATAAAGGCTATGAGATCGCCGCCCGTGTCCCCTCCGTGATGATTGCCGGGCCTGCCAATTTCCCCGTGAAGAAAAAGCAGAAGCAGAACGCCGCCGATGATAAGAATATGCGGGAATGGCAGGAGATACAGGGCTTGCTTGATAAAATCCGCAGTACGGGCATGGGCGGCATCAGCGCCGACGACCCCAACGCCATTGAGAAGCTGCAAGCCAAGCTGGAAAAGCTGGAAGCCCAACAGGAAATGATGAAAGCGGTGAACGCCTACTACCGCAAGCACAAGACGTTGGAGGGCTGTCCCCACCTGTCCCAAAAGAGCATTGAGGCGTTCCAGTCCGGCATGGCCGGGGGCGGCGGGGAACCTCCCTTTTTGCCCTGGCAGTTGTCCAACAATAACGCCAACATCCGGCAGGTGCGGAGCCGTATCGAGCAGTTGATCCGCCAGCGGGAAACCGCCTTTGTGGGCTGGGAGTTCGACGGCGGCACGGTGGAGATCAACCGGGAGGCCAACCGCCTGCAAGTTTTCTTTGAGGGCAAGCCTGACGAGGCCACCCGGAACATCCTGAAAGAAAACAGCTTCCGCTGGTCGCCCAAGGCCGGGGCGTGGCAGCGGCAGTTGAACGACAACACATTTTGGGTGGTTGACCGTATTTCGTTCCTGCGGCCCCTCTCCGGCGAGAAACCCAGCGAATTGCAGGCCAAGGCCCGGAAAGCGCAGCAGGAAAAGCCCTCTATCCGGGCGCAGTTGAAAGCGGCCAAGGACGGCCAGCAGCCGAAAGCCCCCACCAAGGATAAATCACAGGATTTGGAGGTGTGACGATTGCGAAAATATGAGGATGTGGACATCATCGCCTCCCTGGGGGCGGTGATGGAGCTGAACACCGAGCATTACAAGAGCGATTTCAGCTATGACATTAAAATGTTCATGGAGGCGGCGCGGCATCCCACCGAGGAAAACACCCATCTGCTGTGGCTGTCCCGCCGCTGTGGAACCGAGTGCTTCCGGGAGCGTGACGCCTATCTGAAAGAGAGCCAGGCAAGCCATACCTGGACGTTCCACGCCACCACGGGGGACAGCATTTTGGCCTACGCCGTGGAGATCACCGGCCTGTGGGACGGCAAGGTGATGGGCAACCTCTATGAGCTGGATTATCGCCAGCACGCCGCTAAGCTGGGACAGCAGGCGCTTCCCATTCAGGAAGTCAGTCTGAAATTTGAGGACGGAACCGAGGGCCGTTATCCCTATGAGCAGTATAATCACGGCATCTATGGGATGGTGGCGGAGCATGGCAAGGTGGTGAGCAGGCACTATGAGCCGGAGAGCGAGGACGCCTTGCGGGACTTGCTGACCGCCGCCCGCCAAGGCAGGCAGAAAAACCGTGCGGCCACGTTCAAGATCAAGATTGGCCGCAAGCCCTCTATCCGAAAACAGCTTGCCGAGGCCAAGAGCGCCGCCGCTCCCCAAAAGGCCCCGGCCAAAACGAAAAATCAGGAATTGGAGGTAGGATAATGGTACATTTCACAGTTGAGGAAGAAAACCTGGTCTGCGTCTACTACAAGGCCGACCGGCGCAGGACGATGGGCCGCATGACCGCCGCCCTCCCCGATATGGACGGGGATATGCAGGCGTTGGCCCGGCAGACGATCAGGAAGTTGGAGGCCATGACGGACACCGACTTTGAGGACGTGCGCTTTCTCTTTACGGACGAGTAACAGGGAAGCCGCCTGCCTGATGATAGCAGGTAGTCAACAGGGATAGGAATACAGACCTGCGGAAAAGGTACAGACGCAGCGCGGGTGTACCTTTTCCGCAGGTGCCGCGAGCGGCCCGCCGGAGGTGGGGCGCTTGCGTAAACGGTAGGCGCTGGGGGTATAGGGTAAGCAAGGCCGGGATAGGACAGACAGGGCAGCCCTACACGTTGTCCTCATGACCGGCCAACGGAAAGTTTGGAATTTCCTCGATCAAGTGCTGCGTGACAGTCTGCTTCATGTCCTCGTCCACATACCGCTTGACGGAACCATCCGGCCCTTTGACTTCTACGGTGCAGGTTTCTTCAATGTAGTCTGCATAGTGGGCCACCACCTTTTCAATCGCCCACGCCTCGCCAGCGACGGCGGCTTTGATGGTGGGATAGTCGATCAATTCCTTTTCCTTATCCATTCTGAAAACCTCTCTATTCAGATTTGACAGTATCATATCACAGTTGAAAGCCGATTGCCAGTATAAACCGGGGCGCGGGAGCCGAAATGATGGCCCCGCGCCCCGGTTTTTTTGCGCCTATTTGTACGCCTTTAGAACGCCGTTTCAGCAGATATTTGATAAAAGTATCTACCCCCCTATCGACCACACCCGGAAAGCCTTGAAATACCAAGGCTTTTTTGCCCCTAAAGCGTTACACACCAGCCCTATGTCGGCGCACTCTGTCACGGGTCTTTTTCCGCTTCTCCTGCCTGGCGCAATTCGGGCAGTATTTCGCCCGGTTGGATTTTGGAACGTACAATTCACCACAGCGGACACACTTTTTCCTGTTCTCCTGATGGAGCAGGGTGGCGCACAGACTTTCATCCAGCGGGAGGACAGCCGCCCGGAACCAGCGGCACAGCAGGGAATAGGAAATACTCTGAACGCAGATACATTCCTCCCCATCGTCCAGCAGGAGGCAGTTGCCGCCCACGTTGTTGCAGCACTCCCGCGTCAGCCTCCGGGCCTTGCGGTACTGCGGATAGTTCATCTTCGGTATGCTCACAGCTCTTGCTTCCTTTCCTGTTGCCGGGGCGTCACCCGCAAAATCCCGTCCACATTCTGCTTGATGATGCCGTACTCTTTCAGCTCCTTTTTCACTTCGCCGTATTTTGCATACAGCCGTTCCTTTTCCTCCGACAGCCGGGCATACTCCGCTTTCAGCGCGGCCAGATCGGGCAGCTTCGTCACGCCGCCCTCCCGCAAGGCACGGCCCGCCGCCTCGTACAGTATCAGGGCGCTTTCATGCTCCTGCCGGAACCGGGCCTTGTCCGCCGCCCGGCGATACTCCACCGCCACGGACCGGGTCTGCTTGTAGGTGGTGACGTTCTTTATCAGCACGGCCATTTCTCCCAAACGCCGCTCCGCCGTTTTCAGCGCGGCGGCAGCTTCCTCGCTGGCGGCGCTGATCTCCGCCACCCGGCTTTCCAGATCAGGATAGGCGTCGATGCCATGCTCCGTCAGGAAGTTCATGGTCTTTGCCGCCTGCTGCAAGTTGTGTATCTTCGCCCATCTTGCATAGCCCGTCGATTGCTGGGCCTTGATGCTGTTCTCAATGTCGATACGCAGGGAGATACCATTGCGGGCTTTCGGCCTCCGGGCGGCGATGGCCCGGCCCTGGATGCGCTCGGTGATGGCTTCCTCGGTGTAGGCTTCGCCCAGCGTCTTGCACCTGGTAAACCGCTCCTGGCCGGGGGCGCGGAACGACACGAATTTCCCCCGCTTGATTTCATAGCCCTGCCTCTCCATGAGCCGCAGGAAGTCGTCAAAATCCTTGGCCTGGGGGATAGCGGCGTCAATGGCGATTTTCAGCTTCGCTTTCCAGCTCCGGCCCCGCCGCTGGGCGTCCCACTCGGCATAGGACTGGCCCCTGTCCTGACCCGGCTTCACCACGGACAGCCCTTGTTCCCGGCACAGCCGGTCGCTGGTGCGCCGGATGAAAGAATAGCTTTGCTTGTTGGAAACATACTTCCGGCAGTTCACCATATCCACGGCACAGAAAATGATGTGATTATGGACATGGCCCTTGTCAACGTGCGTTGTCAGCACATAGGGATATTTCCCCTGCAAAACCTCGTCGGCCAGCCGCCGCCCGATCTCATGGGCCTGCTCCGGCGTGGCCTCGCCGGGGGCAAAGGACTGTATCAGGTGATGGGCCAGATTGTTCCCTTTCTGCATCGCCTGGGCCAGCAGCATTTCAAATTCTATGTCCGCCGTTTCATAGGAACAGCCAAAGGAGGACACCAGCATTTTGTCCTCGGTTTTTTCCGGGTTTTCGATGTAGTCAAGAGCCTTTTTCAGCGTTGACTTGATAGGATGTATCTTTGTAACTGCCATATCTCCGCCAGCGCCCCCTTGATGTCCTCCATGTCCTGCGCGTACACTGTGCCGGTGCTGTTCACCCTGCGGGCGATCTGATTGACATTGACGCCGATCTTCTGTATCTCCGCCGTCTGCGCCCGGATGTCGCTGGTGTCCACGTTGACGATATAGCCGTCAATCAGCATCTTCCGGGCATAGGCCGAAAAATTGGCCGTATGGAGCAAGGCCATTTTCTGCTGTATCAACGCCTGTTCCTCCGCCGTCACCGGGACACGCAGCACGATCTTCCGCTTCCTGTTCGCCATGCGTCACCTCCGTTCTGCATAAGGGTTTGGGATTATCCCAACAAGCGAAAACGGACACGGCCCGGCAGGGGCCAGGGCGGACCGTTTTCCGGGAGTGTGGCTACACTCCCTATGCTTGCTACGTTACCCCTCCCCCCGTACCGCTTTCCCCGTCCTCTGTACTAATAAAGCGAATTAGAACGCCCAAACTGTGCGCCAAAGGCTGGAAATTTCCGAAAAAGCGCAAAAAAATTGAAGCCGCCCTGCATCCTCGCAAAGCGACCCCTATTTGCTTTCGATAGCCCCGTCTAATGCTCCCTCAATAACTGGCAGATATTCTTCTGGACACATCAGCACCTTGCGGCTTATGCGCTGGCGCTGGTCGTTTTCTTCCCCGGCCACAAGCTGGTTGAAATACTTTGCGGCAGGAAGATTAAGAATTTGAATAAGCCGAATTATGACTGGCAACGCCGGTATGATGTGGTTGTTCTCAATGTTGATAAGATAGACCGTTGAGATGTCCACCATTTCAGCGACCTTTTGCCTGGACAGCCGCTGCTTTTTTCTTGCCGCCTTGACATCCTCCCCAAATGGTTCAAAACCGGGACAATCTTGAATGTTAGCCATATTGTATCACCCATCTATATTGTATACTTTACTTTTCGAGTTGAAAACAAAGTATACAGAACAGGTTCTAATCTTTATTGTTTACATTTTGCAGCTTGTTTTATACTGCGAATAGAATTAAAATATTACCAGCAGGCAACAGGAGAAATTTGAAAACTACACACTAATCACAAAGTACTATGTTATGCTGTTTCCCGGAGGTGTCGTTATGCAAAAGATTTTAGTTGTCGAAGATGATCTGGATATTCAAGAGCTTTTGAAGAACTTTTTGCAAGAGGTAGGATATGAGGTTAGTTTAGCCAGCGATGGCGTGGAAGCCCTTTCTGTATTTTCTGCCTCGCAATTTGACTTGGTGCTGCTTGATGTAATGCTCCCCAAAATTGATGGGTTTGCCGTTTGCGAATTTATAAGAAAACAGTCCCAGGTTCCTATCATCATGCTTACCGCATTGAGCGGAGAGGAAGAACAAATCCGGGGGCTGGATTTGCAAGTGGACGACTATATCACAAAGCCCTTTTCCATGCCGATTTTAATTCGTAAGATTGCCGCCGTCCTGCGGCGGAGCAGCGGGCCGCAGGAGGATGAACACAAAACAATCGCTTACCAAAATCTTATTTTGGATTGCGACAATTATACGGCCACAGTGGATGGGGCCGCTTATGAACTGACACAGCGAGAATTTGAAGTGCTGAAAGAACTTCTCACCAATCAAGGGCGTATTTTGACCCGGCAAAACCTTTTGGACAAGCTGTGGCGTTATGATTTTTATGGGGACGAGCGTGTAGTAGATACCCATATCAAAAACTTACGGAAAAAGCTGGGCATTGACTTTATTCAGACAATCAGAGGGGTGGGATATAAAATTGATAAAGAAAATTGAAAGCAGCCTATTCGCAAAGGTTCTTATTGTTACTGCTGTATTATTGGCAGGCATGAGTTTTCTTGTATATGCTATTTTAGCTTGGTATACTCCAAAAACCTACTCCAACAATCTGAACAAAGCGTTAGACGAACAGACGCAGAAGTTTATCCTGGAATTGTCAGAAGTATCAATGGAGCAAAGCGGTAATCTTTTTGACAATTTCCTTGATAATCAAAACGTGGACAAGATAGAATTGCTTACAGATGATGGTCGTGAACTGGAAATTCCTACAACACGAGATATAACTGATGATTTTGTAGTGGAAGAAAGCAACGATGGTTGGGGAAATAGTGAAATCTATCCTGCACCGATCATATCTAACAGGTATTCCATCTCATTTTTGAATGAAGATGCAAAATATACATTAGTTGTTTATGGAGCAGCAGGACAGATAGTGGAATTACAGCGAGCGTTCGGCACGGTACTTCCAATCCTTGCATTTATTGTTGTTCTTGTAGCGGTTATTACTTCCTGCTGCTTTTCTTGTCTTATTACAAAGCCAGTATTAGAAATCAGTCAAATATCAGAAAAAATGTCTGATTTACATTTTGAGTGGCAGATTGACGAGCATCGAAAAGACGAGTTGGGCATATTAGAAAAAAACCTTAATACATTATCACACAATTTGTCAGCCGCATTATCCGATTTACAAAGTGCTAACAAGAAATTGGAACTGGATATTGAACGGGAGAAAGAATTAGAACAGGCACGAACTGATTTTTTCTCAGCGGTATCCCATGAATTGAAAACGCCAATCACAATTATCAAAGGCCAATTAGAGGGGATGCTTTTAGGTGTCGGTGCGTATAAAGACCGGGAAAAGTATTTAGCGAGATCGCTTGAAATCGCAAACGCGCTTGAAGTGATGGTACAAGAAATTCTAACCATATCCAGACTTGAAACCGCAGAGGCCGACTTAAAAAAAGAATGTCTGGACTGTTTCCAGATTATTAAATCCTATTTGAGCGAAACAGAGGACTTGATTGTAAAAAAGGACTTGCACATACAGCTCAATATACCATCAAAAATATTCATAAACGGCAATAAAATGTTGATGGAAAAGGTGTTTTCAAACCTAATTGGAAATGCGATTAAATATTCTCCACAAGGGGCATCCATCCGCATTTTGGCTTTTGCAGAGCATCAGCAATGGGTATTTTCTATAGAAAACACTGGAACCCACATACCGGAGGACAGTATTTCTAAAATATTTGAGGCTTTCTATCGAATTGACCACTCAAGGAGCCGGAAAACAGGAGGAAGCGGGCTTGGTTTATATGTTACCCAGAAGATACTATATCAACATGGAAGTGAATGTACGGTTTGTAATACGCAATCCGGGGTGAAGTTTTCTTTTACAATTTAACAAATGCAGGAAAGCGGTGGGCAATCAGCCCGCCGCTTTTCAACTACACATAAATCACAAACTAATCCCAAACGTATCACAAAAAAGGGTGGTATTCTTTAGGTACACTCAAAGAAAGGATGGTGTTTTCAAATGAAAAACACAAAGAAAATCTCATATGCACTTCTGGCCCTGCTTCTTGTAGTCTGCCTTGCCGGATGTAGTGCGGCTGCTGCATCGGTACTTCCGCATGGAAGCGGTGAAACATCCGCATTGCCCTCGGAGTCGACATCTATGTACGATGTGGCCTATGCAGAAAATGGTGTCGAAGATGCTGCCCACGATGAAGCGGTGTTGAAGGAGCAGCTCAAGAACTATGAAGAATTTGGCATGGTCTACGATTCGGATAAAGATGTGTTGTATTACAACGGGAAGTTGGTCAGATGGTTTGAAGATTATTACGAATTGAGTGCTGAAGAGCGGGCAGGCATAGACTTTTTCAACGAGAACGGAGTGGTTGATGTTTATGCTGTTCGGGATTTTAGTAACCTCATTCAAAATGATGACGGCTCCTTTGACCCCAGCGGCAAAATAGTTGGATTGAAAGAATTTTCTGATAAGGAATTTGCTGAACGGGACATCAATGCCATAAAGAACCCGCCAAGAGATGTGTGTTACGCTGGCGGTGGGCCGCTGACGCCGGATGAAGCACAGGCTATAGCAGACGAATATGCCGCATTTGGTGTTACCTATGACGCCAGCATTGACCAGTGGTATTTCAACAGCGAAAAAGTACGGTTCTTCCAAGATGTGCTGACATCCAATGGCGAGAGCCTAACCGGCGGAAATTTCCATGGTGCAATCCGCAGTTCGTGGAACGAAAACGGTTCAATCGACATCTATACGGTTCGTGACTTTGCAAATCTGAACACTTCCGGGAATGGAACGCTGACCGGTGTAGAGAAATTCAGCCAAGCGGAATTTGACGAACACACGCAGACGGAATTTAACGAACACATGCAGAGAGAAGTACAAACCAGCTCGGGTGAGTGTGTGGTAATTCAAGAGTAAAGACTGCCGCACGACGGCAAAAGAAAAAAAGCTGTCGTACAGTAGAGCATTGTCACGCCCCAGCACGCGGTGGCTTTGAGAAATCAAGGCCGCCGCTCTTTTATTTTCATGTAGATATGGCGGTATTCGGGAGGTATCGCTATGTCTTTTTTAATTTCTGTTCCACCTAACTTGTCAAAAAAAGCATAGACCCTACGTCACATTTTTTCAAACGCCCATCGGATTGAGGAAACCGGCAATCTCACCGGCGAACAGCACCCGGCCCTGTCCATAGGTGACGGGGCAACCGGGCCGGATATGGGGCATCAGCCATTTTTCTGCTTTGACCTGCTGACTGATTTGCAAGCCGTGGCGGGTTTCCATGTAGGAGAT
>OFFX01001961.1_pt1 | contig 13675 bp, 15 predicted proteins | sample 1521511 | NCBI WGS metagenome assembly OFFX01 (sample SAMEA3504125, study PRJEB24116) | mouse gut metagenome | biome: mouse gut; feature: mouse-associated habitat; material: faeces | place: Denmark | collected 2011
CCCGCCGGTATGACCAGCGGCGACGAGTTCCTGGCGACTATCAAGAGCGTGGGCCAGAAAAAGTAAGGGGAGGAAAAACGACATGAGCATGGATTTGAGCGTCAAGAAATTCAGCACCGAGCCGGGATATTTCGAGGCGGGAATCGGACCTGTCGCCAAGGCTGTGAAGGTGGCGGCGGCGGACATCCCCGCCCACGCGCCCGTGGCGCTGGACGGCGACGGCAAGCTGACGCTGTTGACGGCGGACAACAAGGCCAGTGTCTACGGCCTGGTGCCGGACAGCATCCGGGCGGACGAGGAAGGGCCGGTATGGCTCACCGGAGAATACTTTGCCGACAGCCTGGTTTTGCCGGAGGGCATGACGGCGGCGGACGTGGAAACGGTGCTGCGGAACATCGGCATTTTCCTGAAATAAACATTCCCGCTTCCCGCAAGGGGGTGGGAAAATTTTTGCACACAAAAGGAGGAAATGAATTATGCCTAACGCGATTGATATTTACCAGCCTCGGTATATGGCGGAGGTGGTGCGGCAGACCCCGCCCATCCCCACCTACTTCCGGGACACGTTCTTCAACCGGGTCATTACCTTCCCCACCGAGCGGGTGGACATGGACCTGATGAAGGGAGACCGGAAAATCCTGCCCTACGTCCACCCGGACGCGGGCGGCAAGGCCGTGAAGATGGACGGATTTCAGACCAAGAGCTATGCCGCGCCGCTGGTGTCCGGCTACATCGTGACCACCGCCGCGCAGATGATGACCCGGCTCCCCGGCGAGGACCTTTACAGCGGCATGACGCCCGCCGAGCGGGCGGCGCGGAAGCTGATGGAGGAATACGCGACCCTGAACGACGCCTGTACGCGCCGGGAGGAATATATGTGCGCAGAGGCCATCAAGACCGGCCTTATCCATGTGGAGGGTCCCGGCGTGAAGGAGGACATCGACTTTGACTTCACCAACACGGTCAGCCTGACCGGCGACGAGCAGTGGGGCGGGAGCAAGGCGGCAATCCTGAACAACCTGGAGGACTGGGTGAGCCGGGTGCTTATCGAGGGCTTTGCCAACGTGGATACGGCCATCATGGGCAAGACCGCCCTGCGCAAGTTCCTGGACGACGCGGACGTGATGAAGAAGCTGGACAACCGGCGGGTGGAGCTGGGCATCATCGCCCCCAGGGAACTGCCGGGCGGCGTCAGCTACATCGGCCACCTGAACAAGCCCAATCTGGACATCATGCAGTATGCGGGCGTCTATCTGGACGACTGGACGGACCCGGCCAACCCCACCGTCAAGCCGCTGGTGGACGACAACATGATTATCCTGATTTCCTCGGCGGCGAGTTTCATCATGGCCTACGGCGCGTGCAGCTACTATGACGAGAGCAAGCAGCTTGTGACCGCGCAGACCTCCCGCCTGATGCACTCCTACATCGACCACAACCCGGAGCGGCGCATCCTCCAGCTCGACGCCCGGCCCCTGCCCATCCCCGACAAGGTGGATAGCTGGCTGGTGGCTACCGTGTGCTGATATGGCCCTGTTCGACTTAGTTCAGGACTACGAGGACGCGGACCAGGAGAAGCGGCGGACCTTTAAGGACTTTGCTTTTTCGGACATCGGCGCGGTTTTCTTCAACGGCGACGAACACGCGGAAGAGCATAACGTGGACGGAAAAGACGTGCTGGTGATTCTGGAGAAGGACGACGTGCGGGACCACTCCGCACACTGGGAGGCCGGTGCCAAACAGAATTTTGACACCGGCCTCTACAACCGGCACATCATTCTGTACATCCGAGTGGAGGACTACGGACCGAAGCCGAAGCAGGGAAAACTGCTGACGCTGGACAAGAAGCTGACCTACCTGATACAGAAGTGCGGCGAGGAAAGCGGTGTATACCGCATGACCATGGAAAGGACAAGGCAAGGCTGATGGGAAAGGTCAATACAGCGGTCAATATCGGGCTGGAGGGCCGGAACGTCACCATCGAGATAGACGGCCTGGACACCGTTGCGCGGGCGCTGGGGAATCTGCAAGGCAAGTCCCCGGCGGCGGTGAAGGCGGCGGTCAACCAGACGGCCAGACAGGCCCGCAAGCTGATGATAGCGGCGGCAAAGGCCCGGTACGTTGTGAACGCCGCCGGGGTGCGCCACTTGAAGGACTTGAAGCAGACCGGGAAAGCCACCAACACCAACCTGGCGGCGAAGCTGTTTATCTCCAAAATGCGGAACGACCTGGGCTATTTTGAAAACGACCCGACCCAGGCATATACCGGCGGAGACGTTTTCCGCCACTCCCCCAGCTTCTACAAGGCCCGCGTGCTGGCAAGCTCTTCTCTAAAGCCTCTGCCCGGAAAAGGAAATTTGAGCAAGGGCTTTTTGATGGAGTTTAAGAGCGGGCACATCGGCATGGTACAGCGCATCATCGGGTCAAGCTCCGGGCGGACAAGGACGGAGAAGAGCGGCGCGCCGCGCTGGCAGAACGGAGACGGCAAGGTGGAAAAGCTGCAAACGATGGGCGCGCCAAGTGCCACCGCCATGCACGCGCAGGTGTGGCCGGAAGTGCGGGACGACGTGGAGCTGTACCTTATGGCCCGCATCCAGGACCGGGTTGACTGGATACTGGCGCGATACAGATAACGGGGTGAGGCCATGAAAAACTACGCAAAAGAAGTGGAGCGCGCCGGAATCGGAAGGACCCCGCAGCTATGCCAGGACGCCTTGAAGGAAATGCTGGAAGAGCTGTTCGAGGGCAGGAAGTTCATGGGCCAGGAGGGGCGGAAGCCCCTGACAATCATTCGGCAGGACATCGACATCCCGGAGGACAACGACGAGGATGTGGACACCGACATTTCGGTGGCTCCGTACATCAAAGTCGCCATGACCGGCGGCGAGATACCGGACGGCAACAGCCCGCAGTTGGTGGAGTTCAGCTTGACCATCTGCGCCTACGACACCGGGACCAAGCATGAGGGGTTCCGGGACGTGGCGAACATCAAAGAGGACATCATACAGCGCGTATGCACGCGCCCCTATTTCGGGGGCGCGTTTACCATCCTCAAACCCATTGCGTGGGCCATCCAGCAGGACACGTCGCCGCCCTATTACTTTGCGGCGTGCGTTCTCACCTGCACGGCCCCGGCCCTCACGCAAGACAGTGAATTGAAAGGAATGTTGTGAAATGGCACCGAGGAAAAAGAACCAGACCACGGCGGAGCAGACCGCCCGGGAGCAGACCGACGCCCAGGAGGAACAGACCACCCAGGAGCAGACCGGCCAGGAGCAGACCGCCCAGGAGGAACAGACCACCCAGGAGCAGACCGGCCAGGAGCAGACCACCCAGGAGGAACAGACCACCCAGGAGCAGACCGGCCAGGAGCAGGAGCGGGACGAGTTCGCGGACATCCCCAATCCGTGCGTGTACTGCGGGCCGAGCGTGCGCGGTGTGGCGCGGCAGTACACCACCTACCAGGGCGGCATCCCTGACCCCCTGAAGGAGTTTATCAAGGAGCATCCGGCGGTGCGGGGCCTTATCGTTCCCGCGTCGAGGTTTGCCATCGTCAGGAAGCGCCTGGAGACGCGCGGCACGGCGGAGTCCATCATCTACAAGAAAGTGAAGGACGAGCTGTAAATACCATTCCCCGCCCCTAAACAGGGCGGGGAAAATCTTTCATCACAATAGGAGGACAAAAGGCTATGGCATACAAGCATGGCGTATACGTCCGGGAACAGGCGACAAAGCTCATTGCGCCTGTTTTGGGGACGGCGGGGCTGCAAGTCGTTGTCGGCACGGCCCCGGTGAATATGCTGCCCGACCCGGCGGCGGCGTGCAACACGCCCCTGCTGGTGCAGAGCTACGCGGAGGCCGTGGGGGCCGTGGGATACAGCAGCGACTTTGAAGCCTATACCCTGTGCGAGAGCATCAGTGTCAATTTCCAGGTCGTCGGGACCGGTCCCATGGTGTTCATCAATGTGCTGGACCCCGCGAAGCACAGCGCCGACATCGAGGAAACCGAGCTGGAAGTGGTCGAAGGTGTGGCCCACTTGGAGGCTACGGGCGCGATTCCCGGAACGCTGAAAGTGCTGGACGGCGAAACCGAGCTGAAAAAGGACGAGGACTACACCACCCTCTTCAACGAGGACGGCACGCTGTCCATTGCGCTTATCGGAAGCGCAGCGGCCACGCTGAAAGTGAGCGGGAAGCGGCTGGACCCCTCCCTGGTGACGCCCGATGACATCATCGGCGGTGTGGACGTGAACACGGGGAAGGAAACCGGCCTGGAGGTCATTCGGCAGATTTACCCCAAGCTGGCTATGACCCCCGGAATCCTGCTGGCCCCCAGGTTCAGCGCAAACCCCAATGTGTCGGCGGCTCTGCAAGCCAAGACCAAGGACATCAACGGCGTTTTCAAGGCCGTTACCGTTGTCGACATCGACAGCACGGCGGAGGGCGCGACCAAGTATACCGACGTGAAGGAGCAGAAGGAGCGGCAGGCCGTGACCGACCCCAACGCCTACGCCGTGTGGGGCTATGGCAAGCTGGGCGACGTGGTGTACAGCGGGTCCGCCCTGGCCGCTTCCCTGACGGCCTACACCGACGCGGTGAACGGCGACATCCCCAACGTCAGCCCCAGCAACAAGACCCTCTCCATCGGCGCTATCTGCCTTGCGGACGGCACGGAAATCATGCTGGACCAGACACACGCCAACACCGTCAACGGCTTTGGCGTGGCGACCTTCCTGAACATGAACGGCTTCCGCCTGTGGGGCAACAACACCGCCTGCTATCCGGGGAACTCCGACCCGAAGGACCGCTGGTTCTCCGTGCGCCGGTTCTTCTGCTGGACGGGCAACACCTTCATTTTGACCTACTTCCAGAAGGTGGACGACCCGGCCAACCCCCGGCTTATCGAGGCCATTGTGGACAGCGAGAACGTGCGCGGACACAGCTTTGTGGCGCGGGACATCTGCGCCCGGTATGAAATCACGTTCAACGAGGACGAGAACCCGACGACCGACCTGCTGAACGGGAAAATCACCTTCCATCAGTATTTGACGCCGTATGTCCCGGCGGAGGATATTGAAAATATCCTGGAATTTGACCCGGACGCTTTGAGCAAGCTGTTCGGCTAAGAGAGGTGCCAAAACATGATTAGCGACAACTACATCCCGGAGAAAATCAACGAATACAACGTGTACCTGGACGGCGTGAAAATGATTGGCGTCGCATCCTCTCACACACTGCCGGAGGTCAATATGCAGACCAGCACCGTGTCTGGCATGGGCGTCAACGGCGAGGTGGACAGCCCTACCCTGGGCCAGTTCGAGAGCATGGAGCAGGAAATCCAGTTCAACACCCTGTACAGCTCGGCGGTGGATATGCTGAACCCATTGAACGCCATCAACCTGACCTTCCGCGCGGCCCAGCAGGTGTACGACAAGTCCACCGGCGGCGGCTACGCTTTCAAGAGCCTGCGCATCGTGGAGATGGGCCGGGTCAAGAAGTTCAAGCCGGGCAAAATCGAGAAGGCCGAGAGCATGGAGGCCACCATCACCCTGGAGCTAACCTATCTCTTGGTCGAGGTGGACGGCGTTGTGGTCATGGAAATCGACAAGCTGAACCAGGTCTACAACGTCAACGGCGTCGATATGCTGGCCGACGTGCGCAATATGACCTGAACTGAGCCGTCGCAAGCTACATATCATTCGCCTTGCCGTAAGCGGCAAGGCTCATTCATTACGCTACTCCGTCTCTTCAAACCGCAAACGCTACGCTGGTTTGCGGTTTGACGGAGACGGGGAAACGACAAACAAGCCCGCCCCGGACATCCTGCCTGGGCGGGCCTGTTCTGCTAAGACGAAAGGAGACATCACAGTGGCAGAGGATAAGAAAGTCATGGACGCCGGACAGGCGGAGGAACAGCAGGCCGAGCGGGCGCACGTCGTCAAGCTGGACAGGCCGGTGAAGTTCGAGCAGAAGGAGTATACGGAAATCGACCTGGGCGGGCTGGACGGCATGACCATCCAGGATGCCATCGACGCGCAGCGGTCCCTTCTGGACCAGAACGAGGCCGCCTGCTCCCTTCTGTGTGAAACCACAACGGCGTTTGCTATGGAAATCGCGGCAAGGGCGAGCGGGCTTCCCATCGAGTTTTTCAAGACCATGCCGCGCGACGCCGGGAAGCGGGTGCAGGCGGAGGTGCTGCGGCACATCAGCAAGAACCGGCAGAACGCCGGGAAGGTCATGCGGCTGGAAAAGCCCTACTACTTCAAGGGCGAGCAGTACACGGAGTTTGACCTCTCCGGTATTGCAGACATGAGCGTGATGCAGGAGAGCGCGGCGGAAAACGTGCTGGCGCGGGAAGGGTTTATCATCGCGGAAACGTCCTTCAATTTCCTGTATGCCTGCGTCCTGGCGAGCATGGCGGTAAACCAGCCCAAGGAGCTGTTTACCGGGCTTCCCCTGTGTGACCTGCTGAATCTGAAAGAATCGGTCAAGGCGACGGATTTTTTCGAGTAAAGGGCGGGCCCAAGGAGCTGCGTAAGGCAGCAATCCGGCTTGCCGGAGCGACGCAGAGCGACCCACTGAAATATATGCAGATGCCAGCGCGCGACTTTGTGGAGCTGTATAACGAGGTGGTGGAAGAGTGGCGGGCAACAGAACATTAGACCTGACAATCCGCATTGCCGGAAAGATGGACAAGAGCCTCCTGGCGGCAATCAACGGCACGCAGAGCCGGATAAGCGACCTGTCCAGAAGCGTCAGCCGTGCCGGTACAATGGGGCTTGCGGCCATGGGCGCACTCGCCACCGGGACCGTTGCGGCTATCGCAAGCTGCACCAAGGAAGCGACCACGTTTGAAAACCAGATGGCCGACGTGGTGAAGTATGTGGACGGGCTTGCGGACGCCACCGGCAGGATAAGCGAAAAGGTGTGGGCTGTCGGAGAGGGCGGGAACGGCCAGACCTACGCGCAGAACTACGCCGCCATGAAGGACGCCATTCTGGATTTAAGCACGCAAATCCCGTATACGGCGGAGGACCTGACGCGGCTGGCCGCTGCGGCGGGCCAGTCTGGCAAGAGCATGGACGAAATCACAGGGGGCTTCCTGAAAGACGCGGCTATGTGGGGCAAGGCCATGGACATTTCCGCAGACCAGGCGGGCGACTGGGCGGCAAAGTGGGAAGTGGCTTTTCACATGAACCACGACCAAATCATGACACTGGCCGACCAAATCAATTACCTTGGCGCAAACAACGCCACAACGGCGGCGGAAATCGCGAGTGTGGTGAACGCCGCGGCAAGCCTGGGTCGAGTGGCGGGTATCGACCCGGACGCGACAGCGGCCATTGGTACGGCCATGCTGGCTATGGGTGTGGACGCCGGAAGGGTCGGCACCAGTGTCAAACGGATTTACACGAACATCAGCAAGGGGTCCAGCGCAACCAAAGCCATGAAGGAACAGTGGGTGGAGCTGGGCTTTACTGCGGAAGGTGTGGCGGCGTCCATGCAGAAGGACGGCGTGGGCACCATGCAGAAAATCTTCTCGGCAATCGACCAACTGCCGGAGGAACGACAGGTAGCGGCGCTAAGTACGCTGTTCGGACAGTGGGCCATTGAGGGCGGCGCGAAAATCGTCGGCAACCTGGACTACTACGCCGGGGTCATGGAGAGCATCAAGGACCCGGCAAACTACACCGGAAGTATGGCGCGCGAGTTCCAAATCAAAGCGGACACGCCGGAGGCCGTCAAGCAGATGCGGGACAGCGCGTGGAGCCAGCTCAAAATCGGGTTTGGCGAAAGTTTTCTGCCGGTGCAAAAGGAAATGGACCTTGCCATGCGGGACCTGTTTGTGACCCTGCATGAGAATATGCCGCAGCTATCCCAACTCGGCGGCACACTGGCGGAGCTGGCGAGCGGCGGAATCCGAACATTGGGGGAGGCGCTGCAAACGGCCCTGCCCTATGTGCAGAGGGCGCTTGACTACGTTGCCAACAACGGACCGCAGGTAGTGAAAATACTGGGCGGAATGGCCGGGACATTTGCGGCAATGAAGTTTGCGCCGGGTATCGAGGGACTGATTGGCGGCGCGGGAAACCTGCTACTGGGAACCAAGTCCGGCGCGGGGAACTACGCCACCAGGACCGGCGGATTGGCCGGAATGGCATCCAGCCTGTGGAACGGCGGACGGAACGCGGCAAGTCAGGCCGGGGGCCTGCTGTCCTCCTTCGGCGGCGCGGCGCAGGGAAACGGATTTTTGCGGACGCTGAACGCCACGGCGTCCGGGAATGGTATCGCCGGGACCACCGGCCTGCTGGCCGCAGGAGCGGGTACACCGGGCCTTTTGAGCGGCTTCCAGGGTGTGGGCGGCGCAATCAAAAACTCCATTGCTGGGAGCGGGATAGGCCAGTATTTCGGCGGCGTCATGTCGTCGCTGGGCAACCTGGGCAATACCAAAATCGGCGGCGGAATCCTGGGCGGGCTAAAGGCGACCGGCGGGACTATCGGTGAAATCCTGTCCGGCATTTCGGATGCCACGGGCTTGACCGGATTGGCCAAGGGAGGACTGGGCGCGGCAAGGAGCGGCGCGGGCTGGGTAGCCGGTAAGGCCGGGGGGCTGGCGCAGGGCGCTATGGGCCTCGCGGGCCGGGTGGCAAGCTCTGCGCCGGGGCAGTTTATCGGCGGTGCGCTGGGCAATATGGGCAGCTTTATGAGCGCCGGGGCCGGTGCGCTGGGAAGTATCTGGGGGCCGATGGCCTCCGGTTTCGGCGGGCTGCTGTCCGGGGCGCTTCCCATCGTGGGTGTTGTCTCCGGCATCATTGCCGTGGTAAGCATCCTGGGCGACCACCTGGAGGATATACGCGGCATTATCGGCAGCGTGTTCGGAGAAAAGGGGCTGGCCGTCTTTGATACGTTCACCGGCGGGCTACAGCGCGTTGGGGACTTCATCACGGGACTGTTTGCGGACGGAGGCGTGGCAACGGCTATGGCCCCGCTGCGCGACGCCATTACGGGGATGTTCGGAGACAACGCAGGGCTGGCGTTCGACGGGCTGGTACAAATCCTGCAATCGGTCATGGGCGTGGTGGGCCAAGTGGTGACGTTCGCCAACACGACCGTCAAGCCCATCATCCAGGATATTTTCAGCTTCATCACAACAACGGTTGTACCTATCATCCTGCAAACCTTCACGGCGGCGGCACCTATCATTTCGGGCATCATCACGAACCTGGGAACGGCGATTATGACGGTGGCGCAGATAATCGGGATGGCGATTCAGACGGCTATGCCCGTCATTCAAAGCGTCATTTCGGTGGTCATGAGCATAGCGAGCGTGGTAATCCCGGCCCTGCTGGCCGGATACGAGGCGTTCAGCTCCGGGCTGACTACTATCGTCACGTCGATACAGACCGTTTTCCAGGGCATCATCGACTTTGTTACCGGCGTATTCACCGGAAACTGGCAAATGGCCTGGCAGGGGGTCCAGGATATTTTCGGCGGGATTTTCGAGGGACTGGGCGCGCTGGTGAAAACTCCTATCAACGCGGTTATTTCCATCATCAACAAGGCCATTTCCGGCATCAACGGCCTGGGCCTGACGATACCGGACTGGGTGCCGGTCATCGGCGGGAAGAACTTTTCCATCAACATCCCGGAAATGCCCATGCTGGCGAAGGGCGGCTTTACCAACGGGCCAAGCATCGTAGGCGAGGCCGGGACGGAGGCGGTTATCAGTTTCCAGAAGGGCGTGCGCTCGCAGAACATCGACACATGGCTGCGGGCCGGTGAAATGCTGGGTGTGGGAAATCCGCCTGTGGAGCTGCCCCGCTTCCCGGCGGGCGGCGGGGGCAACCGGGGATTCTCCGTTACTTTTGCGCCACACATCGAAATCAAGGGCAACGCGGACAAGAACGTGGTGGACCAAGCCCTGGTGGAATCGGAACAGCGCTTTGAAGCGTGGCTGGAAGCGAACTTTGAACGGCTCTACGACCGCATGGAGCGGGAGCGGGGCCGCAGGGCATACGCATAACGGAGGGGCGAGACATGGCGACCTACACCACAAAGAGCGGGGATATGTGGGATTCTATCGCCTACAGGCAGTTGGGCAGTACATCCTACACGGACCGGCTTATCGACGCAAACCTGGAACACCGGGACATATACCTCTTCCCATCTGGAATCGTGCTGGTCCTGCCGGAAATCGAGAGGCCGGTAAACAGCTTGCTTCCCCCGTGGAAACGTAAGGGGGCGAGCGTATGATTGGGCCAAACGACGCCCGCCGCGCGGCGGTGGAAGTCACATTTGACGGCGCAGACATCACATCGAGCATCCGCCCCTACCTCCTGTCACTGACCTACACGGACAGCGAAGAGGACCGATCGGACAGCCTGCAAATCCAGCTACAGGACCGGGACGGCCTGTGGCTGGAGAGCTGGCTTAACAAGGCGGTGGAAGCCTCAGCGGCGTCCAAGCTGACCATGAGCGCCGCCATCACCCCGGAGAACTGGGGGAGCGGCGGCGGGTCACTCCCCACGGGGAGCTTTGAGCTGGACAGTGTGGACGCCGGGGGGCCACCGGCCACCGTGACCATCAAGGGGTCGTCGCTGGCCTACGGGTCCTCCATCCGCCAGACAAAGAAAACCAAGGCGTGGGAGGGCTATTCCCTGTCCGGCATTGCAAACGAGATTGCGGGAAACGCCGGGCTGACCTGTATGTACGAAGCGGCCAGAAACCCCACCTACAAGCGGAAGGAGCAGACGAAGAAGAGCGACATCACTTTCCTGTCCGAGCTATGCCACGACGAGGGTATCAGCCTGAAATGTACGGACGGGCAGCTTGTCCTTTTCGACCAATCCACTTACGAGGCCCTGCCGCCCGTGGCGACCATCAGGAAGGACGGCGGGCGGATACTGCCAGCGGCCCCACAGGCCCACGGCGCATACGGGAAGGACCCGAAGTGTCTCGCCTACGAAACCTACGACCTGTCCACCGGGGCGGCGGAGACGCAGTACGGCTCCTGCCGGGTGAGCTACGCAGACCCGGCAACGGGAAAGTGCATTGAGGGTATCGCCACGGCGGACGGAGACGACGGGAAGAGCGAACAGAGACTTGAAATCACAGCGAAAGTGTCCAGCACGGGCGAGGCAAAGATGCTGGCGGAAAAGCACCTGCGCCTGCACAACAAGTTCAACCGCTCCGCCTCCTTCACCCTGCCGGGGAACACGGCCCTTGTGGCCGGGGTGACGGTCATGCTGGAGGGGTTCGGCGGCTGGGACGGGAAGTACATGGTCAAGCAGGCCGCGCACACCGTCGGCGGCGGCTACACCACCAAGATAGACCTGCGCAAAGTCCTGTCCGACGGCGGCGGAAGCGCGGACAGCACCGATGAAGGGACCGGCGGCGGAGCAGAAGAATCCAGCGGCCAGACCTACACCGTCAAATCGGGGGACAGCCTGTGGAACATAGCCAAGCAGTATTATGGGAGCGGGGCCATGTACACGAAAATATACGAGGCCAACAAGGACCTTATCGGGGGAAACCCGAATCTGATATTCCCAGGGCAGAAGCTCATTATACCGTGACAGGAGGCGGGTCATGTACGAGAAGCAAACGCGATACCAGGACGACGGCGCGGCCTTTTCCGTCATGGTGCGCATCGGGAATGTGACCGCCGTTGACAACGTGAAGCGGCTGGCGCAGGTGTACTTTCAGGATATGGCCCTCCCCTCCGGCTGGATTCCCGTACTTATCAACCGGGACTACATACCGGACTACGACGTGCCGCAGCGGACGGAGTTCGAGGCGGGCGGTTCCGGGGACCCTGCCTTTGCAAGCCACAAGCACGACCTTATCATCAAGCCGTGGATGCCGAAGGTGGGCGACCAGGTGCTTTGCCTGTATGAGCCTATCCGGGACGGGCGCGGCTTTGTGCTGGGAGGGATTCAACCATGGCAATAATCGGCTATATGGGGGAAAGCTCCAGCAAGGGCATTGTATTCTCCGTCTCTGACAAGACCGTGCTTACCCTGGAAAACTTCAAGTGGTCCGGTTCCGCCAGGTATTCCGTCCACAACCGGCACAACTACCACGCGCTGACGGAGTACACGGGCATGGACCCGGACAAAATCACGTTCGACATCCAACTGCTGGTGGAACATGGGGTAAATCCACTGGAAGAAGTCGTGAAGCTGTGGAAGTACGAGCGGGAGGGGACGGCACTGGCACTGACCATCGGGGAGAAGTGCTACGGGAAATATCGGTGGAACATCGTCAGCCACGAAATGACGGCCAAATACACGGACAGGCACGGCAACGTAGCGGGCGCTGTGGTGTCCGTCACGCTACAGGAGTATCTACGGTCATGAGTGAAAGCTACAAAGTCTCCGCAGCGGAGAGCGCGGCGCTGGAGCTGGGCGCGGCGGACACGGTGAAATCCGTGCTACAGGCAATCAAAATCATCCTGACCACCCCGAAGGGGACGGTCCCCATGTACCGGGACTTTGGCGTGAACATGGACTTCCTGGACCTTCCGGCCCCCGGCGCGGAGCAGCGGGCGCGGATGGAGATACGGGAGGCCATCGAAGAGTGGGAGCCGAGGGCGACGGTCAAGGACATCACCTTCTCGCGGGATGAATTACAGTCGGGGAAGCTGATACCGACGGTGGAGGTGGAAATCAACATTGAGTAGGGCACAATACCAATTTATCCCCACGGACCCGGACGAAATCGTGGAGTGGATGACCGCCAAATACGAAGAGCTGACCGGCGTGACCGTACAGCCGGGAAGCCCGGAACGGCTGTTTATCCAGTGGGCGGCGTCAGTAGTCATTCAGGAGCGGGCCTTGGCAAACTACGCCGCCAACCAGAACTTGCCCAGCCGGGCGGAGGGGGAAAACCTGGACGCGCTGGCGGAGCTGTTCTATACGCACGAACGACCCCAGGCCAAGGCCGCGACCTGCACCATGCGCTTCACCATTTCTGAGCCGCAGGCGTTCGCCGTATTGATACCGAAGGGAACCCGCGTAACAGACGCCAGCAATACCCATGTGTGGGAGACGGCGGAGGACATCTATGTGACCGCCGGGGAGACATACGCCGACGTAAAGGCGGTGTGCCAGACGGTGGGGGCGGCAGGCAATGGCTTTGTGGCCGGACAAATCAATACCATCGTGGACCTGTTCGCCTACTACCAGAGCTGCGCCAACCTGACCGAATCGGACGGCGGCGGAGACGCCGCGACCGACGAGGAATTTTACGAGCTTCTGCGCCTTAGCATGGACGGTTATAGCTGTGCCGGGGCGCGGGGCGGGTACATCTACTTTGCCAAGCGGGTAGACACGAAGATAGCGGACGTTATCGCCGCGTCGCCCACCCCCGGTGTGGTGAAGCTGTACGTTCTGATGGACGACGGGAGCATTGCCACGGAGGAAATGAAGGAAAAGGTGCTGGCCGCGTGCAGCGCCGACGACGTGCGGCCCCTGACGGACTTTGTTTCCGTGGAGGACCCGGAGCAGGTGCCGTATAATGTGCGCCTCACCTACTACATCCAGGACGACGCAGAGGTAAGCGCGGAAGAGCTGGCCCTTGCGGTGGCGGAAAAGGTAGGGGAGTTCACCGACTGGCAGAGCGCGAAGCTGGGCAGGGACATCAACCCGTCCCGGCTTATCTCTATGCTGATGGA
>OFFX01001973.1_pt1 | contig 13627 bp, 14 predicted proteins | sample 1521511 | NCBI WGS metagenome assembly OFFX01 (sample SAMEA3504125, study PRJEB24116) | mouse gut metagenome | biome: mouse gut; feature: mouse-associated habitat; material: faeces | place: Denmark | collected 2011
AAGCCGTTTTGGGGATGTTCCCTTACCAAATCCATTTCCGTCTGCATCGTAAACTGATCCGGCACAATGACAAAAAAGCGGGTATTCGGTTCCTCGATGGAACGCCTGATCATCTCTTCCCGCAGTTTCGTGCTTTTCCCTGCCCCGGAAGCGCCGAAATAAAATCTAAGACCCATGACACCCTCCCTTTTCCCATGCTGCTCTGCTGCTGCATTGCTGTTTCCATCCCCTTATAAATAGGGAATCATTTCCCGCACCGACTGGAAGACCAAATCCGGCTTCACTTCCGACTTTTCCACATCCCCGGCAGAAGCCTCCCCGCTCAGCACAAGCACGCTTTTCAGCCCATGGTTTCTGCCGGCCGCAATATCCGTATAAAGCCGATCGCCCACCATGGCAGTCCTCCCCCTCTCTGTACCGGCCCGCTCCAGCAAATAATCTATAATATCCCCGTTCGGCTTCCCGATCACCCGGTCCGGGTATCTGCCCGCCGAAGCATGAATAAATGCATGGATCGCCCCTGCATCGGGGATAAAACCGTCTTCTGTCGGGCAGTTGTAATCTGGATGGGTAGCGATATAAGGCAGACCGGCCCTCACTAGGTCGCATACCCTGCACATTTTTCCATAATCCAGCGTCGTGTCAAAAGCCGTCACCACTATTTCCGGGTTCTCCTCATCCAAAACGACCCCTTCTTCTTCAAACTCCTTTTTCAGCAAATCATTTCCAAGCAGAAACACCCTTTTTCCCGGATAATGCTTCTTCAAATAAAAAACTGTCGCCTGTCCCGAGGTCACGATTTTGTCCGTCCCTGCCTCCAGCCCCATCCTCTTCAGCTTTTCCACATAAACATCAGGGCTTTTCGAGGAATTGTTTGTCAAAAACAGATATCTCTTTCCCCTCTTCTCGATTTCCTCCAAAAATTCCCTAGCTCCGTCGATCCAGCGCTCACCGAGATAAATCGTCCCGTCCATATCGAGGGCAAAGCAGTCAATATTTTTTAACAGCCCGTCCTTATCCTGATTTAACCTTGCATGCCCTGCATCGTCCTTCCGCTCTGTGCTGTGCCACCAAAGCCTGTTTCCCCGGAAGCTTACATCCATTTCTCCCAGCCCCTTCATCCAGGAAAGATAAGACCGCAGCGTAGCGCCGACCAATACATATTGGTTAGCGTCCATCACAAGGCCGTATCGGTCGAATACTTTCTGGATCACCTCCTCGGTTCCGGCCTCTTCTTTGCAAATATCCTTCAACAGATCCGCAATCTCAAACACTTTCTCCCTGTTCTTCTTTACGGTAAGGCTGATATCCGTGCGGACTTCCCCATGGGAGGGAATGAACAGCCTTCCTTCCAGCCCCTCCAGCCTGTCCAGGAAGGCCATCCGGCCCGCCGAGCCGGACACCAGGTCCGCCCCCAGGGCGGCCACGGCCTCCGGGCCGGTCTGGGCGTAGCAGCCACACACCGCCACCACCCCGTCCGGGGCCCGCTTCCGGGCCCGGCGGATGATGTTGCGGCACTTCTTGTCGCTGACGGCGGTGACGGTGCAGGTGTTGACAATATAGGCGTCCGCCGGGCCGTCAAAGTCCACCAGCCTGTGGCCCCTGCCCAGCAGCTCCCGCTCCATGGCCTGGGTCTCCACCTGGTTCACCTTGCAGCCCAGGGTGTAGATGGCGATGTCCACGGCATTTCCCCCCTAACCAATTGTTTCCCGCCATTATAACACAAGCCCGGGGGAGATGGCAACCGCCATCCGGCCCCGCGCTTGCCACGATGAGGGTATGTATGATATAAATAAAGGAGGAACCGTACGGCGGGGGCGGAAAGAAAGACTTGCCCCGTGTCAAGCGATACTGTCGTTGACGGGAAAGACTGGAAACTGCTACTATAAACGAAAGAAGGGGCGTTATGGAGTTGAACGAGAAATTGACCCGGTTCCGCAGGGAGCGGGAGCTGAGCCAAACCGAACTGGCCCAAAGTCTGGGCGTCACCCGGCAGGCGGTTTCCGGGTGGGAGCGGGGCACGGCCGCCCCGTCCGCAGAAAAACTCATCGCGCTGAGCCGCCTGTACGGCATACCCCTGGACGAGCTGGTGAACGGGGCTGAGCCCCCCGGGGAGGAGCTTGGGGCGGAAGCCGCGGAGCCGGAACCCGCCCCGCCGGAGGCGGGGGAGGCGCCCCGGCGGGCGGCGCTGTCCTGGCGGTCGGGGACCGCCGCGCTGGCGGGGTGTATTCTGTTCGCCGGGTTATCGCTTGGCATGGCGCTCGGCTTTGCCCTGTCGAAAGAGCCGGAGCCGCCAAAAGACGGCCCTACTATTATTGATCAGGATGATCTGGAATGCGAAGATATTGACTTGGATCGTGTAGTTTTTGACCCCGATGCGATAGAAATTATTGTGCCCTAAAAATGTTTAGGAGGAAAGGTACTTATGAAAATAAAGCGATTGATCTGTATGCTGCTCGTCTGCGCTACTATGATTTGCGGGTCTTTCACGCCCGCTGGGGCGGTTCAGGCCCCTGCCGGGGACATCATTTGGATGGAGGATATGGAGTGGGATTTGCTCGACCCATCGACTGTGATATACGATGGAACAGCGCCGCTGACTACTGGATCGGTCAACACCGATATCTATCCATTTTCCACGAAAGCCATAAGTCAAATCTCCCTGAAGAGCGGAGACGCGCTCACCTTCAACTGTTCCTACTCGCCATCGTCCGCAAGCATGGACTTCGGCGTTATAACTTCCACTGGCCGGTTCTACCATATCAATGTAAAGGAGGGCAGTATCAACCAGGCAATCAGAATCAGCCAAGACGGAAGCTATGCGGTGGCGATCAGGAACAATTCTTCACAAACTGTTCGTGTGGTTGGGTTTGTGGACTATTGACCGTATATGTCCCACACAAGACAAAGAAAGGAGTTTAGTCCTATGAAAGCAAAGCGGTTTTCCGCCCTGTTCCTGGCCCTGATCCTTGCGCTGTTTCTGACCGCCCCGGCTTTTGCCGTCATTGCCACCGTGGAGACTCCGCATGTAACCCTTCCTTCTGTCGGCGGCATCACGTATGAAACGTGGGCGTGCCTTTACCAGGATTCCGCCAACACCTTCCGCGGGTCTACCTGGGTGATGAACAAATCCTATGAGAACCTGCCGGATGGTTATATGGGCCTTACCTGTGATCTTTACAGCGACACTCGGATATACGCCAGCAGGCCTATGGGGCAAAATGTCGGCGGGATCTATTTTTATAGCAGGGCCACTTCCGACGCGCCTGTTGATCCCGGGACGGTATATGTCCGCGGGCAGGTAGCCCTGTATAACAGGTACACAGGCGTCAACGAGTTCTATTCCACACCGATTGCCAGCGCAGTGTGCACCGCTGGCGCGTATGCGGCCCAAAGCGTTCCCGTGGAAGATACCCTGGCCGAGCTGGCGCTCACCCTCACCGCTGACGGCGGCTACCCGGTCACCGCGTCCGGCAAGACCTATGGCTCCGCACTGCTGTCCGATCTGGCAGGCGAAATCCCGGAACTGATCGCCGCTGTGGGCATTGACGGCAGGGAGGGCTATGTCCTGGCCAATGAGCTTTATCCTGAAATGAACGGTCTGGCCGATGCCGAGGCGTATGCGGCATACTTGAAGACCACCGAGGATACATACCGCGCCATCCCCCTCTATGACCTGAACGAAACTGTGATCGGCAGCTTCCACGTCCAGATTCCCAGCGAAGACGAGGAAATCCCCCCCGAGATTCAAAAAACCATTGACGAGCTTGAGGCGGCCCGGGCACGCAGCGCACCCCTTCCGAACTATCCCCAGACCGAGCTTGTCCCCGCCGTGGGCACCCAGGGCGAGAATGGCTATATTCGCAGGAGCGACTATCCCTCTGCCCAGTGGGACATTCAAACGCTGGAGGACGCCGCCCGGTACGATGAGTTTCTGGACACCCTGCCGCCCTATATCCTGATCCCCCTGTACGATGAGAACGGAGAGGTGATCGGCCGCTTCCGCCTCCAGATTCCCGGCAAGGATGAGGAAATTTCCGCCGAAATTCAGGAAACGATCCATGAGCTCGAGGCGAGGAAGCGCGAGGCCGGCAGTTCGGAACCCCCGGACTTTCTTTATATGGAGGTCGTCCCTGCCAGGGGCACCCAGGGCGAGGACGGCTATATTCGCAGGAGCGATTTCCCCGGCGCACATATGCCGCAGCGCACAAGGGAGGAGGTACGTCTGTACAATGAATTCCTGAGAACACTGCCGGCCTATGTCCTGATCCCCCTGTACGATGAAAACGGGGTGGTGATCGGCCGCTTCCGCGTGGACGTCAACAACGACTCCCTGTCTGAAGAGGAAATCCAGCGGCAGGTGGGCAGACCTGCCGCTTTCAATTGAACGTGTAAAAGCCGTCCCCCAGGGGGCGGTTTTTTGCGCCCTTGCCTGGTTCCGGGGCGTATGGTACAATGAAGCTGTCCCGGAGGGAAAAACGTCCGAACCGCGCAAAAGAAACCGCCGGTTGCCCGTTTGCAACCCGGAAGCGGTTTACCTGGGAAGGGAGTGTCGCTACAATGAGGCTGGAGGAAAAGCTCGCCGCCCTGCGCCGGGAGCACAAGATGACCCAGGCGGAGCTGGCGGAGGCGCTGGATGTGTCCCGGCAGGCCGTCTCCAAATGGGAGCGGGGGGTCGCCGTCCCGTCCATGGAAAACCTGGTCTGCATGGGCAGGCTGTTCGGCGTGCCGGTGGAGCAGCTGGTGGACGACAATTTGGCGCTGAAGAAAAAGCCTGTGGAGCTGGAAGCGGCGGCGGAGCCCCAGCCGGAGCGGCGGGGGGGCAGGGTTGCGCTGACCGTCGTGCTGGCCGCCTGCCTGCTGCTGTCGGCCATCGCGTCGGTCATCACCATCGTCTCCGCAATCGTAAAGGAGCCGGAGGAACCGCAGGACGGGATCACCTGGCTGGATGATATGGAGACGGAAGATATCGTCCTGCCGGAAGTACAGGATTGGACGGACGGGATAACAGGCGTAAAGCCTTAGAAAAGCCCGCATTCAGGAAAGGAACGCGCCCATGAAAATGAAGCGGTTAGGATTCGCGTGTATGCTGGCGGCCTGTACCCTGGCGCTGGCCGCGGCCATCCCCCTTTTCCAAGGGGCAGCCCCCGGCAAGGCCGTCATAGAGCTGGAGGAACTGGAGTGGGACTGGGTGGCCCCGCCGGCAGCGCAGCACCGCGAAACAGGTCCTATGCCCCAGGCGGTTGATAAAATAGATCAATCCGTTTCCAAAAGTTCCATCGGCTATGTCACCCATCTGATTGACTTTGAGGCCAAGGCCGTCGTCACCTGTAACTGCGCCTATTCGCCGTCATCCGCCAGCATGGACTTTGGTCTCATTGATTCCAGCGGAAAATTTTATTACATCCATGTGAAGGGGGGCAGCGTCAATCAGGCAATCGGGATCAGCCAGGCCGGAAGCTATGCCATGGCGATTCGCAACAACGCTTCTCAAACCGTGCGGGTGGTCGGGTTCTTGGAGTTCTAAACAGTATGTGTTCTACACAACAAAAAGGAGGTTCCCCTGATGTTCGGTAAACTCAGCTCAAAGACCTGCGCGGCCCTTCTGCTGGCCGCGGGGCTCATCATCTCCCTGGCCCTCGCATACCGCCTGGGCTCGAAGTGGAGCTGGGAGGAGGTCCTGGTGCCGGTGGAGCGCATTGTGGACGCCCGGCCCACACAACCCATGCGGCAGCAGAACATGACAAAGCTGGCCGGGTTTGGCACGGCGGTTTTCTGCCTGGGGGCGGTCGTCTCCTACCTGGCCGCGGAGCTGTACTATTCCGTTTTGGAGTTTTTCAAAGCGGCGGCAAAGGGGATGAATCCCAAGGAGGCGCCGGAGCAGGAATAGCTATCTGAAAAAGCGGCCCGCCCTGCCCGGCAGGGAGGGCCTTTTTTTGCGCCCTGGTCTGTACATTTCCCCGCCGCCGTGGTAAAATACCGCTCAGACATAGAAAGGTGGCCCTTATATGAACCACAGCTTTTTCGCCTACATCTTCCGGATGCGCTACATCGCCCGCTGGGCGCTGATGCGCAACACCCGCGTTGAGAACGTGGAGGAGCACTCCTACGAGGTGGCGGTGCTGGCCCACGCCCTGGCGGTGGTGGGCCGGGATGTGTTCCACAAGGAGCTGGATCCGGACCGAATCGCCGCCGCCGCCCTGTTCCACGACGCGCCGGAGATCATCACCGGCGACATGCCCACCCCCATCAAATATAACAACCCCTCGCTGAAAAACGCCTACCGGCAGGTGGAGGCGGCCGCCCAGGACAAGCTGCTGTCCATGCTCCCCCCCGAGCTGGTCCCCGCCTACGAGCCCCTGGTCCGGGAGAGCGACAAAACCGTCAGGCGCTATGTGAAGGCGGCGGACAAGCTGGCCGCCTGGCTCAAGTGCCAGGAGGAGCTGAAGGCGGGCAACACCGAGTTTGGCCGGGCCGCCGGCGAGACCATGGCCTCCCTGCGCTCCATGAACATGGAGGAGGCGGACTGGTTCATGGAGCGGATGGGCGAGACCTTCCGCCTCACCCTGGACGATTTGGGGTAGGGCCGTGGGGCTGGCGCTGATTCCAAACTGCCCCGAACGGGCCGCCGCCCTCATGCGGGAGGTGGCCGCCTGGGGCCGGGGCCGGGGGCTGCGGGTGTGGCCGGACGAATGGCTCACCCCGGAGGAACTGCTCACGGACGAGGCCGGGCCGGAAAACTTCTACGTGGGCGCCGTAGATGGGGAGGACGCCTGCGCCTTCATCCTCCAGTGGAGCGACCGGGAGTGGTGGCCGGATGCGCCGCCCTTCCAGGCGGGCTACCTCCATAAGCTGTGCGTCCGGCGCAAATTCGCCCACCGGGGCATGACCGCCCAGGTGGTGGAGGCCGTCAAAGAGGAGTGCGTCCGCCGGGGGGCGGCCCGCCTGCGGCTGGACACCGGGGCGGAGGAGGCCGTGGTGCGGGACATCTACCTGGCCGCCGGGTTTGAGGTGGTCAAAACCATTGCGCAAAACGGCAGGCCCGTGATGCTGCTGTACGAATTGAATTTTTAACAGGAGGGTATCCCCATGAGAGCCATTGTCACCGTCATCGGCAGGGACCAGGTGGGCATCATCGCCGCCGTGTGCGCCCTGCTCAGCGAGAAAAACGTCAACGTGCTGGACATCAGCCAGACCGTCCTCCAGGAGTATTTCACCATGATTATGCTGGTGGACGCCTCCCAGGCCACGGTGCCCTTCGCCCGCCTGCGGGAGGATCTGGCCGGGGCAGGCAAGGAGCGGGGCCTGGATATCCGCGTCCAGCGGGAGGATATCTTTGACGCCATGCATCGCATTTGAGCGTCCGAGCCGTCGTGAGCAGCGCGGATGGAACGGAGCGAGGGCGAGCGATGGGGCCGCAAGGCCCCAGAGACCAGCCCGAGTCGGAGCGAAGCCGCGCGTCGCGAACAGGCGAGGCGTGATTACGTTTTTTGAGGAGCCATGACCATGATTAACACCAACGACATCTTACAGACCATCCGGATGATCGACCACCAGCACCTGGATGTGCGCACCATCACCATGGGCGTGAGCCTGCTGGACTGCTGCGACCCGGACCCCCACGCCGCCTGCCGGAAGATCTACGACAAGATCACCACCTCGGCGGAAAAGCTGGTAAAAACCGGCGAGGACATTGAGGCGGAGTTCGGCATACCCATCGTCAACAAGCGCATATCCGTCACCCCCATGGCCCTGGTGGCCGGGGCGTCCCGCACCGGCGACTACGTGCCCTTCGCCGCCGCCATGGACAAGGCGGCCAAGGCGGTGGGGGTGAACTTCATCGGTGGCTTCTCCGCCCTGGTGCACAAGGGCATGACCGAGGGGGACAAAAAGCTCATCGCCGCCATACCCGAGGCGCTGGCCGTCACCGACGTGGTGTGCTCGTCCGTCAACGTAGGCTCCACCAAGGCGGGCATCAACATGGACGCGGTGGCCCTCATGGGGAAGACCATCAAGGCCTGCGCCCAGCGCACCGCCGACCGGGGCGGCTTCGGCTGCGCCAAGCTGGTGGTGTTCTGCAACGCGGTGGAGGACAACCCCTTCATGGCCGGGGCGTTCCACGGCGTGGGCGAGGCGGAGCGGGTCATCAACGTGGGGGTGTCCGGCCCCGGCGTGGTCCACCACGCCCTCCAGAGCGTGAAGGGCCAGCCCTTCGACGTGGTGGCGGAGCTCATCAAAAAGACCGCCTTCCAGGTGACCCGCATGGGCCAGCTGGTGGCCCGGGAGGCCAGTGCCCGGCTGGGCGTGCCCTTCGGCATCGTGGATCTGTCCCTGGCCCCCACCCCAGCCGTCGGGGACAGCGTGGCCCGCATCCTGGAGGAGATGGGCCTGGAGGTGTGCGGCACACACGGCACCACCGCCGCCCTGGCCCTGCTCAACGACGCGGTGAAGAAGGGCGGCGTGATGGCCAGCTCGTCCGTGGGCGGGCTGTCCGGGGCCTTTATCCCGGTGAGCGAGGACGAGGGCATGATCGCCGCCGCCCAGTCCGGGGCCCTCACCCTGGACAAGCTGGAGGCCATGACCTGCGTGTGCTCGGTGGGGCTGGACATGATCGCCGTGCCCGGCGACACCACCGCCGCCACCCTGGCCGCCATCATCGCCGACGAGGCCGCCATCGGCATGGTGAACCAAAAGACCACCGCCGTGCGCCTCATCCCCGCGCCGGGCAAGCAGGTGGGCGACGTGGTGGAGTTCGGCGGCCTGCTGGGCTCCGCGCCGGTGATGCCCTGCCACACCGGCAGCGCCGAGGCGTTCGCCGCCCGCGGCGGACGGATTCCCGCGCCGCTGCAAAGCCTGAAAAACTGAAAGGGATGGAGCATCAATGGAGAAAGCCATACAGGGCCCTGTTATGGGGAAGGAATACCGCTTTTTGGAGGACGGCTTTTTGTGCAAAAACTGGGACGGCCCCATTGCGTATCAGAGTGTGACCAGTGTGACCAGCGCGGAGGGGGACGGCAGTTTTGAGATCAGCTTTGTCACCCCCAAGGGAAAACAGCGCAGTGTGGAGGTCATTTTGGACAGCTTCGCCCAGAAGGGGGCGGTCCAGGCGCTGCTGCTGCAAGGGGTGCCCGGGGCCCGCGTCCGAACCCGGACCCAGACGGCCTGGGAGGCCTGCGGGACCTGGGTGACGACGGGGCTGAGCCTGGCCGCGTTGGTTTTGGTTATCATCGCGATTAACACGTGGGGCCAGGGGACCACTGTCCACGTGCCTGTTTGGGTTTTGCCCATTGTGATGATAGGTTCGTTTTTGAGTACCCCGGTGCTGCTGGCCATTGCCGCCGTGATCCTGGGGGCCTTTGGGGTGGGGGCTGTGCGCTCGCTGGTGAAGCGAAAGACTGTGTGGGTTCTGGAAGGAAACGCATAAATAGGAAGGGCCGAAGGCGTATGCCTTCGGCCCTTTGCGTTGATTTTACGTGGATTCTCTGGGGTTCGGATCGGCCCAGAGGGTGGAGAAGTAGTCGTAGTACGGCATGAGGAAGGAGAAGCCCTCCACCAATCTGCCGGCCAGCTCCGGGGAGTAGACGGCCTCGCTGAGAGGCTCCTCGTGGCCGATGGACAGGGACTTTTTATTGTACCACTCGGCCAGCCTGGGCTCGGCGCAGGGCTTGGGCCGGGCGTAGGACGGCCCCTGGAGGACGAACTCGTCCTGCCTGGCCAGCCGGTTGTGGAGCTTGAGCAGGGGGGTGGGGTCGGCGTCGATGCGGGCGCGGTGCTTCTCCATGGTCAGCGCGGGCGCGTCCCAGAAGCCCATGCCGCAGCTCCAGCTCTCCGGGGCCAGCTCGAACCAGAATACCGGGTGGCCGCCGGACTCGTTGCCAAAGCGGAACAGGGACAGCCACAGGTGGTCCTTGTACGGCCCCCGGCCGAACAGCCGCCGGGCGTCCCGGTAGATGCGGGACACCTTCAGGTTCAGCCCGCATTTGGGGAAGCGGTCCAGCAGCTCCCGTTGCACCTGGCCGCCCAGCTCCCTCATGGGGGCGAGGAAATAGGTCTGATAGTCGGACTTGTGGGCCTCAAACCAGCTCTTTTCGTTGTTGAAGCGGATGCCCCACATGAAGTCCACCGTTTCCTGAGAAAAGCCTTCAAACATGGCGCTCACTCCCACTGGCCCGTGAAGGGGTTCCAGGTGCCCTGGCTGGCCTCCGGCGTGGGGTCGGGGCTGGGCGTCTCCTCAGGCTGGCTGGGGATGGGCTCCTGGCTGGGGGGAAGCTCGGGGGTGGGCTCCACCACGGGAGGCTGCTCGGGGGTGGGCTCCTGGCTGGGGGGGAGCTCCGGCGTGGGCTCCGCCGTGGGCGGGACCCAGGGGTCGCCTGGGGTGGGCTCCACCACGGGGGGATCTGTGACCACCGGCTCCAGCCCCAGCGAGGCGGCGTCGGCAGGGTTATACAAAATCAGCTTGTCCCGCTTGGCGTACTTGCTGTGGTTTTCAAAGGTGCGGGAGATGAGCTGTCCGTCCCCGTCGTATACGCAGCGGTACACGTCCACCTCGTAGCCGGTATAGGGGGTGACATCCACCTTGGTGGTGCCCACGGGGATGGTCTCGTCCGGCTGGTACACGGTGGTCCAGGGGGTGGAGGACAGGGCGTACCGCTCGGTTTTCACGGTGATGTTGTCGGGATTGCTGCCGTAGAACTGCACAGTCAGCTTGCCGGACGCGCCGCCCTCGGTATAGGCCACGATTTTGATGGGAAATCCGGTGTTGTTGCGGAATTTGAAGTCCAGAGAGGGGTAGTAGATGGTGGCGTCCAGCCCGTTGGGGATATAGCCGGTGGAAAAGGCGTGGCAGGCCCGGCGGACAATCTCCAGGTTGGCGTACACCGCGCAGTAGTAGAGGGAGGAGGACACCTGGCACACGCCGCCGCCGTCCATGGGCACGGTCTGGCCGTCCTGATAGCCGGTGCTGGTTTTGTAGCCGTTGCGGGCGCTGGGGTCGCCGATGGTGTCGATATAGGAGAAGACCTCGCCGGGCTGGATCACCTTGCCGTTGCAGAATTCGGCGGCCCGGTTCACGTTGAAGGAACGGTTGGCCACCCCGTCCATCCAGGTGGTCACCTCGGAGAGCAGGTCCTTATAGTAGAGCTTCTCGTCGCCGGTGGTGCCCGGCGGGGTAAATTCCAGGGGGATGGTGCAGGGCTGGCCGGGGACGGCCCCGTCCAGAATGGCCTGAGCCTCCTCCGGGTTGACGGACAGGCCGATCACCGCCGGGGCCAGCTTGCCGTTCTCGTCCAGGCCGGGGGCCTTGGGCTCCACGTAGACAAGCTCGTTGAGGCTTTCGCCGGTGAGCTCCGCCCCGGGCAGGGGCTGGGCCTGGGCGGTGAGCTGGGTCTCGCCGTCGGCTAAGGCGGCCAGCACCTGGGCGAACAGGGCTTCCACGTCCAGCTCCTGGCCGTCAAAGCCGGGCGTGACCTCCACCGATTCCTCGCCTACCTCGTAGGTGAAGTCCACCGGCGCTACGTACAGTTCCCCGGCGATCTCCTGGAGGAGCTGGCGGGCCTTTGCCTCCCCCTCGGGGGTGAAGGAGGCGGCGGACAGGGACAGGTCGGTGGGCTCATACGCCAGACCCAGCCACAGCATCCCCAGCTTCCAGAAGGGCTGCGCCGCCTTGGCGGCCATGCCCCGCTCCACCGCCGCCTCGGGAGAGCAGGCCAGCAGCTCGCCGGGCAGCACCACGCTTTTGCCCTCGCCGTACTCAATGGTGAGGGAGCGCTGGTCCAGCCGTTGGTCGATCTCCTGAGAAACGACGGCCAGGGCCTCCTCCTGGGTGAGCTTGCCCAGGCCGGCCACGGGCGCGCCCTGGTCGTCCACCGCCGCAGCGCCGGGCAGCAGGCGGCCGTTCCCCTGCACCCAGGAGCACAGGCCAAAGTAGCCGCCCACTGCGGCCACGGCTAAGGCGGCGGCAATGATACCCGCAATCAGCGCTGCGGGAACTTTTTTGTTGGGAGCGGAACCTTCCATAATACAGCAGACCTCCTACAACGACAATCATAGATATTGTACCACCATATCCCGGTTTGGGCAAGGAAAAGTATTCACAAAAAAGTTACAATTTGGTATCAATTTTGTGAAAAGGTGTTGATATTGTCAAAATCTGACCAAAAAAGCCGCCTGCCGGGGAGCTGGCAGGCGGCTTTTGAGAATCAGGTTTTGTGGCTCTCCACAATGGCGCCGCTGCGGTAGGCCCGCAGCAGGTCCAGCAGGTCGTCCACCTGGGCCTGCATCCGGCGGCCGTTGTCCGTGTCCTCAATGGTGGCCCGGCTGTCCAGCCGCTCGAAAATCTGGGAGGTGGAGGCGATGTCCCAGTTTTTGCGGATGGCCTCCGCCCGGCCCACGAAGGGCTGGTGGGCCACCAGCCGGAAGCATCCGGAGTTGTAGATGAGGGTGTAGCCGGCGATGCCGGTGGTCTTCTGATAGGCCTTGCAGAAGCCGCCGTCAATCACCACCAGGCGGCCCCCGCCCTTCACGGGGCTCTCCCCCTTTTTGGACTTCACGGGGACGTGGCCGTTGATGATGTGGCAGTGGGGGCCGTCCAGGTCGAAGGCGTTGAGCACGCCCTCGCACACGGCGGGGTCGTTGTACAGCCGGTAATAGGCGTTTTTGGTCTCCACGTGGGTGGATTCGTCGGCGATGAAGCGCCGCTCGAAGGTGGTCATCCGGTCCCGGCCGAAGATGGGGCTGTTGCGCCCGCACCACAGCCACCACAAAAAGTCCATGCCGAACTGCCGCTCCGGGGAGCCGGGCTTGTTGTAGTAGGCTCGGCGGGCGGTGGCGTCGGCGTAGTCCAGGAAGGCCCGGCCCGACAGATTTTTGCAGCCGATGGAGAAGGACATCAGCGTGCCGTCCTCGTGCATGGGGATGCAGCCGTGGAACAGCAGGTTGCCGTTATACACCCGGTACAGGCTGCCCTTGGAGTAGAGGAAGCGGACGTGGCGCTGGAGCTTCTCGCTGTGGCGGAAGGAGCGGGTGAGGGTGTTGATGAGCGCGTCTTCCTCCGGGGTGAGGGCGCAGGGGTCCTTGGGGTCCACGGTGGGGAAGTCGGCGTCCAGCAGGGGGTAGACCTCCCCGCCGATGGACACGGTTTTGTTCTGGAAGTCCACCTGGTCCAGCAGCAGCCGGTCGTCCATGCCGAAGCAGGGATTACGGCGGATTTTCTGCCCCTCTAATTTGAACAGGATCATGGTGATGGCCTTGTGCATCCGGGCGCACAGCAGCTTGTCCCGGTCGGTGACGCTGTCCTCGTCCTCCTTGGCCAGCTTGATCTGGAAGCGGCTCACATCGCACTTGCGGTAGAACTCGTCGGCAAAGACGGACAGGGGGCGCAGGGAGATGCCGTACCCCGTCTCGATGACCTCCAGGTTGTTGTAGCGCAGGGAGTTGACCAGCACCGTGGCCACCAGGGTGCGGGAGCCGGAGGCGGCGCCCATCCACAGGATGTCGTGATTGCCCCACTGGATGTCCACGCTGTGGTGCTCCATGAGGCAGTCCATAATCACGTCCGCGCCGGGGCCCCGGTCGAAGATGTCCCCCACCAGGTGGAGGTGGTCCACCGCCAGGCGCTTGATGAGCTCGC
>OFFX01001976.1_pt1 | contig 13599 bp, 10 predicted proteins | sample 1521511 | NCBI WGS metagenome assembly OFFX01 (sample SAMEA3504125, study PRJEB24116) | mouse gut metagenome | biome: mouse gut; feature: mouse-associated habitat; material: faeces | place: Denmark | collected 2011
CTCCGCTCCTCCCGGTTGTACCCCGGCATCCCTCTCAATCAGCTCGAACAAACCCATGAGTTCTCGGGTGCGGTCGATAGATGCGCCGGAGTCAAGGCCGTCGAGGAGTATGAACAGGGGCTTATTCTCTGCGATGTCTTTACGGACGCAGACGCCAATTTGAGGAACAATGTCCCCGAAAGACAGCGCAATACGCTCGCCCTCGGAACTGCACAGAGAAGCTGCGACAAACGACATATTGCCCCGCAGTACGTTCCTTTCCATCGCAATGGTGTCGCCGTCTTCCTGGTTAGAGTACCAGAAAACGTCATACCCCCTCTTCTCCGCAAGCTCCTTGATCTGCCGCAGCAGAGTCGACTTACCGGCTCCATTTGGGCCAACGAGGGCGGTATAGCCAGGGCGAAGCAGCAGGTTGAAGCCCTGATGGATACCATACCAATCATTTATTTTGCATCGAAATCCTTTCGTCATAATGAAGTCATCTCCTTTTTCGTAATCCTTTTTGCAGTTCTATACAATATTATGCTATTTGTCGCAAAAATATAAAGCCACAGAAAGGTTTTTAATCCCTCACTGTCGATTGGCGGCAACATTTCGCCCCCATCCACCAATCTATTCCTGCCGGCAAAATTCTCCCCTGGAGGGATGCCCCAAGTGGCTCTTTCTATGGCTTGTCCATGCCCAAAGGCATAATTTCCTCAGAAGCTTGATATTTTTCATTCCCAGCGCATATTATTTTTGGCAGAAATGAAAAATATCCAAAATCTGTTCTCATGCAGGAACATTTTCCTTTAAAATGCGTCAACCATAACAGATATCAAATTTTAAAAACTGAGGAGGTTTTTGATTCATGAAGAAAATTGCATGCATTCTTCTGTCAGCAGCGATTTTGTCATCTATGTCCGCTCATGCATCCGCAAAGGATGTTTCCGCAGAGAGCGGTATGGATCCCGCATCGATGCAGCTGGCAGAGGCTAAAACATCTGTTGAGAAGGCTCCTGATCAACGACTGGCGGAAGTTGCGTCCAAAGTCAAGGCAGCTTTGGACATCGGTGATGAGTACAAAGAGTTTACCGGCAACCTCATGGAAAACGAACTGGTTCCCCAGTGGAGCCTTGAGTGGTCAACAGAATCCGAAACGCTTTCCGTGGAGGCATTTGAAAATGGGCAGGTCACCAGCTACTACTTTTATGAAAAGGATGCCGCCTATCCTACCCACGCCTTCTCCCCTTCCTTCCCCGCCATCACCCGTACCCAATCCCAAAAGATTGCCCAGGAATTTCTGAATAAAGTGCTGGATGACGGCGAAACGATTGAATTTTCAGAACGCTCTGTTGGGCAGTTAAACACAGAGACACATCGTTTCTCTGGAGATATCCTCATCAACGGACTGGAATCACCTCTCAGTTTCTCCATCAGCGTTCGGGCAAAGGACGGAAAGGTCGTCCGTTTCTATCGGGACTGCCTGGAGGGCAGTTACATCGGGGACACCCCCTCCCCCACCCCCAACACTGGCTCTAACAATGCGGGTGAGCTGCTGAAAGATACGTTGTCTCTGCGAACCGAGTACGTCCTGGAAGACGGAAAGGCTGTCCTGCGATTCCTCCCGGAAGACATTGACGACTTCTACGTGGATGCCCAGACCGGAAAACTGGTCAACCTCACAGACCTCTACAGCAAGGTCAACAGCGGCGAGACTGGTGCATCCAACAGCGATACCAGCTTTGACGCATCTGCACCGGAAGCATCCGCCGACAAGGGTGCCGGCGGGCTAACCCCAGTAGAGCTGGAAGGGGTCTCAAAGCTGGAGGGCGTACTCTCCAAGGAGGATTTGGACAAGAATATCCGGAGCATTCCCCAGCTTGGTCTGGACAAATATACGCTTGCTGGGACCAACTACTCTCTGAACAAAGAGACCGATGAGGTGTCCGCCCGACTTTCTTATACCAGACGAGATGGCGATAATTCCTGGCGACGGACGATTACTTGTAATGCTAAGACCGGCGGATTGCAGAGCGTCTGGTCTTCCTTCCCTTACAACAAGGACAGAACGGCTTCCATTTCCAAGGATAAGGCCCGGGAGACGGTGGAGGCGTTCCTTGGAGAGTACTGGGGAACTGACTACGCCAAAACTGAACTCTACGACAGCACCCCCTGGGAAAGCGAGAGCAGAAATGCCGCTCATGCATTTATCTACGCCCAGAAAGAGAACGGATTTTTCCTCCCGGAGAACAGCTTCAATGTCTCTGTGGACATCGAAGACGGTTCCATCAGCGGTTTCTCCCGTAATTGGACGGATGTTACAGAGTTTGAAAGTCCGGATGGAATTTTGAGCGACTCCGCAGCTCTGGATGCCTGGTTTAATCACTACAACCTGCGGATGGGTTACAGCCGGATTCCCGTGAAACTGGATCCAAACATGTCGGATGCCGTTCCTCTTCTGGAAAGAGGCTATTCCTACTTCTACTCTCTGGATTTGACCTATACTCTGGCAGAACCAGATAACGTGTTTGCCACTGGAGTGAACGCAAAGACTGGTGAGATCGTTATAGAGGGCCGATATGGCGAGAGTGAGTCCATCGTCTATTCAGACCTGAACGGATATGCCGGCAGAGAGAAACTGGAAGCCCTCGCTGAGTATGGAATTGGCTGGCGCGGTGAAAAGTGCGAACCAAATGAGGAGCTGACCCAAGTCGATTACATTGCTCTACTGGCCAGCGCAGACGGTTACCTGTACAATGCGGAGGAAGACGATGCTGACGATCTGTACCGCCGGGCCTACAACCTGGGCATCCTCAAGTCCAACGACCGGGATGATGACCGGGTGTTGAGTCGGGGCGATGTGGTGAAGATGCTCCTTGACTGCGCCGGATACGGTGAAGTCGCCCAGCTCTCCGGTGTCTTCTCCTGCGCCTACCCCGACGCCGCCCAGATTCCAGCAAATCTTACCGGCTATGCCGCCATCGCCCAGGGCATGGGGATTATCGGAGTGGAGCAGGAGTTTGCGGCTGGGAAGAGTGCGACGAGAGGCGAAGCTACCGAAATGCTCTATAATTTCATGGACCGCTAATTGTCCTTACGGACATTTAAGCAAAAGGAAAGCGCCTGCAGAGAATATTTCTCCATAGGCGCTTTCTTTTACTGCTTCCTTTTTTGTAGTTCAGCTTCTACGCCATAATTACGCATCGCGTAATCACGGTCTGTTTCACGCCGTCATATTCACTGTGTTCTTTGACAGTTCCCTTTATCTGCATACAATCGCTGATTTTAAGGTTCTTGGATGTTCTCCACACAAATACATTACCCTGGGCATCTGTGAACTTATACAGTCTGATCACTCCAAAATCGGTTTCCCAGGATGCTACCAGTTTTGCGGTAGCTGTTGTGATGGTAATGCGCTGTCCCTCATTTCCAACGTAATTGGATACTGCGGCAGCCTCCAGTTTTTCAGTTCTCCACTTTTCCCTGCGGGCCTTCCGCTCCAGGTAATGCTCATAGGCAACCGGCATATAGGTCAAGAGGCCGATGTGTTGGGACTTCGCATAACCAGATAGCGCAAGATGGATACATTTGCGTTCCAAACCTGTTCGATCCCTCTCAAGTTTCCAATAGGCCCGGTTATCGCTGTACTCGCCTGTCTCCTCGAATTTCTTCCAGGCAGCAGAAATGGCAGCATCCTCATTGCGGACGACCTCATCCAAGCTGGATAACCAGTCACAAATAGTCTTTGCCTTCCCCATGGCCTCAGCACTGGGTTCTACACCCGCATCTATCTTCTCTTGTACTGCATTGCGGGTGCTTCCTTGTTCAGTTTTCTTCCGGTAACCCTCTTTCTGAATGGAATCGCAGGCATGGGCAAGAATCAATTCCGTATCATACATCCTGTGGGACCGATGGGTTTTCTCCCATTCCGCAGTGGTACAGGACATATCATCATTGATGATGTCCCGCACCTCAGCCCACATTGCCGCAGTTGCCGTAGAGATACCAGTGTAGTCCTTCAGGCAAGTGCGTCCAACTTGACGGATTTCGCCAGACTCATTCTCGCAGAAGTAGGTCACAGGACGAATCCTCTTTGTTTTGCAGTGATCGCAGCAAGAAGGCATCTTATACCACTCAGGGTCGACCGGCTTATCGCCAATGCCCATCACGATGTTTCCCTGGCTACCATGCTCGACCCGTGCTCGAAGAGTCCACCCATTTGCTCGAATCAATCCCTCACAATTTACAGTGATATCGACCGCGGCTACCATGTAGGTTCCTACTGTGTGGATAGTCTGAGTTACTGAATCTACCTCATAAACAGAGACCTTCTTAGGATGTTCTTCGCTGATTGTGTAGGAAAATGGGATTTTGTAGTTGGCGGCTTTTTTAGCCAATCGATCAAGACGCTTCCGGACCTCTTCAACCTGATCCGCATAAATGGTGTACGTATTCATTTTCATTTCTCCTTTTTTACATCCTTTGGCGTTTAGTCCTGAATTTGGTGTTGGCGGATGATATGCATCAACACAGAAAAATATAAAGCTGGGGTTCTAATGTTTTATCCTCCCCATGGCGAGAAAACCCCAACCGACGAAAGTCGGTCGGGGATGAATCGCCAATGGGGGACAAACGTTGCCGGACTACTTTAAGGCAGGCTGATATGCTGCCTTCGCCCTTGTGTGCTGCTGGGGATTAGAAACCACAGCACTTTTTATACTTCTTTCCGCTTCCACACGGACATGGTTCATTCCGCCCAATCTTCCGCCCCTGACGAACAGAAGAACTACGGATTTTTTGTTGATGGATTTCTTCCGGAGTGAATCCACAATTTGACCATTTCCTCGTGTGGTTAGACAAATCTACAAGAAGCGGTATCAATTCTTTTGCCCGATCTTTTGTAAGACGCAAATCATATGTATCCAGGAGACTAAGTGCCTTTCCAATAGAGGCATCCACTTGGCAGGCAAAAGAGAATTCAGAGGTGATGTCTGCCGCTATCCGCTCGCTGCAGGACATCTTATCACAGAAGAAACGCATAAACCTGTTTGAGGCCGGGCTTCTTTCTATGAAATTAGGATCTGCGTATTGGAGCAGGAGGCTTCGTTCAGGGATAAACCGCTGTTTACCCGTGAGGGCAGAGAGTAAGTCTTCTGTATCTTTGTACTCATTTTCCTCAAAGAGGGAATGGGTAAGATAATCGTCCCAAAACCCATAGGGGGCATCCGACTGAACATGTTGAATCAGCACAGAAAACATCTCGTCAACATCTGTTTTGACGCTGTTCTGGGCATTGAAAATAGACACGAATTCATCCTGCCGGATGAGTCCATATAGGTGGGTGACTGCAAGGGCATAGCGATCAAGAAGATCCGCTTTGGCTTTCCGCTCCATATAGCCATCTGCAGAGAATTGAGCAAATACCTCTTTAATCTCTGCGGGCATTACGATGAAAGAGCAGGAGTCACCCTTCGTGCATTGTAAGAGGCAAAGTTCAGCAAGAGCCTCGCACGGAGACAGGACGATGTTTGGGACTTGGGTAGGGGAGGAGTCTGTGGAGGAAGTGAGGATATATTCCCAGGAGCGGTGATCGCAAATCAGAAAGAGGTCTTCTAGGAAGGTGCGGTCTGTGATTCGGGGATATATCAGTTCAACGAGCGCACTCTTGGTTTTTCCAGAATACCCCTTTATATTTATATTTTTGGCAATGGACACAAGTTTAGCAACAGTTTGATTAGAGAGCAAACCTCTCACGGAGACGGACATTAACTCATTGTTCTTCATGATGTATTCCTCGATCTGTCATTTTTTTGAACATGAGGGCCAATTACGGCAATAGTACCATATAGCTTCTGTAAAAGCAACTAGAAAAAGAGGACAAGCGGTAAAGAAATCCAAGAAGGAAACGAATAACAACATTTTCCTGGAGACCGTTTCTAAAATTGGAATTCAAGTCCTGTTTTGGATACACACAAAAGAAAAACCAAGGGGGTAGAAATCCTTGTAAGGACTTCTGCCCCCTTTGCGGCATTTACAATATTTGTTTTGAAATAGCTATCATGGAATAAGGATTACATTGATTCATTCGTTGATACTTCGTTGAAATACACTCCAAATCTCATCATAAATGGACTGAAACAGTGACTCCCTCTGAACCGATTCGCTGGATTCTGCACCCTGATTGTCATAAGGAATTATCTCCCCGTCCTCTACGCATCCTCTCCGCTTTAATTCAGATAGGATGTTTGAGGCACCTTTTTGAAACGTGGATGTTATGTTATGAGCAGAGGAAAGGGCACGGTCAATTTCACCGTAAATATCGTTTGCGGAGACATCGATCTGCCAGCGAGTATCACTTGAGCCGTTTTCTACCCACTCTGTGACCATACTGAAAGCCTTTCCCATGTAACCCTCTTGGGTAGGGTTGTGATTCGATATCTGGTTCAGCTCTGCTGCACCCTGCTGCATAAACTGCTCACGCATCGCCTTGGTTGCATCCAGCAGTTTGGAGATATCATCCAGTTTCATTTGCTTCGGCAAAGCCTTATTTCCGTCCAACATATCCTGATATTCTTGAATAGTTTGGTCAAAGGCGGAGAGCTGATTCCGGTATTCCATCAAAGAGGCTTCGTGTTGCTGGCTCAAACATGCGCCAACTTTGCATTGGTTCAAATAGAAGCGTAACAGGCCCTCCGGCATCTCATCCAGAGAAGTTTTCCTTTTTCCTTCTGTGTCCTCTGCTGACAGTTCCAAGGTATCAAACCTGGTTTTCAAATCGTTTGCCTGGGTTTTTGCATTTAGCAGATTTTCAGATAGCCGGTGCAGCGTATCGTTGACTGGAGACTGAACAAGTTTCTGTCCTAGCAGATTCTCCGGTTGAAAAATCCTGTTGGACTGGAATAGGCCCGACAAGCCAGATACATCCATTATAAATTACCTCACCATTTATATATAATACCATTCGCCCCTGATATATACCAGGCTTCCGATAACGGGATCCTGAGAGTAACCAATTTCACAAATTACATCCTCCGAGTATGTGGTACCCAATGCGCTGACGGAAACGCTCGTAGGGTAAACGAATGTCGTTCCTGTCGAGCTGGAATAGCGGATATACTCAGCGTTCATTGTTCCGGAATGTAACAAATCTACATCATTGGTGCTTTTGTAATATCCGATATCGACCCAATATTGGTGAGATGACGGATTATATGTGAAGTATCCTTTACTATCCGTGGTGACTGTCTGACGGATACCTGTGCTGCCATAGACGGGCATCCGAATTGTAACTGTAGTGTTTGGAACGGGAATGCCAGACTCAGTGACCACCTGCCCCCAAACAAAGAAATTGGTATCCATCACAAGCTTGCGAGGTAAAGAGTAGGGGAAACTATGGGAGCCAAAGTTTTCACAGAGGAAAGCTGCCCCATCATGGCTATTCTCCACCTGGCAATTCTTTGCCTCGTTTTGCCGCACCCAGTAGGACTGGGAGCCTTCCAAGTCTGTTATACCCTCAATGACAACATTTGTCAAGCGTACATCTTCAACCTGGACGTTGAAAGTAACCCAGTCAGACCATGCATCATGCGAATCGCAGACGCGCATCCTGATTTCGTATGTTCCAGACTCCGTAAAGGTTAAAACACAATAGTCTTGCCCGACCTGTACAGCATAGTCTGCCAAATTGGACATTACCCCATCTTTGATCACAACCCCGCCACAGCCTGTAACGCTATCACCTGCATCGCTGTCGCTGGAATCGGCCCATGAAACCATCATGAGTTGATTTACCGCTACCTTATTAGAACTGATTCCGATTTCACATACAGGTCTTGTATTCCCATCTGCCGGCTCAATCTGGAATGCATATTGGGCCACATTAGACCATGCACCGCGAGAATCTTGTACCTGGAACGTCAAAATATATTGGGCAGCGGTGTTGAACTGAGTTGCAAAGCCGATACCGCCGTTCAGCGTTCCAATAATATCATCAGAGAAAATTCCTCCAATCCTCATATCGACTATATCATCGCCATCGGGATCGTACGTAAACGACTCGCCGTTATAGGCCCACAGCCACGCCAACTGGGTTTCAGTTGTGAAATTTCCGTTGACCATGGACTCCGGATTAAGAATCACAACCTGCAAGGCCGCCACCGGAGGGGTATTTACATCATCAACCAGGGCCATCGGTTGCGGCTCGGCAATAGATTCAGTTATGCCCGTATCGGTGAAATGTGCATTCTCCGGAATACTGACGTCAGGTGCGGTGTTTTGCACAGAAGAGAGATCAAACATCTGATGAATTTCATAGGCATCGTTGGAGAGAACAAATGTGTTATCAACGGTATCCTCAACCCCCAGAGCAAAAGCGGAAGTGCTCACCAGGGAGAATACCATCATTGTCGCAAGGACCAGGGACATAAAACGCTTTTTCATATAAGCTTTCTCCTTTCATATATAAGATTCTGATGGCCCATTATACAATGCTACCTTTCCCATCTGTAGGCAGCAAGGCAATCTCAATTGCTATCACCCTTTCTACAACAAATAACATGTGAGAGGTGTCTAGCGGATATAAGCAAAATTTATTTCCGGCAACAAAATTGGGAACCAGTAAACTGTGGAATGAGGATTAGCACGCAGTATATGATAGACATTTGAGTTCGATAAACTATTTTACAGGACGTATCTTGCTGTCCTGAATCAAGTACGTCGTATCGCACAGAGTATCAAGGTCATCTGCGTTGTGACTTGTTATCAAAATGGTCCTTCCTGCATTGCGTAGCTCCCTCAGACAGTCCAGCATATGAAGATGAGACTCTTGGTCCAGGGCGTTGAAAGGTTCGTCCAAAAGCAGTATACTTTGATCTTCCATGAAAGCTTGTGCAATACCAAGCTTCTGCTTCATACCAAGAGAATAATTTTTTACAGGCGTCTTATCATTGGGATTCAGCCCAACTTTATCCATCGTAGCGCATATCTTTTTTGAATCAATTTTCCCTCGGATATCAGCCAGGCACTTGAGGTTTTTGAATCCGGAGTATACGGGTATAAAACCCGGTGCGTTAATGAATATTCCCATGTCCGGAGGATAATCAAAATCATCACCAATCTTCTTTCCCCGCACATAGACATCTCCGGAGTCTGGTCGATATAATCCGGAAATAATCTTGAAGAGCACCGACTTCCCGCAACCATTTGCGCCCTTAAATCCAACAATCGATCCTTCGCTTACGCGCAGAATCACATCATCAAACAGAATCTTATGTGCAAACCTTTTAGAAATATGATCCAGCTGAATTATATCCATCATTTTACCTCCCGACCTCATGTATACGCCATATATGTCTTTTCAGGATGCGGTGGCATATCGCTATTATAACAGCATATAGCCCGCAAACCATGAATGCTGCAAATTCGATATTCTCTCCCAACTGCACCAGTCTTGATAACGAAGACATCCCTATTGGATAGAATTTCCCGCACCAATCAAATAGAAGAGGAAGGTATAGCCCTATTGTTAACAAGAATGCCACCACGGATTTCTTAGTTATAACAGAGATACATGTTTCAAGGGATAACAACATGAGAATTTCCAAAAACCGTGCAATCAGTGAAAGAATGAGGGATAATACTGTGCCTCCCATGCTACTGAAAGCGGCTGTGTGGTTGTAAAAATTCAGTCCGTGAAATATGATATTCAGACTTCTATTCAATACTGCAGCTACAGAAACATATAGAATCATATAAAGGAGGACACAGACAACAGCGGTAAACTCTGCACTCTGGAGAAAGTTAAAATTGCTTTCCGTACGTATTGCTGCAAATGAATGCCCAGATCCCATGTGATCACATAGCATAATAGAAAGGAAGTAAACTGGCATACCGTTAATGATTAAAAAAAACAGGTATGGAACAATATCCAGGTATCCAAATCCATAGCCATAGTATAATGATCGTATCGCATCTATCACACGTTCTTGCGGTGCATATGTGAACCAGAGCAACTCGGATAGGGCTATCATTATAACAGCAGTACACACACGATGTTTTGTTAATACCAATGAAATGCACCATTTTGCGCAGTGACAAATTCTCAACATCTGTTTCCACACCACCATCTTTTTCCCACCAGCAATGAAACAAGACCCCAGGCACAAAAGGTAATTATTTGCGACCATGGATACATCCCGAACATAAGGGCATAGGGCAGAGAAATATAATTCTTTAGGAACAACGTAGGATGCCAGGCATCGACTCCATATTGCACACCACATAGAGTCACAAAGAAATTCACCAGGACTATGGCTAATGCAAGTTTTTTATTTACAAGAAGGAACAAGGCGGAAAGAAAGGTGTAATAAAGCGTATATCCGGAGATGAGATATAAGATAGTCGCAGTAATTGCAGCAAATGAACTTGACGATAGCGAACGATATGCCCTTAAGATTTCTAATCTATCCTTTGGAAGTACAATTGATAAATCTGGGGTCTCCACAAAGAGTGCGTTCACCAGAATCCTTATAAATAAAGCGGCTGAGACATGAACTACTATAAGGAAAAAAATAACCACAACCATTGCAATTGTTCTTTTCAAAAAATAGCCAAGAAATGTCTCTGTTCTGGAAAGCACCATTGAATTAGGTGTTGATTCAAGCTTTACAAAATATACCGTGAGTATCACAAAGAAAATAAGTGTAAAATAGCGTGTATCGCATATCGCAAGCAGTATATATTCTCCAAAAGGAAGACAACAATATTCTCCTGGCGGATAGAACGATAGTATGTATAGACCGTATATAAAAAGCATTAAAGCCGTCGATTTACTTAAGAAGGTCGACACAATTTCTGTTATTGTATACCTAAGCATCTCGACGTCCCCTTCCGATGACGCACATATTCCGACAAGAATATCGCAGCGATTATGACAAACAGTATAGCGGGTCCTACAAACATTCGTGCAGGTGTAATGCTGCTTGCTGATAATCTTCCTGGGAAAAAGGTTGTTATCAGGCTCAAATATGGGGCGTTTATTGCGGAAAATGCAAAGTTTTCCACGATTGAATAAACAAATGGTCCAGTTAAAACTATAAATATATTTTTTCCAAAGATAGCCAGAGCATATCCCAGTGTATAAATCAAGCAAGAAGGCACAATCCTCCATATTGAGAGCAGTAGGACGTACTGAACGGGTGAATTTATGATCATTTCTCCCCATGCTTCATATTGCATGAAAGACTGCTCAGAGGGGTGTGCTGGCGAAATTAAGTAGAGTGCAGCGAATGCGCTGAAAAATGATACCATAAATATTAGCACAGCAACTTGTCCCAAGGATAAAAAATATCTTTGGAGTAAATATTTGGGAAGGCTTTTTCTATTGGTTACATATTGCAGATACCCAGACTTTCTTTGGTAGAATGTTTCCCAGCAAAATGGGATTGAGCAGAGAAGGGGATACACCATCGCCAGCCAGTCCTGAGCAAAATACCACTGCTCTATTGGGTATTTGATGGTATGTCCCTGTGAAATTATAAGCATAACAATTATAGAGGAACCAAGTCCCGTTGCTGCTCCAATAATGCAACCAATGCTTGTCCCCTTGTTATATTCTTTCAAGTGCTTCACCTCATTCGTGCTTTTCTGATTTGTTCTAAGTCATGCTGTTCTCCCGATGGATTTATGTCATCTTGAAGGTGCCTGACAGGGTATTTTAGTTGGTGTCCCAGGTACCGTTAACCTCAACACGTACAAGTGTTGAAAGCGCACTTTTAAATTGGAGACGCACATTGGTACCCTCCAACATCCGGCTCGTACCTTCGACATAGGCAGAAGGAACATCTGTGCTGACAGGGCCGCACCATCCGCCAGAAGAATAAACCGTTTCCTTGGTCGGGTCCTCCGTCCCGACCACCGAACATTGACGGACGTCCACCTTGTATCCGCCACCTGTGGTAACGTCCGTAAGATATGCGGACGATCCTGTGGATTCCTTCTCGCCGTATCCCGTAGAGAATTCGGAACCAAATTTGGGTACCACACAATAGGCGTTCAAGCCAGAGTCTGCAAGAGCAGTGCAGCTGAGCATAAGTGCAACGAGCAGGCAAACCGCGATACGTCTCTTTGCATTCTTCATTTTGTCGCCTCCTATTTTACTTTTGAATTGATTCAGGAGAACAGCACAACTCAGAGCAAATCAAATGGAATTTAAATATAACAGATATAATACATCGTTGACCCCTTTATCATCCCTCCTTGTATTCGCTAACATTTCTTATTATCCTCTATATACTTATAACCTTCCAGCAATCTTTTTGGTGGACAGCTTTTTTGTAATATTTATGAGCTCTAGTGATGATTCAATCCAGCACTGCGGCTCTCTTTTGGACTGGTCGATTTGATGCTTACTTTATGGCTTCACCTTTGTGGTTCATACAAATTTCGTTTTTCCGTAGCCTACACCTTAGCCCAAGCGAAGCATGAACAGGGAGGCCCGGCAGACTGAGCCGGTAGCACGATTGGCGTGGCGCTGATTACCCATAGGGAAACCCTGTCGCTCTTGCTCAGCGACACTGGGATTGTGCCGGAGAAGTGGTTTGCAGCCAACTGCGGAGTTATGACGGAGGCTTTATTGCTCCTATTGTTGATTGCGATCTGAGCAGTGGATAGTGTCAAGGGTTTTTGCTCTTTAAGTTTGCAGAATCTGGGAGAAAGAAGACATCCAGCAATGCCTGCCACCGGTGTGGAGGGGTAGAAATCAGACACTGCCAAAAAAAACACGAAAGGAAACGGGCTTAACTGTTTCCACAACAGCCAAGCCCGCCGAATTTAACCAATTGTTAATCTGCCGTGCAGCAGGATAAAATACAATCATCAAAGTGATGCGCCAGGTCAAATATCCTGATGTAGTACCCTTATGGTCTCAGCCTGCAAGTTGCTTTCGAAGGTCATCCATCTTCTGCTGAACTTCCTGCATAGCAAATTGGTGGCTGTCTTGAGCCGTCTGTATGCCTCCTATAGCCGCCAAGGCATAGGGGTCGAACAGAGTCACCCTTGCACCAGTTAACAACGCTCGTTCCTGGCGATAATACATATCCCGCTGCCCTTTTGGCAAATCATCCCGGAAAATTGCAGAGCCGGGACGTTTATATTTTTGTGCAATATGCTCTAACCCTTGAATGAAGGGATAGGAGCTGTTTTCCTTGTGTGCTTCTGAGTAATATTCGCTTATGGCTTTTCTCGCCTGTATAGCTGGTTGTGCATAGGCCCTCACATAGGTTTTTAGAGCGATTGATCCATCAGGATCAATATCTCGGTTTTTGTTAATAATTAAACTCATATCATGTTGCCGAGTACGAAATTCGGCAACTACTTCCGGTGCCCCCACCCGTACAGCTGCGCTTACCCGATCCATTTGCTCCTGCGTATTAAGGGGAGAATCTGGATTCAATTTTAAAATTTCAGAGTGCATGGCTTCTTGGTGGGGATTATACGCACTGGAATAGCGGCCCCAAGAGGGACCTGCTTGTTTTTTGATTTCGGAAATAACGCTATCATCAATCTTTTGATGTGAATTTACCGCTTCTAAGTGCCCATCTGTATAATTTACACCGAGTT
>OFFX01001981.1_pt1 | contig 13591 bp, 11 predicted proteins | sample 1521511 | NCBI WGS metagenome assembly OFFX01 (sample SAMEA3504125, study PRJEB24116) | mouse gut metagenome | biome: mouse gut; feature: mouse-associated habitat; material: faeces | place: Denmark | collected 2011
TGGCCGCGTATTACTACGCCAAGGGCATGACGGTGCTGGACGCCTATCAGGCGCTCTGCGAAAAGCATGGTTTCTATGGTGAGAAGACCCACAATCTGGTAATGCCCGGTCTGGACGGTCTGGCGGACATGGCAAAGCTGATGAAGTCCCTGCGGGAGGCTCCCCCTGCCGAAATCTCCGGTGTGGGGGTGGTTCAGTTCAAGGACTACGCGGATGGCAGCGTGGTGGACTGCGTCACCGGCGCAAAAACCGCTATGGAGCTGTCCGGTTCCAATGTTCTCCGTTTTGAGCTTGCAGATGGCACCTCCATTATTGTCCGACCCTCCGGTACGGAGCCAAAGATCAAGGTTTACATTCTCACCAAGGGTGCGGACGCAGCAGAAAGGGATGCGAACATCAAGAAGTACGGCGAGTGGGTGGAGACGCTCAAAAAATAGAATGATTCTATCTTTTGGCCGGAGCGCCTCAGATTTTTCGGCGGCCAGTTCCCCCATGGGGGGAGAAAATGAGGAATAAATTTATGAAATTTTCCAGCAAGGTCAAAAAATGCGGTCTTTCCCCTATGCGGAAGTTCCATCCCTTTGCGGTGGCGGCCAAAGAGGCCGGAAAGAAAATCTATCATCTGAATATCGGTCAGCCTGACATCGAAACCCCCGCCCAGTATTTTGAAGCCGTGAGGAATTTCCGGCTGCCGGTGCTGGAATATGCGGAGTCGCCGGGAATGCCAGTGCTGATCCAGGCAATTCAGAAATACTACGATAACCTGGGGATGCATTTTGAAAAGGACGATATCCTGATTACCACCGGAGGCAGCGAGGCGCTGCAAATCGTTTTCAACTGCATTCTGGACGACGGAGATGAAGTTCTGATCCCCGAGCCCTTTTACCCCAATTACAACACCATGGTCAACACCTGCGGCGCAGTGATTCACCCTGTCCACACCACGCCACAGGAGGGATACCACTATGCGGACCGGGCCAAAATCGAGGCGGAGATCAATGCCCGTACCCGGGCCATCGTCTGCACCAATCCCGGCAACCCCACCGGAAACGTGCTCACTCCGGAGGAAATGAGAATGATGGTGGACGTGGCCAAGGAACACGGTCTGTTTCTTATCGGAGACGAGGCCTACCGGGAGTTCGTATACGCCGGGGAGCCCCTGCAATCTCTGGGGCAATTTGACGGCGCGGCGGAAAACGTGGTGGTGATCGACACGGTGTCCAAGCGGTTCTCCGCCTGCGGCGCCCGAATTGGATGCATCATCAGCCGGAACCGGGAGCTGATGGGCGAGGCCCTCAAGTACTGTCAGGCAAGGCTATCCGTGGCAACTCTGGATCAAGTGGCTTCTGCCGCTCTGTATGACGTGGGACCGGAGTATTTTGCCGCCGTACGGGAGGAGTACAAGCGCCGCCGGGACACGGTGGTGGCCAAACTGAAGGAAATCCCTGGAGTTATCTGCGAGTGTCCCAGAGGGGCTTTCTACCTGATGGCCGCGCTGCCGGTAGACAGTGCCGACGAGTTCCAGAAATGGCTGCTGACAGATTTTGACGACAACGGCGACACGGTTATGTTCGCTCCCGGCGAGTCCTTCTACGCTACGCCGGGCATGGGCGTCAATGAGATTCGTATCGCTTATGTGCTCAAGCAAAAGGATCTGGAACGGGCCATGGAGCTGCTGGCCAAAGGTATCGAGGTGTACAACAGGAGATAATTTCTGAGACGAGGAAGGAGGCTTCCCGGCTTGCCGGGAAGCCTCCTTTTTCCTCATGGGACCGCTGCGGCAGCCTTTGATGAGCCTGCGGCGGAAACGCATTTGCCAATGTGGTACAAATTCTGCACAATTTTCAGAAATCTTCTTTACAAACGGTATACCAGCTGGTATACTATACATCTCGTATTGTGCCTTTGGCGCGGGGAAAAGAGAACAAGATATCGGGTGGGAGAACAATATGAACGCGGATTTTTCACGAGTTTTATCCCTCCTCCGACAGGAGAAGGGCATCAGCCAGAGAAAGGCGGCATCAGCGCTGGGCATCAGTCAGGCGCTGCTGAGTCACTACGAAAACGGCATCCGGGAGCCGGGACTGGCATTTGTGACCAAAGCCTGCGATTATTACCATGTTTCAGCGGACTATCTGCTGGGACGGAGTCTCAGCCGGGACGGAGCGGTGATCGAGGCGGAGGAACTGGCGGATGCCAGCGAGGCCAAGGAGGACCTGAAGGGCAGCGTCATGGCAAAGTTCCAGAAGAAGCTGATTGTCAACACCGCCAGTGTACTGTTTGACCTGCTGGGCCGCACCAACAACAAAGACGCGGTTGCTCACGCGGGCGCGTATCTCAGTGGAGCGCTCTACCAGATTTTCCGGCAGCTCTACCGGGCCGCCGGGGGAAACGAGAGCTATTTTTCCACCGGGCGCATCAGCTTTGACATGGATGTCCTTTCGGCAGACATGACGCTCTCCCGCATTCAATTCGCCAAGGCGCTGGAGGCATACCGGGGAGAGTATCCGCCCATGGACGCCCAATCCCTGACAGAAGAGTACCAGGGGTATTCCCAGTCCATGGCACAGGTTTTTCACAGCGCGGACGAGCGGATCAAAAAGCTGGAGGAATAACCGTCTGCCGGCGTTATGAAACAAATTCGCGCCGGCTTGGCGCATAGAGGTAAAGGAAATGGATCAGACAAAAATCAGAAATTTTTCTATCATCGCCCATATTGACCACGGCAAGTCCACCCTTGCCGACCGTCTTCTGGAGGCCTGCGGTGCCGTCTCTGAGCGGGAGATGGAGAGCCAGCTGCTGGACAACATGGATCTGGAGCGGGAGCGGGGCATCACCATCAAGGCCCGGGCCGTCCGGCTGGACTACAAGGCGGAGGACGGCGAGACCTACCACCTGAACCTCATCGACACCCCGGGGCACGTGGACTTTAACTACGAGGTGTCCCGCTCGCTGGCAGCCTGCGAGGGGGCGGTGCTCATTGTGGACGCGTCCCAGGGCATCGAGGCCCAGACCCTGGCCAACACCTACCTGGCCATGGAACACGACCTGGAGATTCTGCCTGTGGTGAACAAGATCGACCTGCCCGCCGCCGACCCGGCCAGGGTAAAGGAGGAGATCGAGAACGTCCTGGCCCTCCCCGCCCTGGACGCCCCGGAGATTTCCGCCAAGCAGGGCATCAACATCCCCGCCGTGCTGGAGGACATTGTCCAGAACATCCCCGCCCCCGAGGGGGACCCCGCTGCCCCTCTGAAAGCCCTCATTTTTGACAGCCAGTACGACCCCTATGTGGGGGTGATCGTCTACTTCCGGGTCATGGAGGGGACCCTGAAAAAGGGAATGAACGTGAAGATGATGGCCTCGGGGGCCCAGTATGCGGTGCTGGACTGCGGCTATTTAAAACCCCTGGGGATGGAGTCCGCCCCGGAGCTGTCCGCCGGGGAGGTGGGCTGGTTCACCGCCTCCATCAAGAACGTGAAGGACACCAGCGTGGGCGACACCATCACCGGCGCGGAGGCTCCCGCCGCCGAGGCTCTGCCCGGTTACCGCCCCGCCCAGGCCATGGTCTACTGCGGCATCTACACCGAGGACGGCTCCAAATACCCCGACCTGCGGGACGCCCTGGAGAAGCTCCAGCTCAACGACGCCTCCCTGTCCTTCGAGCCGGAATCGTCCATCGCCCTGGGCTTTGGATTTCGCTGCGGCTTTTTGGGAATGCTTCACATGGAGATCATCCAGGAGCGGCTGGAGCGGGAATTTGACTTGGATTTGATCACCACATTACCCTCCGTTATTTACGAGGTGACGAAAACCGACGGGACTGTGGTGCGGGTGGACAATCCCCACAACTACCCCGACCCCGGCTCCATCAAGGAGGCCATGGAGCCTTACGCCGCCGTGTCCATCATCGCCCCGCCGGACTATGTGGGTAGCATTATGCCGCTGTGCCAGGACCGGCGCGGGGAATACAAGGATATGCAGTACCTGGACACCAACCTGGTGGAAATCCGGTATCTCATGCCGCTGAATGAGATCATCTATGACTTTTTCGACACCTTGAAGGCCAAGACCCGGGGCTACGCCTCCCTGGACTACGAGCTGGACGAATACCGGCCCTCCGATTTGGTAAAGGTGGATTTGCTGCTCAACGGCGACCAGGTGGACGCGCTGTCCTTCATCGCCCACCGGGAGAAGGCCTACAAGCGGGCGCGGCGCATCTGCGAAAAGCTGAAGGAGAACATTCCACGCCAGATGTTCGAGGTGCCCATCCAGGCGGCCATCGGCGGCAAGGTCATTGCCCGGGAGACGCTGAAGGCCCTGCGCAAAGACGTGCTGGCCAAGTGCTATGGCGGCGACATCACCCGAAAGAAGAAGCTCCTGGAGAAGCAGAAAGAGGGCAAGAAGAAGATGCGCTCCCTGGGCACCGTCCAGATGCCCACGGAAGCCTTCATGGCCGTTTTGAAAATCGACGACGAGGGATAACTCACACAAAAAGCCTTCCCCCTGCGGGGGAAGGCTTTCCAGCCTAATATAAAGGAGCGATGCCTATGGCAACCATCGAGGCCGTACAGTGCTATTCCGCAGCTCTGAAGCAGGGCCAAAAGGAATACAAAAACTGCGTCCACCGAGGGCTGTACCCTTATATCCAGTCCCTCCAACACCTGCGGCAGTCCGCCCCCCTGTCCCAGATTTCCCTGGGAACTATGGAGATTCCCATCTATCTCATCGTGGGTTCCACCCAGGACGCCCGGTGCAATTCCTTCTCCCCCGGGTTCTACCCCCTGCTGGGAACGGAGACCGAGTTTGCCGTGAAGTGGACTAACCTGTGTGCCTCCCAGCTCAGCGAAGGCATTCACGACCCCATCAAGTGCTTTGAGTACCTGGGCCGGTTCTATGTGGAGGAGGGCAACAAGCGGGTGAGTGTGCTCAAGTCTCTGGGCTCCACTACCATCCGCGCGGAGGTCATCCGGCTGATGCCCAGCCAGAGCGAAGACATCACCGTCAAAATCTATCTGGAGTTTCTGGAGTTCTACCGCTGCTCTAAGTGCTGGGGCGTTCACTTCAGCGACCTGGGCAGCTACGCCGCCCTTCAGGCCGCCCTGGGCTTCGCCAAGGACCAGCTCTGGCCGGAGGACTTTCAGAAGAAATTTAACCGCCGCTTCTTCGCCTTCCGCAACAGCTTCTACCGCCTGGGCGGCGCTGGACTGGGCCTCACTGCGGGGGACGCCCTGCTGCGCTGGCTGCATTTCCACACCGCAGCGGAGTTTATGACCATGGAGGAGGACGGCTACCGCCAGACCCTGTCCGCCGTGTGGCGGGAGCTGTGCGTCTACACCGAGACAGAACCCATCGCCGTCAGCCTGGCCCCCATGGGCGCGGAAAAAAAGGCGGGAGGCGGAGGCCTGCTTTCCTTCGGCAAAAAAAAGCTGCGCTGCGCCTTTTTGTTCCAGAAAAATCCGGACACCAGCGCCTGGACCGCCTCTCACGACCGGGGCCGGGAGTACCTGGAGGAAACCCTGGGCGACAGCGTGAGCGTGCAGTGCTACTATGATGTGGACCCGGAGCGTGGAGAGGACGTGATTGAGCAGGCAGTGAGCGACGGCGCGGAGCTTATCTTCACCACCGCTGTCAGCCTTATCGACGCCGCGCTGCGCGTGGCGGTAAAGTACCCCAAGGTACGCTTTATGAACTGCTCCATCGACCAACCCTATGTAAACGTAAAGGCCTACTACTGCCGGGTGTACGAGGGCAAATTCATCACCGGGGCCATCGCCGGAGCCATGTGCAAAACTGGGCGCATTGGCTATGTGGGCAGCTATCCCATTCTGGGCGTACCCGCCAGCATCAACGCCTTTGCCTTAGGGGTGGCCCTTACCAACCCGGACGCCCGCATTGATTTGCGCTGGCACTGCCTGCCCGGAGATTATATGGGCGAGTTTTGCCGCCAGGGCATCCAGTTGGTGAGCGACCGGGACCATATCTCCGAGCAGCCCGAGGGGGCCCAGGGACTGGCCCGCCTCAGCCCGGACGGCAGCCTGAAGCTGCTGGCCTCTCCCAGCTGGCTGTGGGGGGAGTTCTATGTGCGCATCGTCCGGGAGCTGCTCCAGGACCCCCGGCGCATCCCTCTGGCGGAAGACAGCGACAAGGCCATCAACTACTGGTGGGGGATGAACAGCGGCGTAGTGGACCTACGCCTCAGCCCCGACCTGCCCGAAGGGATGCTGGCCCTGGCCCGCATTCTCCAAAACGGCATTCGCACCGGGGCCATTCAGCCCTTCCAACGCGCCATCGTCACCCAGGACGACCGGGTAGTCAACGACGGCAGCCGCCCGCTGTCCATGGAGGAAATTTTGAAGATGGACTGGTTATGCGACCGGGTGGACGGCTGTCTGCCCAGCTATGAGGAGCTGCTCCCCGTGGCCCGGCCCACCGTCCGCCGCCTGGGAGTGAACCGCCGGCTCATCCCGCCGGAGGAGGCGGGAGTGTGAAGCTGCTTGTTATCTCCGATGCCGCCGACCCCGGCCTCTGGGAGTATTTCACCAAGGATAAACTGACGGGGGTAGACGCCATTTTGTCATGCGGCGACCTGCCCGCCAGCTACTTGAGCTTTCTGGTCACCATGGGCAACATCCCCGTGTTCTACGTCCACGGCAATCATGACACCGGCTACGAAAAAAATCCCCCCGAGGGGTGCGACTGCATCGACGGGGCTGTGGTAAAATTCCGCGGCTATAAAATTCTGGGTCTGGGGGGCAGCATGGAGTACAGCCGCGGCCCCCACCAGTACACAGAATGGGGAATGCGCCGGCGTATCGCCCGCGTGCGGGGCGAGCTTCGGCGGGGCGGAGTGGATATTCTGATGACCCATGCTCCCGCCCGGGGCTTGGGAGATTTGGACGATCTCTGCCACCGGGGCTTTGAGTGCTTTCGGGAACTGCTGGACCGATACCAGCCCCTGTACCACTGTTATGGCCATGTCCATTTGCAATACGTCCCCACGCAGCCCCGGCTGCGGCAGTACGGCCCCACCACAGTGGTCAACGTCACGGGGAAATACCTGCTGGAGCTGCCCGACCGACCGGAACAACCGAAAAAATGGTGGCAGCGGAGCTAAATCCGCCTACTCTAAATGATTTTATAAGAGACCGCCCTGCCTTTCCGGCAGGGCGGTCTCCCGTCTTTTCACCAGCGGACCGTCACATGGGCTTTAGATTTCGATTGAGCCGATCCACCATCCAGGCGATTCGCCTTTCCCGCCCGGCCTGCGTCTTCGCGTCAAAATATGCCCGCGTGTAGGTCTTTCGCACCGACAAAGACATCGCTTGAAAATTTGTGTAAGCCGGTTCATATCCTTCCAGCAGGGCAGACAAGCTGGCGATGTGCTCCTCTGTAACCGCCTCGGGCTTGGGTGCGTCCCACTGGCCATTTTTTTGCGCCTCCTCTATTTTTCTCCTCCCGAAGTCGGTCATCAGGCCCCGTTCCTCCAGACTCTTAACCAGCGCCTTATTTTTCTCCGACCACTTACTCTTTTCCCGGCGCATAGAGAAATACTTTTTATAGGTTTTATCGTCAATGCTTTGCATCTGTCCATCAATCCAGCCAAAGCAAAGCGCTTCCTCCAGCGCCTCCCCCGCCTTTATTGTTTTTGGCCCGCCAGCTTTGCCGAACAAAAGCCAAATACCGGCATCCGACAGGCAATGGTCAAAAAGCCACCGTCTGAACTCCTCTCTGTTGGCAAATTCCATGATCTCACTCATAATCCGTACCTCCTTTCCCTGTCTCGTCTGTCAAGAGCCTTGAGCCCCGTGTTAGTCTCTCCGATTTTATCACAGGCTTTGCCTCCATTCAACCCGTTTCGCAACATCCCCAGTTTAAACCAGCCAGGCTGTTCACGCAGTCAAAATTCTTCCGTCTTGTGAAAAGCCGGGTCAATGTGCTATACTACAAAAAAGCAGTTGAGAAAGGAGTGCCGCCATGAACGCAGCGCAGCGCCGCAAGCGCATTCTGGATGAACTGAGGGCCGCCCAAGGCCCCCTGTCCGCCACAGCCCTGGCTCAGCGGCTGTCGGTAAGCCGGCAGATTATCGTGGGCGACGTGGCCTTGCTCCGGGCGGCGGGGGAAACCGTTACTGCCACTCCCCGGGGCTATGTGCTGGACCGGCCTTTGCCGGGGCTGGTGCGCACGGTGGCCTGTCTGCACAGCGGGGCGGACATGGAGCGGGAGCTGACGCTTATGGTAGACCAGGGGTGCACCGTGGAAAATGTCATTGTGGACCACCCGGTGTACGGCCAGCTCACCGGGCCGTTAAAGCTGTCCTCCCGGTATGATATCTCTGAATTTATACGCAAAGTTGAGGAGTGCAGTGCCCAGCCCCTGTCCGCACTCACGGACGGCGTTCACCTGCACACCCTGCGCTGCCCCAGCGAGAACACCTTCCAGCGAACGGTGGCCGCCCTGGAGAACGGGGGATTTTTGGCAAAATAAAGTCCGCTGCAACCACTGGTTGCAAATAGTTCCAGCATTCGCTGGTGGCCCGCAACCAGGTTTTCTGCTATCATAAGACCATCCAGGAGGTGGATTTGATGAAGCTAAACGAAAAAATTTTATACTACCGCAAGGCGGCCAAGCTGTCCCAGGAGGAGCTGGCCGCACAGGTGGGCGTGTCCCGCCAGGCGGTGAGCAAATGGGAGCTGGGCGACGCCACGCCGGAGGTGGACAAGCTGCTGGCGCTGGCCAAGGCCTTCGGCGTAACCACCGACGAGCTGCTCTGCCAGGACGAGCCCGCCGAAGCGCGTCAGGCGCCCCCGGCGGCCCCCTCCTCCCACACCGCCCCCAGCGCCCCAGTGGAGGACAATTTCGGCAAGACCATCGGGTTGGTCAGCCGCCTTATCCAACGGTACGGCTGGCTGCTGGGGGTGCGCGTCGCCCTGAGCGGGCTGGGTGTCACCCTTGTGGGTGCGCTGGCCCGGTGCGGCTTTGGGGCCATGTTCGGCACGGCCGGTCAGATGATGGACAGCATGGGTGGGTTCGGCGGCATGGGCGGCGTGGAGTTTTCCCCCGGCACCCCGCCGGAAATCCAGCAGGCGCTTTTGGAGGAGCTGGGCCTGGCCCCCGCTGCCTCCCCCCTGGGCGGCATAGAGGGCTTTTTCCTGGGCTTCGCCACCGTTCTCATTGTCATCGGAGTGCTCACCATGATCGCCGGGGCCGTTTTGGCCGCATATCTCTACCAAAAAGGAAACAAGAAGCCCTGACTTTGGGCAAAAAGCCGATTGACATTTTTCTCCTACCCCTGTATCATAGTACACACAGGTGTCATGACACCTGTGTGTACTATTTATTTGAGAGTTGAGGAATGGATATGGAAAATTTGAAGGCGTTCCTAAAGCGCAAGGATATCGTGATCTTCAGCAAGCGTTACGGCATCGATGCTCTGGGTGCCATGGCCCAGGGCCTGTTCTGCTCGCTGCTCATCGGCACCATTGTAAAAACCCTGGGGGAGCAGCTGGGGCTGGCTTTTTTGGTGGAGGCGGGCGCCTATGCCTCCGCTATGAGCGGCGCGGCCATGGCGGTGGCCATCGGCTGGGCGCTGAAGGCGCCGCCCATGGTGCTGTTCTCCCTGGTTACGGTGGGCTATGCCGCCAACACCCTGGGCAGCACCACGCTGTCCGGCGGCAAGGGGGCGGGAGGGCCGCTGGCGGTGCTGTTCATCGTCATCATCGCCGCCGAGTTCGGAAAGGCCGTGTCCAAGGAGACCAAGGTGGACATCCTGGTCACCCCCCTGGTGACCATTTTGGTGGGCGTGGGGCTGTCCGCCCTCACCGCCCCGGCCATCGGCTCTGCCGCCACCGCCATCGGCAACGTCACCCGGCTGGCCACCGACAACCAGCCCCTGCTCATGGGCATTCTGGTGAGCGTGGTCATCGGCATGGCCCTCACTCTGCCCATCTCGTCGGCGGCCATCTGCGCCGCCTTCAGCCTCACAGGGCTGGCGGGGGGCGCGGCGGTGGCGGGCTGCTGCGCCAATATGGTGGGCTTCGCCGTGCTATCCTTTCGGGAGAACGGCTGGGGCGGCCTGGTGAGTCAGGGCATCGGCACCTCCATGCTCCAGATGGGCAACATCGTGAAAAACCCCCGGATTTGGCTGCCCGCCATCCTCACCTCCGCCATCACCGGCCCCATCGCCACCTGCCTATTCAAGCTGGAGATGAACGGCCCTCCGGTGTCCGCCGGTATGGGCACCTGCGGCCTGGTGGGGCAGATTGGCGTGTGGACAGGGTGGATCGCCCCCAGCGAGGACGCCATCGCCAACGGCGCTGCGACCATCGTCCCCGGCGCTGTTGACTGGATTGGGCTGCTTCTCATCTCCTTTGTCCTTCCGGCGGTGCTGTGCTGGGCTTTCGGCTCCTTCTTCCGCCAAATCGGCTGGATTCGGGACGGCGACCTCGAACTGAATTGATGAAAAACGCCCGCCCACCTCAAGCTGAGGTGGGCGGGCTCTTTTTTATGTGCCCAGCTGAATCCACAAATCGTTGTAAAGCTTCCGGGTCTCCTTGGGCAGCACCACGTAGCTCTCGCACCGCTCCAACACCTCGGCCGGCGCGGCCATGATCTCGTAAAGCTCAGGGTCCAGTTCCTCGCCGTACAGTTCCTCATAATAGGCCGGGTACTGCTCCAGCGCCTCGGCGTTGGGGGAGGCGTACCATATATAGTCCATATTCGCCAGGTTGGCCTCGGTGGAGGCGATGAAATTGATCCACGCCATGGCCTCCTCGTAGTGGGGCGCGTCCCGAAGCACGCACATGGCGTCCACAAACCAGTTGGCGCCCTCCTTAGGAATCACATACCGCAAATCCACTCCGTCCGCCTGGTTGTCCAGCATGGACAGGTAATCCCCCGCGTAATAGGTGGCAATGGCGGCATTGCCGCCCTCCATCTTCTGGAATACCTGGTCCATCACCTTGCCCTGGAACACGCCCCGGCGGTTGGCGTCGGCGATGAGGGCGAAAGCCTCCCGAAGCTCCCCCTCGTCGGTGGTGTTCACCGAGTAGCCCAGGTGCAGCAGCGCGGCCGCCAGAGCGTCCCGGGAGTTGTTGATGAGCAGCACATTCCCGGCATACTGGTCGTCATAGAGCACACCCCAGCTGTCCGGCTCCTCCTCCACCATGTTGGCGTTGTAAATGAGCCCCAAGGTTCCCCAGGTGTAGGGGACGGTGTACCTATTCTCCGGGTCGTAGGGCAGATTGCGGAAGCGCTGGTCGATGAGCTCAAAATTGGGAATTTGGCTGTAGTCCAGCTCCTCCAGCATCCCCTCCTCCAGCAGCTGAGAGATCATATAGTCGGATGGGACAATGACATCGTAGTCCGCGCCGCCGCTTTTCAACAGGGAATAGAGCGCCTCATTGCTCTCGGCGGTCTGATAATTCACCCGAATGCCCGTCTCGTCCTCAAATTGGGTGATAAGCTCCTCGTCGATGTACTCCCCCCAGGAGCACACATTTACCACCGGCTGGGAAGAAGTGGCCCCGGTGAGCAGCACCACCACCACGATAAACCCGCAGGCCAGGGCGGCGCTTGCTCCCCGGCGCACCCACCGCCAGCCCGGCGCGGCCATGCGCATGGACAGCTTCTCAAAGAAAGAGGGCTCCCGGATCTCCTGCCGCGCCTCCCGGCGCTCTTGGCGTATCTCCCGCACGTTGTTCAGCACCAGCAGGGCCAGCACCGACAGAAACAACAGGGTGGACACCGCATTCACCTCCGGGGTGATGCGCTTTTTGGTCATGGAATAGATGCGCATGGCCAGGGTGGACGTGGCCGAGCCGGCAGTGAAATAGGAGATCACGAAGTCGTCGATGGACATGGTGAACGCGATGAGGGCCCCGGATACGATACCCGGCTTGATCTCAGGCAGAATCACCTTCCAGAAGGCCTGCATCCAGGTGCAGCCCAGATCCTGGGCCGCGTCCACCAAATTCTTATCCATCTGCCGCAGCTTGGGGGCCACGTTCAAAATGACGTAAGGGATATTGAATGCGATGTGGGCCAGCAGCATGGTGCCAAAGCCCAGGTGCAGCGTATCGGGCAGCACAATCAGGGACTGCACACCGTTGAACCACTGGGCGAAGGCCCCCCACGCCTGAAAGAACGCTACGAAAAACAGGCACAGGGACACACCGGTGACGATGTCTGCGTTCATCATAGGGATATCGTTCACCACCAGCAGCGCGTCCCGCCGGCGGCGGGGCAGGGCGTACAGCCCTATGGCGGCGAAGGTGCCCGCCGCCGTGGCAATCACCGTGGCCAGCAAAGAGACGAGCAGAGTGGTGTACAGGCTCTCCATAATCAGCCGGTTCTGGAGCAGGGCTCTATACCACTCCAGGGAAAAGCCCTGCCACACGGCGCTGGAGTCGCCGGCGTTGAAGGAAAAGACAATCAGCAGAAAAATGGGCAGGTACAAAAACAGGAACACTAAGCCGATAAACAGGCGGCTTCCAATGCGGCGTTGTTTTTTCACAGGATCACCGCCTGTTCTTCGCCCTCGCCGAAGTGGTTCATCACCACCATGCACACCACCACAATCACCATCATCACCATGGAGATGGCCGCCCCTAAGTGGGGATTGTACGCCCCGCCCAGGAACTGCTGCTCGATGAGGTCGCCCAGCATGGTCTGCTGCGCCCCGCCGCCCAGCAGGGTGGAGATGGCAAAGGTGGACACCGAAGGGACAAACACCATGGTCACCCCGGACAAAATCCCGGGCAGGGACAGGGGAAAAATCACCTTGCGGAACACCCGTACCCCATCCGCCCCCAGGTCCCGGGCGGCCTCCACCAAGGAGCCGTCCAGCTTGACAATGACGGAGTAGATGGGCAGAATCATGAAGGGCAGGTAGTTATACACCATGCCCAGCACCACCGCCCCGGAGGTGCCGATCATGGGGATGTACTCCACCCCCAGCAGGTCCAGCAGGCCGACGGCCCGGAACAGCTGGTTTAAAAGGCCGTTGTTCTCCAGAATGGACATCCAGGAGTAGGTCCGCAGGAGGAAGTTCATCCACATGGGCAGCATAATCAGGGCCATGGCCACCCGCTGGAAGCCGGGGCCCTCGTGGGCCATCCAGTAGGACACCGGATAGCCGATGAGCAGGCAGACCAGGGTGGCAACCAGGGCCAGCCGGAAGGAGCGGAGAAAGACGGAGGTGTAGGCCCCCATCTCGGCGAAGTTCTCCAGGGTACCCTGAAACTCCGCTGTGGTAAAGGCGTAGACCACCATAATTAATATGGGGATTACTACCATCAGCGCCATCCACCCCACATAGGGGACGGCAAACCAGGACAGCTTATTCTTCATCCCCGCTGTCCTCCTCCTCCGGGTCAAAGCTGGCGTCGCTGATCTCCTCGTACTCCTCGGAGTAGGAGGAGTAATCGCCGAACATGCCGGAGTACTCGCTCTTTTTCATCACGTGGATACCGTCGGGGTCGATCTTGATGCCGATGCGGCTGCCCACCGGGGACAGGTCGGTGGTCTGGATCAGCCACTTAAAGCCATAGAAGTCCACAATTATATCGTACTGCATCCCCTTGAAGGTGACGGA
>OFFX01001987.1_pt1 | contig 13570 bp, 18 predicted proteins | sample 1521511 | NCBI WGS metagenome assembly OFFX01 (sample SAMEA3504125, study PRJEB24116) | mouse gut metagenome | biome: mouse gut; feature: mouse-associated habitat; material: faeces | place: Denmark | collected 2011
CTGGATTCTTATATATCACATCATTTTCAACAGCGTCAGCGAACATACAGTACAATGTGATTCTTGTCTGATATATGGTGGACGTTTTATAATCATCCTTCATCTGGTTCAAGACATGCTGGCAATGCATCGGCTTTACCTCGGACAGCAACATGCTCCCGATACACCTCTTTACATTATGTTCGAACCGTTCTTTATAATTCCTTATCGTATTTGGCCTTATGCTGTCGCCTTTGATGTTCTCAATCCAGTAATTGAACCATGCCGTCACCGTCATGTCTCCAGATGCATTGATCCCGCCATGTTCATCCTTAAACCTTGCATCTGCATACCATTTACGGCATTCCTGTAGCTTTGGGAAATACCTCTGAACCGTTTTCCCTGTTCTTCTGCTTACGAATCTGGCTGTATACAGACCATCCTTTCTTTGACAGATTCCGACTCCTAGCTCTTTTCCTTTTAAGTCTTTGCCCATGGAACCAACTCCTTTCTGCTATGGCCTAACGAAAAGAGTTTGATACAATTTAATATTGTACCAAGCCACTTACGTGGCAGCAAGTTCTAAAAATATTTTCTCCTAAATCCTCAAAAAAGTAGCAGTTTTTGAAGATATGTTGTATTGTTAAGTTACCACACTCAAACAACCACATAACAACAAAAACTGCTATGATTAGTTTAACATGGTTTTCAAAATCCAACAACTCCATATTTCATTTTTTTATCCGTCCGCCTCCTAAAGCAGTGGGCTCTTTTAAAGGTCGCTTATTTTAACATCCCACACGAAGGAGGTTCCATTATGGATAGATATCTTGAAACTTACCGGGAGATGATCTCCCTCAGAGGCCTTACCGGCCATACCCTGAAAGGCTACTCTACTTATATACGTGCCTATCTCGACTACCTGCAGCGCTTCCTCCACAAGCTTCCGGAGGATGTCTCCTGGCAGGAGATGCGGGATTTTATCCGCTGGCTCCAGAGGGAGCGTTCCCTGGCTGACCGTACCGTCAACTGCGCCATCTCCCAGCTGCGGTTCTTTACCCTTTACGTCCTCCATAAGCCCTGGGACGACACACAACTTCCCATGCGCAGGTTTGATGGTTTTCTTCCTTATGTCCCTTCCCAGCAGGAAACCTGGACTTTTATCTCCACCATGCCTGACCTGAAGCAGAAGGCTATGGTCACGCTCCTGTATTCCGCCGGGCTGCGCATAGGCGAGGTCTGCCGCCTGCGCTATGAGGACATCAGCCGTTCCCGGATGCGCATCTTCATCCGCCATGGCAAGAACCGCCAGAGCCGTTATGCCATCCTCTCAAAGGCAGCCCTGGATATCCTCACACAATACTGGCGTTCCTGCGGCCGTCCCATGGGCTACCTCTTTCCGAAGCAGTCCGGGCGGGATGAGCCCATCGACACCTTCTTCCTCTCCAGGCACATCCATGGGCATGAGCGCCGCCTGGGCTGGCCGGAGCGTATCACCTGCCATTCTTTCCGCCATGCTTTTGGCACACACCTTTACGAGAACGGCACGGACCTGCTCACCATCAAGGCGCTCATGGGACATAAATCCCTTTCTTCCACAGCCATTTATGTCCATCTGGCTGGCGGCGGTGCCGTTAACGGCGCTGTCAGCCCTTTTGACAGGTTGGGAGGGACGCATCATGCACAGGCTTAAGATCCAGCAGGTCTTTGACAGCGCATGGAAGGAGTATTCCTCTTCCTTCTGCCCCTCCCCTGTCCAGGGAAAAGCTGCCTCCTCCATCATGGCCTGCAAGTCCTCAAAACTGGGGTGCAATGTTTCTGTCTGTACGGACTGCGGGCATCTGCAGTTCCACAATAATTCCTGCCGCAACCGCAGCTGCCCCAACTGCCAGGCCCTTTTGAAGGAGCTGTGGATTGATGCCCGCAAGGCCGAGGTCATCGATGCCCCTTATTTCCATGTGGTCTTCACCATCCCTGTACAGCTGAACGCTCTGGTCTACGCCAACCAGGCCCTTTTGTACTCCCTCCTCCACAGATGCTCCGCACAGACCCTCCTGGAGCTCTCCGCGGACAGGAAGTTCCTGGGCGCCACCCCAGGCATCATCCAGGTCCTCCATACCTGGGGGCAGGAGCTGAACTTCCATCCCCATGTCCACTGCATCGTCTCCGGGGGTGGCCTTTCCCCGGACGGGAAGCTGAAGACCTGCGGCAATGGCTTCTTTGTTCCAGCCAAAGCCCTTGCCTCGAAGTTCAGGGGGAAGCTCCTTGCCTCCCTAGACTCCCTTTATAAAGGCGGGAAGCTTTCCTTCTCCCCGTCCTGTTCCTCCTTGGCAGACCCAGCCTCCTGGGCTTCCCTCAGGGACAGGCTTTACACTATCACCTGGTGCCCCGACATCAGGGAGACCTTCAATGGCTTCGGCAATGCCATTGAATATCTGGGGCGTTATGCCAACCGTATCGCCATCACCAACTCCAGGGTGAAGTCTGTCGATGGAGACTTCGTCACCTTTGTGGCGAAAGACTATAAGAACAATTCTGCCCTCAAGGATGTCACCCTTTCCTGCTGTGAGTTCATCCGCAGGTTCATGATGCATGTCCTTCCTCCCGGTTTCCAGAAAATCCGGTATTATGGTTTCCTCTCCAACCGTCACAGGAAGGAGAAGCTTGCCATTATCTTCCGCATCCAGGGGCACCAGCGTTTTAAATCCATGCTGGCTGGCCTTACGATGGATCAGGTCCTCTATAAGCTCTGGGGTATCAACGTACATGTATGTCACAACTGCGGCTGCCTGAGCATGCGCCCTCTCGGCAGAACCTTTGTCATGAGGACCTGAACTACATAACTGAACAATGCTGAAAGCTTCCGGACCAGGAGGCCTGTTTGCCATACACAAAAACTCCAGATTCCTACGTTTTTATCTTTTGCAGGGCACAGACTGCATCTATATGGGATGCTTTTGCGGAAAGCCTGGATGATACAATCCCCATATACTGGCTGAAGCCCCGTGTCCTGGTACAATCGTGAAGAATCACATTCAGGGCAGCTTTATCTTTTGTAGAAAGCTGTTCTTTCTTTCTGCCCTGAATATGATACTTCACTTAAGAATTATAACACAAAATATATGGGAATTGGTAAACTGATCCCATGAATTTCATGATGGTTTCTTTTGGCACCCATACATCAGCCCTAAGACATTCCTAAATAAATCTTTATATTTTCTACGGTTCTCTCCTTATGTCGGCGTTTTATACTTAAACCATCAAATAACAGCACAGCATGCTGAATTTATGATATGAGGAGGATTTTATATGTGGAAATTTTTAAGAGAATACATCAAAACTCCAGACACTATTGGAGCTGTCGCTCCCAGCAGCAGACATCTGGCAGCTGCCATGACCGCCCGGATCGATTTTGATAAAGCAAAGTGTATTGTAGAATACGGAGCCGGAACCGGCATATTTACCCGGGAAGTGTGTGCGAAAAAAAGACCTGGCACGGTTTATATTGTGATTGAACAAAATGACCGTTTTTACAGCATGCTCCAGAAACAATTTCATGGAGTACCGGGTGTAGTACTGATCCATGGAGATGCCGGAAACGTCTGCAAGTTTTTAAAAAAGCTGGGCTTCCCGCATGCGGATCATATTATTTCCGGCCTGCCCTTTACCTCCCTGCCGGAGCCTGTGTCCCGCAGGATATTGTCCCAGACTCAAAAAGCTGTCGGAGCAAAAGGCGTATTTACTACCTTCCAGTATACTCTGCTCCGCAGGCAGTTCCTGGAGGAATACTTCCATATCCGGAAAATTGTACGCATCTGGCGTAATCTGCCTCCGGCATATGTACTGAACATGAAATTAAAATGCAGTGACGCGGATACAAACGTTACTATGGACGGCTCCCAGGCCGCCAATAATAACAATGTAAACTGCTCCGGGGAGGGTTTATGATGTGTTTCATTTATTTTCTTCTGTGCACACTTCTCCCCATATGTATTCCGGTACCAGAAGCCGCAGTGGTACTGTGGGGAACGGATCATATTGGCAGTCTGCAGGCTTTTTTACTTGGTGTCACAGGTTCCGTGCTGGGCCTTGCAATCATGTATACCCTGTCTTCGCTGGCGGCCTGCCGCATTTTTAAGGGCAAAAAAGAAAGACAGCAGGCCCTTTGGCTGCATCGGCTGACAAAGCAGCACCGCTGTAAGGCCCTGGGTATACTATTGATCGTTCCTCTGGTATCCGATGAGGTAATATGCGCAGGCTCTGCTCTTTTAAAAATACCCTTGTTCCAGTTCCTGAAAATTGGTATAATTGCTAAAATCATATCTGTCGGAATGATTTCCTTTTCAGGTTCATTCGGTGTCTTATGCGGCCTGGAACACTGGCAGATCATTGCCGCTGAGCTTCTAATGATGTTTCTTGCTTCGGCAGGCCTGCAGTATTTTTGCAAAGAGTCCGGCTAAGAAATGTCAATAGCTAATTTAAAACAGCGTCTGCCCCGTCCAGAACCCCGGAGGATTTACGGACGCAATCCTTTCGCGGCCGGAAATTTTCTGCTCATGTCCGGGTGCCGGACGGGGCAGATGCGGAACTAAAAATAAGAGGATGCAAAAAGAAACCATGAAAGAATTTATACTGATCGTTGATGATGATAAAGATATCTGTAAACTTTTGGGCATCTATCTGGGAAATGAGGGCTACCGCTACCTTGCCTGCGAAAATGCCAGAAAAGCTATGGATGTACTGGAACACTATCAGGTAGATCTGATCCTTCTGGATGTGATGATGCCAGGAATTGACGGTATCAGCGCCTGCCTCAAAATCAGGGAAACGAACAAAATGCCAATTATCTTCATGTCAGCGAAGTCGGAAGATATGGATATCATACAGGGACTCACAGCCGGCGGTGATGATTATGTGACCAAGCCTTTCAAACCCATTGAGCTTCTTACCCGCATTAAGGCCCAGCTCCGCCGCTATAAGCAGTACAATGAGACAAAAATACCCTCACATACGCTTCAGGCGGATGACCTGACGGTAGATACCAAAAGCCGCCAGGCCTGGGTAAGCGGGCGGGAAGTCCGGCTGACCCGCAAGGAATATGATATTCTGGAATATCTGCTGCGAAACCGGGGCCAGGTACTGACGATGTCCCAGATTTATGAAGCGGTGTGGCACGAAGAATTTTTTCACTCAGAAAATGCAGTGATGATGCATATTGCAAATCTGCGCAGCAAATTGAACTGGGACGGTGTGCATCCAGATTTTATTAGAACATGCTGGGGAAGGGGGTATCAGATATGACCGACTGGAAAATGATTCCTGACTATATCCTGATCAACAGCATTGTCATTGCCGGGACAATCCTGGTACTTTTTCTGGTTTACAGGAGATTGTCAGTATCTTTCAGGAAGCGCCTTACGGTATATTTTCTGAAAGCCGCCTGTCATTCCCTTGTTATCAGCCTGATTGTACTGGCTGCGGAATATCTGCTGTTTTATTATGGGCTGAGGGAATTTTTCTATCATCTGGGCTCACAGCATGGCGCTGCCGCCGAATATCTTCATACTGTACTAACAGCAGCGCCCCCTCTGGCATGCTTTGTGCTGTCTTTTTCTGTCAGGATCAACCGCAAAGTAAAGTACGTGGAGTATCTTTCCCAGGAAATCCAGCTAATCCGTGAGGAAGGCTTTGGAAGAACCATGGAACTGCAGGGCAGTGATGAAATTACAGAACTATGCGCCAGCATCAACGAGATGTCAGTCCAGCTCAGTGAAAAACAGGAACTGGAAAAGAAACAGCTGCAGAGCAAAAATGAACTGATCACCAATGTCTCCCATGACCTGCGCAGTCCCCTCACTTCCATTATCGGCTATGTGGATCTGCTAAAGCAGACGGGACCACAAGACCAGCAGCGGTTCGCTGAATATATTGAGGTGGTGGAACGCCGCCTGTCGGGGCTGAACGTGCTGATCAATGAACTGTTTGAATATACAAAACTAAACTCTGCCGAAAAGATAATGAATCTGCTTGATAATATTCTCCGATAAAGGCACTTGATCTTTTACCAAATCCCTCACAAAATCAAATGCCTCTTTATGCCCAACTGCCTCAATATGCTCTTTTAATGGTTTCCCGTTAATTGTCAGTCCACGCAGAACCATATCCGTCTCACGCAAAGTTAAAGTATTCCCTTCAATTGCATTAGAATTATAGGTGTATTCAGCAATAAACTCCTCCGTCAGACGTTCCAATTCCCCCTCCGTCAGCGGACGTCTGGAATCCAGTTCTATTTTCTTCCTATCTATGGCTGTCAGCAAACTTTCTGTTGTCTTAAACCGTCCATCCTCTGGTTTTTTCGCATCTGCCGGAATCATCCAACTTCGTCCTTCTTGTGTAACCCCTGAAATCTTTCCTTCAGAGCAAAGTACACGCACTCGTCTGTCTGAAATCCCCCACTTTTCCGCTGCCTGCTTTACTGTCATATACACAAAAATCTCACCTCTCTTCCCTCAATAGTATATCTCATTTTCGGAACAATCTCAACTCAATAGGAATAATATTTTAGGCTTCCGGGTATGAAAAAAGCAGGATATCTTCGCAGATTTTCTGCTTGAATGTGTCGATGTTGGACAGCGGATATTGAGCTGTTAGATTGGATTATTTTTATCTTCTTGCGTTTTGCTATATAGCAGCATTATCATACCTAAAGCTTTTTCAGTCGACATTCCTCTGTTTCCAAGTCTATAGCTTACTTCCCTAAAAGTCTCTGGACTATTTAACATATATAATGTTTCAATTTCTTTTTTAAAGGCTTTTATATTTGCAATATTTTCACTCATTAAAAAATCATCAATACAATTTTCTAAGTCAGAATAATCCATAGACCAGTTAAAATAGTGTGACATAAAATAACCAAGAGTACTAAATTCATGTACGTTCATTTATCTAAATTTTTACAGAATAGTTTCAATCCACTCATCTACCCTCTCGTAATACAGAAATAGTTCCGCAGGAATTCTGGTGGTATCCGGGGGAACTGGTGTCTGTATGACACAGCCTTTCAGTGGAAGTCCATGCGATCCTGTTTCCTGATCGGGTTTTAAGCGCATCATGAGAAAATGGGAACTTCCCTGATGTGTTTCCGGGCGGGATTTCAAATATTGTTTGGAGTAGAAGGTAAGGTCATAATTTTTACTACATTCATATTCTATGCCGATATAGCACATTCCTTTCGGGCAGCACCGCTCCAAGGCGTCATAACTATGTTTTGCTGCCTCTTTCAACTGCTCCGGAGAAAACCTTTCTGCCAGTTTGGGATCGTTCAATTCTTCTTCTGTATTTTTCCACACGTCTATCAATGCAACAGAATTTATATGGCAAAACACCTCATCTCCATGACTGTCCAAGAAACAGAAAGAACGGGATTTCCCGGCATTTAGTGTAACAGTTTTTTCTATTATGTGCTGAATGGAATTGGGCCTGTGCGTTATAGTAACGGGCATTTGAGGCAAAAAGCCGGGCAGTTTCTCAGCATCTGCTATGTTCAGCGTCAGCAGCATAAGATTGTCCCAATCCATATCCTTCAGCCATTCGGGAACTGTCCATCCCGCACTCATCATATCAAAAAACAGCTGGAACATCCCATAAGCATCAAAATTCATAGGACTTCCCATGCCGCCCTGTATTTTGAAATGTTCACCTCCGAGACCAAGATCGCTGCAATGCAGATAGCTGTTTTGGAGGCTTTCCTGTTCTTTCAACATCCTCCTGCGGCTATAGGTGCCTTTCCTGTTCCGGCTTTTCGGTTCCATGTATGGTTCTATAATGTATAGTTTTGTCTCATCGGATAAGGTCATGCCGACAATGTGGTATTTCTTACCCTCCTGTTCTACGGTTTTCCCAATTACAAGAATATCCCGCCAGTTTGAGTGGAAACTTTCTAATAAAGAAAAATTCATTAGTCACACCCCCGCAAAATCTAATATGGCAATTATACCATCTATGCCGAAATAATTCTATAAGGTACAGAAGGCGCTCCGCAGTAAATTTGTGTCTTTCATTTCAGTTTCTCGAAAAAACCTGTGGCAAGCAGCCCAATCACACATACTGTGATACCCGAAGGGATCAATACAAGATACACCGCCCCATGGAACCTGTCAAACAAAAATCCATATACCATCTGTCCAATGGGCTGGGCGCACATCGTGACAGCGGCTGTATAAGCCATAATCTTCCCAAGCAGCTCATCCGGCGTATTCTGCTGGATCATGGATACCGCAAAAATAGAAAAAATACTGATTGCAACCTGCATGCCGCAGAAAGCAGCAACAATCACAACATATCTGATAAATGCGCTGGAAGGAAATAGGAATACAGCTCCTGCCGGAAGGATACAGATGCCGATTGCCGCCAACACATAGGATAATCTGCCGGATCTTAGCTTCCCCGTAAGAAGCCCTGCGGCAATACTTCCCAAAATAGTCGCCACCGCCAGCACGCTCTCCGCCCCGCCATAAAATTTTGCGTCCAGTCCCAGCACAGTCCGCACAAGAAAAGGCAGTCCCACCAATGTAACCCCCATGACAAAAAAGCGTGAGAGCGCTGCCAGAAGCAGCATCTTCATGATATCCGGCCTCTCCTTTGTGATAAACCGGATGCTGTCAGAAAAATCAACTTTTACCATGGACAAAACATTTCCCTTGAATTCCCTGGCCTGGTGGCTCAATTGAATAAAACATTCAAACAATGCCGTAATAAAAAAACATATAACACTTGCGTACATCACCGGTTTCAACCCTGCTGCCGCATACAGAATACCGCCCAATAAAGGCGCAGTCAAATAAGAAATGGACGCCACCTGATTTACAACCGCATTTCCCTTAATAATGTTGTCGCCTGACAGCATCTGCGGGATACAAGCCTGTACCGTAGGCGTCTCAAATGCCCCAAGGACAGAGAGTACAACCAGCAGCACGCCGATCACCGCAATGGCATTCCTTCCGGACAAAAAAACTGCCGCGCATAAGACGGACATTCCCGTCAACGCATCCAGCGCCACCATGATGTTCCTCCTGTCTGCCCGGTCAGCCAGAATGCCGCCCACAGGCGATAAAAGGATCGTGGGGATCGTCGCAATGGATAAGATACCCGCAAACACAGCCGCTGAACCGGTCACTTCCAGAACATACATAGACAGCGCCAAACGTAATATATAATTTCCAAACAAAGAACTTGCCTGCCCCAGTACAAGGAGCGTAAAATTTCTCGTAAACAGTTTCTGCTCCATGCGCTACTCCTTCCTATCTTCCCTATAGCCTCCCAGTATCCGCTCTGTCCGCCCAGCCATCTCATCCCCTATAATCGGAAGCCCCATTGCCGAAAGAACCTCCGCGACAAACCGGCATTTATGCCGGATTTCTTCCGCATCCGCCGGAAACACGTTCGGCAGCAGCCAGAAATTGACAAGAGGCAGCAGTTCAGAAAGCTCCTTTGCGTATTCCGTCCGGATGGAACCGTCACGCCGCCCTTCCTCGATCAGTTCCAGCCATAAAGGTGTCAGCACCCGCCGGTTCGCCTCCACAGCGGCCGCCAGAATGCGCGGGTCTTTCAGGATAGGGATGGCCTGTATATTGATCTCCTCCCGTTCCCTGTCAGCCCTGTCAAAAGCAAGCACTTCCCGGATCTTCTGCAGTCCGTTCAAATCGGAACGCTCCCTGACTGCCTCAAAAGGATTATTTTCCAAAAACATCTGATCCCCCAAAGCGTGCATGATCTCTTCCTTGCTCTGGAAAAAGCGGTAAAACATCCCCTTTGCGCCCCCTGCCAGCTCCATAATATCCGTAATGGCAGTTTCCTCAAAACCTTTGGATAAAAACAGTTCCTTTGCCGCAGCTAATATCTCTTTCTTCCACTGTTCCGGCTGTTTTTTCACTGGCCTTGCCAATTTTCATTCACCCCTTCCATAGTTATTGACCTTAAGTCAATAACTATTATACACAGAATCTGCCCACATGTCAATCACTTCCGCAAACCCTTTCCCTTCCAAATGAAAAAAGCATTCCATGAAAAAAGGACTGAAAACGTCCCCAGCATTTTCAGCCCTTTTTCCCGATTCAGATAAGTAAACATACTTCCCAAAAACCATATCCTCCAGAAAATCCATCAGCCTGCTTCCATAACCTTTTGCCTGATATTCCGGTAAGATAAACAGCCTGCAGATCTATCAGAATTCCGGATTGGGTCGAAGACCACCGCCTCCATTATACAGCATGTGCATGCAGGATGGAGCTTCAAAAATCTCCTCTGTAAACCTCTCTCCACTCTTCCTGGGTCAGGCGGTCGGAATGCCACCAGGTATCTTCAGAATCTGAAAAGACCATCTGGTTGGATATGTACTGAAAGCCCCCTTCCTTCAGCGGACGGATTACCACTCTGTGTGTAAATGCTCTGGAAGTATTCCCGTGGGGATATACCCCATTGACCAGGAGCGCGACTGTTCCGTCCTGATTTTCCGTACAGTCCACCACTTCCGGACAGGGAATTTCCGCGTATTCGGTCTCAAAAAATCCCCGCGGCCTGTATTCATAGGCGGCCGTCTCAGGAACATATATGGTTCTGGCGCGGAGTGTCCCAATGTCCACAGGAAAATATGTCCCCACCACCGTCTCAAACAGGTCTTCCGGGATCTGATAGACTGCCCCCACCCCTAAATTTTTATCTGCAGTATAAGGAAGAGGCCGGTTGAAATATATGGGATAAAATCTGTCAAAAATATCATAAAAATCCAGATCTCCGTAATCTTCCTGGCTCCAGTTACAGAGAAATATATTATTCTGTTCATAGCCCACCGGCAGAAGACAGGTTCTGTTCATTTCCCTGCATTTTTCATCCAGGGGCGCCACCCGCAGCGCCGTCTGCTCCGAAGTATCACTGAGTGTAAATACATAGTTCTCCTCCGAAAAATAACTTCCCTCAAAGATAAGATACCCTTCCTCCGTGTACTGCCACAGGTCAGCCTGATACTGTACTGTGCTCCTGTTCTGCAGACAGCCCTCCAGGTCATATTCGTAGTATCCCCTGACAATATTTACCCTGCCGCCCTCCGTCTTCAGATCAAATTTCCGAAATCCTGACTCTGTAACCACGATAACCATGGCCTCCGCGCTCTCTTTTTCATCCACTGCCCTGCAGAAATCCCATATCTGTTCCGGTCTCGTCATGTCAACCTGATTTTCACTGTCAACTGCCGCATAGCCCCTTTCCCCAAGTCCCCCCACAATGCGCTCCATCATATCCAGGCTGCCAGTAACGCCTGTCTCCACAGCCTGCTCACAGATTTCCCCATATACCGCCCCTATGTCCTCTGCCTCCCCATGGGTATCCACATCCTCAGAAGCCCTCTCATTCTCTTCTGATGCCGTCCCCATATCCGGTGTCTCCGGCAGGCTGCCGCTGCAGCCAGACAACGCCAGCGCCAGCAGCATCACAGCCGCCGGCGCTGAGAGATACCGGCCGGCTCTCCGGAACCTGCCTGTCTTTTTCCGCACCACAACCTTTTTCTCCTCCCTGTTTCCTTTCCCCTGCTTCTTTTCCCCTGCTTCTTTTCCCCTGTTTCCTTTCCCCTGCTTCTTTTCCCCTGTTTCCTTTCCCTTGCTTCTTTTCCCCTGCTTCTTTTCCCCTGTTTCCTTTCCCCTGTTTCCTTTTACTGCATTTTAGGCATAGGAGCCGTATAGAAGCCCAGTTTATGGAAATTATACCAATCCCATATGGCTTCTTCCTCTGCAGCATGCAGCCCAAGCAAAATCTCTTTGGCAAACTCCAAAGGGGCTGTGCCATTGGCCGTCACAATATTTTTATCGCGGACTGCCTGCTTTGGGATAAAATTTGCCCCTCCCGTGTAGGCATCACCCGCCCACTGTCTTATGTCATTCAGGTCGTTGCCTGTGTGGGCCACAACATTCAAAACACCTGCTGTACCCAAAAATCCAGCGGCATCACAGATTCCGCCCAGCAGTTTTCCTCTCCCGGCACAATCCACAGCCAGTTCCTTGATCTGCTGTGTGTTTTCACTCCTCCATGTCATGCCCCCGATCAAAATAAGAGCTTCATAATCCTTTGGAACAGACGCCGTATCATAATCGGGCATCACCTTAAAGCCCCCTATGGACTGGACCGCATCCCTTGAAGCAGATACTGTCTTAATCTCATATTTTCCCTGCCCCAGCATGGAAAGAGCTGACGAAAGGTAAGCTGCCTCCCAGTCGGCATACTGCTGTAAAATGACAAATAAAATAATTTTCTTCATGCTGCTGTCTCTCCTTCAAACTATATGCGCCTTGTGATATGAAATAAAATCCTCTTTTGAGAAATCCGGCAGATATCCGTACTCCTCCAGAATAAGCCTGATCATAGCGGCTGTTCTGGCCTGGGTGTTGATGCTCTTTGCCGGGTTAAACTCGATGTCGGTAAAATAATTATATTCTAAGATATCTTTGATTTCATCTGCCGTGAGAGATTCTTTCACTGCGGCAATGTAGATATAATCATAAAACACCGTCCGTGGCTCCAGAGGAAACTCCTCCCCCTGATAGCAGAACGCCTTAAGGTGTCCTGAATCCTGCAGCCTTTTATCCCGCTTCGCCTCCCTCGGCGGCACCTGAAGCAGATCAAGATAGGGACCGCCGCCCTGAAAGACCTTGGAGCTTTGAAAAATATTCTCCAGAGTATGCTGGTTCAAAGTAAGACTGAAGGCACTCAGCTTTACCCCCAGATCTTCCCTGCTTTTGGTGCTGATCTCCAACGGTCTTGCATCCGGATCCACCTTTAGAACCGCACTGTGCAGGCTTTCGATGGACTTTTGTTTCTGGGACACCGCAAAGCCGGGAAACCATTCAAACGAATACATTTTACTGACGACTTTCTTTTGTTGCATATAAAATACGGGGCGTTCCGCCATTTGATTCCTCCTGTATCCGCTGACCGCGGCGCAAACAAGGGACTGTCAGGAACTGCTAAAAGTATGTACCATTGAGATAATCTTCATAATCGCTAAAAGCGTCTTCTTCGTCATTCTCTAGCAGATACATAAAACAGCCCTCAATGATATCCACCCAAGCCGATAACCGTTGTGTCTGTTCTTCCGTCAGCAAATTATTGCTCCCCAGCATTCCCTCAGGAGCCATCCAGACTCTTGTCAGGTGTATGATGGCCGCAATATCCCCCGCCATTTCTCTGTCAACGGCCGGAGCCATAAATTCCTCTTTCAACACCCTCAGACACTCCATAACCTCAGTGAAATTTTCTTCCCTAAGCTCACCGTAAAAGGGCCTGAAACTGCCAAGAAATCCCTTCACCCACCTGGGATCGTGAATATTTTCATTCCGCATGGAATGAAAAGACAGTAATTCTTTTGCTTCGCTTTTCTCCATATCTGCCTTTACCCTCCCTGTTTTTATTGCTGTCTTTTTATTATACCGCAGATGCTGTCCAAATGGTACAAGGAAAATACGGCGGCAAGGGATTTAAAATGGCGTTCTATTGCGTAGCAAACCAATTTCTGCACCCATAAAAAACCGGGACGCGGCGGCTGTCT
>OFFX01002004.1_pt1 | contig 13454 bp, 11 predicted proteins | sample 1521511 | NCBI WGS metagenome assembly OFFX01 (sample SAMEA3504125, study PRJEB24116) | mouse gut metagenome | biome: mouse gut; feature: mouse-associated habitat; material: faeces | place: Denmark | collected 2011
CGGGCGGAAGTTCTGTTTTGCCAACTCCACCGACGGTTTGGTGCAAACTCCGCAGAAATATGCTATCATCTCCCTGAGGAAAGGGGGCGGCCATCGTGGATAATGCAAAGACCGGGACCTTCATCAAGGTCCTGCGGACGGAGCTGGCGATGACCCAGCGGGGGCTGGCGGAACGGCTGGCCATCACAGACCGGGCGGTATCGAAATGGGAACGGGGGCTGAGCGCCCCGGGGATTGATCTGCTGGAGCCGCTGGCAGACATCCTGGGGGTGTCCGTGACGGAGCTGATCCGGGGCGAGCGCTTCCCGGAGGAGGGGAGCGCCCCTGCTATGGAGGAGCAGGCCCGGGATATCCTGGTGTACTCCCACGCCCAGGTGCGGCGGGCAGCGTCCAGGAGCCGGGGGACGGCGCTTCTCGCCGCCGCGGCCTGCTGGCGGTTTTGCTGGTGGCGGGTGCATTCTGCTGGCGGACGGGAATACTTTTCGTGCTGGATCGTTGTCCGTCCCCGGACGGGGCCTATGAGGCCACCATATACCGCAAGGAGCTGGCGGGCCGGGGGTTTTCCTGGGGGGACGCGGTGTCCGTGATCGACAGGGCGGCGGGCGGCCTTGAGTGGCGCGCCGTCTACGGGGACTGCGCATATCAGGGGCTGTGGTGGTCGCCGGACAGCGGGAAATATGTGCTGGCGTTGGACTATGACGGTGTGACCAGACTGTCGCTGGTCAATCTGCGGCAGAGCAGCTCCAGCAATTTGAACGCCCATCTGGACATGGCGGTAGGGAACTGTGAGCTGACGGGGCACGGCATCCCTTGGAAAGACGGCGGCTGGAGGATGCTGGACGTGGAGTACCAGTTCATCCAGTGGTCGCCCGACGGGGATACCATGCTGGTCCGCTACGCCTTCACCGGGGAGAAGGACGGGGAGGAGCACACCGGATTTTTTTGGTTCGACTGCGAAAAAATAAGCGTGTCCGGGCTGTTTGAGCTGGACGCGGAACGGGAGCCGGGGTTTGTGCTCACCCCGGAACCCTCCGCCGGAGACAAACCCTGAACGCGGACAGACCCGTCCGGGCATTGCCCTGGACGGGTCTGTTTGTTATAGCAGCCGTTCCATCTCCCATACGGGGTTGGAGTGCTCGCCGATGGTCTCGCCCCGGCGCAGGTCGCCGAAGCCCAGGGACCGCCAGAAAGCGTGTCCCCCGGCATTGTTGAGCAGGCAGGCCAGCCGGGCGTTGTCCATCCCCGCGTCCCCCGCCGCCTGGAGCACCGCGTCCATGATCTCCCGGCCCAGGCCCTGCCGCCGCAGGGCGGGGGAGAGGAAGAAGAATCCCACATACAGCGTGCGCTCCCGGGGGTAGCCCTCCACCAGGTCCAGCACCGCCTGGGGTGCGTCGTCCCGCCACAGGGCGAGATAGCGTTTCTGCTCCGGCATGCACCGGGGCGGGAGCAGGGCCATGTCGTCCCGCAGGGACTGGGCGGTGGGTTGGCGGCCCTCCAGGTCAAAATAGGCCGGATCGCTTTGCAGCAGGGCTAGGACAGCGTCTGTGCCGGAGCCGTCCACCGGGCGAAGTTCCCAGTCCGGCAGGCGCCGGGCGAGGCCGTCGGGCAGCGGCACATCGGGCAGCGGCCCCATAGTGCCCACGCAGCGGTTGATGGGAGTGCCCAGGGCATGGAATTTTTCCTCATAGTCGGTCATGACCCCCTGGATGCCGTGCTCGTGGAGATTTCGGGTCACCTGAGACAGGGAAAAGCCCGCCTTGGGGAACTGGAACAGGGACCAGTCAAACAGGGCGCGGTTGTCAGTCTTAAACTGAATTTGCCCGCCCTCCCGGAGCACCCGGCGGTAACCCCGCAGGAAGCCCTCGTGGGTGAGGCGGCGGCGGGAATGCTTCACCGACGGCCAGGGATCGCAAAAGTTGATGTAGATGAGGTCCACCTCGCCGGGGGCGAAATACTGCTCCAGGGCGGCGGCGTCTCCGTCAATAAAGAGCACGTTGGTAAGGCCCAGGGCCCGGCAGCGTTCCATTGCGATGACCATGGCGTCAGGCACCCGCTCCACAGCCACGTAAAGATCCGACGGGTGGGCGGCGGCAGTTTCGGCGGTGAAACGGCCCTTGCCGCAGCCCAATTCCAGCCGCAGGAGGGCTGCATCCGGCTTGTGCGCACGCCAACGCCCCTTTTCTGCTGCGGGGTTTTGCACCAGAAGCGCTCCGCAGGCATCCATCCGGGAAGACAGGTTTTTCTTTTTCCGCATCCTCATAGCTGCTCACCTCATTTGTTTTCCCGGATATCATAGCATAACCACTTGCAAAGCGCAAGAAAATCAAGTATAATACTTAGGGTTCTCGCTTGACGGCAGAGGCCGCTATAGCTGCGGTAGAGATTGCGGAGAGGTTATATCGGGGTGTTGCGCAGTTGGTAGCGCGCCTGCTTTGGGAGCACACGCGCTCCCTCCAAAAAATTTCATATCCGGGTGTTGCGCAGGGGTAGCGCGCCTGCTTTGGGAGCAGGAGGTCGCACGTTCAAATCGTGTCACCCGGACCATCTAATGATAATCCGAACGCTGTCCTCCAAGTGGGGGAGGTGTTCGGATTTATCATCTCCATTGAGAATAGTCTATAAATATAGCAAGGGGGGAAAGCTTTTCCCACCCTTGCTCTTTTCTGTGTTGCGTACTATAATTTATTTGGAGCGGCATTGTCACAGGTAAAATAGGGTCGAACCATATTTCCACGGTTAATTTTTTGCCAAATGAAGTGACAACTCTTGTATTTGAGCAATTGGACTTTTTTGAGGTGGTTGATATCAAAAACATTCACAAAATCATATTTCAAGCCGGGAGCAAAGAGGAACTGCTCCCCGGCTTTGCTCCCGATTTCCCTTACATCGCCTCTCGGGTGGAAATGGACGATTACCCGGACCGTTCCGCTCCCTGGCACTGGCACGGCGCGGTGGAACTGTCCTACACGCAAAAAGGCTGTATGCACTACCACACCCCCGGCGGAATGGCCCATTTGTCCAAAGGCTCCGCGGTGCTGGTAAACGCCAATGTCCTCCATATGACCACAGCGGAACCGGGCACCATTCAGTTGCTGCATATTTTTGAGCCGTCTCTGCTGGGCAGGCCGGAAAGCCGCATTGGGGAGCGGTATCTCACCCCTCTATCATCGGCAGGCCAAGTGGAGATGCTTCCTCTTTTCCCCGCGGATCCGGCCCAGGTGGCGGTTTTGGAGCAGATCAAGGAGGCATTTCGCCTTTCGCCTGATGAATTCGGTTACGAGGTGAGGCTCCGAAACACCCTGTCTGAAATTTGGCTGGCCCTTTTCGAGCTGGCCCGCCCTCTCTTGAGCGCCCCTGCCCGCCGGGGAAAAAGCAGCGAAAAAATCAAGGAAATGATGATCTATATCCATGAGCACTATTCGGAAAAAATCACTGTACCTGATTTGGCCGGAGCCGCGTTTTTGAGTGAGCGGGAATGCTTCCGGGCCTTTCGGGAGTGCCTCCACACCACCCCGGTGGAGTATATGAAAAGCTACCGGCTCCAGCAGGCGTGCCGCCTTCTTTTGGAATCCAAAGCGCCGGTCACCGAAGTGGGCCAGCTCTGTGGCCTGGGCAGTAGCAGTTATTTTGGCAAAACCTTTCGAGACGCTATGGGGTGTACACCGTCGGAGTATCGCATAAAATGGCAGGATATTGATAATTGAGGGCGGGAACAGGATATTTCTTTTATTGGCCTCGCGCTAAAATGACACTTGAGGGGCAACCCATCAACATCATTTTTGCGGAGGTATGCGGTATGAACGTTAAAATTACGGACATGAAGGAATTTCTCCAGGCGGTAGACAGCTGCACGGGGGATGTGTACCTGGTGTATCCCCGTGGCGGGACGGAAAACATCCGCCTGAACCCCATGCGTCAGGCGGAGCTGGTGGACGAGTGGCGGGCGAAGGGCGAGTGCCTCACGCTCACGCTGGACCTGGAAGAGCGCTGGGATCACCGGAAGCTGAAGCGCTTTGCTGTCAAATGATAAGGGGAGATACCATGACGCCGGATCGTAAAACAGCGGAGGCCGCCCTGTCCTGGGCCGAGGAACAAAATCCCGGCCCATGGTCTGCCCACTCCCGCTATGTGGCGGAAGCCTGTCAAAACATTGCGTCCTACTGTCCCGGCCTGTCCGCCGAACGGGCCTATGTCCTGGGGCTGCTGCACGATATTGGGCGCTACGCGGGGGTGACCTCGGAGCGGCACCTGCTGGACGGCTACCGCTACTGCATGGAGCGGGGGTGGGAAAAGGCCGCTCAGGTCTGCATTTCCCACGCCTTCATGATCCAGGATGTCGGCACATCCATTGGAACGTTCGATATGAGCCGGGAGGACTATCAGTTCATAGAGGAATTTGTGGCGGGCGCGGTCTATGACGACTATGACCGGCTGGTTCAGCTCTGTGACGCGCTGGCCCTGCCCTCCGGCTTCTGCCTGCTGGAAAAACGGTTCGTGGATGTGACCATCCGATACGGGGTACATCCCGCCACTGTGGATCGCTGGAAAAAGATTTTGGAGCTCAAGTCGTATTTTGAGGGCCAGATCGGCGGCTCCATCTATGCCCTGTTCCCGGGCGCTGTGGAAAGCAGCTTTGGTTAGGAGGGCCCCATGTACTACGAAGCAACGGATTTTTTAGAGACCGCAGGCGATGAGACCCTGCGCCTCATTGCCCAAGCGCGGGAACTGACCCGGGAATACTCCTCCACTGATTACAGCGACCACGAAAAGCGGGAGAGCATCCTCCGGGAACTCCTGGGGGCCATCGGGGAAAACGTGTCCATTGACACTCCTTTTCACTGCAATCACGGGAAAAGCATCTTTTTGGGCAGTGATGTGGTTATTGGCATGAACTGCACCTTTGTGGATGACAGGCCCATTCGTGTGGGGAACAAGGTGCTCATCGCATCCGACGTACAGATATGCACCGCTTCCCACCCGGTTTTCCCTGTGGAACGCCTGCCGGATGACTGGCAGCGAAAAAGCGCCACCTTTTTCCGCACCTGGGCCAAGCCCGTGGTCATACAAAGCGGGGCATGGATCGGCGCAAAAGCTGTGATCCTATGTGGGCGACAGCATATATGACAGTCAGTGTGCCCACGCCGCCGGTGTGGATTTCGCCCTGGCCTTGTGGGGAACGCATGACCCTGCCATTCCGGCGCACCATCGGATTCAAATGCCAGAATATTTGCTTTCGTTATCCGGGGATCAAAAATGAGTAAAGGCGGGAACATTGTTGAAGGTGTTCCCGCCCTTTGCTATGCCTATTCCTTTTGTTCAGCGCCCCGCAGTGCTCTCCATTCCGCAAATTCCCTTTGCCCGTCCTCGCTCTCAAAAAAGGCTTGAATCTCCGGGAGCAGCACCCGGGCCAGGGCCTCCACTTCATGGAGGGGTATGCCTGTGCCATAGTCGTTTGGTTTCTTTTAGGAGCCGCCCCCATTCTAAAGCTGCCCCTCGTCGAACAGGTAGCCTTGGAACACCGTCCCATCCCCGGTGATGAAGCGGCCCCTCGCGTCCTTGGGTATCTGCTCGGCGGCGCTGGCGTTGTCCAGGATGATTTGGGACAGCACATTGTCTGCCCTGCCGCATACCCGGAAATCCAGGTTGTTCTTGATTTGCCCAGGCAGTACCGCGGCGTCGGGCCGCTGGGTGGAGAGTATCAGATGAATCCCAAAGGCCCGCCCCAGCCTCGCCAGGGTGGACAGCCTGTTTTCAATCTGCCCCAGCCGCTCTTTGTCCTCCTTGCCCTTGCCCGTCCTGTCCAGCACCTCCGCCACCTCGTCACAGGCGAACACCAGCCGGGGCAGGCCCTCCCCTGTGACCTTGTTGTATGCGTCCAGGTTAGGGCACCCGGTTTCCGCCAGCCGCTTCTTGCGGTATTCCAGCACCGCCGCAAGCTGATTGAGGGTATAGAGTAAATCATCCTCGGTAAAACACATATGGCATTTTTGGTGCCATGTCTTGGGGAAGTCCACCCCGCCCTTGAAGTCGGCGATATAGACCTCGGCCCCCTTGTGGAGAGACTGCATGAGCAGCAGCTTTAACAGCACACTCTTTCCGCTGCCCGTGGAGCCGCCCAGCAGAATGTGGGGCACATGGGCCAAATTCACCGTCACAGGCCCCGTCAGGCTCTCCCCCAGCACCAGCACGAAGCTGTCCGGGGACAGGTACTTGTCCTTCCAGCGCAGCAGCGCCGGAAAATCGCTTTCAGCGGGGACGGCATAGACACGGATGATTTTGCGCCCCTCGCCCCAGGTCATTTTTGCTATGGTAAGGTTCAGCGCCGTTTCCACCCCGGCCCGTTTGTCCTCCCACTCCCCCAGCGGAATCCCGCAGGGGTCGAACTCCCACACCGTCAGCCGGGGGTTATCTGTATCCGGCCTTTTGGCGATCAGGACAGGGGCCTCCCCCGCATGGTTGGTGAGGCCCGCTTTCTGCAAGCCCTCCTTTGCCGCCCTGCCGTCCCAGGGCGTTCCCAGCAGCCCCAGCAGCGCCAGGAGGCCGCCCACCCCATAAGGGGAATCAAGAGGTTGATAACAGCCTCCAGGACGGGCGAGAACATCCCGTAAGTGTCCAGGCTGAACAGGTGCGCCCGGAACAGCCACACCAGCGCGGCCCCGGCGAGATACAGCGCCAGTAGCAGCCCCTTATTGCCGGACGCAACGGCGGGCTGATCGCGAACTGCTCCTTTTCCGGCTCGGTGGCCGGGGACAACAGCGTGGGCGGTGTGGCCGGGGTGAACCAGGAGGCGGGAAAGCTCCAGAACTGCGCCGCCTCCGGGACGATATCCGGCAAGAGCATGACCGGGGGCGTGGCCGGAAAAAACCTGGGGGTGGTTGATTCCTGCCAAAACCAGTGCATGGTGAATACCGAGAGCGTGGACCCCGGCATAAGCCTGGACGATTTGGACCTGTCCGCCACCGACAGCTTGTTCACCCTGCGCGCCATGGATATCATCAACGTGGACACCGACACGGGCGGGGTCGTGGGCTATTCCTCCGGGCTGGTGCTGGGCTGTTCCAACAGCGGGACAGTGGGCTATCCCCACATCGGCTAGGAAGAACACGGGGTTTCGGCCCAGTTTGTCCGGCGTGATGGCCTTCTGTTCCGCAGGGTAGTCCTTCGTGCCCAGAATGTCCCCGCACCACCACTGGTTGCAGGAGGCTGCGGACAGCATACAGCCCATCAGATGCCAGCCACCGTCGGCGTGGGCGAAGGCGTGGAGGGCGTTGGTGGGATCCACGCCGAACCGCTCCGCGCTGATGAAAATGGTGCCCGAGGTGCCCAGGCTGATGTTGCAGCCCCCCGCACCCACGGCACCCGTGCCGATGGCCGCGGCGGCGTTGTCCCCCGCCCCGGCGCACACCTTCACGGAGGTGGGTAGGCCCAGCGCCTGGGCCGCGTCTGGGGTAAGGGCTCCAACGATCTCCCAGCTCTCGTACAGCTCTGGAAGCTGCTCCTCCGTCACGCCGCAAATCTGGCACATCTCGGCGCTCCAGCGCTTGTGCGCCACGTCCAGCAGCAGCATTCCGGAGGCATCGGAGTAGTCCGTACAGTGGATGCCCGTCAGTTTATAGTTGATGTAGTCTTTGGGTAGCATGATTTTGCGAATACGGGCAAAGTTTTCCGGCTCATTCTCCCGCATCCACAGCAGCTTGGGCGCGGTGAAGCCCGCGAAAGCGATGTTGGCGGTGTACCGGCTCAGCTTGTCTCGGCCCACTTCGTTGTTGAGGTAGTCCACCTCTTTGGCCGTCCGCCCGTCGTTCCACAGAATAGCGGGACGGATAACCTCGTCGTTCCCATCCAGCGCCACCAGCCCGTGCATCTGTCCGCCCGCGCCGATACCCGCCACCTGGGCGGCGTCGAAGCCGGCCAGCAGTTCGGGCACGCCTTCGATTACCGCCCGCCACCAGTCCTCCGGGTCCTGCTCCGACCAGCCCGGATGGGGGAAAGAAAGCGGGTACTCCTTCGTCACCTCGTTCAAAACCGCGCCCTTCCCGTCCACCAGCAGCAGCTTCAGCGCAGACGTGCCCAGGTCGATCCCGATATACAGCATGGATATCCCTCCTCGTATAATAAGTTTCAAATTAACCAAGGTTCCAGTACCAACGGGCGTAGAAATATCTTTGACATAATAGCTCAGGACAACAGAGAGAAATCCTTATTTCTTTTCTAAAAAAGAAATAATTAGTTGTTTTATTTCAGGGGCACGATAGTCCTCCCAGCGTGCCTGCCGTCGGTCACAGTCAGTTCCACGGGCCCGTCGTTTCCCGCCCGCACCACCGCCAGGGCCTGGCCGTAGTAGGTGTCGGTTTTGGCGCCGCAGTAGCCCAGCTCGCTGTAGGGACAGGCGCTGCCCAGGCCCAGCAGCTTTCCGCCGGACACCTCCACGGACAAAATACCCCGCTCCAGCGGCTTCAATATGCCGTTTTCATCGGTATATTGCAGCCGGATATGGCACAGGCCGCCCGGCTGCACGGACATTTCCTCCGGCACGGCCCGCAGCGTGGTCTCCGGCGAGGCGGTGCGCAAAACGCAGCGCCCCAGCTCTTTCCCGCCGGCGTCATAGCTCACCGCCTCCACCGTGCCGTCCTCGTAGGTACAGCGGAATCTGGCGACGCAGTCGTGCTTCAGCGCCTTTTTGCCCACGCTTCTGCCGTTGACCAGCAGCTCCACGCTGTGGGCCCGGGCGTACACCTCCACGTTGGCGGGTTTCCCCGCGCACCCCCGCCAGCTCCAGGAGGGGATGGCGTTGGACATCTTCCAGGCGGAGGGGGAGTGCCTGTCCCCCGTGTGGTTCACCGGGCACACGGCGATAAAGGGGCCCGGCTCCCGCTCCAGCGCCACCCGGGTATAGTACGCTTCGCCCAGGGGGAGGCCCGTCAGGTCAATCCGTCCGGAACCTGCCGTCACCCACCCCGGGCCGTGGGAGAAGTCGGGGGCGTAGTCGGCGTACTCCCAGGAGCCCACCCCCACCTCGCCCAGGTAGTCCATCCCGGCCCACACAAAGTCCCCGATGATCCGGGGCTCTTTTTTTGCCAGCTCGTAGAAGCGGTAAGCGTCGGAGCAGAAGGTTTCGCTGCCTAAAATCAGCCGGTCCGGGTATTTTTTCAAATCGTGGACGTAGCGGTCGATGCCGTAATTGTAGCCCGCCACATCCATGTTGGCGAAGGCCCCCCGGGTGCGCCAGTCGCAGGGGGGCAGGGTGGCCCCAAACTTCATGAAGCCGTCCCCCATCAGGCCGGCCAGGTTGTTGAAAAACTGGCTGCCCACCGCCCTCTTTTTCGCCTTGCCCCCGGAAGCCTGGGCCTGTTCCGCCTGTTCGGCCTCCTTTTTTGCCCTCTCGTCGCTGTATACCCCGAAGCCGATGGAGCTGAGGAAGTTGAAAAAGATGTTCACCCCGCAGGTGACGGGCCGGGTGGGGTCCAGCCGGTGGAGGTGCTCCGTCATCTCCCCGGTGAGCTTGATGCCCCGCTCCTGGGCCGTCTCGGATACCTCGTTGCCCGTGGAGTACAAGACAACGCTGGGATGGTTATAGTCCTTGTCCACCATGTCCGCCAGGTCCTGCCGCCACCAGTCGGGGAAGTAGTCCACGTAGTCGTGTTCGGTCTTGTGGATGTACCAGTGGTCGATGTACTCGTCCATCACCAGCACGCCCAAGTGGTCGCAGGCGTCCAGCAGGAACTTGGAGCAGGGGTTGTGGGCGGAGCGGACGGCGTTGTAGCCGTTTTCCTTCAAAATGCGGATCTTCCGCCGCTCCGCGTCCTCGTAGCAGCGGGCCCCCAGCACGCCGTTGTCGTGGTGGATACAGGCCCCCCGGAGGATGACCCGCTCCCCGTTGAGCAGCAGGCCGTCCTTCCCCCAGGCCAGGGTGCGCAGGCCGAAAGAGGCTTCCGCGCTATCATCCCCAAAAACGACGCGGCAGGTGTAGAGGTTGGGGGCTTCCGGACTCCAAAGCTTCCCGTCCGGGATGGCGATCCGGAGGACGGCTTTGCCATCGGACGCCGCTTTCCCCGTGGCAACGGCGGTGTTTCCATCACAGACCTGGACAAAAACCTCTCCGCTGCCTTGGGTGGATACTGTGACTTCCACCACGGCAGGCTCCAGGCTTACTGTACGCACACGCAGGCCGTTTACCTGGATGTGCTTTTCCGGGGCGGTCCACAGCACCACGGGCCGGTAGATGCCCGCGCCGGAATACCACCGGGAGTTGGGCTGGTCCGCGTTGCGGGCGATGACCTCCAGCGTGTTCTCCTCGTCCGGGCGCAGTTTACCCGTCAAATCCACGTAGAAATTGGTGTACCCGTAGGGCCGAAAGGCCAGTTTCTCTCCGTTGAGCCAAACTTCAGCGTTGTGGTAAACCCCCTCAAATTCCAAGACCACGCACTGGTCTGCCATCGCCCTGTCCGGAGTGAAGGTTTTGGTATAAAGGTAGTCATATCCTTCATACCAGCCTGTGTTGATCCCTCCGGCAGACAGTTCTGTACGCGGTTCGGACAGCATGGCATCGTGGGGCAGGGCGACGGGCGCGCCGGGGCCGTCCTCGCCCAGGCGTTTTACCCGCCAGCCGTCGTTGAATTGGGTGGCCCGCATATCGCAAACAGCTCCTTTTTCGTTGATGTGTATCCTATGCTAGCCCAAAACCCGCCGGATTGTCAAGGGAAGGGGAGGGAATTGCAAGAAAGGATGGGGCGGGGCAAATCAAGTCCTTGCTTTTTTGCCAAAATGCTATACAATCAAAGTGAGAGGTTATCTGTACCAGGGGGAGGGGCGCGCGGTGACACATATTGCGTTGGTAGAGGACGACCCGGGCTTCCAGCGGCAGATTCTGGACTATCTGGACCGCTATTCCCAGGCGTCGGGGGAGGAGTTCAAGGTCTGTACCTTCGGGGACGGGGACAGCATCATCAGCAGCTACCGGGCCCAGTATGACGTCATCCTGATGGACATCCAGATGAGGTTTGTGGACGGCATGACCGCCGCCCGGGAGATCCGGGAGGTGGACGACCAGGTACTCATCATCTTCATCACCAGCCTGGCCGCCTACGCGGTGAAGGGCTACGAGGTGGACGCGCTGGACTATGTGCTCAAGCCGGTGTCCTACCCGGCCTTCGCCAAGAGCATGAGCCGGGCCATGGGCCGCCTGCGCCGCCGGAAGAGCCGGTATGTGTCCATCGGCGGCAAAAACGGGGCCCAGAGGGTGGACTGCGCCCGGATCTACTACATCGAGGCGGACGGCCACAGCCTGAGCTACCATACGGCGGACGGGCGGCTGAGCGGCACGGGGACCATGAAGGAGCTGGAGGCCGCCCTGGCGGACAGCTGGTTTTTCCGCTGCGGCAAGGGGGTTCTGGTGAATCTGGAGCACGTGTCCGCCATTGTGGAGGGGGACGCGGTGGTCCACGGGGAGACGGTCCAGGTGAGCCGGGCGCGCCGGAAGGAGTTTTTGGCCGCCTTCAACCGCTATATCAACGAGGTGGGCCAATGAGCGGCGAGCTGCACAACATCCCGCCGGTATGGACGGCGGTGTTCCACTGGCAGTCCTGCCTTTTGTACCTGAGCCTGCTCCCCCGCCGGTGGGGGCGGGGGAGGTGCGCGGCGGCGGCCTTGGCCCTGCTGGCGGTGCAGCTGCCCTACATGGGGATGATCGCCCCCCAGGAGGGGCTGGCGTTCAACCTGGGGATGGCGGGCTTTGCCGGGCTGACCCTGCTCCCCTTCGCGCTGATCCACAAGGGGGACTGGCGGGGCCGCCTGTACTACTGCGCCCGGGCGTTTATCCTGGGGGGCTTCACGGTGTCGCTGGCGTGGCAGCTCTACAGCTATTACCGGGGCCGGCTGGGGTGGCTGGCACCCTTCTGGGCGGAGGCGGCGTTCATGCTGGCGGTGGGGGGCGGGGTGTACGCCGCCATGTGGCTTTTGGAGCGGGGCCGCCGCCGGGAGATGCAGGAGCTGGACATCACCCGGGCCACCTGCCTGGGCGCGGCGGCGGTGGCCCTGGTGATCTATATCCTGAGCAGCCTGAGCTATTCGTCGGTGGAGACCCCCTTTGCCGCCACCGCGGAGGCGGACGCGTTCACCATCCGCACCATCGCCTACCTGGGGGGCGTGGCCATTTTATACGCCTACCACCTCCAGCTGTGCCAGTTCCACGCCCTGCGGGAGGTGAACGCCCTGCAAAACGTGCTGGACCTGCAATACGCCAGCTACCAGCGAAGCCAGGAGTCCATCGACATGGTGAACCGGAAATACCACGACCTGAAGCACCAGATCGCGGTGCTCCGGGCGGACCTGGGGACGGAGCAGAAGCTGGACTGCCTGGACCAGATCGAGCGGGACATCCGGGCGTATGAGAGCCGGAACCAGACGGGCAACAAGGTGCTGGACGCCATCCTGGCCTCCAAAACCGCCTACTGCCTGGAGCACGGCATCACCCTGACCAGCCTGGCGGACGGCGGGGCGCTGGACTTCATGGGGGTGGTGGAGGTGAGCGCCCTGTTCGGCAACGCCCTGGACAACGCCATCGAGGGGGTGGCTGTGCTCCCCGACCCGGAGCAGCGGCTCATCCGGCTGTCGGTGGGGCGGCAGAAGGGGTTTTTGTGCGTCAAGGTGGAAAACCGCTGCGTGGACAGCCTGGTGGTGCGGGGCGAGCTGCCACGCACCACCAAGGGGGACAAAAGCCTCCACGGCTACGGCCTGAAGAGCATCCGGGCCACCGCCGAGCGGTACGGCGGTTCGGCCACGGTCCAGGCGGAGGACGGATGGTTTACCCTGGGGATCATGATCCCCGTCCCCGCCGGGCAGGCGGGGCAAGCGGTGGAATAAACAGGAAGAGGCCCGGATATTCGGCGAAATGCCAAATATCCGGGCCTCCTATTTGTAAAAACCAACGAATATCCCAACCGCTTGTGCGTGAAAACCGACAGCTTGTGAAATTTCGCTCAAAACCGGGATGGGATTTGCTATACTTTCAGCAGAAACGATAGAGTGAGCCGTGTGGAACCAGCTTGACCATAATTGCCTTGACAGTGAGACAGGGAGGTATGCCAAATGCTGAACATCACCCGCTTCGCGGTGGAAAACCTGACCCAGGGGTGCGTCACCGATGTGAGGCGGCCCCGGTTTTCCTTCGCCTTGGACAGCGGCCGGGAGGGGGCCGCGCTGAGGCGGGCCGTCCTCCGGGTGGGGGACTGGGAGGGGGAGGCGGCGGGCCAGATCGCCGTCCCCTACGGCGGGGCGCCGCTGGAGCCCTTTACCGCCTACACCGCCGCCCTCACGGCGGAGGACGACGCCGGGGAGACCGCCCGGGCGCAGCTTACCTTTGAGACCGGGCGGCTGGACACCCCCTGGACGGGGAAATGGATCAGCGACCCGGCATACAAATTCACCGAAAAAAAGGTGTCACCCAAGCCCATGAC
>OFFX01002012.1_pt1 | contig 13415 bp, 11 predicted proteins | sample 1521511 | NCBI WGS metagenome assembly OFFX01 (sample SAMEA3504125, study PRJEB24116) | mouse gut metagenome | biome: mouse gut; feature: mouse-associated habitat; material: faeces | place: Denmark | collected 2011
GTCCAGGGGATAGTGGGCCCCACTGTCAAGGGAGGAAGCGGAGGAAATCTTTCGTGTAACTGGTACTATCTCCAGATGCTCTTAAGTCAGTGTCCGTTTTCTTGACATAGTACCAACCGCTTCTCTCAGATCATCAGGTACAGATACCATCCAGGCGGCCATATCTTCAGCTGATGTGCAGCTGTTATCTGACCATTTCGTTTTACCAAAACCGCATGGGTGGTCCAGCAGCCACAGAGCTGCCGGTTCCAAAGAATTTGCGATCCTTCGGACTTCATCAAGAAGTTCTTTTTTATTCTCTTTTTTATTCATAAGTTCCTCCCTCTTCGAAAGCGTTCGCGCATTAAACAGGTAGTAGTTGATTGCCGCCAGGGCGGCCCACGCTCGAGACACAGATACCATTGCTGTGACATATTTTTTCCCGACCCCCTACCGCCTGATAAAGTAAACAATTTGTTGACATTTCGGATATTCTTTATCTGTATAGTCACTATGTGTTTCTTCTGTACGCAGTGTCTTGATTGTATACCTCAATGTTTGCTTGATTGCCTTGATGACTGCCGCAAACTCCGCATGGTGGCTAAGGATGTACTTGCAGTCATTGCGTAACGTCTTTTTGGTCACTCCCAGAGACTGTGAGAGAGCCTGCAGATCCAATCCCTGGTCAAGCCCCTTAAGTAGAGCACAGCGCCGGTTATATCTGGCTTCCTGGGCAGCTGTACGGCCCTTGTGCTTGATACGGGCCTTTTTTCTGGACTTAGCCTGTCGTAAAGAATCTCTGAGCGTCCTGTTTACAAGAAATTTCAGTTTTCCCTGTTCCTCATCCGTGACCCCAAGTTTTCTCACCATCTTTTCACGGGCGGTTAAGAATCGGTAATTCTGTGCCGGTCTGCATCTGCTCAGTGCCTCTTTCTCTGTCAAAGGCATGGTGAAAAGACTATTCAGCCATAGGATTTTTTTGGTGATAGACTCCTCTTCCATTTTCGTTTTTGCTGCACGCTCCCAGTAGAGGTACAGCAGCACCTCACGGTATCCAACCGTGATTCCGACATCATTGCGCATGGAAATCAGGGCAATGAGATCCGATTCCAGCTCTGCCAGCTCCGACTGGTACCTGTTAGCTTTTCTTTTGCCTGCTGCAGCCTTTTTAGCCTGCCCAAATGCAGCCTTCGCCTTTTCCCGCTTATAGTCCCGCACCTGCTGCCGTGTATAAGGTAAGAACTGGTGTGCCAGCTCAGAGAGTGTATATCTCTGGTCTTTGGCTTCCAGAACGGCCACGGTCCGCCCTGAGCGGCTGTTGATGCTGCCTGGTACTCTTATGACCTGTGTAGTCAGCATGGCCTTAGGATCCGCTCCAAATCGCTCCTGTGACTCTACGAGCTTGCTGTAGATTGCTTTATAAAGACCAGTACATGCATAGGGCGCATGATCGATGCAGAATATACAATACAGACCGCGCCCAGAGTCGATCACGAAGGTTGGATCTATGACCAAAGACGGCCTAATGTGTTGCTGATACATCTCTGCAGCTGACAGATCTGCATATTCAGCAATTTTGTAATAATCGTAGTCAATGACAAAGGCATTCAGATGACGGATGTTAGCTTCTGTTCTCTTCGTGTTCCAAAAAGAGTTGATGGAAAAGTAGACATCCTCTTCCCCATTGGCTGCCTGCTCGATATATCGGATGAACATATCCTGTCTAAAACAGAGGTCATGAAATCCGTGTTCGTAATCTCCCATATAGGCGTCATCATATTTGAGACGCAGGACATCTACATCCTGATCCGGAAGAAAGGCATCATTCCTCATCCAGTCTTTCAGGATCGCCGCATGGCATTCCGTTGTATCCTGGAGGCGGTATTTTTTATCCATATCTGCATGGATATAGCTGATAACATCTTTCGCGTTCATTTCCGTTCCCTCATATCCGGTTGAGCAGTTTTTTACCGCCTCGCGCATGCTGCAGTCCGGTTGTTAGCTCTGCCATAGAAATCTCCCCTTCCAGATACAGGATCACTAGAGAGGTATTTCTTTTCCGATGCCAATCATTTGTAGTAGCCAGATCCTTGATTTCATCCTGAGAAAACCGGCTATCAAAGAATGATTTGTACTTCTCAATCATTGCTGGAATCAATTTCCGAACCATTTCCCAATCATGCTTCAGTTGTTCAATGGTGGTATCCCGTCTGAGTATGTAATCATCAAGGAGCGTTTCTGCATCTGGGTATCCTTCAAGATGGATGGACATCTTGACAATCAGTTCCTGCTGATCGAGCGCCAAAGTTTGTGTACCAGAGAGTCCATTTTGAAAAGTACTAATGAAATCCTGTTGTTCTACGACACTCATCTGGTCCAGCGCATCCTGCACTCGGTCATGTATTTCTTTGTCTTTCCAATACCTGCAAAGCAGTTCCATCTGTCTGTCCTTCCCGGGAGTTGGACTGCCCTGCACTCTGTCAAAGCTGGGACTGGCCGATGGAGCATAGCTGATCAGGTCCAGATTATGCAGTCTCATTTCACTCCATGTTTCTACCATTCGCAGTATGTTATCGATAGAGCGCTCTTTACAAAAGTTTGTCCACATATTTCTAATCAGTCCGTTCATATCGGTTCCTCCGTGATCTGCGCAAAATGGGGAATGCAACCACACCTGCCAAAACGACAAAAAGCTGCGCGCAAGTATGCACACAGCTATGAACGGGTTTCTGATAAACAAAAAACCGCCCCGATAATAGGAGCGGCAATCGTTTTTCTGTCGAAAAACGCTGTTTTCCGTTGGAGCAGATGAGGGGAATCGAACCCCCGTATCGACCATGGCAAGGTCGTGTTCTACCATTGAACTACATCTGCAAAAATGGCGGTCCAGATGGGACTCGAACCCACGATCTCCTCCGTGACAGGGAGGCATGTTAACCACTACACCACTGGACCATTTATAAATGGTGCCGACTACAGGACTTGAACCTATGACCTACGCGTTACGAGTGCGTTGCACTACCAGCTGTGCTAAGTCGGCGCTGTCGTTAGCCTCTTGGCTGACTGCTTGTTGATAATATCACGGGATGCCGGAGCTTTGCAACTGTTTTTTATGCGATTTCCGGGAAAATCTGCCAAAACTCTGCAGTCCGGGTCACCGCTCTCCATAGCGGATGCTGATGTATCCGGGTTTCTCCCTCCTTCGCACCCAATGAAGCCGATATCCATCTCTCTTTTGATTTGCATGTAAAATCACCCGATGCCTGCAGAAGCGCCGATCACCGGGTGATTCAACCATTCATTCTGTCTAGTCTAAGCCGCTGCTGAACACACTCCAGGAATCCGGCTCTGACTGCACATCAGAGACGCTCTGAGAAGCTCAAACGTTCCTCCGCCTTCCAGCCACGAAGCCATTACATGACTGCGGGATGACTGGCAAAAATCTTCGATTTTTCCCAGTCAGTCGGCAGTCTCATACCCGTTCGGGTTCATGGACTGCCACTTCCAGGAGGAAGCACACATGTCATCCAGATCGTACCTGGCTTTCCAGCCCAGTTCCTTTTCCGCCAGCGCACAGTCTGCATAGCATTCCGCGATGTCTCCTGCCCGCCTTGGCCTGATCTGGTACGGGATCTTCTTCCCTGCCGCCTTCTCGAAGGCATGGATCACATCCAGCACACTGCTTCCCTTTCCGGTCCCCAGGTTGCAGGTAAACACCCCTGCCCGGTCTTCGATCTTCTTCAGCGCATCCACATGGCCCCTTGCCAGGTCCACCACATGGATGTAGTCTCGCACGCCGGTGCCATCCGGTGTGGGATAGTCGTCTCCGAACACACCCACTTCCTTCAGCTTGCCCACTGCCACCTGCGCCACATACGGCAGCAGGTTGTTCGGGATCCCCTTCGGGTCTTCCCCGATCAGCCCGGATTCATGGGCACCGATGGGATTGAAATACCGCAGCAGTACCACATTCCATTCCGGATCCGCTGTGTGCAGATCCGTCAGAACCTGCTCGAGCATCCACTTGCTCCAGCCATAGGGGTTCGTGCAGACACCCTTCGGACAGTTCTCCGTGATGGGGATCTCTGCCGGGTCGCCATAGACCGTCGCACTGGACGAGAAGATGATGTTCTTCACCCCATGGTCGCGCATCGCTTCCACCAGGTTCAGCGTCCCGCCGATGTTGTTCTGATAGTATTCGATGGGCTTCGATACCGATTCCCCCACGGCTTTCAGACCAGCGAAATGGATCACCGCATCGATGTCTTCTTTATCAAACAGATCCTGCAGTGCATCCTTGTCCCGCAGATCTACGTTGTAAAACCTCAGGTCCTTTCCGGTGATCTCCTTCACCCGGTCCAGGGCCTTTTCAGAGGAATTCGACAGGTTGTCTGCCACGATCACCTCGTGACCGCTGTTGAGCAGTTCCACCGCTGTGTGACTGCCAATATATCCTGCGCCTCCCGTAACCAGAATTCTCATGGGTTTACTCCTTTGACTCGCTGACAACGAAGTCCACGGCCCCTTCCGGATCCTTTGTCAGGCCGATATACTGCGCACCCTTTGTCTTCACGACCTTGATGCCGTATCTGTCTGCATCGGCTTTGATCTCGTCATACCTGGACTGTACCTGTGGTGACAGGACCACCAGCTGGAACTCATCCAGGATATCCGTGTGAGCCCCGAAGGCTTCCGCCCTGGCAGTGACAGGCAGATGCTTTTCTTCGGCCCCCTTGTTCACCGCATTCGCAAACATCGCCGATGTACCGGCACCGACACACAGCACCAGAACGCTGAGAGGTTTCGTTTCTTCTGCTGGCGCGGTCGCAGCCTCTGCAGGTTCTGCCTTTTCAGGCACCATAATGGCTGCCGGCTCAGTGTCTGCAGTCTGGCCACCATCGACATCACCTTGTACGGCCTTCTCCGCTTCTTCCTGCACCAGGGTGGAGTCGTACGCTTTCACGAACGGAATATAGATCAGGGCATCCACCGCAATCAGAACCACCGAGCACAGCAGAGCCATGGGCGCCATGCCCGTTCCCAGGAACAGGCCCACAGGAGCCGGGGTTGCCCAGGGAAGGACGTAGATGAAGGAGTTCATGCTCAGGACATCAATGAAGAACTTGAACAGGACCGCATTGGCAATGGGTGCCAGCAGGAAGGGTACGAAGAAGTACGGATTCAGTACGATTGGGGCTGCAAACAGGACCGGTTCATTGACGTTGAAAATCACCGGGATGAAGGATGCCTTGCCCACTGCCTTCAGCTGCTTGGACTTGCACAGCCACATAAACAGGAATGGAACCACCAGGGTGCATCCTGTGCCGCCCAGACAGGCGATAAAGTTGTTGAAGCCGACAGTCAGGGCATGAGAAGCCTGTTCCCCATTCTGCACGAGCATCAGGTTGGCTTCCACATTGGCATAAATCGCAGCAGCCACTGCGGGCTCCACAATGGAGGGGCCATGTATTCCCAGGAACCAGAAGAATGCCATGGCACCGGCAATCAGGCCGAGTCCGAAGTAGGAATCCGCAGCGCTGAACAGCGGGGAGAACAGCGTGATCAGGCTCTCCGCAAAACGGACTCCGAAGAACTGCGTGGAAATGAAGTCAATGGCCACGCAGCAGAGAACCGAGAAAGAAAACGGAAACACGTTCTTGAATACATTGGAGATCACCCCGGGAACTTCCGGCGGCATCTTGATCGTGATGTTCTTCAGGGTGCAGAATTTGTACATGTTCGCGGTAATGAACGCCGCAATGAAGGAACACAGCAGGCCCTTGGTGCCCAGGTATGTCACATCGATGCCGCCATCGATTTCCGTGACTGCCAGCATGAGGTAGCCGGATATGGATGCCAGCATGACGGACACAACGTTCATGGTCATGCCTTTGGGCAGTTTCCGGGAGAAGCTCTCTCCCAGGGCACGGGCTGTGGTGGCTGCCACGAGAATGCCCACAATGCCCATGGACAGGTTGTAAACCCGCCACAGCCAGCTGCTGAGTTCAGCGGGAAGCGTCACCCCGAAGACTTCCGGGAGCGCTGCGCAGAGAATGAAGATGCTGGAGAACAGGATGGCCGGCATGGCTGCCAGGAATCCGTCACGGATTGCCTGCAGATAGGCATTCCCGGCGAGTTTGTTGAAAAAGGGCTTTCCCTTTTCAATAAATCCGATGATTGCATTCATGGTTTTCTCTCCTCGTTTTCTGTCGACTTGTCTCGATGAAGTTCCCTTATTTGTTTCGTCTGTACAGTTCCACCAGGTCGCCGATCACATCCCGCAGAAGGATCGTTGTCATGAGGTGATCCTGTCCGTGCACGAAAATGAAGCCCATGTCCATGTTGTCACCGGAGGCTTCCGCCGCCAGGATCTGGGTCTGGGACCGGTGTGCCAGGTTGATGTTTTCATCTGCGTCGGCCAGCAGGGCGTCCACATTCGCGAAGTTGCCCTGCCGGGCTTCCTTGAGCAGCTGCAGGAGGGTGCTTCTCGCATCCCCGGAGTAGGCCACGATTTCAAAGCCCACCATGTTCATTTCTTCTTTGTTCATGTCTGTTCCTCTTCTTTCTCTTTCTCTTACAGAATGGTTTTGGTTTCCGCCAGGTGTTTGTACCAGTACGCCGATTCCTTGGGATACCGCTCCTGGGTTTCGAAGTCCACGAAGAACAGGCCATAGCGCTTGTTGTATCCGTTGGACCAGGAGAACACATCCATCAGCGACCACAGGAAGTAGCCCTTGACGTTGACGCCGTCTTCGATGGCATCTGCGACAGAGGTCAGGTACTTGCGGATGTAGTCGATCCGGGGTTCATCCATGATGATCCCGTTTTTGAAGTCATCCTTGTACCCCATGCCGTTTTCCGTGATGTAGATGGCCTTGTAATTGGGATAGTCGCGCTTGATGCGCATGAGCAGGTCGTAGAGACCCTGGGGGTAAATCAGCCAGTCCCAGTCGGTCCGTTCCAGGCCTTCCTTGTAGATCCGTTCTCCAATGCCCTTCACCTTGTAGGATCCGGTTCCCTTGTCGCCGGTGCCGTTGTGGTGAATGGCATTTTCGCCGTTGTAGGCCTTCACAAAGTGGCTGGAATAGTGGTTGATGCCGAGGTAGTCGTTGCGGTCCTTTGCCTTCTCCAGTTCGACGAAGTCTTCTTCCGGGAAGTCATAGGAGGCGTTGTTCGCCGCGCAGATTTCATCCAGGGCTTCCAGCGTTTCCTTCGAGTAGCCGCCTTTGTAGGTGGCATCCAGCAGGAAGCGGATGCTCAGGGCATCGTCCAGGAATGCCGCATGGATGTCTTCCGGTGCATCAGAAGCCGGATACTTGGTTTCCAGGGAGTGCACCACGCCGATCTGCCCGCTGTACCCGTTTTCCTTGAAGAGGTTCACGACCCGTGCATGGGCCACCATCATATTATGGAGACAGGCGATGACTTTTGTCAGGTCATATTTGATTCCAGGCGGGAAGATTCCCAGCAGGTACTGGTTGGTCGCGATGGGATAGATTTCATTGAAGGTTGTCCAGTATTCGACTTCCGGATATTCCTCGAAGCAGAATTTCGCATAATCCGCGAAGGCATCCAGCGTGTCGCGGTTCAGGAAGTCCCCCTGGTCAAAGAGTGCCTTCGGTGTGTCGAAGTGGTGCAGTGTCACAAAGACCTTGATGCCGTACTTTTTCGCTTCCGCCAGCACATCGTGGTAGAACTTCACACCTTCCGGGTTGATGCGGCCGGTGCCTTCCGGAAAGATCCGGCTCCAGGCGATGGAAAGGCGCACACCGTTGACACCGAACATGGAGCACAGCTCCAGGTCCTCGGGATATTTGTGGTAGAAGTCACTGGCAGGGTCTGCCAGAAAGCGTCCCTGCTTCTCCAGGAATTCATCCCATGCCACGGGGCCCTTTCCACCTTCTTTTGTCGCGCCTTCTGCCTGATATGCGGCTGTGGCGCCGCCAAAGATGAAATCTTCAGGGAGTTTCTTCATACAGGTTCCTCCTTCTATATCGGTTCGATTTTGTTCGATTTTGTTTCCTGTGTTTGGTTACAGCTACAGTTTACGCAGGTAATAGCGTCTATGTCAACGGTTTCAATCAATTTTTCAAACAAATTATTTCAGATTTTGTTGGAATATACCGGTTTTTCTGTTTATTTCTGTTCGATTGTATTGACGTGCGTGACAGAACACGGTATAAAGGAACTGTGAAAGGAGCAACCAGATGCTGAAACGAGAACGACTGACGAGAATACTTCAGATGGTCAATGAAAAGGGCATCGTGGATACGGCGGACATCATGGAGGCACTGGCTGTCTCCGACATGACGGTGCGCCGGGATCTGGACGAACTGGAAAAAAGCGGCAAGCTCATCCGTGTTCGGGGCGGGGCACAGTCCCTGGACTACAACATCGACTTCGAGCTGTCCCACCTGCAGAAGTCCACGGTGCAGATCGAAGAAAAGCGGGACATCGCCCGCTATGCCGCCAGCCTGGTGCAGGACCATGAAACCATCTTCCTGGGTCCCGGTACGACCCTGGAAATGATGGCTTCCATGATCCCGGACAAGGACATCCGGATCGTGACTCCGTCTCTTCCCGCCTTCGAGGTGCTGAAGGAACGCATGGAGGACCGTCTGCTGCTGGTGGGCGGCACGTACCGGTCCAATACAGGAGCCTTTGTCGGTACCCTGACCAACCAGGTGCTGCGGGATCTGAAATTCACGAAGGCTTTCATTTCCTGCAATGGCATTGCAGATGACGAAATCACCACATCCTCCATGGAAGAAGGCGAAATGCAGGCCATTGCCTGCCGGAATGCCCGAAGCACCTTCCTGCTGGCAGACAGCCGTAAATTCAACCGGGAGGACTTCTATGTCTACGACCATCTGTACAACATCGACGAACTGATCACCGACAAATCCGTTCCGAAGGACGTAATCGACCACTATGGGGAATACACGAAGATCCTGCAGGTCAAAGGAGAGGAATAAATGAAAGGCGTAATTTTTGATTTCAACGGAACTCTGTTCCTGGACAACGACAAGCATGTGCTGGCATGGAACCGCATTTCACAGGAACTGCGGAACACGGACATCACGGAAGAAGAACTGCATGAAAAGATGAACGGGCGGCCCAACAAACTGATCATCCGCTACCTCAACGGCGGAGTGGAGGACAGTGCACTGGAGGATAAATACTCCCTTCTCAAGGAGGAGTACTACCGGGAGTTCTGCCAGGCAGATACAGAGAATTTCCACCTGATTAAAGGCGCCGAAGAGCTGTTCGACGATCTCACAGCCCAGGGGGTTCCCTTTACCATTGCATCAGCGTCCATCAAGCCCAACATCGACTTCTTTGTAAAGAACTTCCATCTGGACAGGTGGATGGACCCGGATTCCATTGTGTATGATGACGGGACCTACGAAAACAAAGTGGCGATGTTCGGGAAAGCCGCAGAGAATCTCGGCATGCCCCTGGAGGAACTGACAGTGATCGAAGACTCCCTGGCGGGGATCGACAGTTCTGTCAGGGCAGGCATCCGCGACATCCGCCTGCTGGATTCCGGACACATTCAGGACCAGGTGCGGGATCTTTCACAGATCACCCAGGTCGTCCAGGACATGACGGAAATCAAACGGTGAGAGCTTTGACGGATCCTTTATACAGGCAGTAAACAGGACAGATCAGCTTCCTTTGACACAGGACAGCCGGTCTGTCCTTTTCCATGCTGTCTCCAGGACCATTTACAGCAAGGATATTGCCGGCACTCAGACAGATTTCTCACTCTGTCCGGCTGTTATCCGGGGCATCACAACTGACGGAGATTTTCCGGTTTTTTAGAATAAAGCCGAGGTGAAGAAACATGTTCCATTACGGAAGCGGCAACTACGAGGCATTCGCCCACCCGCGGGTGCCAAAGGACATTGAACAGAAACACGCCTATATCATGGGAAGCGGTCTGGCGGGTCTTTCCGCAGCGTTCTTCCTGGTCCGGGATGCGAAAATGCCCGGGGAAAACATCCACATTCTGGAAAAGGACCCCATTCCCGGGGGCGCCATGGATGGCTGGCAGTATCCTCTGCTGGGGTATACCATGCGGGGCGGCCGGGAGATGGACAACCACTTCGAGGTGATGTGGGATATTCTGCGGGATGTGCCGTCGATCGAAAACGCCGACTGGTCTGTTCTGGATGAATACTACTGGCTGAACAGAGACGACCCCAACTACTCGCTGTGCCGGGTCACGCAAAACCAGGGACAGGACGCCCACACGGACAAGAAATTCGCGGTATCTGACAAAGCCCAGGAGCAGATCCTGAAGCTCTACCTGACGCCGGAGAAGGATCTGGAGAACAAAACAATCGAGGATGTCTTTGACGACGAAGTCCTGGATTCCAACTTCTGGCTGTACTGGCGGACGATGTTCGCATTCGAGAACTGGCACTCGGCGCTGGAGATGAAACGCTACATGCAGCGGTTCGTGCACCACATCGACGGTTTGCCTGACTTGTCTGCGCTGCGCTTCACACGCTACAACCAGTACGAATCCATGATCCTGCCCATGGTGAAATACCTGGAGGATCACGGCGTGAAGTTCGAGTATGGCGCAAAGCTGGAGGACGTGCAGTTCGTGATCCGTGAGGACGAGAAACTGGCGCAGTCCATCACCGTGAAACGGGATGGCAAAACCGAAACGATTCCGCTGACGGAAAACGATCTGCTGTTCATGACCGTTGGCGGTCTGGTGGAAAACTCCGCCTTTGGGTCCCAGACAGAGCCGGCAAAGCTGGATGACAACCTGTCGGATGACGGCGGCTGGAGTACCTGGAAGAAAATCGCAAAGCAGTCCGATGACTTCGGCCACCCGGAGAAATTCTGCGGGGATGTGGAAAAAACCAACTGGGAGTCCGCCACGGTGGAGACACTGGATGAAGAGGTCTTCCCGTACATCAAGGCCATCACCGGCCGGGATGTGCTGACCGGACATGTGGTCACAGGCGGGATCGTGACCGCAAAGGATTCCTCCTGGCTGCTGTCCTGGACCATCAACCGCCAGCCGCAGTTCCGGAACCAGCCGGATGGCCATGCCCTGGTATGGGTGTATGGTCTGTTCACGGACAGAGAGGGCGACTATGTGAAAAAACCCATGCGGGACTGCACGGGGGAAGAGATCTGCGAGGAGTGGCTGTACCACATCGGGGTGCCGGAGGACAAAATCCATGATCTGGCGGCGAACCACTGCAACACCATCCCCTGCATGATGCCCTTTGTCACGGCGTTCTTCATGCCCCGTCAGAAAGATGACCGGCCGCAGGTGCGTCCGAAGGGGTCGAAGAACTTTGCCTTCATTGGCCAGTTTGCGGAAACGCCGCGGGATACGATTTTCACCACGGAGTATTCCATGCGTACAGGCATGGAAGCGGTCTATGACCTGCTGGACATCGAACGGGCTGTGCCGGAGGTCTGGGGATCTGCCTATGATGTTCGGGATATGCTCAAGGCCGCGGTCCACATGCGGGATGGCAAGCCGCTGACGGAGATGGAGATGAACCCCATCGAGAAACTGGCGGTGAAGGAGATGCTCAAGAAGGTCAAAGGCACGGACATCGAGCTTGTGCTGAAGGAATACGGTGCCATTCCGGAAGAGGACTAGAAACTCCTGTTCTGCATCCGTTCAGTCAGTCTGTCTGATCTGCCGACTGCCGATGGCGGATGGTGACTCCGAACGGCATGGAATACCGGACTGGCTCCGCACATAAAAGAACCCGGAGGTGACGGAAGTCTGCACAAAGACTTCCGACACCCCCGGGTTTTTGTTCTGATCTGGACTTTTCCTGCAGTATCAGACACGGATGTATCCTGGTGCAGGATCCTACAGGCCGCGACGTTCATCTGCCAGAGGATCTTGCACGAGCAGGGGAAGATCGGCGGCATCCACTGTTCCGTTTACAATTCGGACCGGACGGTCAGTAAAGAGATTCCTGTATTCCCCATCAGGGAGTCCGGCGGGAATCCGGTCCGCTTTTTCCTGGAGCTGGAACAGCGCCCGGCAGCCATTGCGGTCCACCGCGAGAGAGCCGGTTTCATCATCCGGGTCATACAGGACAGGTGAGCCGGGTTCAAAGAATGCATTGCGGACTGTTTTGCAGTGGCGGATCCAGTCTTCCGCTTCCGGATCCCGGTTCCAGGAAATGGGGTCCTGATCAAAGATGCTGGGAAGATGGGATTCTTTCTGTTCCTGGCCGTGATACAGCATGGGGAGTCCCTTGAGTGTAAAGAGCAGGGCCGTCCAGTTTTTCCACAGCCTGTCGCTCCAGCTGCATGCCATGGCACGGGGCTGGTCGTGGTTTTCCAGGTACCGGAGCTTGATGTGATTCGGCGGAAGGATGGCATCCTGACGGATGAGGGCTTCTGTCCACTGGCTGACGGGAGCCTTGTTTTCCATCACCAGCAGCTGGTCGGGGAAGGCATCATAGTCGTAGAGCACATCAAATGCTGCATCACTCAGGGCAGATTCGCTTTCCCCCACTCTGCCCTGGTCACGGCAGAATTTGACAAAGGGCAGGTGACAGCTTTCAGCCAGCCAGAACATATCAGGATTTATCGTTTCGCAGGCTTCCCTGGCCTGTTTCCAGAAAGCAGCCGGAACGCGGCTGGCCACATCACAGCGGAATCCATCCACGACGGCCGCAAACTGTTTCAGGGTCTCGATCTGATAGTCCCAGAGGGCGGGCTGGCGGTAGTCGAGGTCGACGATGTCGCTCCAGTCTTCCACCAGCGAGCTTCGCTTTCCCTCTGCATTGGTGAAAAACCACTCCGGATGCTGCTGAACCAGGACCGAATCAGGAGATGTGTGATTGTAGACGACATCCACGATGACTTTTATGCCCAGTTCATGGGCTTTGTCGGTCAGGGACTTCAGGTCTTCCCAGGTTCCCTGATTCGGATCGATGGCCCGATAGTCCTGAATGGCGTAGGGACTGCCGTCTGTTCCCTTGCGGTCCTGCAGTCCCGAGGGCTGCACGGGCAGGAGCCAGAGAATGTCGGTACCGAGATCCCGGATGCGTTCCAGGTCGGCTTCGACTTCTTTCAGGGTTCCTTTTTGTGAATGATTTCTTGCAAATACAGAGTACAGCAGTCTGTTTTCGATTTCTCTGTGTTTCATGACTTCCTCCATGGGGCCGGGGGCAGTATGCATTCCGGCTTTGCTTCAGCAGTATGATACCAGTGGTCTGCCGAGGCAGGACAGAGGAATCGACGGATGTTGACAGGCTCTCCACAACAAAAAGCCTCCTTTGTTCATACAGATTTCGAACAATCGGAGGCTTCTTAACCAGATGGGCTTGATTTGACGCTTACAAAAAACCGCCTTCCGTAAGGAAAGCGGCTGTCTGATTGGCCATTTGTTATTTTTGCCTTTCGGCTATCGTCACCGTCTCTGAGCTTGACTT
>OFFX01002048.1_pt1 | contig 13234 bp, 8 predicted proteins | sample 1521511 | NCBI WGS metagenome assembly OFFX01 (sample SAMEA3504125, study PRJEB24116) | mouse gut metagenome | biome: mouse gut; feature: mouse-associated habitat; material: faeces | place: Denmark | collected 2011
ATAGCCCCCTTCTCCGGCGTAAATTTTACCGCGTTGCCCAGCAGATTAATCAGAACCTGATTCAGCCTTACGCTGTCGCAGCATACATTTTCCACCGAGATATCGTTGATAAAAATATTAAAGAACTGCCCCTTCGCCTTTACCTGAGGCTGTACGATGCTCACAATGCTGTCCATAACCTCCCGCAGAGACACCTGATCCATATTCAATGTCATCTTGCCGCTCTCAATCTTGGACATGTCCAGTACATCGTTGATGAGGCCCAGCAGGTGCTTGCTGGACAACGCAATCTTCCGCAGGCAGTTTTGTACCTGTTCCATGTTATTCATGTTCGCAATGGCAATGGTGGTCATCCCCACAATGGCATTCATGGGCGTCCGGATATCGTGGCTCATATTGGACAGGAATTCGCTCTTCGCCTTATTGGCATGTTCCGCTTCCCTCCTGGCGATTTCCGCGGCACGCTGCTCCCGGTTGGCCGTCTCATTGGCAGCTTTCAGGGCGGCTACCTGCTTTCTCACAATCTGAAGGCTCTGTGCAAAGATCAGCAGCAGCGCCACCATCACAATGCCGCACACCAAGTATACCATATACGTCCAGTCTTGTCCCATGTCCCGAATCAGAATGTCCAGAGAGTCAAAAGGCATGACGGTCACCAGATACCACTCACTGTAGGGAAGATTGATGCAATACAGATGAAATTTTGACTTTTCCCCGCTCAGAACCGCCGAAAAATCCTCCCCCTGTTCCATGGCGGCCTGCAGTTCCTTCACATACTGCTCCGCAACATCCCTCTCCCTGCTCCCGAACACACCATACACGTTCTCGAAATAATTCTTGTGCAGCATTTCATTGCTTCGGAAAACATAGCTGCCGTCCCTGCGTACGATGTATGAATCCACCAGCGCCTCATCCTCATCCAGAAACAGGACGCTGTTCATATATTCCGTGGAAAATCCCCCGATCAGGGAGATGCATTTCTCTCCGTCCGCCATTGTCCAGGTAAAGGGCACCCCCATCAGGACAGCACTGTTCCCCTTCACGTCCTTCGCCACGGCAAGCTTCTGCTGGTTATTGAGCAGGCTGCGCAGAAACGGCTCCGGATCCAGTACCTCTACCATATCTCCGTAAATCATTTCCAGCGCCCCCTCTTCCGAGCAAAGCGCCAGATAGCTGAATCCCCTGGCCGCCGCACTGTATTCCAGGTCCCGAAGCTGCTCCTCCCTGCTGCCCACATCAAAGTCAGCCGTATCTGCTATCGCGCTTACCTGTGACAGACGAAGCCCGATAACGGTCTCATAGTGCAGAACGATCTGTTCGTTCATCCCGTTCATGTAGAGCTTACCCACTTCTTCAATCGTATCAGAGCTCTTCTTGTTCATATATATGGACAGCAGTGTAAATAATCCGACAATCAGGACAGAGACTCCGATAATACTGAAAATCAGAAAACGGATTGATTTCTCTTCTCTTCTCTTTCTCTTCATCCTGCTACTTCCTCCCGAATATGTAAACTGTATTTCTGACATCGCAGCCGGCGCCGTATTATGCTTCTGTTTGCCCAAGTCCTGCAAATAGGAACACATCGCATTTTCCATTGTCCGAAATCTATTATATCAATCTCTCTCCAAAACATCAAGTAAAAAGGTTTCGGCCTGTCACATCTTCTGACATCCGGACAATGCAAATTTACTATTAAAAAAGCTGCAAACTCTGATTTTACTGGAAAATCGTTAAGTCTGCAGCACGTTTCATCCACTGCGCAAAACAGCGCGAAACCTGAACCCCATGTGTTCTGCTTCGCGCCGTCAAATGCGGAAGATGGGACTTGAACCCACACGGCATTGCTGCCACAAGATCCTTAGTCTTGCTCGTCTGCCAGTTCCGACACTTCCGCCTGTGCTTTGCACATCTGCTATAATATCACCATATGGTATAAATGTCAATTATTTTTTTACTTTTTTATTCGTTTTTTTGGTATGTTTTTGAAATAATTTTCGGAGCTGTCCCATTAAGGGTCATAATTTCTCAATGCGACAGCCTCTCACTACGTCAGAAACTCATTCCGCCAGATACATCTTCAGCCCGTCCTCCGTCATCCTGACCGTCTCCTCCAGCGACTGTGTTCCCTTCAGATATCCCTCCAGGGCTTCCGTCAGCACCTCCCGGATTTTCTCATCCTCGCCTGCGGGCCGCTCCAACTCTCTGCACATGTCCGTGAGCTTATCCGCCGTCTCCTGTGAATAGGAGCCGATGCGGAATTCCACCGCTGCTCCGTCTGCCATGATTTCGGTCTCCGCCTCCGCTTCGGACCTGTCCTTGCGGGCATTTTCCTCCAGCGCCGCCGCATTGACGGGAAATCCGCCGTAGGCATCTGTCTGCTGGACGGTTTCCGAGAGAATATATTTCAGAAAATCCCCTGCCCTGTCCTTATAACCGCTTTTTACGCAGATGCCCATCTGCAGCATGGGAATGAAGCAATTCTCAAAAGCGGCAAATTCTCCCTGAATATAGTCCCTAACCGCCAGAGGAAACATTGCATTGTTAAAGCCTTCCACGTTTTCGAACGCCAGCTTTGCCTCGGATGCCAGCTCCCACACATTGCAGGCCCGGCTGTCCTTATCATGGGCCTCCAGAATCCCGCTGTTATCCCCTATGACTTTCAGAGCCTCCAGATACCTTCCCAAAGCCTCCGGATCCAGCCGTTTTCCGTCTACAATTTCATTACAGAAATAAGGATAAAACCTGTCGGCCAGCTCGCTTACCGTCAGCGGGCCCATATAGCTGCAATCCTGTGCCGCAAGGAATGCCGCCAGCGCTTCCACGGATGCCATATCCTCTGCCGTGATGTCTCTGCCCACCGCCATGTTGAAGGAAAATTCCAGGGGTATCACATATCTATGGCCGTCCTCCCGCAAATACGCAGACGTGATATTGGAAAGCAGCTCTCCTTTCTCCTCCATGGGACCCACTATGTCATTGATATCCTCCAGTAACCCCTTATCCGCGTAGGAATCGATATCCAGATGATCCATCACCAGAATATCCGGCGCCTCGTCCCCCATGAGCATGGTATTCAGCTTCTGGTACACCGCATTATAATCTGTCTCACCGTAATAATACCGTGGATATTCATATTCTATGGAAATCATTACTTCCGGATGTTCCCTGTGGTACATGGCAGCCGCCTGGTTCAGCAGCGCGCTCTCATATACGGTATACAGTTTCAGTTCTTCCGTCACTTCAATCACCGCGTCAGGGTCATACTCGTACTTTTTCAGCAGCGATCCGCCGCCGGATTTCTGAAACAGGGCATATATGACGCCGTCCTCCCGGGCGGCAATCCCCGTACACCAGCGGTCCGACAACCCAAAGTCTGTCTCCACCCCGGCCATAAGCCTCTCCCAGGCGGCGCCTCCCTCTGCCCCGGCATCTTTCGTTCCGCGGAAAATCCCATCCTCTCCCGCCAGAACAAGCGTCCCGTCCTTCATGGGACAAAAGTGCATTTGGCCGTCCCCCTGCGGAAATGTCACCGTCTCAACGTCGTTCGCCTTTCCTTCCGCCCGTTTTTCAAGGGTAAGCCCGGCATTGTCCGAATATGCGGCATAGATCCAGATGTTTTTCCCGTCGGACACGATATTGTCATATTGCGCGGACATTTCTCCGCTTTCCAGGACAGTGCCGTCCTGTCCGTTTAGGATATCCGCAGATGTGTAGGATAAGACTGCCAATGTCCCGTTATCCAGCGCCGCAATCCCCGTGGGCATCTCATATCCGCCCAACTCTTCAATGAATGTTTTCCATTTTTCAGGCGTAATGTCTTTTACATCCCCGTTTTCCCCGGTCCACAGATGGGCTTTAAAATCTTCCTCTCCCGTTTCCACATAGCCGGCATACAGACAGCGCTTCCCCTCCCCGGGCACAAGCAGCCGCAGCTCCACCCATTCCCCGGAAACCGGCAATTCCAATCCCGCCATCCAGTCCCGGGTCACATCGGCAAAGCCGTCATCCGTCTGGGCCCATTCCCGAAGAACAATCTTTCCCTCCTCATTCCCCGCGGCAAGGAGGTGAACCTTTTCTTCTTCGATAAACATCTGCTTCACCGTCCAGCCCTCCAGCTCCGTCGGCAGGGCCTCTTCCCTTTCCGTATATCTGCCCTTTACAGGCTCCATACCGGCGTCCGCCTCCTTCTTTCCGCATCCGGCCAGTGTTCCCGCCAGCAGCGCCGTGCAGAGCAGCGCCGCAATCCCTTTTCCATATTTCATACCTTCGTCCTCCATTCCGGTTCCGCATTTGGTTCCGCTATTTCCGGTTTACGTGTCTCCCGTCTTCAGCACTCCCTTATTTTACATGTCCGGTGTCCGGAATATCCTAAGATTATCTTAAGCCTCTCTTTACGTGCCTCTGCCGAAATATTAAGATTTCATTATGGTCTTCAATCGAACAATTTGTCCAATTACAGGGATGCTTTCTACTGCTTTTTCTACATATTTCAAATTGTCACCGGGGAATAATCATGATAGAATACTCATATCATTGTATTTTAGAAAGGAAACGAAAAATGAAGAAAAAAATTGCTTCCCTTTTATTCACAGCGCTGCTGGCCGTATCGGTAATCGGATGCAGCGTTCCCGGCTCAGGCAGCAAGGTGGTCACACCCGATGAAAACGGGTACGCAGAAGGCAAACTGGGCGACACGATGCGCAACAGCTTTTTTGATTACACGGTGAACAGTGCCTATCTTTGCGACACTTACAGCGACTACACGCCTCAGAGCGGATATGAGCTGCTGGTAGCCGACGTTACCGTCAAAAATGTCTTCGGCGAAACCATCACCATGTTTGACAACGATTTCCAGGTGCAGTGGAATTCCGATGCCAATGATGCATACGATTGCCCCGTTACATACTATCTGGCCGAAGGGACAAGCCTTGGAGACGAGGTACTGCCCGGCGAGTATGATCTGGCAAAAGACGAAAGCCGCACAGGGCTTCTGGTTTTCGAAGTGCCTGCCGGCGAAAAGGAATTCTCCATCTCTTACATGGAATATTTTGAAGATGACAGCACCGGAGATACCTTCTTCGTATTCTTCAGCGCAGATAAAAAATAAGGGTCCGTTTCGCACAAGCAAAAAAACAGCCGCCTTTCCGGAGACAAATCCATCCGGGAAGGCGGCTTCTTTCCTTATAAGGACTGCGCCGTCAGGCACGTGTACAGAATGCGAAACACGCTTTTTTACGTTGCGGAAAAGTACACCCCATAGGGAAGTCACTTCGCAAAAAATACCCGGAACATGTCCACGGCATATTTCGTATCCTTTACCCCGGCCGTTTCCACTGCGGAATGCATGGCCAGCTGGGGCAGGCCGATATCCGCGCTGGATACGGATACATGGGACGTGGAAATATTCCCCAATGTGGAACCGCCTGCGATATCAGAACGGTTTGCATAAGCCTGGCAGGGTACTCCCGCCTCCCGGCAGAGCATTCTGACTTGGGCTGCGGAGACGGCGTCCGTGGCATATTTCTGACTGCCATGGAATTTCAGGACGATTCCCCTGTTCAGGAAGGGCCGGTTGGTTGGATCCGCCTTCTCCGGGTGATTGGGATGTACCGCATGGGCATTGTCCGCGGAAATCAGGAAGCTCCCCGCAATCAGCTGCAGATATTCGCTTCTGCTCAAATGCATGCTCTCGCCGATCCGCCACAGCACATCCTCCAGAAACGTGGAATCCGCCCCCTGCTTCGTACCGCTTCCCACCTCTTCATTGTCAAACACGACGCAGACATTAATGTAGTCTTCCGGCGTGCTGTCCAGAAACGCCCTGGAGGAAGCATATACACATTGCAGGTCGTCCAGTCTGGAGGAAAGGACAAACTCCCCGTTTCTCCCCAGAATCCTCCCCTTTTCCCTGACATAGAGGAACAGGTCATGCCCCAGGATACGCTCCGCCTCCGTTCCCGCCTCCCCGGCAATCCTGTCCAGAAAGGCATGTGCCGCGGCTGCCTTGCCTTCTTCGCCGCATTCCCCATACAGCGGAAGCATATCTACCTGCGGATTGTATTCCTTATTTGCCGCATCCCGTCCCATGTGGATCGCCACGCTGGGAATCACCATCATGTCCTCGTCAATATTGACCAGCCTGGTCTCTATTCCCTTCTCGCCCTCCGCCACTACACGTCCGGCCACCGACAACGGCCTGTCCAGCCAGCTGGAGAGAATCATTCCGCCGTATTTTTCCGTATTTAATTTCACATATGCGTTTTCCGCGGGCATCTCCGGCGCTTCCTTCACCTTGAATGTGGGAGAATCCGCGTGGGATGCCGCAATGTGAAAGCCTGCCGCCCTGTCCTTCGCCGGAAGCCGGAACGCAATCAGGGAAGAATCGTTCCGTGTCACATAACAGCCCTCCCCGGCGGCAAGCTCCCATGCCTGGGATTCCTTCAGCCGCCGAAAGCCCTGCTCCTCCAGTGCCGCTGCCAGATTTGCAACGGCATGGAAGCCTGTAGGGCTTTTGTCTATAAATTCCAGCATTTCTTCTGCATATTTCCGATACTCTTTCATGTGTCTCTTCCATTCCTTTCCCAAACCGCCGTGCATTCCCCCATGCGGCCTGCGCTTTCCGCCCCGGATTCCATGAGAATGCTGACCATCTCCTGCCGCATATGGGGAACCCCGCCGGCGCCCGGTTCTTCAGCACGGCCCGCCTTCCCGCGTCACCGCTCGGCCCTCATGGGATTCTTCAGAAAATCCTCATACGCCAGGCGGATACCGTCCTCCAATTCCGTTGCACAGTGATATCCCAGCCCTTCCAGCTTGCTCACATCCAGAAGCTTCCTGGGCGTGCCGTCCGGTTTGGAGGTATCCCACCTGATCTCCCCTGTAAAGCCCACTACTTTAGCCACCAGTTCTGCCAGTTCCCTGATGGTCAGTTCCTTTCCCGTTCCCAGGTTGACGGTCTCGTTTCCGCTGTAACGGTTCATCAGAAACACGCAGGCATCCGCCAGGTCATCCACATACAGGAATTCTCTTAAGGGTGTTCCGGTACCCCACAGTTCCACGTGCGTATCTCCGTTTACTCTGGCCTCGTGGAACTTACGGATCATTGCAGGCATGACGTGAGATCCCTGCAGATCATAGTTATCATGCGGTCCGTAAAGGTTTGTGGGCATACAGCTGATAAAGTCATCCCCGTACTGTCTCTTGAAAAATTTGCACATCTCAAGTCCCGCAATCTTAGCGATGGCGTACGCTTCGTTGGTCTCCTCAAGCGGTCCTGTCAGAAGCGCACTCTCGGGGATCGGCTGTGGAGCCATCTTCGGATAGATACAGGTACTGCCCAAAAACAGCAGTTTCTTCACGTGATAATCATGGCAGCATTTAATCACATTACACTGAATCTGCAGATTCTCATAGGCAAACTCAGCCGGCGCGGTATTATTGGCATTGATACCGCCGACCCTGGCCGCTGCCAGCACCACCACATCCGGTTTCTCCGCCTCAAAAAACTCCCGCACTGCCTGCTGGCTTGTAAGATCCAGCTCTCGATGGGTCCTGCCGATAATATTGCTGTATCCTTTCTGTTCAAGATTTCTCACGATCGCACTGCCCACAAGCCCTCTGTGTCCTGCTACATAAATTTTGTCTGTTTTGTTCATGCTCTTCCATTTCCTCCATTCTGAGCCTGTTTTCCTCAATTCTCCCGGGCCGCAAACCCGTCTGCGATATCGGTTCCGAGGAACTCTATTTCCGCTCTCACCGGTGCGGAAGGAAAAGCTTCATACCCTGTCTGATCCCCATACACCGGATAATAAAATTCAAAACCCTCTATAAAATACGAATCTGTCTCATAATTATCATAATCTTTCTGTACCAGCCAGTAGGCATTCTCATAAGAAGCGGCAATCTCCCTGCCCAGCGCCACACACTTATATGTCAGCAGAAAGATCACTGCCGCCATACCGCCCAATCTGAACACTTCCCGCATCCATCCACCTGACCGCTTCGTCTGTCTCCCGGCGCCGCTTCTCTTCTGCGCAGTCCGAATTCCGAGAGACTCCTCCCGGCTGCTCTGTCCTGACCCTTCTCCGGATAAGATCCCGTCATAAATCCCTCCAAAAACAACTGCCGATGTCAAATACACATAGACACAGCCATAGCGCATCAAAGGCGACGTGCCAAGCCAAAAAGCGAAAGAAGCCGCCATTGTGACCTGCACCAGCAGCAGCTCCCAGCTTCCGCCCCAGAACTTAAATATCATTCCTGCGGCGTACACAAGCAGGATGACAACTGCCGCCGCTGCTGCCATTACCAATACTTTATCACTGCCCGGCAGGGCACGAAACCAGTCCGGCAGCCATTCTTTCGCCGGAATCTCATATCGCATCACATCTGCATACCCTCTGCCCCAGACCTGGATCTCCTTTGCATCGTGATCCGCCACACCTTTCGGTATCTTCCATCGAACATCCAACAGATCAATCTGTGTAAACGGATAGACCAGCCAGCCCGACAGCAGTATATTTCTGATAAAGAACGGAAGAGCCGTCACAACACCAAGCGTCAGATACAGCCCTGTTTCCTTCCATTGTTTTCTTTTAAGCAGATTATACGCCGGATAGATCACCAGCAAAAGGATCAGCGCCGCCGACAGCTTTACCGTCATCAGGAAGACTCCCATCACACACAGCATCGCATAGGGAAAGATCTCCACAACCCTCTCTTCCAAAAGCTCCAGCCATCTTATGACAATATAGAAAGCCAGCAGTACCATAAAATAATCGGATGCCGGAGAGACCATCTCATCAAAGATATTGACCAGATAATAGACTCCCATCACCCTCGCAAAGTCGCTTGTCCGCAATCTGCCTTTCCGCAGAGATCCTGCAATCTCCAGACAGATCTTCGCCACCAGAAAAGCCAGCCAGCCGGCAACGCAATGATACGACCGTCCTCCTGCATCCGCCATACTGTACAGCGCCGAGAGGGCAAAAGAAGAACTGTTGTAGGCCAGCCTGCAATGCAGATTACCCAGTCCCTTTACCACACCATACTCCTCCAGCCATCTGATGCTCTGCGCATGATAAAGACCGGTATCATAGTGAATAACGCCTCTTGAAGTTCCATAGGCAAACAGAAAAAAGAGGAAGAATATTGCAAATCGTCTTAATTTGTCTTCTCCCGTGCCACACCATATCTTTCGCAGCCTGCCGGCCAGTTTGCGTCTATTGCCCCAGGCTGTCCCCAGACAGAATACCGACAAAAGCAGGTTCGCAGTCAGTCCAATCCCTCCAAACAGGCTGAAAAACTGTGCATACACCGTTACTGCAGCCAGACCGCAAAACAGATACGTGTCCGCATGTCTGACCCGGTATGGCGTCAAACGGGTCAATCCCTGCAGTACGCCATAACCTGTCAGAAACGTTGTGAGAAATAGATAGATCCATATTCCGGTCACTACCAGCATAACTCTATGCCTTTCTGTTCCTGTACTCCTCACAGGTCATGTCTGCAATCTCTTTCAGATCAGCTTCCATCATCATCGCAACAAGCCCCTTAAAGTCCACATTCCGTTTCCATCCCAGCTCCCGCTCTGCCTTCTGGCAATTTCCCCAGAGGAACTCAACCTCGGCGGGACGATAGAACTCCGGATTAACATCCACTAACAGTCTGCCGTCTGCCGCATCGTACCCCTTCTCATTGACCCCGGTTCCTTCCCAGCGGATCTCAATTCCCAGTTCGCCAAACGCAGCTTCCACAAATTCCCTTACCGTATGGGTCTCATTGGTAGCCAGCACATAATCGTCCGCTCTGTCCTGCTGCAGCATCAGCCACATACCTTTCACATAATCCCCGGCGAATCCCCAGTCTCTCTTGGCATTCATATTTCCCAGAGATAATTTCTCCTGATTACCGGCTATGATGTTCGCAATCGCCAGTGTGATCTTTCTTGTAACAAAATTCTCGCCCCGTCTGGGAGATTCATGATTAAAGAGAATTCCGTTACATGCATACATATTATAGGATTCTCTGTAATTCACCGTGATCCAGTAAGAGTAAAGCTTGGCCGCCCCATAAGGACTCTTCGGATAGAAAGGCGTCTGTTCGCTCTGTGGAGCTGTCTCCGGAATACCGCCAAACAATTCCGAAGTCGATGCCTGATAGAATCTGCACGTCCCACCGTTTACCCGGATTGCCTCCAACAGTTTCAACGTACTCACACCGGTAGCTTCCGCCGTATACTCCGGCACATCAAAAGAAATACCCACATGTGACTGAGCTGCCAGATTATACACCTCCGTGGGACGAATCTCCGCAATCAGCCTCATCAGATTGCTCGAATCGGTTGTGTCTGCAAAATGCAGAAAAAACTTTACTTTATTGTAATCTGAATTGATCAAATGATCTATCCTGTCCGTATTGGAAATGCTGTGTCTACGAATCAGACCATGTACTTCATACCCCTTCTCCAATAAAAACTCCGCCAGATAAGAACCGTCCTGGCCTGTAATTCCTGTGATCAGCGCTGTTTTTTGCATGCTTTCTCCTTTTCCTCCATCTCACCTGTTTCGGCCGTGCATAATCGGTCAGATGCCCGGCCAGCCTTATTTTCTCATAAAATCCCAACTCTGTAAAGCTTGTCTGCCTACAGCCTGCCAATATACTCCGCAATGGCATCATGCCAATCCGCAAACATAAAGTCAGTAGTCATCTTAAACATATAATTCTCCAGAATGGAGTAGGCCGGACGCTTCGCCGCCGCTGCATACTCTTCTGAGGTGATCGCTTCCACTATCGTATTCCTGCCCGCCAGTCTAAAGATCTCTTCCGTAAACTGTGCCCAACTGCAGTCCCCCTCACATGTTCCGTGAAACAGGCCGTAATTCTCGGTAGGCAGCAAATACGCGATAGCCTTCGCCAGCTCATCGGCACTGGTGGGAGATCCAACCTGATCCATAACAACCCGCACCTTATCATTGGTCTCAGACAGCCGCAGCATCGTCTTCACAAAGTTCTTACCGTCTCCATACAGCCATGCCGTGCGGATGATATAGTGCCTGTTGCTAAATTCCCTGACGAAATTCTCTCCCGCCAGTTTCGTTCGTCCGTAAGCGCCCTGGGGGCCTGTCGGATCTGTCTCAAGATAGGGCCTGGTTCCATTTCCGTCAAAAACATAATCTGTAGAGACATGCATCATCCTGGCTCCCGTCTCCGTCGCTGCAATACTTAAGTTTCTCGGCCCTATTGCATTGATCCGGAATGCAAGATCCTCCTCCTTCTCACACGCATCCACCGCCGTATAAGCCGCACAGTTGACAATCGCATACGGCTTTACATCACGCACAAACTCCATTACTTTATCAATATTGGTAATATCCAGTTCCCCTACGTCCGTATTAATCAGTTCATACTCCCCGCTGCCTGCATACTGCTGATTAACAGCACGCCCCAGCTGACCATTGGCCCCTGTTATTATCACTTTCTTCATATTGGTCTCTTACCTCCGTATCCATTTCATCTGTCCATCCGTTCCAACTGTCCTGCAGTCTGTCTCTCCCTCCTGAAAAACACCACGGTCCCGGTTCCAAAGCAAATTCCCGAACCCCGTCAGAATACTGCACTGTCAGAAACTCCACAATAACATTATCATACAACCTCGTATGAAATTATGCAATTATAATGTTATTTCCCGCGGTTCCCATTGTAACGCACCCAGTCCAATCCTGCCACCATTCCCCCGCCCCTGCTCCAGCATTTGGTGACTGGACATACTCACAAACTTTTAGTAAGAAGCCTGTCACATTTTGTGGACTTTTTCATTTTTTTTCTAGTGACTCTCCTTTTTGCTTATGATATACTAGGAATAGTTGGGTTATTCCCGAAATAGAAAGAAGGAGAGGATTAAGAATGAAAAGATTACAAGTGCTTTTACTTGTAGCCTTATCTTCTACTCTTTTATTATTTGGTTGTGGAAAAGAAGAAGCAGCAGAACCAGTCGTCGAACATACTATCGATGACATCGACGAACCAGAGGTTATAGAAGAGGACGAAGAAACGGAGACAACAGACAGCGAGTACAACGATGATATTCCTCCGGAAGAAGGAATGGTTCGTAGTCGTATAACAAATGAATGGGTATCAGAAGAAGTTAATAATACAAGACCGATCACCGTGATGATCCCCAATACCAAGACCGCATCACAGTATGGTCTTTCCAGTGCAGATGTGCTCTATGAATGTAATGTAGAAGGCAGCATCACACGACTGATGGCGTTATACCAGGACTGGAATGATTTTGACAGGATCGGAAATGTAAGAAGCTGCCGTGACTACTATGTATACTGGTCTTTTGAATGGGATGCTTTTTATATTCATTTCGGCGGTCCCTTCTACATAGATGAAGTTATTAACCGCAAAGATACCGAAGATATCGACGGACTGTCCAGCAGCAATTTCTGGCGGGCCAGTGATGCAGTCAATGCGACCGATAATGCTTACGTAGATACACAGGGAATTCTGTCCGATATAGACAAACTCGGATATGACCTGAGATACCGCAGCGGTTACGCTGACGAAAACCACTACCGTTTTGCGTCTTCCGGCAACCCTAATATGTTGGATCAGTACAGTGATGCCATTACCGCTAATAAGGTGGACATGTCTCCTACCTATCCGGTCACCAACTGCTACTTCATTTATAATGAAGAAACCGGTATGTATGACAGATTCCAGCATCTTTCGGGTACAAGTGACGGCCCGCATGTAGACAAGGCAAACGGCAAACAGTTATCCTTCAAGAATATTCTGATTCAGAATACTTATTATGAAGTTCGTGATGAGAAAGGCTATCTTGCATTCCAGTGTATCGATAATACCAGAGATGGCTGGTTCTTCACAAACGGCAAGGGTATTCATGTTAACTGGGAAAAGAATTCTGACTACGGTGCTACCAGATACTACGATGACGCAGGTAATGAGATCCAGCTCAACACCGGTAAGACCATGGTTTGTATCGTAGAAGATGGGGATTCCTTCCTGGTAGACGACCAGAAAATCGGTTCTTCAAATTAATAGAGAGAGTAAAATACCGGAAAGATGAGTATATGATCGTCTTTCCGGTATTTCATTTTCGGACGCACAGAGAAATTTTCCATATGATAAAACAGTAAAATCCGGAAGACAATAATCTTCCGGATTCTACAGAGGCGCAGACCGGATTTGAACCGGTGAATCA
>OFFX01002073.1_pt1 | contig 13135 bp, 10 predicted proteins | sample 1521511 | NCBI WGS metagenome assembly OFFX01 (sample SAMEA3504125, study PRJEB24116) | mouse gut metagenome | biome: mouse gut; feature: mouse-associated habitat; material: faeces | place: Denmark | collected 2011
TGCAACCGCTACTGCGGCCGGGGCCAGCTCCTGAGCCTTCTGGGCCAGAAGCTGTCCCGGAACGCGCCGCCGCCGCGGTTTTTGCGCACCCGGTGGTTCCGGTACGGCTTTCTGGCCTTCTTCATGGTCATGTTCGGCCTGATGCTGCGGGGCACTTACATGGTCTTCGCCGGAGCGCCCCTGCGGCAGGCGGTGAGCCTGCTGTGGGTCTTCAAGCTGCCCTGGAACTGGGCACAGGTGGACATGGTGGCCCCCTGGATCGCCCAGTTCGCCTTCGGCTTTTACGGCGTTATGCTGACCTCCACGGTGCTGGGACTTGTGACGATGGCGCTGTTCCGGCCCCGGTCCTGGTGCGTCTACTGCCCCATGGGGACCATGACCCAGGGCGTCTGCATGCTCAAACAAAAGAAGGAGGACGGCGGCTGTGGAGGAGAAGGCCAAAAAGATTGCGGAGCTGCTGCGGCTTCTCGCCAATGAGCACCGGCTGCTGATTCTGTGCGCTCTGGGAAAGGGCCCCATGAGCGTAGGGGAGCTCCACCGTTTTACGCCCAATATCTCCGCCTCCGCCCTGTCCCAGCACCTGAACCAGCTGCGGACAGCGGGGATTCTGGACTCGGAGAAGCAGGGGATGAACGTCATCTACCGGATCCAGGACCAGCGGGCGGCAGCCCTGCTGGAGGCAATCCGGGAGTACTATTGCGGGGACTGAGTCCCCGTGACAAGCTGACCCAACAGAGGGTGCGCCGCCGGCGCACCCTTTTTCTCACACAAAGTGGTTGACAATGTAGACCAACTGTGATAAGATAGGTCTACAAAGTAAATCAAAGGAGGAAATACAGATGGAACAGATCAAGCTGACTGGTGGGGAGTGGAGCGTACTGGACTGCCTGTGGGCGGAGAGCCCTCAGACGGTGATGCAGCTGGTGTCCAAGCTGGGGGAGCGGGTGGGATGGGCCAAGAGCACCACCATCACCACCCTGCGCCGCATGGAGGAGAAGGGGTTGGTTTACTGCGAGATTGTTGGCAAGGGAAAGTCCTATACACCTGCTGTAGAACAAGAGCAGGCAGTGATTTCAGAGACGCGGAGTTTTCTGGATCGGGTGTACCAGGGCAGCGTGGGCCTGATGATGAGCGCCATGGCCCGGCGGCAGGAGCTGAGCCGGGAGGAGATCGCCCAGCTGCGGGAGATTCTGGAGAGAGCGGAGGAGGGGAGAGAAAAATGACGGTGTTACATTGGATCCTGTCAGCCAGCGGGCTGATCCTGGTGGTGCTGGCCCTGCGGGCCCTGTTGGGCCGCCACATCAGCGCTGCCATGCGCTACGCACTGTGGGTTGTGGCGCTCCTGCGGCTGCTGCTGCCATCGGCCTGGTTCAGCCTGGGCGTGACGGTGACCCTGCCGGAGCTGCCGGACTGGACAGCGCCGGAGAGCGTCCGGGAGGAGAGCATCTACCTGTTCCCCATCCAGTCCACCCCGGCTGAGGCGTGGGGGGATCTGCCTGAACCCGGGGAACCTCTTCTGGACCCCAACTCCTTTGGCTATGCCCGGCTGGAGGACGAGGGCGGGACTGTCCGGCGGTACGCGGACCGGGTCAGCCCCCTGACCCTGGCGAAATGGACCTGGATCGCCGGGGGAGCGGTCCTGGGCGGGGCGCTGCTGGGGGCCAACCTCCGCTTCGCCCGCCGCCTGAAGCGTTCCAGACGGCGGCTGGAGGCCCCGGATACGCCCATTCCGGTATATGTGACCGGGGGACTGCCCTCGCCCTGCCTCTTCGGTCTTCTGCGGCCCGCAGTGTACGTGTCAGAGGAGGCGGCCCGGGACCCGGTCCTGCTCCGCCATGTGCTGGCCCACGAGCTGACCCACTACCGGCACTGGGACCACCTGTGGAGCGTCCTGCGGGGCGCGGCCCTGGCCATCCACTGGTGGAACCCCCTGGTGTGGCTGGCGGTGTGCCTCAGCCGCCGGGACGGGGAGCTGGCCTGCGACGAGGGAGCCCTGCAAACGCTGGGGGACAGTGAGCGGACCGCCTATGGCGAGACCCTGTTGGCCCTGGTGACGGCCAAGGACAGACCCCGGGATCTCCTCAGCTTTACCACCACCATGTCCGGTGAAAAGAGGAGTCTCCGGGAGCGGATCAGCCGCATTGCCTGTCAACCAAAGATACTTGTCAGCGCCATTGCGGCGGCAGCTCTCGTGCTCACCCTGGCGGTTTTCCTCACCTTTGGCCGGGTAGAGGTACGGGACGCGCCGGCCCCCGATGGTCCGGCCGATCTGGCCGCGCCCGCCCCAACGGATGGGGAGGGGGACTGGCGGACCGCCCGAATCACCCTGGACGGGGAGGGGATCCCCCATGTCCGCTACGCCCTCTCTGACGGGGCAAAGGACCTGTCCGGGAACCCCCTCCCTCCGCCCCGGGAGTGGGCGGACCAGGGGAGGGAGACGGCGGCGCTTTCCCAGGAAATCCATGCGGAGCTGGTGTCGCCCACGGAGGGCTGGCTGGTGGCCAGCGATGACCGGGGCGACGGGGCGGTCTATGTTTACAGGACCGAAGACGGCGGCATGAACTGGACCCAGACCTCCGCCCCGGCGCTCGAGCACGCCATTGCGGACGTGGGCTTCGTAAGCCCTGACCGGCTGATCGTGGCCCAGCGATACGCCAACGGCGCGCCGGTGTACCAGACCAGGGACGGGGGAGCCAGCTGGGAGCTCATCAACCTGCCCTGGACGGACGCGGAGGTGGACGCGATCTATGTCTCCGGCAGCAGTATCCAAATGCAGCTCTTCGGAGACGGCTCCTCCGTCTGGACCATGACCTCCGATGACTATGGAGACACTTGGATCCACTGGGACAACGCCGGGCTGGATGTTCTGCTCTCGGAGATCACGGTGGAGGACATCGGGGAGGAAACCAGCGCGGACCGTGAGGAGATCGCGCGGATTCTGCGGGAGACCTCGCCCCACCGGGAGAGCCGGCTCTGCACCGGCGAGGGCGATTTTTCTCAGACGGGAGCCTGGATCTGGTGCGAGACGGAGGGTGTGCTGCCCCTGAAGGCGGGCGGAAAGCTGCACATGGCCGACAGCTACCGGAACCAGACGGATGTGCTGATCGGCTGGGAGACGGACAGCGGCCTGCAATACGCCATCTACAGTTCCGCGGAGCTCCACGAGCTGACCGGGCGGATAGGGAAGCCCTACTACACAAAGATCCTGCCCGAAACCCCGGATCTGAACCGCGACGGCAGACCGGACCAGATCCGGCTCCGCTCCAACGGCACGGACCAGTGCCTCCAGTTCCTCATGGAGACGGAAAATGGCCGGGAGACCTGGGAGGAGACGGCCTTCTTCGGAAGCGGAACCAGCCTCTATCTGGTCCAGATGGACGGGGAGGACTGCGTGCTGCGGTACACCCGCAGGGGCGCCGGCTCTCCTACAGACAGGTCCCATGCGTACCGCTACCAGCTTTTCTATATGCAGAATGACGTGATCGAGCTGGTGCAGGAAAACGCCATACAGTTTGATCTCAACTTTGACCGGAACGGCACGGACCAGCACAGCTTTGACCCCAGGGCCATTGCCGCCTTCATGGACGAGGTGAACGGGCTTTTGGAGAAGAGCGCCTGCCTGCTGAATGCAGATAAGAAGCTCGCCCAGACCTTCCAGCGAGAGGGGCGGCTGTACGACAGCCTGAGCTGGATGGGCGTCTCCGGCAGCGCCCGGGCGGACTTCGCCGAGGAGATATCTATTCTGGAAAGTCTCCAGATCTACCGCAACCTCTGCCTGTTCATGGAGGCGATGCCCGGTGTCAAAACCGTCATGAGCGAGATCACGGCGGAGGACATCGTCAGCACCGGCCATGACGGCGCTGGGGCCAAGGAGCTGGCCCAGGTCCTCAACAGCGCGGCCCAGGGAAGGAAGGGCGACAAGAGCGGCTTCCAGGGGACCAGCCACAGGCTGGAGGCAGTCTACACCAGGGAGGGGGACCCGGGGGAGCAGACGCTGATACTGGAGGCAGGGGAGCAGGAGAACCTTGTCCGGGTGACCATCTCCGGCGCATACACGGCGCTGCAATACGAGGTCAACCCCACGGCTGAGGGGACATACCTCCGGGACATTCCCTATGAGTTCTCCGAATATCTGGCGGACGAGGCGCTGTACCAGTGGTTGACGGGTCTGTCCTAGATATAATTGAACAAAGGTAAAGTTTTGTTCAATTAACAGTGATAAAAGGAACGCCGTCCGGTTCCCGGCAGGGGACCGGACGGCGGTTTTTTCTTTGGCTGCGGGGTCTTTGCGCACAGAGAAACGTGTGATTCCTGAAAGCGAAGGGCCGTTTACTTTGCCAGAACCTTCTTCAGCTTGGCGAACCGGGGCAGACCATTCTCCTTCTTCATCCTGGTCTCGCCCTGGATGAGGGGGAGGGCGTAGTCAACGAAGGCCTGGGTCACGCCGTTGTGCTCAGCGTTGATCCACTCGATGGGCACCTTCTTCTCGGTGTTGGCCACATCGGTAAGGTTGAACAGCTTGGTCTTGCAGACATACTTGCCGCCCTCGGTGCAGCGCTCGAAGCCCACCATCTTGTCGGTGAGGCCCGCCACGGCGTTCTCCACGGCGGCCTTACCGGCCATGAAGGACTCGTCAATATCGGTCTGGGAGGCCAGGTGCGCGCCGCAGCGCTGGAGCAGGCTCAGCTCGATGCCCCGGACCTTGGCGCCGGTCTTCTCCTTGACCACCTCGGCCAGCATGGAGGCCAGACCGCCCAGCTGGGCGTGGCCGAAGCCATCGGTGGCGCTTGTTTCAGCTTCGGAGACAAAGGAGCCGTCGGCGTAGTGGATGCCTTCGGATACAGCGACCATGCAGTTGCCCTTTTCACGGTATACCTTCTGCACCTCGTCCAGGAACTTGTCCATTTCAAAATCCGTCTCGGGGAGGTAGATGAGGTCGGGGCCCGCGCCCATAGCGGAGGCCAGTCCGGAAGCGGCGGTGAGCCAGCCGGCGTGGCGGCCCATGATCTCAATGATGCAGATCATGCCGGTATCATATACCCGGGCATCCTGATAGACCTCCATGCAGCTGGTGGCAATATACTTGGCGGCGGAGGAGAAGCCGGGGCAGTGGTCCGTGCCGAAGAGGTCGTTGTCGATGGTCTTGGGCACGCCCATGACGCGGCATTCATAGCCCACCTTCTGCATATACTTACTGATCTTGTTGCAGGTGTCCATGGAGTCGTTGCCGCCGTTATAGAAGAAGTAGCGGACGTCGTGCTTCTGGAACACTTCCAGAATGCGCTTATAGTCGGTGTCGTCCACATCGGGGTCCGCGATTTTGTAGCGGCAGGAGCCCAGGGCGGAAGAGGGAGTGTAGAGAAGCAGCTCCAGCTCGTTCGCATCCTCCTGGGACATGTCGATGAGACGGTCGTTGAGTACGCCCTTGATGCCGTGCTCCGCGCCGTATACCTTGGTAATGGCCTCGCTGTCCAGAGCGGTGCGGATAACGCCGTATGCGCTGGCGTTGATAACGGAAGTGGGACCGCCGGACTGGCCGATAATGCATGCGCCTTTTAACATAGTATTGAATTCCTCCCAATTTTCTGTGTGCATCCTTTTCCTCTGTAAAGAAAAGGATCGAAAGATTATTTCACAAAGCTATGGCGCTGCTTTGCTTTTGCATTTAAGTATAGCAAGATTTTCCGGGTTTGTAAACTGAATTTTACCAGCAAATCCCCGGTTTTTTGCGCTGTCCGACTTTCTGAAGCGGCAAATTGTACAAACTTCCGTGATGAACGGCTTTTTTCCACTTAACTGTTGCAATCTCTTGGAAATGTGGTAAAATAAACCTAACTTCACCATAAGGAGGACTACTATCATGCCCCTTGTTACTACTACCGAAATGTTTAAGAAGGCTTATAACGGCGGCTACGCCGTCGGCGCCTTCAATGTCAACAACATGGAGATCGTCCAGGGAATCACCGAAGCCGCCAAGGAAGTCAGCGCGCCCCTGATTCTGCAAGTCTCCAAGGGCGCCCGTGCCTATGCCAACCACACCTACCTGGTCAAGCTGGTGGAGGCCGCCATCATTGAGACCGGCCTGCCCATTTGCCTGCATCTGGACCACGGCGACAGCTTCGAGACCTGCAAGAGCTGCATCGACGGCGGCTTCACCTCCGTCATGATCGACGCCTCCAGCAAGCCCTTTGCCGAGAACATCGAGATCACCAAGAAGGTCGTCGAGTACGCCCATGACCACGGCGTTGTGGTCGAGGCCGAGCTGGGCAGCCTGGCCGGCGTAGAGGACGAGGTCCAGGTCTCCGCCGAGGATTCCTCCTACACCCGCCCCGAAGAGGTGGAGGAGTTCGTCAACAAGACCGGCTGTGACTCCCTGGCCATCGCCATCGGCACCAGCCACGGCGCTTACAAGTTCACCGCCGCCCAGTGCACCCGCAACGAGAAGGGCGAGCTGGTTCCCCCGCCCCTGCGCTTCGACATCCTCGATGAGGTGGTCAAGCGCCTGCCCGGCTTCCCCATCGTGCTCCACGGCTCCTCCTCCGTGCCCCAGGAGTTCGTGAAGATGGTCAACGCCAACGGCGGCAAGATGCCCGATGCCGTGGGCATTCCCGAGGAGCAGCTCCGTCAGGCCGCCCGCAGCGCCGTGTGCAAGATCAACATCGACTCCGACCTGCGTCTGGCCATGACCGGCACCGTCCGTCAGTTCTTCTGCGAGCACCCCGACAAGTTCGATCCCCGCGAGTACCTGAAGCCCGCCCGCGCCGCCATCAAGGAGCTGGTCAAGCACAAGCTGATCGATGTGCTGGGCTGCGACGGCAAAGCGTTTTAAGTAAGACCGGCGCAAAACCGAACATTTCATATGCAAGGCTCCCGGGTTGCCATACCGGCAGTCCGGGAGCTTTAACAAAAGAAAAGGAGGCGGGCCCATGGAAAAATGGCTGTACGTCATGTTCATAGAAAAGAGCAAAACATACAACCGGCTCACGAAGGCCGCAGTAGAGCGGCATGTCGCCAACCTGAAAAGTCTGGACGAAGCGGGCCATATCGAGCTTGCCGGCGTGTTCAAGGGCTATCCCGGCGTTGCCGGCATGTATATCCTGCGTGCGGAGAGCTACGAGGAAGCGGAGGCGCTCTGCCAACAGGAACCCCTTGTGGTGGAAGGCTTTGCGTCCTATAAGCTGAAAGCGCTGCAGCCGGCGAATAAAGAAAACAACTACCTCCTTTAATTTCGACGCGAGACATCGGCAGTCCTTGTTGGGACTGCCGGTGATTTTTTTCTGCCGGATTTTTTCATATCCCTCTTGACAAATCCTCCGTGGCGTGTATAATACAAAACATGAGCAATTGCTCATATATTCATCTGTTCAAACATGCAGCAGGGAGGTCAAGGATATGGATCGAACCACCATCGAGACCTGCGAGGTCAGCGTCATCCACGAGGACGTGCTGGCCCGGGTCAAGGAAAAAATGCCGGACGAGGAGCCGGTCTATGAGGTCTCTGAGCTATTCAAGGTCTTCGGGGACAGCACCCGGGCCCGGATCATCTGCGCGCTGAACATCGAGGAGATGTGCGTGTGCGACCTGGCGGCGCTGCTGGGCATGACCCAGAGCGCCATCAGCCACCAGCTGCGGCTTTTGAAGGTCGCCCGGATCGTCAGGAGCCGTAAGCAGGGAAGGGTGGTCTACTACGCCCTGGATGATACGCATATCGGACAGATCTTTGCCATGGCCTTTGACCATGTCATGGAAGAAATGGAGGGATGACCAATGGAAGAGAAAGAAAAGCAGGCCGCTCATGTCCATACCCATGACCATGAGCACCACCACGGACACGAAGAGCACGAGCACCACCATGAGCATGGTCATGAGCACCATCATCACGACCACGGCCATGAACACGAGCATCATCATGATCATGAACATCACCACGATCATTGCTGCGGCCACGACCACGATCACGAGCATCACCATGACCATTGCTGTGGTCACGACCACGACCACCATCACGGAGACTGCTGCGGCCACCACCACGACCATGGCGACGGCTGCAATTGCGGTCATGACCACAACCATGAGCAGGACCCCGAAGAAGCAAAAAAGGAGCTTTTGACCCTCGCGGCAGGCGCGGTACTGCTGGCTGCCGGCGTACTGCTGAAAGTATTCCTTCCCGACCCCGCCTGGATCTCCATGGCGGTCCTCCTGGTGGCTTTTCTGGTCGCGGCCGCCGAGATCATGGTCGAAGCCGTCAACAACATCCGCCGCGGTGATGTTTTCGGCGAGAGCTTCCTGATGGCCATCGCGGGCATCGGCGCGGTGTGCATCGGCGAGATCCCCGAGGGCGTCATGGTGTTTCTGCTGTACCGTCTGGGCGAGTACCTGCAAACCAAGGCTGTGTCCTCCTCCCGCAAATCCATTTCCGCCCTGCTGGACGTCCGCCCCGACCACGCCAATCTGCTGGAGAACGGCCAGAGCAGGGAAGTGGAGGCCGCCCAGGTACAGGTGGGCCAGACGATCCTGGTGCGCCCCGGCGAAAAAGTCCCCCTGGACGGCACCGTGCTGGTGGGATCGTCCCAGCTGGACACGGCGGCCCTCACCGGTGAATCCATGCCCCGGGACATCGGCCCCGGACAGCCGGTCATGGCGGGCTGCATCAATCTCGGCGGCGCGCTGGAGATCCGGGTAGAGAAGTCCTTCGGTGAGTCCACCGCCAGTAAGATCCTTGAGATGGTGGAACACGCCTCCGAGAAAAAGGCTTCCAGCGAGAAGTTCATCACCCGCTTCGCCCGGGTCTATACGCCCATCGTCTGCCTGGCGGCGGCTATCGTGGCGGTAGTCCCGCCTCTGTTCGGCCTGATGCCCTGGAGCCAGTCCATCTACAGCGCCCTGTGCTTCCTGGTCATCTCCTGTCCCTGCGCCCTGGTGATCTCCGTGCCCCTCAGCTTTTTCGCCGGCATCGGCCGGGCCTCCCGCGAGGGCGTCCTGGTCAAGGGCGGCAACCATCTGGAGACCCTGTCGGAGGCCCAGATCGTGGCCTTCGACAAGACCGGCACCCTCACCGAGGGCCGGTTCTCCGTGTCCGGCTGTCTCCTGGCGGACGGCGTTTCCCAGGAAATGCTGCTGGAGCTGGCCGCCCAGGCGGAGTGCCGTTCCACCCACCCCATTGCCCAGTCCATTCTCGCCGCCTACGGAAAGCCCCTGGACGAGGCCGCCCTGGAGGGATACCAGGAAGTCCCCGGCCACGGCGTCTCCGTAACGGCTGGCGGCCGCCGCGTCCTGGCAGGGAAGCGGGAGTACCTGCTGGAGGAGGGCGTCTCCCTGCCGGAGGCTCCGTCTGCCGCCGCCACGGCGGTATATGTGGCGGCGGACGGCGTTTACCAGGGGGCCGTCCTGCTGCGGGACGCGCCGAAGCGGGACGCGAAAGCGGCCATCTCCGCCCTCCGTTCTCTGGGCATCCGGAAGACCGCCATGCTCTCCGGCGACAGCAAACCGGTGGTGGCGGAGATTGCCCGGGAGATCGGCCTGGACCAGGCATCCGGCGAGCTCCTGCCTCAGGATAAGCTGGCGGAGCTGAACCGCCTGCGGGATCAGCTGACCGGCAAGGGCCGCCTGCTCTACGCCGGAGACGGCATCAACGATACCCCGGTGCTGGCCTCCGCGGATATCGGCATCGCCATGGGCGGTCTGGGCGCGGACGCCGCCATTGAGACGGCGGACGTCATCATCATGGGCGACGAGCCCAGCAAGATCGCCTCCGGCATCCGCATCGCCCGCCGCACCAACCGCATCGCTACGGAGAACATCGTCTTCGCCATCGCGGTGAAGGTCCTGGTAATGATCCTCTCCGTCATGGGGCACGTAGAGCTGTGGGCTGGCGTGTTCGCCGACGTGGGCGTGTGTATGCTGTGCGTCCTGAATACCCTGCGGATCAACCGGAAGAATATCTGACCGGTATACCCAAGATCACCCCTCCCGCATATACTGTGCGGAAGGGGTGATCTGATTATGGACGAAACATATGACCGGGGCCTGTTTCCCTATGACCGCGCCGCGGCGGTGCGGTACGCCCGCCGCTGGGCCTATGGCCGGAACCCGGCGTTCTACGACTACGAGCACATCGGGGGAGACTGCACCAACTTCGCCTCCCAGTGCGTCTACGCCGGAAGCGGCGTGATGAACTACGAGAAGGACTTCGGCTGGTACTACATCGACGCCAACAACAAAGCGCCCGCCTGGACGGGAGTGGAATACTTCTACCGTTTCATGACCCGGGAGGCGCAGAACCCGGGCCCCGTCGCCCTGAACGCCTCCATCAGCCAGCTGGAGCTTGGGGACGTGGTCCAGCTGTCCTTTGACGGCGAAAACTGGAATCACTCCCCGGTGGTGGTACGCCTTCTGCGCCGTCCCGCCCTGCGTCCGGCGGATGTGCTGATCGCAGCCCACAGCTACGACGCCTACAACCGGCCTCTCAGCACCTACGACTACCAAGGCATCCGGTTTCTCCACTTCATTGGCGTGCGCCGGTGACCACGGCACAGCAGGGGATACCGCCGTTTTCCAGCGGCGGCGTCCTCTATTTTTTCGGCTTGACCCGTCCCAGCGGATTGGCCCTGGCGGCTACCCGCAGCGCCTCGTTGTCGATGTGGGTGTAGATCTCCGTGGTGTTCAGATGCTCATGGCCCAGCACCTCCTGGACCGCTTTCACATCTACGCCGTTTTGCAGCATCAGTGTAGCGGCGGTGTGGCGGAGCTTGTGGGAGGAATACTGGGTGCTGTCCAGACCGGCCTGAGACAGGTGCTTCTTTACCAGCGCGTGAACATTAGAGCGGCTGATCCGCTGGTCACGGCTGGAGAGGAACAGGGCGTTCTGATCCCGTCCGGCGATGGGACGGCGGACTTCCAGATAGCGTTCCAGCGCCGCCTTGCAGGCGTCGTTGAGGTAGACGATACGTACCTTGTTTCCCTTACCAAGCACCCGCAGGGCGTCCCCCTGAATGTCTGAAATATCCAATCCGATCAGCTCGGAGATACGGAGCCCGCAGTTGAGGAAGAGGGTCAAAATGCAGTAGTCCCGCTCCTGATTAGTCCCCGCCACGCTCTCCAGAAGCTCTAGGCTCTCATCCAGCGTCAGATATTTCGGCAGCGTTTTTTTCAACTTGGGCGAATCCAAGTCCTTGATGGGGTTTTCCTCCAGCAGGTGGGCCTTCCGGGTGAGATAGTTAAAAAATGAACGAAGTGTAGCGATCTTCCGCGCTCTAGTAGTGGCGGTCAGACCGTATTTCGTTTTATCGCTGTTGGGCTGCTGGGCCCGGTCGCGGCTGAGGTAGGTCAGATATCCATAGACATCCGTCAGCGTAATCGAACGAATCAGGGAAACGTCCACATCCATGATCGATATCTCGTCCCAGTCCAAATCCCGCAGAGACCGGTCCCGGGATTGTTTGATGTAGCGAAAGAAGTTCCGGAGATCCAGAAAGTACTCATCGACCGTTTTCTGAGAATGGGCCTTGATGTTCTCATGATAAGATAGAAAGTCGCAGAGGACCTGCGGGGCTTCGTCACGGTAATCTGTCATGATAGCGCCTTGCAAGCCTTAATATGGGTTTTGCCCTCCCCTCAATTGAACAAAATTTTTATTTTGTTCAATTGTACCTATGCCAGTTTCCGCCCCTTCCCCCCGGGCCTGGAGCGTCTACCGGCACGGGCATGTCCGTGCCTGCAAGGCTTCCTCCTTTCTATGTCCTGTGTTTTTTCAGATTATACCATACCCGTTACAAATTCACAAGCTCCAACAACGCTGTCACCAGCGCGCCAAACCGCTGGTCTGTGTCCGACACCTTTCTGATCCGACGCCGGAGCAGATCCAATTCATGCCGCTTGTCATGGATCTCCGCATTCAGACGCTCCCAATCCAGTACCAGCTGTTCCCGGCGTTCTTCCGTGTCCAGGACATAGTTCTCCAGCTTCTGGGAGAAGTTCTCCCCCCGGTAGCTCTCTATGTACGTCGCTACCCTGTCGGAAAGCCGCACGCATTTTTGATTTGTCTTTACCATATTGTTCTACCAACTTTCTGTATTTTGGATTTTCGGACCGCTTCCTCTGTATCTGCTCCATAAAGAATGGCGCACCATAGATATCTATAGAGGCCCCAATAGCATTGACGGCCTGATCAAAGACATAATGGTCCAGCTGCCGGATGTTGTACTCCACTCCCGGCTTGACAAAGAGCGTGATCCGCCCGACCTGGTCGATCAGATCCTCCCAATAGGACTTCATAGGCCAGCGCCAGCGGTTGCTGTCGGTACCCGGATCATCCACATAACGGACATAGTTGACCAGGACCCCGCGGAACAGGGTCCCAATGGATTCCGAGACGGCGGCGAAAGCAAACTGAGCAGCCCGCTCCCTCCGGAGCTGGAGCTCAACCCGGATCCAGTGCTGGGTTTTGGGCAGACCGCGTTCTGCTGCTTTGTCATAGATCCGGATCAAAACATCACTGCTTTTACTGCCATGGTAAATTGTAATACCAGGACGACCATTATCAAATTCCTTTTCAATCTTACTCTTTCTAAATTTACTAATAAATTGCTGCTCTACTATTTCATCATCACTATCTTCTTCATCTCCGCGTTTGTCGGTGTCCCTAAACAGCTGGTGGATGTTCAGGATCCCAGCATGGTCGTCAAAAGCCACATCCAAGCGGGTGATATGAAAGCGCTCATCCTGAGAAAACAGATGAAACAGCCCAATAAAGTCACCGCTGCCATATTCCTCAAAAGTCCGACATCCCTGACCTGACATGTCCAGACAGATCCCCATACCGGGATTACCGTCGTAAAAGATAGAGATGCTGCCGAAATAGAGACCGTTCCGGTAACCGTATCTCCCCTTCTCCATGGCGGACCATGCTGCATCCTCCATATGGAGCAGAGTGACCCAGTACCAGGGATCTTCTTCTTTACAGCTTACTGTGAGCCAATCAAACAGAATGACATTTTCGGAGATAGCGTTTTTCATAACTTTTCTACCCCTCTTATGTAGGTAGTACCCCCCTGTTAGCCCCGGGGGGTTGAGGAAAGCCGCAACTTTCCCCGTGTAATACAGTACCTCCCGGTACCGGCGCAGATCATCGCCGCAG
>OFFX01002077.1_pt1 | contig 13098 bp, 15 predicted proteins | sample 1521511 | NCBI WGS metagenome assembly OFFX01 (sample SAMEA3504125, study PRJEB24116) | mouse gut metagenome | biome: mouse gut; feature: mouse-associated habitat; material: faeces | place: Denmark | collected 2011
AGCCACGTCTCCGCCGAGCCGGCGGGGCGGCTGGTGCTGGACGCGCTGGGACTGAAGCCCCTCATCACGGCGGAAATGCGTCTGGGCGAGGGCAGCGGCGCGGTAGCGGCCCTCCCTCTGCTGGATATGGCCTTGGCGGTCTACCACAGCGGCCATACCTTTGGAAAAATGGGGATGGAGCCCTACATCCCACAAAATTAGGAGGAAATCATGTTCACCCTTGTGATTGGCGGCGCGGCTAGCGGAAAGAGCGAATACGCCGAGGCCCACGCCCTGTCCCTCCCTAGGCGGCGGGTCTATCTGGCAACTATGCAGCCCTCCGACGGAGAGTGCCTGTCCCGGATCGAAAAGCACCACCTCCAGCGGGCGGGCAAAGGCTTCGAGACGGTGGAACGGTACACAAACCTGTCGGGTGTGCCCATTCCGGACGGTGCCAACATCCTGCTGGAGTGTCTGGGCAATCTGTTGGCAAATGAGTTATACAGCCCCGGGGGCGGCGGTTCGGATGCGGTGCTGGATGGTATCGGCGTTCTGCTGTCCCGGTGCCAACACCTGACCGTGGTAACCAATGAGGTGTGTTCCAGCGGGGCGGATTACGACGGGAGCACGCTGTCTTATATGCGGGAGCTGGCTCAAATCAACCGCGCCCTGGCCACAAAGGCGGACAGGGTGGTGGAGGTAGCCTGCGGCCTGCCCTATTTCTGGAAGGGAGCGATATGAGGACAATTTTAGAGACGATAGCGGTATCCTTTTCCATGTTTTCCGCTCTGCCCGCCCCACAGGTGGCATGGACGGAGAAAAATACCCGCTGGCTGCTGGCGGCCTTTCCACTGGTGGGGATAGTCATCGGCGGAACCTGCTGGGGCTGGGCTACGCTATGCGGAACGCTGGCCCTGCCCAACATCCTGCGGGGGGCGGGGCTAACCCTGATCCCCGTCCTGTTCACCGGGGGCGTTCACCTGGACGGCTATGCCGACACCTGGGACGCTCTGTCCAGCCACGCCCCGCCGGAGAAAAAGCAGGAGATTTTAAAGGACCCCCGCTTGGGGGCCTTCGCCGCCATCCACCTGTGCGGGTACTTCACGACGGCCTTCGCCCTCTGGACCGCCCTGCCACGGTATGACGGGCCGCTGTTTCTGCTGATGTTCCCCCTGTCCCGGACCCTGTCCGCTCTGGCGGTGGTGGCCTTTCCCCTGGCAAAGGACGCCGGGCTGGCCCACGCCTTCGCCACAGCGGCGGACAGGGGGCGGCTGAAATTTTTGCTGACCGTGCTGGTTGTCCTTCTCGGCGGAGGGCTGTGTCTGCGGGGGCTGGATGGCGGAACGGCGGTCCTGGCGGCCCTCGGCGTGTTTGCCTGTTACCACAGAATGGCGAAAAAGCAGTTCGGCGGGCTGTCTGGCGACCTAGCGGGGTGGTTTTTACAGACAGCCGAACTGTGGATGCTGGGGGCGGTGTGTCTGGCGCAGTATTGGGAGGCGTTTTAATGATTTTCGTCACCGGTCCGCTGTTTGCGGGAAAAAGGGAGTATATCCGTCAGGCTCTGGGCCTGTCTCGGGAGGAATTTGCCGAAAAGGCCGTGTGGGACGTGCAGGATCTGGCGGCAAAAGCCCCCAACCTGTCCACCCTGGCGGAGGAGCTGTCCCAAAAGGAAATCGTCATTGCTACCGAGATCGGCGGCGGGGTGGTGCCCATTGACCCGGCAGAGCGGGCGGCACGGGAGGCGGCGGGGCGGCTGGCCTGCCTGCTGGCCGGTTGTGCGGACACAGTGGTCCGGGTGTACTGCGGTCTGCCCCAGGTACTGAAGGGAAAACTGCTGTGCTGATCTACCTGATCCGCCACGGTGCCACCCGATACAACGAGGAACACCGCTACCAAGGCCTTACCGACGTTCCCCTCTCCCCGGCAGGCCGGGCGGCATTGAGACAGGCGGATTTTTCCCCGGAGGTGGTCTATGTGTCGCCCCTCTCCCGGGCCCGGGAGACTGCCGCCATCCTGTTTCCAACAGCGGAGCAGATCGTGGTTCCGGGCTTTCGGGAGATGGACTTCGGCGTCTTCGAGGGCCGCACCGCCGCAGAGATGGAACACGATTCGGTCTATCGCGCCTGGGTGGAAAGCGGCTGTACAGGGCGCTGCTCCGGCGGGGAAAGCCTGGCGGAGTTTTCCGACCGGGTGTGGGATGCCTTTGTCCCCCTGTTGGAAATTGAGGCGGAGCGGCTGGTGATCGTGGCCCACGGAGGCGTCCAGATGGCGATTCTGGAGCGGTATGCCCGACCCCACCGGGGCTACTTCCACTGGCAATCCCCTTGCGGCGGCGGTTTTGTGCTGGACGGGCAAACACTGATTGACGAGGTACATTTTTAAAATGAGGATTTTTTATGCCGCGTTGGGCGGCTTCGGTCTGGACCTGTTGCTGGGGGACCCGGCCTGGATGCCCCATCCGGTGGTGTTCATGGGCCGGTACATCACGAAATTGGAGGGTTTTCTGCGGAAAATCTGCCCCAATGAGCTGCTGGGCGGGGGCATCCTGGCAATCACCCTCCCTCTGGGGACGCTGGCTCTGTCCGCTCTGGCCCTGCGGCTGTGCGGGCTGGTCCACCCAGCTCTGCGGTTCGCTTTGGAGACGGTCTGGTGCTGGCAGTGTCTGGCTGTCAAGGGGCTGGGGGATGAGGCGAAAAACGTCTATCGGGTGCTGACCGCAGGGACGCTAGAGAAGGCCCGCCGGGCAGTGGGGCGGATCGTGGGGCGGGACACGGAACATCTGTCCGCCGAAGGAGTGGCCCGGGCCGTTGTGGAGACGGTGGCAGAGAATTTTTCCGACGGCGTGGCGGCCCCCATGGCGTACATGTTCCTGGGCGGCGCGCCTCTGGCCCTGTGTTACAAGGCGATCAACACCATGGACAGCATGGTTGGCTATAAAAATAACCGCTATCTGTACTTCGGGCGGGCGGCGGCGAAGCTGGACGATTTGGCAAATTATATTCCGTCCCGTCTGTCCGCTCTCCTGCTGATTCTGGCGGCGGCATTGACCGGGGAGAGTGCCTTCGGGGCTTGGCGTGTCTGGCGACGGGACCGACGGAACCACGCTAGCCCCAACTCCGCCCAGACGGAGGCCGTCATGGCTGGGGCGCTGGGGGTGCAGTTGGGCGGGCCAGCCTTCTACTTCGGGGAATTGCACGACAAACCAACTATCGGCGACTCTCTGCGGAAGATCGAGCGGTCGGATATTGGTCGGGCCATCCGGATGCTGTACGTGGGGAGTTTTTTGTGCATGGCTCTGCTGGCGCTGATGAGGGGGATTCTTGTATGGAACTGAGCCACGGCGGCGATTGGGCGGGCTATGAGCGGGAGTACTCTGTCCCGCTCCTGGACTTCTCCGCCAATGTCAGCCCGCTGGGGATTCCGGAAAAAGTAAGGCAGGCGGCGGTCCGGGCGCTGGACAGGGCGGACCGCTACCCGGACCCTCTGTGCCGGGAACTGCGGGAAAAGCTGTCGGAGCGGCACAGCGTCCCGGCGGACTGGATTTTGTGCGGGAACGGGGCCTCCGACTTGATTTACCGGCTGGCGCTGGCGAAGGGGCCCAAAACGGCGTTGGTATCAGCCCCGACATTTTCCGAGTACGAAAACGCCCTGACCCTGTGCGGTTGCTCCGTGACACGCTTCCCGCTCCGCCATAATAATAATTACGCTGTGTCGGAGGATATTTTGACGGCAGTTGCCCCCGGCCTGGACATGATGTTCCTCTGCGAGCCCAACAACCCCACCGGGCGGACCACGGACCGGCGGCTGTTGGTCAAAATCCTGGAGCGGTGCGCTGCTCAGGGTGCCCTGCTGGTGGTGGATGAATGCTTCAACGATCTGCTGGACAATCCTGTGGAACACTCCCTGGTGAAACTGCTTTCCAGCTTTCCTAATCTGTTGGTTTTGCGGGCTTTTACCAAAAGTTACGGTATGGCCGGTCTGCGGCTGGGGTATGCCCTGTGCCGGAATGTACGTTTATTGGAGCAAATGCGGACAAGCGGCCCGCCCTGGGCGGTGTCCGGCCCGGCGCAGGCGGCAGGGCTGGCGGCGCTGGAGGAAGACGGCTATCTGTCCCAGGTGCGCCGGCTTATTCAGCGGGAGCGCCCCCGGTTGGCGGCGGGGTTGGAGGTGCTGGGATTTCAGGTCTGCCCGGGGGAGGCCAACTATCTGCTGTTCTTTTCCCCTGCGTCTAACCTGGGGGAGCGGCTGCGTGAGCGGGGCGTCCTGCTCCGGGACTGCTCTAACTACCACGGTCTGGGCCCCGGCTGGTACCGGGCGGCAGTGCGGACGGGGGAAGAAAATCAGGTTCTTCTGCGGACCATGAGGGAGGTACTGTAAATGGCAAAATGCATCATGGTTCAGGGGACCATGTCCAACGTGGGCAAGAGCCTGCTAGTCACCGCTTTGTGCCGGATTTTCCGGCAGGACGGCTATAAAGCCGCTCCATTCAAGGGGCAGAACATGGCGCTGAACAGCTATCTCACTCCGGAGGGTCTGGAGATGAGCCGGGCCCAGGCGGTCCAGGCCTGGGCGGCTGGGCTGGAGCCCGATGTGCGGATGAACCCTGTGCTGCTCAAGCCCTCCAGCGACACGGGGAGCCAGCTCATTGTCAACGGTCAAGTTCGGGGGCACTATCAGGCGGCGGACTACTTCAGGCTGAAGCCCACACTGACTACCGAGGTACTGGCGGCCTATCACAACCTAGCGGCGGAGCATGACATCATCGTCATCGAGGGGGCTGGAAGCCCGGCGGAGATTAACCTGAGACAGGGGGACTGCTTTGTCAACATGGGGCTGGCGGAGCTGGTGAACGCCCCGGTGCTGCTGGTAGGGGACATCGACCGGGGCGGGGTGTTTGCCCAGCTCTACGGCACCGTCGCTCTGCTGGAGGAGCGAGAGCGGACCCGGGTAGTCGGTACAATCATCAACAAATTCCGGGGAGACGTGTCCCTCCTGCGCCCCGGTTTGAGACAGCTGGAGGAGCTCACCGGCGTCCCGGTACTGGGAGTGGTCCCCTATGCTAAAGTGGATATCGACGATGAGGACAGCCTGTCCCCCCGCCTGACCCGGATGGAGCATGATCGCCTCGTAGACATCGCCGTGATCCGTTTGCCCCACATATCCAATTTTACCGATTTTGCTCCGCTGGAGCGCCACCCGGCCCTGGGGGTGCGGTATGTGGAGCGGACGTCCCGGCTAGGGGAGCCGGACCTTGTCATCCTGCCTGGAAGTGCCGATCCCCTGGAGGATAGTCGTTGGCTGGCAGAAAGCGGCTTGGCGGCGGCCATCCGGGAGAGACTGTGGTTGGGCCTGTCCGGCGGTATTTTCGATTCCGGAGAAAATGTAGTCCGACTGGCCGGCTGGCTGCTGGAACGCAAGGGGCTGACCCCTGTCCCCTACCGCCCGGAGGACCGCCAAGCCTACCAGGAAGAGCAGTTTAATCTGCTGGCGGACGCGGTGCGGGCAAATCTGGCCCTGACTGCTATCTACCAGGCGATGGAGCAGTATGAGAGGGGGCTATCCCAATGAAGCACATCCTTCCGGAGGACATTGAGCGGACCAGCATGTCCATCATTGCCCAGGAACTGAGGGAGAAAGGGATTGTCCTGCCGGAGGAGAGCGCTGCCGTGGTCAGGCGGGTAATCCATACTACGGCAGATTTTGACTTCGCAGGAAATCTCCGTTTTACCCCAGGTGCGGTGAAACTGGGCCAAGCGGCTCTGCTAAATAGGGCAGCGATTGTCACAGATACCAACATGGCAAAAGCCGGGATTAACAAGCCCGTCCTGACGAAGCTGGGCGGGCAGGTCTGCTGCTTTATGGCGGATGAGGATGTGGCACGGGCGGCAAAGGAAAAGGGTACTACCCGGGCTGTGGCAGCGATGGAGAAGGCATCTGGACGGTTTCCCAGCGCTGTTTTTGCCATTGGTAATGCCCCCACGGCGCTGCTGCGCATTGCGGAGCTGATTGAAGCAGGCCTGCGTCCTTCCCTGGTAATCGGCGTGCCGGTGGGGTTTGTCAACGTGGTGGAGAGTAAGGAGGCAGCATGGGCGGTCTGTCAGGAGAAGGGAGTCCCGGCTATCCTTTCCATGGGCCGAAAGGGCGGTAGCGGTGTAGCGGCGGCGGTTTGTAATGCGCTGCTTTATCAGACTACGGAGGAAATTAGGTGTTAATTGGAAGGGAACAGGGAGAGGTTTTGTGAGAAGGTTTTGACTGGGCAGAAGCAATGAGCACCGCAGCTTGAGACGGCATAGAAATACAAGAATAGCAGAAACACAAGCAGGAATAGCTCTCAACTATGGTCAGATGTTTTTATGGGCGGATGCTTGTGGCTCTCCTGGTTTTGAGGTATAATAACTAAGAATACAATTGGTTTTGACTGAGAAGATGTCGAGTTAAGGAGAGAGATGGGACGATGACAAAGACCGAATTGATAGATATGTTAGATGAGTATAAAATAGGGTTGCTGTCAAAGGCAACGGATGGAACCATTGACGATAAATATTATACTCAAACAAGGAACTCTTTATTGGAAAACGTAAGTAAAGAGCAAATCCCGAAGTTTATCAGAGTTTGTAGGACAGCAGATGAGTTTAGACGATATATGCAGAATGAGTCCAGCAGCTATGCGGGAAGAAGACAACTGATTGCAGATTCCATAAATCGTTTGATTGAATATATAGAGGAACATTCTGATGAAGAAGCAGATCCGTTTTTACAGATAAAACAGTATAAAAGAGTTGAGCAGATTGGCTCCGGAGGCTTTGGCTGTGTTTTTAAATACCACAATAATTGTTTGGATATGGACTTTGCGGTAAAAGTATACACTCCTATTTTTGTATCATCAAAAGAGCAGGAAGATAGAGAAAGGAGATTTTTCAGAGAGGCTAAGATGCTCTTTCAGTTAAATCATATGAATATTGTTAAAATATACGATGCAGGCAGAATTTCTGAAGGACCGTTTATAAGAATGGAGTATATTGAAGGATATGATTTAAACGAATTACAGGAAAAGCACAGTATATTAAGCTTTGAAAACAGTGTAAACGTCATAAAGCCAATTTTAAGAGGATTAGAGTATGCCCATAAAAAGGGAATCATACATCGGGACTTAAAGTCGAGCAATGTTGTATTTTCAACAAAGGAGAAGATATTTAAGATTATTGATTTTGGGGTTAGTGCTTTTTTAGATACGGAAAATAATACAAAGCTTACTAAGACAGGTGAAGTTGTGGCGGGCGGGGCTTTTATTGATCCTGCATTACAGGAAAACCCGAAATTGAGAGATTGCAGGAGTGATATATACTCCATAGGTGCAATCTGGTATTGGTTGCTTTGCGGGAGAGCGCCCCATGGAAGCGACATGAGGTCATATTTATCCAATGCCGCTCCGAACTTGTCAGATAGACAGATAGGTATTGTGATGAAGTGCCTGGCGGGGAATTTGGATGACCGGTATAGGAATTGTGGAGAGTTGTTGGAAATAATTGGTTAATGAAAGATGTTTAGAAAGGAAATTGCAATATGTATCAATATTCTATGATAGGAAACCACTTTCAAACTCATATGCGTACAAAGTTTGATCTTGACGTCACTTCGGCATCAGCAAATATGTCAAATGTCAGGGGCAGAGAAAACTTGGTATATGAATACATAAGAGATATAGCATCTCTTTTCCAGCCGGTACGTTACGGTCTGCAGGATAATCCAATGGGGCTTTATTCTGACTATGAATCTTTTAAAAAGCATTTTGTAAGGTATTGGAGAAATGCATTAGATATTTCCAGAGCAGATTCGGATAAGATTAGTGAGATGTTTGATGATGAATTAACCACACAGGAAAGTTGTAAAAACCGGAGCATTACAGCGGTGTTTTTTGAAAATGGTAAAGCGCTTACAATAGAGGATTGTCTATATGCGATATATGAAGTGTTGAAAATCGCATAAGTTATTCACACAAACTTGCACGCGTGTGAAATTTTGTTGACATACTTACACCGTTGTGCTAATGTTGTACAAAGGGGTGATAAGATGGAGCGTATAATTCCTGAACATGAAACAATAGAGATAGAATTTAAGAGTGATGTCAAGAAACTGTCAGACTCGGATTTGATTGATGCTATTGTTGCGTTTGCGAATACCCACGGCGGAGATTTATATCTGGGTGTAGAGGACGACGGTACCGTTACGGGACTGCACGAACAGCACCAGGATGCAACACAGCTTTCAGCCTTTATTGCCAACCGGACAGTCCCACCCATTTCGGTTCGAATAGAGTATCTTCATGGGGAGCGTCCGGCGCTGGTGATCCATGTGCCAAGGAGCCGCAGCATTGTGGCTTCTTCTGCGGGGAAGATTCAACGCCGGCGACTGAAAGCGGACGGCACGCCGGAAAATGTTCCGATGTACCCCCATGAGATTAATTCAAGACTGAGCGCGCTTTCTCTGCTTGACTTTTCGGCGCAGCCTGTTCCAGGAGCCCAATACCAGGATTTAGACTCGCTGGAACGGGAACGGCTTCGCAAGATCATCCTTGCGTATCATGGAGAAAAAGTCCTGCTGGAACTGCCGGATGACGAGCTGGACAAGGCGCTGAGACTTGTGACAATAAGCGGCGAACGATATGTTCCCACTTACGCAGGCTTGCTTTTACTTGGGAAGCAGGAAAAGCTGAGGGAACTGATGCCGACGGCGGAGAGCGCTTTTTTGATGCGCCGTGGAACGCAGGTAACGGTAAACGAGACTTTTTTCTTACCATTGTTGGCGGCAATTGAGAAAGTATTTGATTTCATTGATGCCAGAAACCCCGTACAGGAAATGGAATCGGGGCTGTTTCGGATCTCTGTTCCTGCGTATGACCAGCGGGCTGTGCGGGAAGCAGTCGTAAATGCTTTTTCCCATCGGGATTATACACAGCTTGGAAGAGTACTAGTGCAGCTGGACGAGGACGGCCTCACAGTGAGTAATCCTGGTGGATTTATAGAAGGCGTGACGGTTCAAAATATTTTGAGCGCGGAACCGTATGGTCGCAATCCTGTGCTTGCAGACGCATTGAAACGTATTGGTCTTGCGGAACGATCCGGGCGGGGAGTGGATCGGATCTATGAGGGCTCCCTACGCTATGGACGGGATGTTCCAGACTATTCAGAGACGACTTCAAATGTGGTCAGACTCTTTATTTCCAGCGGGGCTCCGGATGAGCGGTTGATTTCTCTCATCACAGAGGAGCAGAGACGTACAGGGGAACCGATGCCGTTGAACGCATTGTTCGTGTTGAACGTTTTGAAGCGGGGACGGCGGGTGTCGCTGGCGGAGATTGTTCAAAATATCAATATTCCAGAGACGAAAATACGCGGCACGCTGGAACGCCTGATAGAGGCGGGCATAATTGAAGCAGTCGGAAGTGGGAAGGGCCGCGTATATATCTTAGACGCGAAAGCATATCGAAACCCGGCACAGTACGTGCGGCAAAGAGGGATTGATCAGCTTAGATATCGGGAATTAGTTATCAGCTTGGCGAAGAAACAACAAAGTATTACGAGGAGGGATGTAATAGAATTACTGCGTGTCACGCCGCCACAGGCATACCGTATATTGAATAAGCTGGTCCAGGATGGCATCCTGGAGCGGAAAGGTACTACCAGTGCGGCTGTATATCGTCTGACTGTGGGAGAATAGCTTTTCTGCGCATGGACAGACAGAGGAGATTCACTTTACAGAAACCCATACAAAACCCATACGGGCATTGAAAAAGCTCATACACAAGCAAAATGTAGGGAGCATGAAGCTACAACAAAGAATCACCGGAAACCATTGCAGTACAACGGTTTCCGGTGCTAAAACAAAACAGGAGACAACAAGAGAAAACAACCTGGGAAGAATTGGTAAGGATGAGGTCCCCAGTTCAAATCTGGGTAGCAGCTCCACTCAAACCCGTTGTCCTGCAAGGGATAGCGGGTTTTTCCATTTATCTGGAGGAGAAACTGCCCAGCAGGAAACCCATACAGAAACCCATACCGATAGATTTTAAGGTACTGATTCACATTACGCCTGACCAGCTTTTTTCAGAGCATCTCTGAAAATTTGGCTGGCCCGCTTCATGCTTTCTTGATCTGCGTGGGTGTACATGCGGAGGGTGACGGCCTTGTCGTTGTGCCCCAGCTTCTCAGATACACTGGCCACATCGGCGCCGTTGGTGATCGCGATACTGGCAAAGGTATGACGGAGTTTATGGGGATGAAGACCGGGTACATCATACTTCTTGGAAAACTTCTGCATATACCTGGCCGGGGATTGAGGGTGCATCGGTTCCGGGCTGTCCTGCTGGGTAAAGACATAGGTGCTAATGGCGTGGCTCGTCTGTTCTAGCCTGAGCTGCTGAAGTAGCCGGATAATCTCCGGGTCAACATCTATCGTCCTCACCTTACCGCTTTTGGGGGTGTCAAGGTAAATGCCCTTTTGAGGTGTGTAGCAGAGGTTCCCTCGGATTGTGATCGTACCAGCTTTGAAGTCGATATCTTTCCACTGGAGTCCGCAGCACTCGCCCCGACGGATGCCGGTGTCGATTAGTAAGCGCATCAAGGTACGCCACTTCAACGGCTCATGTTCCAGTGCGGCAAAGATACGCTGGACCTCCTCCGTTGTGTAGGCCTCCACGTCCTTATCCTTGATCTCGCCTTTGCGGGGCTTTGGACGTTCCACCTTATCCATAGGATTGGCAGAGATTACATCGGCCATATAGGCCATTTTGAAAAGGCTGTGCAGGATGGTATAGACCTTGACACAGGTTGCGTGGGCTTTGCCATCCGATTGCATAGAGAGCAACAGAGCGGAGATATTGGCCGGGGTAATATCGGGCATTTTCAGATTGCCCAGAGCCGGATATATCCAGTGATTGAGATTGCCCTGGTAAGCGCACCGGCCATTCTCGCTCATTGTGACGCCCTTAGCTGGCATAAATACTGCTTCGCCGTACTGTCGCAACGTCTGAATCTTAGTGGCCTCCCGCTTCTGCCGGAGGTCGCTTTCTTTTTGCTCCGCACGACTGACGACCTCGCCTTCCCGACAGCGGCGCTCAAATTCCGAGGCCTCCTTTGCCAGTGTACGTTCAATAGCCTTTTGCCCCCAGCCCTCCGGAGGATACCAGCGGGTGGTTAGGTAGGACTTCCCCCGTCCACGGCTGACCCGGATCTCATAGAAGATTTGTCCGTCTTTGGTGGTTCGTTTTCTGGTTGATGCCATAAAAATTCCTTTCCTTTTATTCGCGTTGGTAAGGGTGTTCCATAGAAATCCCCCTTTTCTTCTGGCTCTGTGCATCCAAAAATTCTCCGTAGGATACTAGTTTTTCCTGATCCTTAGCATCAAGCGTTGACACCAATTCTCCCAAGATTCGGAGAGTGCGCATTTTTGTGTCCTGACCATTGTTATTAAATTGGTAGAGGGTCAGAAGTGCAGAGCGAAGCTCAGATTCCAATTTGCCGCCGTGTGCAGGGGCTTTGACCAAAATGTACTTTTGGTTTTTGCCCTCAATCGAAATTCCATCTGTAATCAGCGGCAGAACTTCCTGCATCTTGTCCTGGCGCTCCGCTTCACTGACCAGCAGACTGCCCCAGTCCATCAGCTCATCGGGGACGGTATCCAGTGCATCGGCCAGGGGCTTCAGCAGACTGGCGGGCATCTCGATGGCGTCGCTCTCATAGCGGTAGATGGTGGCGCGGTTCTTGCCCAGCTTGGCGGCCAGATCGTCCACCGACATACCGAGCTGCTTGCGGCGGGTACGGATTCTTTCTCCTGTGGTCATGGTGTTCCCTCCTGTTTTGTAATAGGGCTTCATTATACCACGATAGTTGCAGAAAAGCAATATATAATTTTGAAGAAATAAAATAATTTCAAAACAAGAAAAATTAGTATTGACAATGACACATGACAGGTGTATGATTTGAATATCGCATATAAGCAATAAGAATAGACAGCATGGCGAGTGTGTGTAATTTGTGCAAAGGAGGTAATGCCTATGGTTCCATTTCAAAAGATTACGGAAGCCTGTAAGACCACGGGGTTATCGCAGTATTTTCTGAGGCAGGGATGTAAAAACGGCACGATTCCGCACATCAAAAGCGGCGGCGTGTACTACATCAATGTTCAGGCGCTTGTGGAACAGTTGAGCCAAAAGAAACAGTCCGACTGAACACCGGCAAAATTACTGCACTGCGCAGAGAAAGGAGGTAAATGCCTGTGGACAACAAAGCGATTGGCAAGCTGCGGCGGGAATATCCCAACTTTACGCCTCTGAAAGTAGCCTCGGAGCTGCTGGGTGTCTCGCCCCGTCAACTTTCCAAGCTGGTGGCAGAGGGCCGGGAGCCCTTCTGTTTGCTGGGTGCCAACATCGGGACCCGGCAGCGGTATATCCGCATCTACACGGAGCGGTTGATCGCATATCTCAACGGCAACTCTCTGGAGGACTAAGCGAATGCTTTGGTGATTGAGGGGGTGATTGTTTTCTGTGAAGGCAGTCACAAAATCGGGCGGCAGGTCAACAGCTTTAAGAGAAGCCGCTGGCCTGACCGCCCAACATTTTTATTTGGAGGAAACAAATGAGATTGCATGAAAACCAATTAAAACTTATCCATCACCTAGCCCGGTTCAATCTCCTGGATTATTCCGGCTGTTTGCACATGCTGGATGAGACAGAAACCGGGGATCAGGTGGCGCTGTCCTATGTGTTCCGGCCTCTGACAAAGAACAAGTACCTCATCAAGCGCAAAGACGGAAGCGTGGCGATTTTGGCGAAGGGAAAGGCGCTGTTCCCCGATATCAAACCTCTGATTTCTGCGGGAGGCGGGGCGCAGTCTGTTCAGCGCGTGATAGAAGTGTCCCGCATGGCGGCGCTCATGGAGGAACATGGTATTCCCGCTGTTGCAGAAATACCGAAATCACCGAATCCGGTTTTTATTCCCTCAGCGTGTTGGCGGAACATCGCATCGGGTATCCTATCTACCACCCGCTTTACCGGGATGGTGCTGGCAGGGCAGGAACGGCTGGCCGTCTACGACATTGGGGATGGAAGTATGGAGTGGCAGG
>OFFX01002083.1_pt1 | contig 13086 bp, 10 predicted proteins | sample 1521511 | NCBI WGS metagenome assembly OFFX01 (sample SAMEA3504125, study PRJEB24116) | mouse gut metagenome | biome: mouse gut; feature: mouse-associated habitat; material: faeces | place: Denmark | collected 2011
GTATGCCGGTGCGATTCTTTATCACTTCTGGTACCACAGCGGATTGCACAGTTGCAGCGCAGTTGATTGAGGGATTCCAGGCGGAATATCTTCTGGCAGATCGGGGCTATGATACAGATGCCATCATCCTCAAAGCAGTTGACGAGGGTATGACACCGGTCATTCCGCCAAGAAAGAACCGAAAACATCTGCGGGAATACGACGAATATCTCTACAAACTCCGCCATCTCGTTGAGAATGCTTTTCTGCTTCTCAAAAGGTGGCGTGGTATTGCTACGCGCTACGCTAAAAACGCCGCTTCCTTCGTTGCCGCTGTCCAAATCCGTTGTATTGCTATTTGGCTCCTTATTTATTGACGACACTATCTAGTATTTCATGGGACTCCAACGGTCAAGAAGAGTGGCTTGCATCGTTGTCAGATACATTAAATAGCAGCTATGAAGTCAATAATGATGGAAGTATCACAGGTACAATTAGCTTGCCAGTTAATATATTTCCGAATAACGGAGTAGAAAGCTTCACAGCTATTAATTTAGGAGTGGGCGCTGCAAAGGATATTTATTTTGAATGGGATCAAAATAATCTATCTCGTTTATCAGAGTACCTTACAGAGTGCAACCCATCAAAATCAGATTTCTGTACATTTGGAGAGAGTGTTGTATTTTCATTTGATAAAGGGTTGGTTGTTACAGATATTGACAGCAGTATTCGCTTAATGTACATGTTACCTAATGCAGCGGAAACATATACGCTGCCGCTACCGACAGCATACTCTATTTTAATACACGAAATAATGAAGTGTAGCACGTTACCAAAGGATATGTACATAGTTTTGTATGCTGAATATACTGATATCCAGAATAACAGTATGAAAGATGCATTCTATGTTGTCCTTAGTAGAACTGGTTACGAAAGTGCTGAAGATAATTCAGGTTCTGCCATGTATCAACTTACACCAACGTTACTCACTGAATAAATCACAGAAGTAATAATGACCTAAATCTGGCTTTTCTGTCATATCGAAAGTAGGCGCTGCAACGGGCTGATTGAATATCTACAGTGGAAATCTCGGTTTCCACCGTAGACATACCATACCTTGCGAAACCGAAAAATACCGAAAATCGATTTCACCCGCTTATTCCACGAAAGTCCTCAGTCGATGATACAATCGGCTGAGGATTTTTTAATTTTTTCTATGAAAAGTCTTGAAATCAAGGGGATAGCGGGACACCGGGGGTGCAAATGCCCTTCGGCGTCCCGCTTTTTAGCTTTTGAGGGCTGAGACGGGGCTGGAGTGGGCGGGACGTTTGCACCCTCCCCTTGTCTCACAGGAGGGAAAATTAAAAGGTTGGAGAAAAATTAAAATGTGGTCTCCGGTGCTACCCAAGGAAACCGGAGGCCATACGCACGTTTTCTTTTCACGGTTTTTGAGAGCTAATCAGCCTTTTACCCAACCAACCCGCGAGTTTCATACTCGCCCTTAAGAAACTCGGCAACATCGTCAAGATTCCACAAGTGGTCAAAATTCTCACTATAGCAGCCCCACTCATAGAAACCGGTTATACAGGTCTTTCACCATATAGCCAGTAAAGCGGTCGCCACAAGAATCGCGGTAGACAAACTGCCCAAAATGCTGGAAGCCTTTCTCCACTCAGTAACCGATGTTGTATGCTCTGCGCCTGATGGTGTTTTCTGAATAATTCATAATGTACCTCCGTTCAATTTTTAATATTGATGAAGGGTAGCTGCTTGTGACCGTTCCACGCCATGCTACACCTGACCACGGCAAGCCACACCATGCTTTGCCACACCACGTCAATGGTCACAATTACATTATGTCGTATTCTGATGTATCTTGTTTTTACCGTGATAACGCTATGCGACTATAGTATAACCCAATCTGAGCAAAAGAGCAACTGCTTGATAGGATCAGCATTTTCGAAAATTATTATGTTACCAGTGGTATTTTCTAATCACTTTGAAAGATTCGTTAGGGGTATACAAAAAACCAGCCAAGAGAAGTGAACGGCCATCCATGCGCAGTATAAAATATACCGCATATTATAATTACTTTTAAAATTCTAAAAAATTGTAAAAACAGTTTTTAATTAAACTTGTAATTACAATCGAATTGTGCTAAAATAGTATTTGGATAGGTGTATGTGCCAGAAGAAGGAGGGCTGTAAGTTTGGAAAATAAAAGAAAAGTTCCTATGGAACACTTCAATATAGGCGAGTTTAATAGAGGACAGTCCTCCAAGCTAATCAGAGGATTATCCGAATCAGATAAAACAGCTTTTATACTAAAAAACGGGAAACCAATTGCTGTAGTTCTTTCCTACGAGAGGTATGAAAGATTACTCGCGGCAGGCATTGACATTAATGATTTTTAGTGCGACAAAGGAGAAAGCGTATGATTAAGCAAAAGTATGGAGTGGTATATACGCCAAATACTTTGTCAAAGTTCGTGGCAGAATTATTGAAGCGGGCAGCGGGCGAAAGCCTTATAAAGGTTGTACTCGACCCTGCAAGTGGTGAATGTGCGTTGCTCAGTGCAGCAAGGGCTACTTTTGGGGAGGATTGCGCGTATATCGGCATCGATGTAGATAGCGATGCCGTTAACAACACAAAAGAAAAGTTTACGATCATTCACAACGATGCCATAATGCCGCAAAATGTGAAGAAAAAAAGCTCAGAGTACTGGAGGGCCAAACTGCCGAAAGTGGATGCCGTGATAGCAAATCCGCCGTGGAGTTCAGAGAAAATATATGACCGTGTGGCATTGGCATCCGCTGGATTTTCCTTAGTTTCAGGCCAGTACGATAGCTACGTTCTCTTTATTGAACAGGCTTATAACATTCTGCGCAAGGATGGATTGATGGCCTTTATTATTCCCGACTCTCTGTTTGATGCACAGAACGAAAACTTGCGTAAGTTCCTCGCAGAGAAGACGCAAATCAAAGTTATTGCACGACTCGGTGAGAAAATATTTGACGAGGTCAACCGCGCCACCACAGTGATTGTGTGTAAAAAGGCTATTCCGGAAGACGATTCTGTGACAACTTGTTTCCGGCTTTCCACTGATGACAGAAAAGCCTATTTAGCAGGTAATGGTACGCTGCTGTCGTTCTTCGATAAGAATTATCATAATGTAATGCAGCGGAGATTTTTGTGCAACAGCGGATATAACTTTGATATCGACACACGCAGTGACGAAGAAGGACTCCTTGATAAAATCACATCCAAAAGCATCGACTGGGATAAAGTGTTTGTTTTTGGAAGGGGTGTCGAAATATCCAAATCCGGAAAAGTTGTGTATTGTCTTCATTGTAACTACGCACAAGGCTATAAGAAGAAACAACTTGAGGCTGGGAAAAAGATATGCACTAACTGTGGCGCTGAAATAGCAGTAACAAATGAAGCTGTCCATAATGTGGTGACTCAGTTGCCTGACGAGAATAGCGTCTTAATTTACGTTGGAGAGAACGTACGGCGATATGGTGTTTCCGGAGAGTGTTTTATCCGCCCGGATATCGAGGGGATAAACTATAAAAACCGGGACTTATATAGTCCTCCGAAATTGCTTATCAGAAAGACAGGACTGGGGATTTATAGTGCTATTGATTACACGGGAAGCATGACAAGTCAAACTGTATATATTCTGAAATATGCCGACCCCGATAATGCAACTCCTTTGGAATACTACTTGGCCTTGATAAATTCCAGAGTGGTATACTACTATTATCTTAAGGTTTATGGGGAAAATGAGTGGAAATCGCATCCATACCTTACGAAACAAATTATTTTTATGTTCCCAATAAGACCATATACAGGAAGCAAACTTGATCAGGAAATAACCCGGATTGCAACAGACCTTATGAGTCATTACAATCATGCAACGGACTTACAGCTCGAAAAATTGGTAATGAAGAAATACGGACTAACTAAGCAGGAATGTGAATTGATTGCTGCCGAGATGGATAGACTGCCGAATCTTAGCGCAGTCATAAATATGAAGATGGAGGTGTAGCCAATTTGTATAGATATATTGGAAATAAAACAAAGCTGCTGCCTCACATCACCGAACGTGTTCGTGAGTTAATAGGTGATGCCGGAACGGTGGCGGATATCATGGCTGGCACCGGATCGGTATCTCTGGAACTTCGTAAATGTGGATACAAAGTGATGGCGTCTGATGTAATGACATACTCTTACCATCACTTAGTTACTAATCTTCAGATTGGAGAATATCCTCGATTTGTCGGATTGGTGACCTGCAAGGTTATTTTTCCGAATAGTGAAACACCATATGCAGATGTCCTGGTATATCTTAATGGCTTGCAGGCAAAGCAGGGCTTCTTCTATCGTGAATTCTCGCCTGACGGAAAACCCTTAAACGGTTGCCCTGCTCGAAAATATTTCACTTCTGCAAATGCAGCTAAAATAGATGCAATCAGAGATAAAATTAACGAGTGGGTCGAAAGACGATGCATCACAGCAGTGGAGGAATCTCTTCTTAAGCACACTCTCATTATGGCTGTTAACGAGGTGGCTAATATTTCCGGAACTTATGGTTATTTTTTGTCAGATTTCAAAAAGAATGCCTGTGATGCTATTGTACTCAAACCCGTCGAAATATACTCTGAGAATTCAGATGGACACACGGTTCGCCTTGGATTTGCAGAGAATTTGGCTGGCTTAATCACTGCTGACCTCTGCTACATTGACCCACCATACATGAAGCGACAGTATGCTGCAAATTATCATATTTTGGAAACGCTTGCGCGCGGAGATTTCCCGGAAGCCATAGGTAAAAGCGGATTACGTGATTGGTGGGATCAGCATTCAAAACTGTGTACCAAAACACGAGGACTACAGTCCTTTGAGAAAATAATGAACGAAATGCATTGTAACAAGTTTTTGGTAAGTTATAGCGAGGATGGTCTGTTTACACTTGAGCAACTGGAGAAGTGCTTCGGCAAAATTGGAACAGTACAAGTGCAATTGATAGACTATAATCGCTTTAGGAGCAATGACAGCAAGCTACCTCCAAAGCTCAAAGAGTATCTGATTTCAGTGGAAAGGAAGGCATGATTATGGAATACATTGATAGGGTTTTTTATAGGAAAATCAATCCGTCAGATTTCAAAAAACTGTACGACATTGATCGTCCGGAAGGTGGCGGCGGACAGACGTATTTGGAAGCGGCGGGAATTTCGAACGATAAAATCGTTGATTTCCTTTCGTGCGCTGAAATTAGCAATAGCACGCTTCAAGATGAGACGAGGTCTATTTATACTTTCAATGCCTATGTTCTTGGCGATGCACAAAAGCGCGATTTTATCGAATTTGCGCCAAGAGGTGGGAGAAACAACTACCGCATTAGTCGCCAAAATACGAGATACAAACACCCTGCGTGGCGTTTGGAGAATGGTTTTCCTGAGCCAAACAGGGATCAAAACGGCGAGTACACCTCTGAAGGAAATTTTGAGGGTATAATAGATGACCTTGTGATAGTCATTATCAGGACGAGCTATCAGAAGTACTATGCTGGATTTATTAATACACATTCTATGCCGCAGGATTGGCCTTTGGGTATCGGACTGGAGGAAATGTTTAGGGACGAGAGAAGGGGCGTAATAGATTTGCACTCTTATCGCGTCCAATTCAGGAATTCTGCGAATAATCCGTTTGGAGCGTGGGAACCCATCATAGACGAGGCTGTACGAGTCGCCTGTGGCGACAACATCCTGCTTTATGGAGTTCCAGGCTCAGGCAAAAGCTGGGCAATTGAACATGAGTATTGTCGTCCGGGTACCGTGGTAGAAAGACTGGTTTTCCATCCCGATTATACAAATGCCGACTTCATAGGACAGATTCTTCCAGTTGTGGATGTTGAAAAACAGGTCACTTACGAATTCACACCTGGCCCACTTACCACAATATTAAGGGATGCCTATGAACATCCAACACGGGAATACATTCTCATCATAGAGGAGATAAACCGTGGCAATGCTCCTGCAATCTTTGGAGAAGTATTCCAGCTTTTGGATAGAACTGTTGAACCAAAAACTGTGGATGAAATTACCTATCCAGTAGGCACAAGTGAATATGGCATCACACACAAATATATGGCGGAGAAGATATACGGCGATCCTGCCCACAAGGTGCGTATTCCATCGAACCTGTCCATCGTAGGTACGATGAATACTTCCGACCAGAATGTGTTTACACTCGATACGGCGTTCCAGCGCAGATGGAGAATGCGCCTGATTGAGAACAATTTTGATAATGTTCGTGCATCCCTTGCCAATGCACAGATTCTTGATACCGAAATTACATGGAAGACGTTCTGTGAAAAGGCCAATGGTATCATCGTGGGCAATAAGGCGAAAATGGCATCAGCCGAGGACAAGAGACTGGGTGTTTATTTTGTCCATGAAAGCGATTTAATCTTTGATCAACGTGCAGTGCCTTCAGAGGGATATACTTCACTTCTTACGGAATATAATGACCTTCTGCGTATTGAAGCGACTGGTGATATGCCGGAAGATAAGAAGCAAAGGCTGGCTATTATCAGAGAGGCTCTGATGCACAATCGTATGTTCCCAGAGAAGGTTATAAAGTATCTGTGGGACGATGCGTTTAAGTTTAATCCAGAGGCATTGTTTGACACTGATAACATGGAGAGCTTGGAGCAAGTCATCCGTACCTTTGTGTATTCACGGGGGCGTGAGAGATTTAAGATTTTCAAGCCGACTGTTCGTGCATCACTCTATCCTGATTTGCAGGCATGATGAAATGCCGGATGGAAAGCGAGGTGGTCAGTGGCTATGGATTTACAAAAGAATATAAGAGAACGCTGCCACGTCAATAAAAATGACGAAGGAGACAGTTTTGTCGGTGTAAAAGCGGATACAGATGATGCCGTTATCTATTTCCCGATAGGTTATCAGCTTCCTCCGAATGATGATGATCTCCGTGCGGACATAAACAATCTGTTCTATGTACTTGCCGCCTTCATGAAAGAGGACAAACTGATAGAAGAATCAAAATTTGCGGCACCGAGAACCGTTGATTTTCCGATGCATGCTTATCTTAAGGTGATTCGGGATTTCCTGCGGACAGGGCGCTATTACATCGAAACAGACCCGCGGTTCAAAACAGATACCAAGGGCAACGCATCATGGCCGCGTACTGTTCGAGAGCAACGGGCATTGGTACAGAAGAACGGCTCCCTTATTTTTACGAACATGACAGTTCGCTCCGTAACGCCGAATGCCGATAAGAAGATTACACAGATTCATCGATATTGCGTGTATGAGGCATTTGATAAAATGGGATGGCTCTATGTCCCGTATATGCCGGAGAAACCTGGTCCGCATCCTGACAACAGAGAAGCCATTTATATACTGGAAAAGAAACTGGCGTCTACACACAATGATGTGGAACAAGAACTGTTCTCGGCAATGGTCTCGATGCTTAAATACATGGATGAGAAATCTTCCGAAAAGCAATACTTCTTCGGTACGGATTTCTTTGAGCGTATTTGGGAGAAGATGATTGATAAGGCGTTTGGCATTGAAGACAAGGATCAGTATTTCCCGCGTACCCGGTGGCTACTTGACTACGGTCCCAACAGAACGAAAACGCCATTGCAGCCGGATACTATTATGATCTACAACGGAAAGGTCTATGTCCTCGATGCAAAATTGTACCGTTACGGATATAGCGGCAATCCCGATCATCTGCCAAATGGTCCCGATATCAATAAACAGATTACCTATGGCGAGTACATTGAACGCGCTAAGGGAGTGCCGAGCGCAAATCTGTACAATGCATTCATTATGCCGTTCAACCGAGAGAACAACACGTTCTTTGAGATGGGTGCAGACGGTAATCTGATACCTCGTGTAACGGACAATATTGGCAACATCGGTGAGGCAGTCGGCGACTGGAAGCCCGATCCGAAAAACTATGAACGTGTCCAAGGCATCGTGATTGACACCAGGTTCCTCATGTACAACTACATCGGTATGCCAGATCAGCAGAAGCGACAACTTGCGGAAGCCATAGAAAAAGTTGAATCTAGGGCTCCTGTTCCGAGACCTACAACATAAAGATGAAGGCTCTACCTTTCGACACAAGAGGTAGAGCCTTATTTTTTTGCCTTCTTATAGCTGGCGGTTTCGGTATCGTTGTGCGCCAGCTGCATTTCTGCATTGATCGCAACAGTAGTGTTTATTCGTCCTGGTCGCTTCTACAAGAAAAAACCTGTCTCTCTTGCAATTCGGATTTTCGCATTCCTTATACATCTCACCATTTCGCATATAGAAAATAGAAAAATAAAGTGCTTCGATGAGCGTGTTGACCTGCCATGTAGCAGTTAGCCTGCCGCCATTATATTTTGGATGGATGCCACGAATGTTATGATTAATCTCCTCTGCCACAACAATTCTTGCGACCTTCAGCAGAGCGTTCTTAAACGAATTGTCAAGAGCATACTCGTTGAATGTTGTATATGATTTGAAACCGCCGAAATGTACTTCTTTTATGACGGACACTTCCGTTTGCAAATGATAAAAGAAGTCTATTATGAACCGGGTCTCTTCATCTACATCTTTGCATCCAATATACATTGCCATCAAGTTCTTGAACCAGGGGTCTTTGCTTCCTTGCAAATTCGTATCTGATCCGCTTCTCACGGCGTTATAAAAACTGATGTTGATTGTATTTTTCTTTCCGAGAAATGCGTCGTCTACTGAGTATGTTCCATTCGCAGCAACCTCCGGCTCTCTGCTCAAATCTGGGAAGAGATTATAGGCGTCAAGCAGATTCTTAAAATGATGGGTACAAGTCGAAAAAACATCATTACAAATCCGAAGTTCGGTTACGGGGGTGAAAAGCAGATAGATCACATGAACAAGGACTCCCCGGTAATCTTTTTTATTGATGCAGCTGTACAACCGAATAGTGGATTTTATTCTATTGATGATTTCGATAAGATCACTTGCTTCAACAGCCGTGTACTCGTTTTCCGGCAATGGATATAAGAATCCATATTTTTCAATAAACTCGATATGCTTGTCTACGTCACCTTTGGAAAGCGCAAGTAATTTGCCGAGGATATTTTTCTCGTGTATGCCGCCGGCAACGCCAGTCATATTCAAACCGTCCTTCGGCGCATAGGAAAACAGAAGACGTGCGCTCGTGTTCGGGTAAACCTTAAGGGTGACTGTCGGAGCTTCATCAGGAGAAGTATTCACCGTATCCTTTGCACATAGGCAACCATATCCTTCATGTTGGAACATCGTTTTTAAAGAAATTCCAGAAGTTTTATCGTCCATAACAACTTTTTCCTTTCCGTGAAACTATCAAATATGGGCTCTGCTCTTTCAGAAACCATTATTTTTCATCTTAGAGGGTTCCAATGATGGAGCCCTCTTTTTCTTATTATATATAAAAATAATGGCAAATGCAAGATATATCCATTATTTTAATAAATTAAAATAATGGGTTTTCTTTGGAAATTTTCTTACTCTATCTTGTAGAGTACAATAAAGATGCTGCCGATAGTGGCGGCAAAATCAATCTCTTAGTCCAAATAGCGCTATAAGGGCGGAGGGACGCATAGGAGTTCAAAACACAGCGATAACGGCTGTGTTTTGGACGAAGATGCTCCCACCGTAGTTTCGTGCGCCTTTTTCGGCTATCGGAGCCTGTGGTCATCTTCAACCGCAGACTCCTTTTGTGTCCCTCCGTACCGCTCGGACGGAAAGGACACGAAATGAAAGCAAATCAGAGTAACGCAGAGTCAAAGTTCCAGATTCCGATGGTCGTAACGAACGAAACCATCCGTGATTTCGGGATCAAGCAGGAGGATGTCACCTGGCGGCGCATCGGAAACCGCAAGTGCCGCGTCGTGATGGTCGATGCAACGGAGGAAGAGTACAAGGCGTACATGGAGCCGATCTGGGCGGAGATCAAACGCGAGGACCGGGATGGTCGGTGCATGGTCAAGGGCAAGAACGGCAAGCTGATCCGCTGCCCGGAATGCAACCGCTGCGAGGATTGTGAGCGTTCCTCGGAGGTGTGTCGTGAGAGGAACAAGACCGCATCGCTTTCGTTCCTGACGGACGAAGGATTGGAACCCGTCGGAGAAGGGGCGTTTGAGGATGGTATCCTCTACGAGGCGATCCTGGAAGACCTCATCGCCATGCTGAGCGAAATCAAGCCGAAGTACGGCAGGATTTTCCGCCTGCTCTACGATGGAGCCACGCAGCAGGAAATGGCGGACGAGCTGGGCATCAAGCAGCGGACGGTATCAGACGATATCAAGAAAATCCGAAGCCTCGTACAGCCGCTGGTGAAGGACATCTTCAACCGTTAAAAGATGGGCGGTGCTTATCACCACGATAGGCACCGCCCTTTTTCAGTCTTTCTTATAAAACATGGTTTCGTATCCGTCCGCCCAGAGATTGAGTCCGCTGATCCACGGCGGCGTCCTTCCCATCTGCTCACAGATGGCATCCAGGAATACACCCATGCTGCACTCGATGATGAGTTCGTCATGGACGTGGCCGCAGATGAAGCAGTGCGAGAGCGTTTTCATGGCGTACATGAGAATGTCCCTCGAAATTGCCTGGACAATGTTCTCCACAAACTTGGGACCGTAGGATTCGATACGTTCCCACTTCTTCGTGCTGCCGACGCCCTCGTAAGTGACGGAATCGCCGCCAAACTGATTGATCCCCATTTTCGGCTTCACATAGCAGAGATGCCGCCCGGAGGGCAGGACGATGAAGAGCATACCGCTGCGGTATCGGAACTTGATGCCGTGTGTTTCTGTGTCAAACCGCTGGCGGACGGTGGTCTTCACCGCATTGTCCACATCCCACCAGAACTGCACGATGTTCGGATTGGAGGTGCGCCATGCGTCCACAAGCGGCTGAAGCTCCTCCTCGGCAAGCCCCATCTCCAAGGCTCCCATCGCCTTGAGCGCGCCGACCGATCCGCCGTAGCCCAGGGCGAGTTCGGCGATTTTGCCTTTCTGCCGGAGGTGGGCGTTCTGGCCGTGCTTCTCTACGGGAACATGGAACATCGCCGATGCGCTGGCGCAGTAGATATCGCCGTTGTCCGCAAAGACCTTCAGACGCCAGGTTTCATTTGCCAGGAACGACAGCACACGGGCTTCAATGGCGGCAAAGTCCGATACGATGAACTTGTATCCCTCCTTCGGCACGAATGCCGTGCGGATAAGTTCTGAGAGGACTTCCGGCACGGAATCGTACATCATGGAGAGCATAGCGTAATCGCCGGAGCGGACAAGGCTCCGCGCATCCTCCAGGTGCGCCATATGGTTCTGCGGGAGGTTCTGTAATTGGATCAGCCTGCCGGCCCAGCGGCCGCTCCTGTTCGCTCCGTAGAATTGGAACATACCTCTTGCCCGCCCGTCCGCGCATACGGCGTTTTGCATCGCCTGGTATTTTTTCACGGAGGATTTGGCAAGCTGCTGGTGGAGTTCCAGCACCTCGGCGAGTTCTGGCGGAGCGGTTTTCAGAAGCTCCTTCACGGCTTTCTTGTCGAGGGAATCCACCTCAAGACCATGCTTGGTGAGCCAGTCCTTCATCTGCTGTACGGAGTTCGGATTTTCGAGGGAAGTGAGCCGCTGCATCTTTGCGGACAGTTCCTCCCTGGAACGCTCGTCAATCGCTATGGCCTGCTCGACCACGGCCATGTCAAGCTGTATCCCACGGTCGTTGATTTCCTGGTCGAGATGATACTCGTCCCACAGAAAATCCGGCACAGGAAACTTTAACAGCTTCTGCTGTATCGCCATCTCGGTTTCCACATCGCGCTTGTTGTACGCCACGAAGGTCGACCACTTGACCGGGTCATGCTGCGGGAGGTTCCGTGTCCTGCCGCCGTTTGCCTTGGTGGGCTTGCAGGGTACGCAGAAGTAGCGGATGAGCGCCTTGCCCTCGGACATCTTCTGGCTGTCCAGCTTCAGTACCGCACCGATCCCCTCAAGGGACAGCGGCAGACCCATATACGCTCCCCAAACGAGAGAGCATTTCCAGGAGGCCGGGTCAAGATAATTGCCGACCGTGTCCCCGTCAATGCTGTAGGAACGGAAATGCTGCGGATAGTTCCGGCGCAGCCAAGCCGACAGGCATATTCGCTCAAAGGATGCGTTATAGGCCCACTTGGTGACACCATCGTCAGAGAGGGCTTTGATGATCTCATCCGGCACGGTATCGCCGGACACCAGGTCGTACACGATGACCTCGCCGCCGTCCACGGGCACGCCGAAGAGCAGGATTTCAAAATTGGGAGATTCGGCGTACTTGTAAACGCCGCACTTCTTCAAATCGACACCGGAGAAAGTCTCCAGGTCGATGGATAAAGTCTTGATCGCCATATTTTCACCGCCTTATAAGAACGGGCGGCAGGGTTTGTCCGTGCCTGCCGCCCGCCATGTCATTCTGTGTCTTTGCTGCTGATCTGTTTCCGCTCCGCAGCGTCCTTGCTGCGGTAGAACTTCCGCAGCTCCTCACGCTTCTTTCGGAAGGTTTCGTGTACGCTCACGAAGAGGAGCGACGCGATCTCCGCAAGGCAGAGGATGATGAAAGCGGAACACAGGAAGTTAAATACCTCACTGACCATCGCCCGGTTCCTCGCTTTCCGCAGCATCCACAGCCGTTTTTCTGTCGGCCATCTTCTTCCGCAGCCACTTCCAGAGGTCGCGGATTCCAGAGATGATGCCTGTGATGATGTATCCCCATCCGGCTCCGATCAGCCCGCAGAAGATAAAGAACAGGAAAATGTAGTCGCATTGTCTTGCCATTTCAGCAAATTCCGTCATTGTCTTACACCTCATTTCTTGTCATAGGGCGGCAGGCACGAAACCTGCCGCCCGGTGTGTTTGCCTGTTTAGGACAGATAATCGTCATCGTTCTCGGTGGAGAAGTCGTCCTCGGCACGGCTCTTGCCGCCGAGCGGCTCCCCGTCAGCAATCTTCTGAAGGTTGTTTATAGCAATCCAATAAAATAACAGTGCATTGACTTGAGGTGTAGAATGTTATCAG
>OFFX01002086.1_pt1 | contig 13074 bp, 9 predicted proteins | sample 1521511 | NCBI WGS metagenome assembly OFFX01 (sample SAMEA3504125, study PRJEB24116) | mouse gut metagenome | biome: mouse gut; feature: mouse-associated habitat; material: faeces | place: Denmark | collected 2011
CAGATGATTGGACAATCATCACGAGAGGGACCCCATCACTGGAGCAATAGAGAACTATTGATCCTTAGGCAAAGAGATAGATTCTGCCATTGCATTGGCTTCTTGAAAACTCATACCCATCCTTGTTGATACGCCCACTTTCTCCAATGAAGCCACACCTTCTCTTATTCCTTCTAAATTTAAACTCACTGCCACTTTCTGGTGACTAAATATTCATATATATGTGTCTATAGGTGACTTTATTATTCAAACCACCACTTTTCCCATGGCTCGTTCAGCTATTTTTTTTAAAATACAGCCTAAAAGGCTCCCATTTACTAAGGACTACTGATGAGCTTAGCCACAGTGATGGGCCCTCCCACATCAATCATTAGACTAGAAAATAACCCATAGACTTACCTAATGACTAAGTGATTGGAGACAGATGTTCAATTGTTCTCTCTTCTCAGGTAACTGTAGATTGTCAAGATGGGAAAAAAATAATGTTCCATCACAGTAATGTTTAACTTACTCCATAACCTACACAAACATTACTCAACACCATCTATTGCATTCTGCCCCTGCATAGACACACTTCCATGTATGGCATAAGTGAAGGGTGACTACCTCCATCAGCAAGGATACTCAATAATAGGTGACATGAGCTGAATATTTCCTATAGCCTCACAACCCCGAAATTCTACTGTGTATTACACTTACTGGGGGACTTGCCAATCTGTCCAATTTTATGCCACCAAAGCTATGACAAAAAGACTCCTCATCAAGAAATCTAATGAATTTTACCTGATTTCTTTCTCCTGAGGCAACTGAGTATTATCCCTTCATGCTTATATTGGTGTCTGATTCATCTGTAATAAACCCACTACTATTTACAGCTACATCACAGGAGGTATGACAAATACCATCTCCCATGAGTTGGCCAAACCTTTTCAGCAGCTTTTTTTGTAGTATCCTTTCTATAATAAAAAATACATTGATTTCTTTATTTTTAAGTGTGTAATTTAATGATTCTAACACATTTTCATCTCCTTCCATTTCCCCTCATTTTCTGCTACTTCATATGATATTGCAATCTATTAAAATACAGTAGTGAATACAGTGGAAAAAACAGTGTGGGAAGAATCAAAGTTCTTTATTACAAAGACAACAGATACACTGGCAGAATCTTCCAGGTACAACTATTTGGTAACTTTCGGTCTAATGTTAGCATGATTCTTCTAGAAAAAAGCTTAAAGAATTAAGGCATGGTTACAATGGACCAGAAAAGTCAGTATCACTAGTGAGACACATTCATGTAAATAATTTTCATCACTGTTCCGATATGCCTAGCAACAAGGAAAACAGGTCCATAGTCACAAGAGTATGAAAGGGGCATGAAGCAGAACAGTTGTCCAACTTATTATTACCCAGTAAGCATCAACACAGGAAGTGACCAAAGACAATAAATAACTTCCAAGACATGTTCCCAATATCCAAGTTCCTTTACAAGTGTCTCACCCCTTCAATGCACACCCATCAATCAATTAACTCATTGATTAAAGCCCTCAGGGTCCAATCACTTTTCAGATTGTGTATAGTGTTCTATCTTTGAACATTGTATTTGGGGCCAAAACCTTCATCAAAGAACCACGACTGACATTGCAAACCCATTTCACCACACAATTCTTTATGTTACAAAAAGTGATAGGATCTATCTGTCTCTTTAAGGATATCTCTGTATAGCAGTTACAAAAGCAAAACGTCCAGGCCAACAGAATCATCACCTCCATGAGGTATTTTAAAATATGAGTTCAAGAAGAAGGAAAGTGCAATGAAAGTTAAGGTTCTTGATCCCACATCCCTCTATTTTAAAGCCATAGGTTGGACCCAGAAGTTTAGGTCAAAAGTGTAAATTTCACCTATACTACAACCAACTGTGATGATTTCTAGCCATCTCCAGTTTCAGTGTGGTATTTAGTCCCACCATCTGCATCACAGCATATTGCCTAGTGTGAAATAGTGCCAGCAGTTGATTGCAAACCCCACTATGCGTTGACTTGGATGTAAAATGAGACATCTATAATATAGACACACTTGTACACACACACATACTCACAGAAAGAGGCAAGAAGTAGAGGAGCTGAGTCTTAGGATCCCTCAATGAAGAGATAGTGGAAATCTTGTAAGGTAGAGAGGTCATTGAGAAACTGTATGTCTCTATCTGCACAAAATCAGGCCAGTCTGCCTTCCATCAATGAGTGGTAGGTTCTCACTATCCATCATCCCCATCTGAGAAGGTATGGACAGTTAATGAAAGATGGAGAGTCAGTTTTCATCAAAGGTATGCCCTTTGAAGGTTATAGGTTGGCCAGGCACTACTGGTAGCTCCATGTCCAAGAGTTTATGGGCAACACAATTGATTTGAATGGGTTGTATCAAAGGGGAGAAAAGGAGACATGAAGTTGGAAGGAGGATTAAGGTGGGAATGGATCTGGTTTTGGTCCGGGAGGAGTTATTAAGAGAACTGGAAAATAAATTCCATCAAAATACATTGTATGAATTTCTCAAGGAATTAATGAATGTAGTTCTTAATATATAATGTCTGTACTGAACATATACAGACGACTTATATTTCCATCTCCTAAATAACAAACCCTTGTATAGCAGTTTCATTACATTAAGGGCAAAAGTAATCCAGAGATTATTTAAAATAAAGAAGGATCAGAGGTGATGGCCCAGGGGCAAATTCATGTGTGTGTTCATTTACTTACAACACCAGTGCTTAGGATTTTTAGAGGGGCAGAGACAGGAAGATGAATATGACTTCCTGAAAGCCAGCCTCACTATTAGCTCAGCAGGAAACCCTATCAAAAGCAGATAAATTAGGGAGTGAAGGAGCAAATCATACTATGCCCTTCCCTAGCCTCTGAACTTACCTGTACAGATCTGTGTGCAGAAACACATGAATATAATTAAAATATACAAGAGCTTATCTTTCATAGCTTATAAGCAGTGTTCTGTTATCTTAGCCTAGAGTCCTGAGGACTTTATATCATTAGAGTTCCTGAAGCAAACTCCCCAGATATAGCGGATGGGTATATCTTGTTACTATGCAAAGAGACCTCAGTTAAATGTGTGTGTCAGTGACTCCAAAACACCTTTCCTTCTCTACCTTCCTTTATATGGCACAGAACGACCTGTAAATAATTAAAATATGAAAACAAAGCTTTTTCACGAATTTAGGCTTGTGTTAAAATAATATTTATAACATTTTACTAAATGGAAGGGAAATCTTCAGCTCCCAGGAACAATCCTGTAGGCTTCTGTTTTGTCCCATTATGAACAAAATTAATTGCACATCAACAGGTCCCACACTTTTAACTAAATCAGGGAGAAGGGCTATGTTTCCGTACAAATAAGTAATGTCAATGTGATTATTCAAGTAGAAATCTGGCAGGGTTAGGATGCCTTTGGCTGATGTGACAATGATGACTGATTAGTCTCTTGTTATGCAAATAACCCTAACCTCTAAGAAAAGAAAAGTAATGATATAAAATATTCCAAGAAGTGGCATGGACAATTATTACTTGATTTCAATTTCTTTTACATACTTTATTAGTTTGAATAATTGTGGCTCACAGAAGATCAAATATTCAAAGGAGTTAGTTTTCTAGGTGGTGGGATGTTTAGAAAGAATTAGGATTTGTGTTTTCATTAAAAGTGATTTGGCACTGGGCTTGAAATATCAAACACCCTTTGGCATATCAAAAACTCTCTCTCACTCTTTCTTTCTCTCTCTCTCTCTCTCTGTCACTCTCTCTCTCTCTCTCATGTTTTAAGCCATCCATCCAGTGGTTGACATCTAGTATTAATCTATCGCATGTTTATTGCACACAGTAAGGCAATCAACGTTTATGATATGGATGTGAAATGGTCCTTCTTGCATTTTTTTTTTTTTTAGTTAACTCAACCTGGGAATATAGAACCGCAGATAAAGAACTGCCTCCATCACATTGGTCAGTTGCCACACCTGTAAGGAATGATCTTTTTTGGATGGCTGATGTTGAAGGGTCTAGCCCACTATGGGTAGTGTCAACATCTATGAAAAAAATATACAAAGTGTGATGGTTACCGTGTAAGGGCCTGAAATTAATTTTTCTGGAAGAACTAAAGATCTATATGGCATGAAAAATTAAAGTGCCCGCTAATTTGTAAGTAAATTCCATACTTACCAGCGTTCAATATTTTGTCTACCCATATTTCAAAAGTAAAATTATCAAATATATTTCACCCTGTTTTACTGCATTTAATCTATTAAATTACTTGTAACCAGAAATACTAATAAATTTTAAAGGCCTTTAAAACATGACTGGTTGATATTGGGTTTAACTTCATCACAACTTTGTAAGCAGGAACAAGAGCTAGATTGCCTTCTCATTTTCCAAAGAATCCATGATTCACGGTTGCAAATAGCTTCAATACAAGGTACTTAACCCTGTAAAATTCCTGCTTTGTTTGAATAAAATATTTATTGCTCTAACTTTGGGTTTTCATAAACAGAATTTTGATGTGCTATCCAATGTGCTGCCTCAAAGAGTCTGGCACAATTTCTGACACTAAGAACAGTTTAAAGATAACCAGGGAAAGGTTGGAACAGGGAAAATAACCACCAAGGATGTTGGTGAGTCAGAAACTGAAGGCTTTCACAGGAGGAAAATAAAAACAAAAACAAAACAAACAATCAACAAATGAATAAACAGAAACCCAACCACCAAAATGATAAAAACAATACAGGTGTGAATTACTTGGGCAGAATGTGACTCAAGTCATCAGGACATTTCAGTAGGGATTATATTTTGTATTTCGAGAATGCCATATGAAAACGTAAAGCCTAGATGGTTAATGTCTCTGGTGTAATTAGGGAAGGAACCAGCATGAGTGGGGTTCTATGATGCAAGCTGAACTAGGTGATGTCACAGAGCACTGGCCATAGATTGCACATCTATTCCACTTGGAGGCACTAGAATCCCTAGAAGGTGTGTCCACTATTTTCCCAGTGGTGTATGAAAGGCAGGCCAGCTCCTGAAGCCCAACGTTGTTCCTCAAGTTTTTTTTGCCTGGTCTGTATCAAAAGACAGAATCTTGATGACTAAGACATTTTCTTTGGGTAAGTACATTTATGAAGTGAATGGGACCCTCATAGCTATAGAAAGCTGAAAGTTTTCCCTCCCACACTGAGTAACTGTACATTCTAAATTCTCCCATGTTTGGGGCCAGGGGCATGGTTGATCCAGTTTAGTTGATCTCCTGAATTTATTATCCTTGCTAACAATATCTCCTTCACAATTCCATTAAAATGTCAAAGCTCTTCTTTGTCCGTATGTATTTTAGAAAATGTTAGTTCTAAATGGCTGATATTGCCTGGACTTGTTGAGGCCAGAGTTGCAGTGGCAAATAATCACCAAATAATCCTGAGGCTGGGTCAGGTGACATATTACAGAAGGCCAGTGGTGTGCTGTGTCCCTGGGATATTTGTGAATATTGCCACCTAATTCAGAGCTTGCAGGTACAAGAGAGGGTAGGTAACAACTCTGGCTCATTTTCTTTATTCTGTTCTCTCCTTGATCATTTTGGGTAAAAGGCATACCAACTTCCACATTGACATAGACATGCAAGGAGATGTTCCTCAGAAGAGGCAAATTAGCTCAGGGCTGAAGACATATTCATCTGAGTATGTTATTCTGAGCTGTGGAGAATTACTTGTTAATTTCCCTTTGATAATTTCCTTGTTTCCCTTATTTATTTGTTTTGTTGTTGTTGTTGTTGTTGTTTTGTTTGTTTGTTTGTTTGTTTGTTTGTTTTATTTTACTTTGAGTGTGTTTGTGTGTAGCTTTGACTGTTAGGAAAATCACTTTGTAGAATAGACTAGCCTTTATCTCACTAAGGTTTGCCTCCCTCTGCCTCTTGAGTACTAGGATTTAAGACTTGGGTCACTAACACCTCCTATTAACTTCTGATTTGATTGTTTGTTTTGTTTTTTGTTTGTTTTTCATTTTTGTTTTTTTGTTTTGTTTTGTTTTTGTTTGTTTGTTTGTTTGTTTTTTGTTGTTGTTGTTGTTTTTTTGTTTAAGTTGTTAATGTTGTTGCTGATTTGGAGACATGGTTCCTTTGTCTACCACTGGCTGCCCTGGAACTCACTTTGTAGACCAGGCTGGTCTCTAAGTCAGAAATCTGCCTTATCCTGCCTTCTGAATGCTGAGTTTAAATGCTTGTGCCACCATAGCTGGATTATGAACTTCTTATTTGGATCAAATTAAGTTTAGAAGCCCAAACATGTTTAGCATAGCCTTCTTGACCTACTCAAAAATTCCATTAGAGAAGAGCATTTCTCCAGCATTCTCTCCCATCCTACACTCATTGCCTTTCAGTAACTCATATATATGACAGTAGCAACAGCATTGTGTCTGGTGTAAACAGGCAATATCTTCAATCCAAGGCAATGGGCAAGTATGATATTTGAACACAGAATGATACCCACAAGACATCTGCCCAGGGTTGGTGTGGTCTACCACACCAGGGCTACAGCCATGTAGAAGACAATACCTCTGAAGAGTCTTAGCATGACATCCCTCATGAAGAAGAGGAGGAGGATGTCTTCTTCCAACGTCTTGAGGAATATTGTTGGCTGCAGAATTTCTCAAGGTTGGAAGGAAGGTAATGAGCCTGTCACTCAATGGAAGACCATAGTTCTAGGTCAACTGCCAACAAACCCTTCTCTTTATTTGGTGAAGTATGATGGAAATGACAGCGTCTATGGACAGGAGCTCTACAATGATGACAGGATTTTAAACCTTAAGGTTTTGCCTCCCAAAGTAAGATTTCCTCAGGTAAGGGATGCCCACCTCGCCAGAGCCCTGGTTGGCAGAGCGGTACAACACAAATTTGAGGGGAAAGATGGCTCTGAGGTCAACTGGAGGGGGGTGGTGCTAGCCCAGGTGCCAATCATGAAGGATTTGTTTTACATTACCTACAAGAAGGATCCAGCTCTCTACTTCTATCAGCTCCTGGATGACTACAAGAAAGGGAACCTCCACATCATTCCAGACACTCCTCTGGCTGAGGAGAGATCAGGAGATGACAGTGATGTGTTGATAGGTAACTGGGTGCAGTACACCAGAAAAGGTGGTTCCAAATAGTTCAGAAAGGTTGTTTACCAAATTCTAGCCAATCCTTCACATTCAATTTCACATTTGCAAAGTGTCACAGAAATGCTGCTTATGACCAGAGTGCTTAAACTTCCTTATTCTCATGAAGTTTGTCACATTACCTCCTTGATGAAGGGCACAACCATCCTACTTCTGTGCAAAATTGCCCAAGCTCCTCCCCTATCTTACTTTAGGAAGATTTAGACATTCACAACAGAGAGTGCTCCAACCTGTGTGGAGCACAGTGTGTTTGAGGAAATCCCCCAGATTCTCCATCTTCCCAGTGTATGTCCTACCTATAACTTCTAATTTCCGTGGTCTGGGAAGCACTGTTCTGACCTAAGAGATTTCTGAACACTCTGGACTGAAATCCCAAACAGAAGAGTATCAAGGTAAGGGTAAATCAGTTTACTATCTTTGTTTTGTTACCTTAGACAGAGACATCCTGGCCTCCATGCAGAGGAATGTGTGGATGGACATATATTTAAGGAAGACACTAAACCAGAAAATACTACATTACACCCTCTTAAAAGACTTCTAAGATTGTTGTCATGCCTACCACTGACATTCAGATGATGTGTATTCTTGATTGTGATTTCATGTTTGGAGCTGATGAAGGAGTAAGTACCTGGAATGTCCTAGAATTCTCAAGGTATCAATCAGTGTTCAATTTCTGATCAATAGTGCTTCAGACATAGGAATAACAGGACAAAATTATTCTATACAATCCTATGAAGCTCCTATCACCATCCTCCTATTTTAGAGAATCTTAGATCTATCACCAATCCTGAGACGGGCAGAAACAATTCTTCTCCTGCACATAGGGATACTGCATATGTCTCTCCTTGCCCAAAGTATTCCAATTACTGTCTTTTTACTGAATTTGCTTTTAGACTATACCTGAAATATTCCACTTTTCACCAAAAGATCTACCAGCCCTCCCTGTTCTAATAGAGAGCTACCGTCCACCAATATCCAAAGGGTTCTCAGACATTCTAAATATGCCCCTGTGGGAGTAAACTTACTAAGTCTATTTAATTGGGCCTCAGATCCTTCTGCTTTGACCAAAAAGATTTCAATCTACTGACTCTGAGTTACCAGGGGCCTCAGATCTCATTTTCCCCAAGTGGTCATCAAATATGCCTTTCTGACCAATAATGACCTTGCAATGTTCTCCTCTGATGGAGACACTTAGTCACCCCCTCCTCTAATTTTAACTCCCAAATGGACCTCCAGACCACCCAAGCTTAAATTACCTGAGCCGAACATTAAGAAGTACAGCCCAGAACAAAAGCTCATTTCCTCAAGGCAGAAACTAAAATGATGTACTCCTCACCATTCATACCTAGACCCAGGAGATGAACATATGCCTGAGAAGAAGAACTAGTGTGGAACTGTCAGCCAGGTTTTTGATGAGTGCTCAGACTGCTTCCTGATCCGGCACCACATTTACTACAGTGGACAGATGCTCTAGTCTCTGATGAGGAGTTGCTAGCTGTAAGGAAGTACCTGGAATGGGCTCCACTGCATGAGGTAGGCTGAGTCTTTGAGCTCACGTCAAGGAAAGAACATGCAAATTTAAACTCTACCCAACCAAACATACTAGTTTACCTGTACAAAGGGGTTTTAGATTTCCAAATTCTCACAAAGATGCCCTCGTGTATTTCCCCTCTGACCATTGGGGTCCTATCTATTTTTCATGGCTCATAGGGTCTCATTTCTTCCCAATGTCCATTACCCAATCACCTCTGACCACTAGCCATACATCTCTGATTAGTGTTGGGGATGTTCTCGGTATGACAATAAGGCCTACAGTAGTGCCTACATGCCATTTTTGAATAATTGGATCTTAAATTCCACCTCTGTCCAAGGGTACTTCAGAAAGACCTTTCTCATTACATGGGGTCTCTATAGTAGCATCTTTATTCAACAGGCCTCTGGTTGTACCTTCTGGCCAAGCAGGTCTTACACTTCACTTAAAGAGATGCCACATTTACACAATGTAGACAAAAAGGATTTGAGCATTCTCATACTCATCAATATAACATTCCTCCCCTCAGGTTTGAAGTCTCCAGAGCAGCAAGGAGAGTGGGGAGTAGAACTCATCATCTTTAGGTCACTCATCCCCGATGGATTGTTCCCAACCTTAGTATACAGACATGGATGGTTGAACACAAACCTGTCAGGCTGATAAAGAACTAGACATCTACTAACGTCCTTGGAACCATGTTCAGATTGCTGCACATCCTCCTGAAGATGCCACAGATGACATGGTTCCTTGTGATTGTTGTTCTCTTCTTGTTGTTGCTGTTTTCTTTTAACTTTTGAAGAGGATACATTATTAGTCTGTTGCTATGTTAGTCATCTCCTGGCATTAGAAACCAACATGCCACTGCTTAAATGTTTTACATTTCCTACTCTTTTTGGAAAGCACAATGTATGCACATCATTTTTTCCTATTGTTTCAAAGACATACCACTATGTAATTCAACTTTACAATTGTAATCATTTTGACCAATATTCACATGAATATAAATTTTATGTGTAAACTTCTTCCTGTGCTGTGTTATTTTCCACCAGGTGACAGTTTCATTTCAGGTCATTTGGAAGATCGTTCCTTACTATGTGTCTTTAAAAGATATATTTTGGAGCTGAGGGGTATGACTGAATATCTTCAGCACAATAAATACCTTCTGTAACGTTACTATCTAGTGGATTATAAGTATCAGGTTGTACACGGTAGTAACTAAAATAATGGACAAGTTTGAGAAAGATTTTAGGGTGTAATCTCTCATAATATACACAAAAAAGAAAATCCTAGATATTAATCAAATCTATGCACACCAAATGAACATTGTGAGTTTTGTGGATTTGTTTTTATATGTCTTTGTAGTTCGAATGTCCAACCTTTATGTCTTAATTGAGGATTGTAAACAATGCTCAGGGTGTGTGTGTGTGAGTTAAAGGGCACCATGTCTTTAGTGTTTAGATTAATATCACATATCATTATCTGTCTATCCATCATCTATATATGTATGTATGTATGTATGTATGTATGTATGAAGTAATGATTGAATGTATTTATATAGATATGTATGCAACTATTTCTCTATCATCTACCTATCTCTCTCTCTTTCTATTTCTCTCACCCTCTTTCTCTGTTTATCTCTTATGCATGAATATATGTATGCATGTAGCTAGGTAGGTGTGGTAGTTTTAATGTAATTGGTTCCCATCGGCCCATAGGCTGTATTCGGATGAGTAACCTTGTTGGACTAGGTGTTTCCTTGTTGGAGGAAGGGTGTCACTGGAAGAGGTGGGTGGTCTCATACATGTTCAAGTTATGCCCAGTAGGGTTCTGTGTGTTTGCTGTCTGTTTGCCTTTCCAAGAGTAGCTGTGATAGAGTGTTCAATGATTCAAGGAGGGGATGTTGGTTAGATGGCATATAAAGCAGGCAAGACACATTTACATACATGGTAGAAGAAGCAAGCTTTAAGAAGCACAAACAATCACACACACACACACACACACACACACACACACACACACATTTGTTGGACAGTGCAAAGCTTCAACCACTTTCCATATATACTCACATTTGGTGGATGGAACAAAGCACCAACTTTATTTTTCTCACACTGCTTATATATCTCTGCACAATCTTTCAATTAGTATAAAATTTATACTGGTTACTTTCTATTTTCTTCTAGTGAATAATTATGAGTATGTATAAGGAGAAGCATCTTCTCACTATACTTTTATGATGAGCTATTTATAAATTATGTTTATAAATATCCAATATTATTCCCAAGAACCAACACACATTTCTAACTAAAAAACTTGTTATAGATTAACAAGTTGTAAGCAAGTAAGGTATTTTTTTCAGCCAGTTTCTCTTACTGGTAGACTGAAATTTGCTGTTATACAGAAAGGATTAGTTTTTATCTATCTCAAAAATTAATCCTTCAAAAATCTTAAAAGAATCACAAAACTAAACTTTTATGTAAAAACCTATCATCCCTTTCTACTTTGAATCCTCAGGGTGCACATCTGTACATTAACCATGTTTTTCTTAAATCATATCAGGAATCAGAATGAGGAAATAGGTACAAGGAAATAATAATCATCTGAACACCAGCCTGACTTTTGAAAAAAAAAAAAGGCATGCTTTTCGTAGTAATTCTTTCCAAGATCGTGGTTGAAGTATTAATCTGCATCAGCTGCAATCCTTGAGAAAGTTAGATCTAACTAACACTGTGGGTGGCAATGATATTGCCCAGTGAGGGGCTGGAACCCCCCTTAAATTTTCATACAATCCATAGATTATGAGGGATGTGATGTGAGGGCAGCAAGTAGAGAGAAACTCTACAACAGCATGAGTGGTAACAGAGTGGTACCAGCTTTTAAGTGTTTAAGAGTGGTAAGAGCTTTTAAGTGGTTCACCTCACCAAGAATCCATCAAAGCCCAGTATTTTGGAGGTAAAATGTACATTCCTGGGAGCCCCTCTGCCATGCTTAATATTCTAGTAAAATTAAAAATAATATTAATTTCTCATTTAATAGACCCTGCTTACAGTCCCCCCAAATTTTACTCCCCACGGTTCTTTTACTACCTCCCATCCTCTCCAGTTCCTCCCCCTTTCGGTCATCATTCATCAAATACTTCTCTTTCAAATATCTCTTCCTGCATTTCCTTATTCAACCCCATCTCCCTCCACTATGCCACCTGATCTTCTCTTTCTTGTCCACCTTTGTCCACTAATAAAATCCATTCTATATCCCCATACCATGGGCATCAATGTATGCACCCAAGTCCTTCCTCTATACCTAACTTCACTGGATCTACAGATTGTAGACAGGCCATCACATATGTAATGTAGAATGTGTTAATCTTTGTATTGCTGTCACCAAAAACTATAACCCAAGCACAAGTTGGGGAGGGTAGGACTTATTTGGTTTACACTTCTTCATTGCTATTCATCATCTGAAGACAGACAGAACAGGAACTGAAATGGGCCAGGTACCTAGAGGCAGGAGCTAATACAGAGACCATGGATGGGTACTGCTGCCACGCACACCAGTCGAGTCAGCTTGACAGGCCGAGAGGCCTGGAAGCACTCATGAGGCAAAGAGTTTCACGGAAGCTCACCTTCTGGAGTTTTGGCCTTCTCATTAACCCATATACTCATACCCTATTCCCGAGTTAGTCTGGTGTATGGATCCACGTGCTCTCTTTTAGTATTATCTTATTATAAGTGCCTTTTAAGATTGAATTCTGACATAGCTAAGCCTTCACCAGTGTTCCAACATCCTAGAAAGTCCTTGAGCTGACCATGGGCTTGGAATTCAGTAAGAATGTTGCCTATTCAGTGGCATTCAGAATTGCCTCTGGTATTATACTACCACTTTGAATAAAAGCTAAGTCACTGCCCTACACAAGAATTTATCATCATCTAGGAAGAAGGAAGTTTGAGACCTAAGGAGGAAGCAGAGTACATACTTAGAACTATAGATAGCTGAGTTCCACCCATATACACGTATTTACAATGGCCTAGGGGGAAGGTGGTCTATACAATAGACTAAAATAGGAACTATAGCAAGGGCACGAAGCCCTTGACCCTGGCTTCTAAGATTATGTGGATATTTGGTGGAGCTCTTTTTGATCCCAGTTGTTAACAGTGAATTTTATCCCAGGTGTTTCCTGTGAGAACTTCTGAGTTTGTATTCCTCCGTTTTCTGTAAGAATCCAGTAACCTCTTTGTACCTTGCTTGTGTGTCACCCAACTTTCCTATTCTCTTCTGTATAAAAAGTTTGATGCTCAATTTGACACATTACATTCAGATTCTACACAACCTCTCCTCTGTGTATCTGTCTATCATTTCATCCAA
>OFFX01002089.1_pt1 | contig 13056 bp, 8 predicted proteins | sample 1521511 | NCBI WGS metagenome assembly OFFX01 (sample SAMEA3504125, study PRJEB24116) | mouse gut metagenome | biome: mouse gut; feature: mouse-associated habitat; material: faeces | place: Denmark | collected 2011
GCTGTCATTCACTTGCCTTACGGCAAGTTCATGATAATAAATATAACAAAGGAGTAATGACAATGGAAAATAGACGTATTGAAACAATGACACAGGCTCTTGAAATCGTAGGTATCTCAATTATGCAGGACGGAGAGTATCGTAGCATTGATGATGTTATGTGCGAGTTGCGGGACAAATGGCCTACATTGGAGCAGGATGATAAACAGCAGATAGCAAATATGTTTGTGCGATATATGCTTTGAGGTGGATCATGAATAAGTATGTGTCGATTTTTGACTATCAACTTGCTTTATATTTGCAAAATGAGGGCTGGGTTGTTCATCATACAGCCCCCAATAAAAATAATTCCAAACGCAAAGTGTATTATTTCAGCTATTGTCCCGGAATTTATGATGATATTGAAAAATTCCAAAACATCAAGGAGGGGAAATAAGATGATTACATTGCCCTATGATCCAGTGAAGAATGAAATCACGATTGACTTTAAGATGGAATTTGTTCAGACTGATATGCCAATGGTTGCAACATTTGTTTATGATACCGAAGCCAAAAAGTACATAACTATGGATTCTATTCTCTATGATGAGGTCAAGAATAACGTCCAGCGGTATATTGCCTATAGGCCCAAAATCGCAATTAACACAAGTACGGCTTTTAACTATCCACAGTTTATTGCAACATTCATCAATAGGCTGAACGAGTCAAAGGCTTCTCCGCAGCAAGCATTGACCGCAGAAGCGGCGATTATATTAAAGCTGTCAGAATACAAAGATTATGTGGAGAGTGGTCATTTTCTGATTTATGATATTTTTAAGCTAACAAAGCAAGGAGGGGAAGAGAATGCAGAACGGTAAACAATGCAATACCTGTTGTGTTAAGGATCGAGAACACGTAAGACTTGCTAAAAGTTCATTTTATAAGTCTTATAACCCAAAATATAAAGATGGCCTATTGCCTATGTGCAAAAATTGTTGTAAAGCACTGTCGTTAGATGATGCAGGAGAAAATATAGACTTGTCACGTTTCCAGATTATGCTTCACCAAAATGATTTGCCTTTTATTGATAAACTATATAAGGCGGCAGTATCTCAAGCGGAACGCAAATATGGTGATGAAAACGGAAATGCAAAAGGAAAAAGCATAGTTGGCTTATATCTCAGTAAGTTATCAAGTCTGCAACAATATCGCAATTTGACTTGGGTAGATGGTGATTTTGATAAGGTTATGATTGATCCCAAAACGAGCAAAGAAAATGTAATACATATTGCAGATGATATTAGCGATAATAATTTGAAATCACTTACTATGTTTAACACTGGGCTTGAATTTGAACTAATGAAAGCAATGTTGAATCTGTTAAAGTCACAATATAGAAATTTGGATTTTGAGTTACTTGTTTTTTATGTTCAAAATCGAATAGGACAGGAGTTGTGTATTGCGGCGAATGATTTTGATTTGCACGAAGAATTTAAACGTGATGCGGATAAATTCTTGATCCAAATAAAGGAGTCGCAGGGTAAGGATGAGGATATTGTTTTTGCTGCTGATTATGCAGATATGTATTTGCAGGAGGAAGATGGGGAATGAAAGAATTAACAGTTCCCGCCTTATACACGGTCAACAGTACACAGCCTGATTCCCGCCAGATTGAAATAACTGTAAATTTATTGTTTGAAGGTGCTTGCTTCGGCAAGTACCTTTTTTCGTTGGAGGCCATAAATGCAGCGGCTCCAGACATTCAGAACATTTCTATTGCTGATGAGGAAGGGGCGTGTGGGGTTGGCGTGATCCCGGAGTCTGCTGGTAGTCGCTGGACAAAGCTGCTGGTGGGCGGCAAGTGGCGTAACTATCTTCAAGTGGATGCCCTGTTATGGACAAAAATGCAGGACAAGTTGCCTGATTTGGATGATAACAAAGATTTTCGCAGTATTGAAGTGGATTTAATCAATATTGATGCAGAATTACAGGACGATGGATTGTATGCGGTATCTTCGTTTCAAGTGGGAGGGTGTAGGCTAACACAACAGGCCACAGATTATGCAGCCTTTTCCAACAGATACGGCAACTTACCAAAACGATAAAAAGGGGGTAAGATATGGCAAATAGTAATGCAGATGGCGAGATTGTTCTTGGCTTACGAATAGCGCAGACTACGCAACTAATCCAGTCACAGCTAAATCAATTATCAAAGAATCTTAGCTTGTTGATTACTGGTAAACTGGATTACGCAAAAACAAGTTCACAACTGAAAAAAGACTTAAAAAATCTAAAAGAAAATGTCAATCTGATTGGCTCTATTGATAAATCAAAGCTGAAAAAAGATGTTCAAGCGGCAGTATCACAGGTGCAAGTTGCGCCGAAAATTGATACAGGCGCATTGCAAAAACAAATAGGCAAAGTCAACATTAATCCCAATGTCGAAGGCAACAGCGAACTTCAGCAGATGGGGAGTAATCTGGATTCAATCAATAAGAAATCAGCGGCGACAGTTGCAAGTGTTGGTTTGCTAAATCAGGCGTTCCGCACGTTGCAGAACACGGCAAAGCAGATGATCCGCACAGCCGCCGAACTGGATCAGCAGTTGACCGATTTGCGGATGGTTACGGGGCAGAATTATGAAGATGCGTCCCGTTTAGTGGATAGCTACAATGCCTTGGCAAAGGAGTTAGGTGCAACAACGTCACAAGTTGTCGATGCCGCCGATGAATGGTTGCGACAGGGCAAGAGTATTGGCGAGGTTGAACAGCTTATTGCACAATCAATGGTGCTGTCAAAGGTTGGCAAGATGGATTCCGCTGATGCAACCAAAAACCTTACCAGCGCAATGAAGGGTTATGGACTGGCAGTTGATGAGGTATCGGGGATCGTTGACAAGCTGACCGCTATTGACTTGCAAGCTGCTGTATCGTCCGCAGACTTAGCCATTGCAATGTCCAGAACTGCCAGTAGCGCAAGTATGGCTGGTGTAAGCATGGATAAGCTGCTGGGATATTTAGCTGTCATGAAAGAAACCACGCAAAGCAGCGCAGAGGAAATTGGTACGGCAATGCGCTCCATTTTCGCAAGACTCCAAAACGTTAAAGTAGGCAAATTTGTTGATGATGAGACAGGCGAGGCCATTAATGACGTTGAGAAGGCTTTAGGCAAAATTGGAATTGCGCTTAGAGATACTAACGGCGATTTTAGGAACATGGAAACCGTTCTGGATGAGGTTGCCGCAAAGTGGGACTCTTTGACAAACCTTGAGCAATCGGCTATTGCAACCTCTATCGCTGGAACACGGCAGCGCAACCAATTCTTGATCCTGATGCAAAACTACGGTAAGGCTCTTGAATATGCCGAAGTAGCAACTAATTCCGAGGGTACTGCAATGAAAAAGTTTGCGGCCTATCAAGAGTCCGTGGAGGCACATTTTAATTCCCTTATTGCTTCTGCTGAAGCACTGTCAAAGCAGACTTTCCCGCCTGAATTGCTGAACGGCTTTATTGATGCTGGGGCGGCTGTACTTGATTTTCTGGAGGCCACAAACCTCCTGACTATTGCGCTATCTACATTGGGAGCAGCTTTGACAATGAAGGGGCTTAGTGTATTCGGCAGCAAAATCAAAAGCATTTATCAGAGTGTATCTAATTTGTCAGCGGCGTTTAACATTTTGGGTAAATCCGCAAATGTCAAATTGTCCACGGAGCAGTTTAACCAACTACTGACAGTGACAAAGGGACTCAATGCACAGCAGCTTAAATTAGTAGTCAGTAATAAGGCCCTGACTACGGAACAGCGCATGATGATCCTGACCGCCAGCGGCCTTACCAAAGAGGAAGCACAACAGACTCTTGCGACAATGGGACTGGCTACGGCAGAGGGCGCAGCTACAACCGCCACATTTAGCCTTTCCGGGGCTTTTAAGGCCCTTGGAGCGGCGATTGCGGCTAATCCCATAGGATTCCTTGTCATGGCCCTTACAACGGCTGTAACGGTCATTTCTACGGTAAATAACAAGCTGGCTGAAGCCAGACAGGAAATCATTGATACAGGTAGTGAGGCGGCAGAACACGCTAATAACCTGATTGAATTGGCAGACTCCTATTTTGCGTTGGCTGATGCCGTGGACGCTGGCACAGCAGCCAAAGAGGATATGCTTGCGGCGCAGGATGACATTATTAAGGCTCTTGGGTTGGAAGGGCAATCCGTTGATGAGTTGATTGCCAAATATGGCGATTTGCAGACAGCCATTAAAACAATCACGCTGGATCAGCTTGATACCGACATTTCGCAAGCTATAAAAGGCGCAAAAACGGCAAAGAAGGAGTCTATTGGTGATCTTGAAACCTACTTAGGCACAGGCTCTATAACCAGTAATAAAGATTCAGAGAAAGCAATTATTAAATGGCTGTACGATCAAGGACTGACAAGTAGTAAAGATATTGTTAGCCTTCCTCATGCTGACTATTGGGACGCTTTTAGTGATCCATCGTTCGAGGATTTGAAGGAAAATCGTGATTTTCTTGAAAAGGCTATGAATGCCGTCCGAAAAGAGTTTGGATCGGATAATGATGTGTTTAATGCGCTGTCAAAGGCTTATGACAATTATGCAGATGCACTTGATCCAGCGGTGGAGGCAATCGACAATGCCAATAAGCTGATTGCACAGTATTATGTTGCAGCCGCCAGAGGGATTGACGATCCCAAAACTAAAGGTGAGTTTGAACAGTTTAAACAAGGCATTATTGAAAAGTTGAACGCTGATTTTGATTTTGATGAAAACGGCTCCTTTACCGCTGAAGGGCTGGTTGACAGTATCTTACAAAGCGATAGATTGTATAGCCAGTTTTATCAAAGTGTAGAGGACGCTTTGCAAAATGCAGAAACAAGCGTTCAGGTGCATGGCGAAAAGATCAAGGATATTCTGTCAAATCTCTGGAATGCAGAAAACTTTGCAGATACGAAAAAATCTATACTGGAATTAGCAAATAGTCTTGATGGTATCACAGCAGATAATATCAATGACTTAGCCAGCAGCAGCGGCGAATTAGCGGCGTTACTGGAACAGGATGGTATGAGCGCACGATTCTTAGCGCACGTTCTCCAGACTGAAGCAATGGGCGGTGATGGCTTTGCACTAATTACCGATGATGCTTTGGCGTTGAATGAGGCCCTTGAAGGTTTGCGTGGGCGGTTTGACGAGGTAACAGACGCAAAATCCCGGTATGATGCGGCGATGAAAGCCCCGGAGAAAGATACAGACTTCAAATCATATGCGGCAGCGTTCAAAGAACTGAATGAACAGTTTGTAGCTGGAACTACTAACAGTAACGCATTTTGGGCAGCGGCAGAATTTTTGTTCGGAGCGGATCAGCTTCAGGAATGGGGTTGGGCTGATGGACTGGATAAAATCTATTCCGCAATGCAGAAGAATGTTGGTATTTTCAAAGATGCAGATTCAGCAGGAGCGGGATTCCTTGATAGGCTCTATGCTATTTCTGAAGCTGGAGAGATAAAGGCAGAGGACGGATCGGTTATTGCCGAGATTCAGAAATTATCGGATGGATCGTATGATTTTCAGTTTGATTCTGGCAATTTGGATTTGTTGGCTGACAGGCTGGGCATTACCAGTGAAGCAGCGTTGGCCTGTATGCAAGCCCTTTCCATGTATGGAGATTTTAATTTCTATGACATTGACGCTGTAATGAAAGCCGTGGAGGAAATCGGCCTTGCGTCTGATTCCATAGACGGTACAGCGGTTAATGTCGGGACGCTGACAGATCAGCTTATTTCCCTTGGCTACACCAACAAGGATATTTATGATTTGTTGAATGTTCTGCGAGAGGTTGACGGCGTTACATTGCTTGATGCCAATGCAAACGTTGAAACGCTGGTACAAAGCCTTAGTGATCTTGGACTGGCAGCGCAGGACGGGGTAGAGGTTACAATCAATGCTGATGGCCTTGCCGAGTTAATGTCGCAACTTAATTTCACCAAAGAGGACACACAGGGACTCATTACAAAGCTGGGTGAAGCTGATAATATCACATTGACTAATGCACAGGGCGAAGTTGTTGATTTGAATGATGCCTTGAAAAAGACAGATGAATTACAATTTGCAAGTGTTACAAGTGAAATTGATGGTATCACAAATTCCGCAGACTTGGCACAAAAAGCAGTTGATGATTTGCAAAAATCCATTAACACGCTCAAAGGCAAAACTGTTACCGTTACTGTTGATGTGCAACGCAAAAACAGTATTTTGGGTGGTATCTTTGGTTATGCCAAAGGTACTTCTGATGCCCCAGAGGGTGATGCCCTTGTCGGTGAAAAGGGAGAAGAATTAGTACAATCTGGTGATCGTGCTTATCTGGTGGGAACTAATGGCCCAGAAATTACCCATTTAAACGAGGGCGATGTTGTCTATACAGCGGAACAGACAAAGAAAATCAAGCGTGGATCGACAGTCGTTAGGGGAGTAGTCCCCGCTTATGCTGGTGGGCGGCTGAACACTGGTAAAGGCACTAAAAAGGGTTATACCTCTGTCTTGCCTAAATCTAAATCCTCCAGCGGCTCCAGTAGCACAAAAAAAGCTGAAACAGAATTTGAACGTCTGTATAAGTATCATCAACATTTGCTTGCTATGGATCAGGAACAGGTTGCGGATTATTTGCAATGGTTGGATTCTGCCTATAAAGCAGCTTATGAAAAAGGCGAAATTGAACTTGATGATTATTATAAGTACGAAGAAGAAGTATTTGAAAAAATCAAATCCATCCTTGATGACGTAAGGAAAGAACATGAAAACGCTATTAAGCTAAATCAGAATTGGCTTAATAATGCGATTGATGATAAGGACTTTGAAGGCATTACAAAGTATACGTCTGAAATCATAAATCACTATAAAGCTATGCAAGAGGAAGTACATAAGCAAGCAGAATACTACCGTTCTCTTGGATATTCTGATACTTCGGATGAGGTGTCAAAGCTGTCTGATTTGTGGTGGGATTACTACGGTGCTATTGCTGAAACTTCTGCGAACGCATGGAAACAGGTCGTAGATAATGCCAATGATGCAGTTGATGAAATTACTGGCCTGTATGATACTCTGAAAGATGCCGCACAAGAATATGCGGATAGCGGCTTTATTACTATTGATACTTTGCAAGAGATTTGTTCTTGGGGTATTCAATACCTTGCTTATTTGAAAGATGAAAATGGGCAATTAGTTATCAATGAAGAAAGTCTGCAAAGAGTGATTGCGGCCCGTACTGAACAGATGGCGGTTGAAACTGCATTGAGTTATGTTCAGCAGATTCGTAGTGCGATTGAGCGCAACGAAATCACTGAATTGATGAACTTGACATTGGCAACTGAGCAGACTACAACAGCGACTTGGGATTTGGTTTATGCACAGTTACGGCTACTGAATGTATCTGGTGATTTGAATGATACGATGTATGCTGGAGCATTGCAGAACATCAACAATCTTCGTGCGCTGTCTGGTATTGCTATCAGCAGTATTGGTAAGGTAGAAGGTTCCGTTAAGGAGGCTAACGAGTCTGCAAAGAAAGCCCTGAAAGAGCAAGGCGACTATCTGGATGACTTACTGAAATACGTCATGGAAATGATTAAGCAAGAAGTCAAAAATCAGATTGATGGGATCGAAAAGCAAATTGACAATATGAAAGAAATTGTTGACTTGCAAAAGAAATCCCTTGACCTTGAGCGTGAGAAAGATAAGTACACTAAAAACGTTGCTGATAAGACAAAAGAATTGGCAAAACTGCAACAGCAACTTGCTTTGCTGGAGTTAGATGATAGTCGTGAATCTGCGGCAAAACAGGCAAAATTGAAAGAGGAAATTGCGGACTTGTCAAATGATTTGGCTGACGATCAAGCGGATCATGCCTATGACGCAACCAGTGATATGCTTGATGATATGTATTATGCCTATGAAAAGGAAAAGAAGAAAGAGATTGAAACTCTGGAAAATACTATTTCTTCTGAGGAAAAGGTATATTCCGCAGCAATCAAACGAATTTCTGAAAATTGGGACACTCTCTATTCAGATTTGACAAATTGGGTGTACAACTATGGTAATATCACACAGAACACTTTGGATGAAGCATGGAATAGTGCGTGTGCTGCTGTCCAGAAATACGGTTCTTATCTTGAGGCCGTATTACAGACACAACAGCAGCTTGCGGCACTGGAGGCCAGTAGTTCTTCAAGTAGTACGGTTATCGGTGGTGGGCTTAGTACAACAGGTACACCAAATATAATTGGCAATACTGGTAATTATGATACCAGCGGCAAAGATACTTTTGCGCAAGCAAATACCATTGTTGAGAAAATGAAACAAAATAGTGCTAATTGGCATAGTGGTGATAAAACCGCTCTTCATAACGACAACCGTAATCTGGCAAAACAGTTGGAAACTCTTTTGGGTTGGCCCATTGATTTTGATGAAAAGTCTGGAACATGGTATATGCGTGGTAAAAAATTGTATGACCAGTTCCCGATTTATCATAACGGCGGTATTGTCGGTGATGATCCTACGCTGAAGCAGGATGAAGTATTTGCAAAGCTGAAAAAGGGTGAAGCTGTATTTACTGAGGAACAGCAGAAACCCATATATCAGGTACTTGATTTTGCAGAAACCATGTTAGGCAAATATGGTAAAATGCTTAGTTCTATCTCTGATACTGATTTGATGGGTGTCAGAATGCAGGAGCAGATTCAAAAGGAAGGGCAACAGGCACAGGCTGTTGTTTCGCATGGTGGAGATAGTTTCGATATTGATGTTCCTGTTCAAATTTATCCGTTGCAGAAATTGGACGAGGATGAAATCGAGAGTCTAACAAAGAAAATTAGCAGTTATACTATTAAAGAACTTGATGGCGTATTTACTATGCGTGGGAAAAGGAGTCTGAGGTATTAAAAACGTATCCCGGCTGTCGGAGCAATCTGGCAGACCGGGATTCTTTTGTTTTTATAGGAAAGGATGATTGCTTTTGAAAAGAAATCTTGCATTATTAACATATCGAAGATATAATGAATCTTGTAGTAATGGGGCTTACCTGTCTGAAGGAGGTATTGAGAATGACAGGTAGCCTACAGACAAAGCATGGCAAATACTATGTTGTCGTTCGTATTCCAGACGGTTTAGGTAACACAAAAGCAAAATGGATCAATACTGGTATTCCAACAGAAGGTAATAATAAACGAAAAGCACAGCAGCGGCGCATTGAGATATTAACCGAACTTGAAGAAAGCAAAGATTTAATTACTGCGGATATTCTTTTTGCAGATTGGCTTGAGGAATGGATGAAAATAAAGGAAAGTGCTGTACGACAAGACAAATTAGGGCTTAATACGTTTGAAAGCTACAGAATGTACATCGACAATCATATTGGGCCATTCTTTCGTAAAAAGGGTGTTACAGTTAAAGGGATTACATCAAAGGATATACAAGCCTACTACGATACCAAAGCTGCTGAAGGCCAGTCTGCCAACAGCATTATCAAACACAACGTTGTGATTGCTGGAGCATTGAAAGAAGCAAAGCGAAAGAAGTTGATCCGTGATAACCCGGCAGAGGACGCTATACTACCCCGTAAAGAGCATTTTGAGGGTAAGGCGTATTCAGTCAATGAAGCTATGAAACTGCTGTCTGTGCTGGACGCTGAACCGATTAAACCCGCTGTGATTTTGGGTTTGCTTTATGGCTTGCGCCGTAGTGAGGTGTGTGGCTTACGCTGGCAGGATATTGACTTCGATGCTGGAACAATGCAAATCCGCAATACAGTTGTCAAAACAAAGACGCTGATTGAACATGAGCGGACGAAAAGCAAAAAGAGCAGACGGACGCTTATTTTGATTGATGACACTATTCCGTATCTAAAAGCCCTGAAAGCAGCGCAGGAGGAATTTAAGGGACGGTGTATCAATTACGATCCAGACCCGCAAGGCCACGTCTGTACAAATAAGAATGGCAAACCGTTTTCCCCGGACTATGTTTCCCACGGATTCAGTAGGCTATTAGAGCGTCACGGCTTGCCGCATATCAGATTCCATGAGTTGCGGCATACGGCGGGAAGTCTACTGCTGAATAATGGTATGTCGGTCAAGCAGATTGCAGAGTACCTTGGGCATGAGAAAGTGTCTACTACGCTGGATATTTACGCCCATATTGACTTCGAGGGCAAACGGGCAACCGCACAGGCGATGGGGAACATTTTTAAAAACTCCTGATTTTGTTAGACACTTTGTTAGACAGGTGAGAAATAGCTTGATATGGTATTGAACGAATTGCAACAAAAGAAACGAAAAAGACCCCAAATCTTTCGATTTGAAGCCTTTTCCTTCACATGGTTCCCATGTTTCCTGGTGGAGATAAGCGGGATCGAACCGCTGACCTCTTGAATGCCATTCAAGCGCTCTCCCGAGTTATCGGTAAAGCACCCCCACAGTGGCTTTTTCGAGGTATTTCCCCACTGGACTGACACAAAGTCCCTTTTGCCTGTATTTTAACCACGGTGAACCCTTCTGTCAAGTCTGAGCGCTGAATGAGTCTGTCCTGTCACTGGCAGGGCGTTTCCTTTTTAAGCCAGATCCTCTGCGTGGTATTCGTTGGGGATATCCAGTCCCAGCTCGAACTGTGCGAAGTTGATGTTGAACTCAATGTGGAGCCGGTAGCCGGAGTAGACGCTGATCTTTTTAATCAGGTACCCAGCGACCATTTTTTTAACTGCCACATCGCTGCTGTCAAATATCTCCGACCACTTCATAATACTCTGGTAATCCCTTCGAATCTCATTGGTGCGGCTGTTGCTCTGTTCCATCTCTGCGTTCAGGGCGCTGACCTTTTCGCTGGCAGCCATCATTTTCTTTTTGGCATCTTCAGCCATTTCTGAGATTACACTCTCGGGTAAATTGCTTTCCCCTCGAATAATTGCCATCAGCTTCGACTTTACCGCATCGTATTCCCTGGTAGCCCTTGTGAACTCCCGCTTTGCTGCGGTGAGTTGGTTTTTCACATCCGCCGTCACATTCATCTGCGTCCGGGAGACGATCTCGTCCTCACGGACGGCTTTCATCCTGTCGAAGATCTGATGCAGCACCTCCGTCACCATGCCGTCCAGAATGTGCATCGTGTATCCGGTCTGACCGTTACACTCGATACGGTGGCGGGTCTTGTTGTAGCAGACGTAGCGAATCCGCCTGCGGGCTACCTGCACTCCATCGGCATTTTTACGCACTGTGCCGTTAGTGGTCAAGGTGAGCCTGCCGCCGCAGTGGCCGCAGAACAGGTTGCCGGAGAGCATAGACTGTCCGCTGGTGTTCCTGGGCAGGGTACGCTGTTCATTGAACTCGTTGACCCGCTCTGTCATCAGCTTCTGTGCCAGCTCAAATGTGATGGGATCAATGATCTGTAGTTCAGGAAACACCTCCGACTGGCTCTCCCCGCTTCGCAGGACACCCATGTAGGTGATGTTGTGCAGGATGTGACCTACAGTGGCCTCATGCCAGCTACCTCCGGTCCTCGTCTGGATGCCTTGGCCGCTGATCAGGTTGGCGATCTTGCACCGGCCATAGCCAGAACCAACGCACAGGTTGAACATCATGCGTACCACACGGGCCTCATCCTCATCGATCTCCAGCTTGTAGACCTCATGCTTCCTCTTGTTGGAGATTCCGCTGGGGGCCAGCCGGTAGCCATAGGGGGCGCTTCCGCCCCGGAAACGGCCCTCCTGCACCATCTGGCCCAGGGCCGTCTTGGTGCGGATGGAAGTTTTCTGGCTCTCTCCATCTGCCTGCCAGTACCGAATGTAGTTGGTGAGCCGGTCTGTATGGGACTCAAACCGCTGTTCTCCCTCGTTGACGCTCCAGACCCGGATGCCGTGTTTTACGAACCACTCCACCACAAAGGGCGTCTCATCCGATTTGCGGACCAGGCGGTCAAACATGAACACCAGCAGGATGTCGAACTTGCCCTGCTCGGCCCTCTCTTTGAGAAGCTGCAGCTTGTCCCGGTCATTGGCGCTGACCTTGTAACCGGACACGCCGTTCTCCTGCTCCTCGTGTACGATGGTCCAGCCCATCTTTGCGGCAAACTCCCGGCAGGCTTTGCGCTGGACAGGGATATCCGCCTGATTCTGCTCATCGTGGTCGACCTGTTTGGTCGTGGAAACGCGATATAAACAATCGACTCGTTCAGCCATTTGTATCCGTCCTCTCATTCTGATTTTCCAGTCGTGTGAGAGAATCGGACACCTGTCAATATGAAATTTTCAAGGTGCACCTGGCTTTTGCCAAGCAAATTATCTCACATCCTGTGCCGAATATCCACTGTTTTTCCCGAACATCTTCAGCGCCCGGAAATATAGGAAACGGGGCCGTCCATTTGCCTGGACAGCCCCGCTCTCTTGATCACCGCTCCTGTTCGGAGTGCCTTTTTCTGTTTCCCTCATTAAAGTGAATTTGTATCAAAAATAAAACAGGGATTTTGGAGCGGGAGGCCCTTTTTGTCACGCAGCTCTGCGGTTCACCTCATCCTGGCGGAGAAAGGAATCGATCAAGCAGTTGCGGATGCGCTGGGCTGCTGTGGGGTCCGGCTCGGCGGCAAAGCTGAGGCGGACCGGGTGACCAGCGATGTGAAGTTCCACAATGTTTTCATCACCGTGATCCTGCTTCTTTTTTCTTTCGCTCATGATGCTGCCTCCATAAAATAGTCGCTGCTTTTCACTGTCCGAATAAACTTTGCCACCTCCTCCAGGCTGCCGGTGACAGGCATCTCAGGCAGGGCGGCCAGCACATCCCTGCTGTATCGCTTGCCCTTGGCCGCCCGTTCATCCAGAATAGCCACTACGCAGGTGTCGGTCTCGGTGCGGATGGCCCGCCCGAAGCCCTGCTTCAGCTTGATCTGCATTTCCGGCACCACCACCGCCCGGATGAAGAGCCGAAGCGTAGGATGGTTCTCCCGCTCTTTCTCCTTCAGGGCGTCCGGCACGGCGAAAGGCAGGCGGGGGATGATCAACAGGGACACGCAGTCGCCGGGGAAGTCGA
>OFFX01002093.1_pt1 | contig 13044 bp, 11 predicted proteins | sample 1521511 | NCBI WGS metagenome assembly OFFX01 (sample SAMEA3504125, study PRJEB24116) | mouse gut metagenome | biome: mouse gut; feature: mouse-associated habitat; material: faeces | place: Denmark | collected 2011
CGGCAGGCTCCGCTCCACCATCCCGCTGTCCACGCAGGTGCTCAGGCGGAAGAAGGCCGGGCAGCCGAAGTCATCCCCGGGCACCACCAGCAAATTGTGTTCCTTGGCCCGGTCGGAGAAGGCCTTGGCGCTGCCGTTGGGGGCCTCCACGAACAGGTAGAAGGCCCCGCTGGGGTAGACGCAGCGGTAACCGTAGGAGGTGAGGGCGTCATAGAGGGTCCGGCGGTTTTTGTCGTAGACCTCCAGCTGGGGCCGGATGTGCGTACACGCGCCAATGACCCGCTGTTGGAGGGAGGGGGCGCAGACGTGGCCCATCATCCGTGCCGCCGCGCAGGCGGCGGTGTAGAGCCGGGCGCTGTCCGCCGCTCCGTCCGGCACGCAGAAGTACCCCAGCCGCTCCCCAGGCAGGGACAGGGACTTTGAATAGGAGTAGCACACCACGGTGTCCGGGTAGATGCCGGGGATAAAGGGGACCTCCGCGCCGTCGTAGACCAGCTCACGGTAGGGCTCGTCGGCGATAATGTAGATGGGGTGGCCGATCTCTTTGGCCTTGGCGGTCAGGAGAGCGGCCAGCTTCTCCAGGGTCTCCCGGGAGTAGACCGCGCCGGAGGGATTGTTGGGGGAGTTGACGATTACCGCCTGGGTGTGGGAGGTGATGGATCGCTCCAGGGATGGGAGGTTGATCTGGAACTGATCCAGATCCGCTTCGGTGGGGATGAACCGCATGCCGCAGGCTTCCGCATAGACCCGGTACTCCGGGAAATAGGGGGTGATGGCGACAACCTCCGCCTGCTCTGCGGCCAGGGCCCGGAGCACGTACAGCAGGGCCGGGGCCGCGCCGCAGGTGAGGAACAGATTCTGGAGCCGGATGGTCATGCCGCTTCTGGCGGACAGGTCCTCCGCAATGGCCTGCCGGACGTTCAGCGCCCCGGCGGCGGGGGTGTAGCCGTGGAGGGCTATGGGGTCCTCCTGGTCAAGGAGCTGCTGGAAGACATCCGTCACCTGGCCCGGGGCCGGGACGGAGGGGTTGCCCAGGGAGTAGTCATAGACGTTCTCCCTGCCCACGATGGCCGCCTGCTTGAGGCCGTACTCAAAGAGCTGGAAGATGGTGGAGGGCTTTGTGCCGGACTGATAGAGGGATTCGTCGATCATGGTCGTCCTCTCCTTATTAATTATGTATCATACGGCCCGCTTCCGGGGCTGGGCGGCTGAGATGAGCTCCCGGAACACCGGCAGGCTCTTGTCTACCGTCTCGCTGCTGACGCAGGTGCTCAGGCGGAAGAAGGCCGGACAGCCGAAGTCATCCCCCGGCACTACCAGGAGATTGCGATCCTTGGCATGGTCGGAGAAAGCTTTGGCGCTGCCGCCTGGGGCCTCCACGAAGAGGTAGAACGCCCCGTTGGGCTTGACGCACCGATAGCCGTAGGAGGTGAGGGCGCTGTACAGGGCCATCCGGTTGCGGTCGTAGGCGGCCAGGTTGGGCCGCACATCCACGCACCGGGCAATCACCTTCTGCTGGAGGGAGGGAGCGCAGACGTGGCCTAGGGTCCGGGAGGCCCCGGCGATAGCGGCAAACAGCTCCTTGCTGTCTGTCACAACGTCCGGCACGCACACGTACCCGATCCGCTCCCCGGGCAGGGAGAGAATTTTTGAGTAGGAGTAGCAGATCATGGTATCCGGGTAGATGTTGGGCAGGTAGGGCACGTCCGCGCCATCGTAGACCAGCTCCCGGTAGGGCTCGTCGGCGATGATGTAGATGGGGTGGCCGATCTCTCTGCTCTTCCTGGTCAGAATCTCCGCCAGCCTTTGCAGAGTCTCCACCGTGTAGACTACGCCGGAGGGGTTGTTGGGGGAGTTGACAATCAGCGCCTGGGTGTGGGGGGTGATCCGCTTCTCCAGCTCGTCGAAGCGGATCTGGAAGGCGTTGGTATCCGGCGGCACGGCCACGAATTTGCACCCGTTCATCTCGATAAAAGGGCGGTACTCCGGGAAGTAGGGGGCAATGACCATGATCTCCGCGTCCTCCACCGCCAGGGCCCGGATGGTGGAGATGAGGGCCGGGGCCGCGCCGCAGGTGAAGTAGATATTGTCCGGCCGGATCTCCACGTGGGCACGGCGGGTGAGGTTGTCCGCCACCGCCTTCCTGGCGTCAAAGTCCCCGGCAGCCGGGGTGTAGCCGTGGACGGCGATGGTGTCCTCCGACTGCACCAGCTGGTTAAAGGCCGCCGTCACCGCGTCCGGCGTGGGGATAGAGGGGTTGCCGATGGAGAAGTCCATCACGTTTTCTTTTCCAACAATTTTTGCCTGCTGGATGCCGTACTCAAACAGCTCCCGGATACAGGAGCGCTTGGCCCCCAGGGAGTACATGGCGTTGGAGATCATAGGAGTCCGTCCTTTTCTGAATGAGCCTGCGGGTCCGGAGAGGCGTGAGAGCAGGCAGATTCATTCTGGGGAATGGAATATATCTGGGCGGTTTCCTCGCCGCTGAGGATGCGCAGGCCGCCGTAGGCCAGGGCCTCCATCTCGTTCTCGCCGGGCAGCACCACGACAGGGCCAATGAACCAAAGGTATCCGCATATCAGCTCCGTGAGCATCTTCGAGTAGGCCAGTCCGCCGGTGAGGATGACGGCGTCGCACCTGCCCCGCAGTGCGGCGGACAGCTCGCCGATGCCCTTGGCGATCTGGTACGCCTGGGCCTGGAAGATCAGCTCTGTCTGGGCGTCTCCACTCTGGATCCGCTCCTCAATGACGCGGCAGTCGCTGGTGCCCAGGTGGGCGTACATGCCGCCGGTGCCGCGGAGCTTCTTCTGCATCTCCTCCATGGTATATTTGCCGGAGTAGCACATCCGGACCAATTCGAAGGCAGGCAGGCTTCCGCCCCGCTCCGGGGAGAAGGGTCCCTCGTCGTCCCCAATAGAGTCCACGATCTTTCCATCAATATGGGCGCTCAGGGAGATCCCTCCGCCCATATGGACAACGATCAGGCGCAGCTGCGCGTAGGGAACGCCTTGGCTTTCCGCGTAGCGAATGGCCATGGCCCGGCTGTTGAGAGCATGGCAGTAGCTTTGACGGAGAATGTCCGTGGTCCCAGTGATGCGGGCGACAAGGGGCAGCTCGCTGGAGGTCACCGCATCGTAGATGTAGGCCGGGATGCCCAGGGGGGCCGCTATGTTCCTGGCCAGCAGGGCGGCAAGGTTGGAGGGGTGGGGCTGGCTTAAACGATTGTCCACAAGGGCCCGGCACAGTTCGTCATTGACCAGATATCCGCCGGTCTTCAGGCCGGGCAGGAGGCCGCCGCGTGCAACAACGGCGGAGAGCTCGCCGGCCTGGATATGGTTTTTCTCCATAAACGCCTGGACGATTTCTGTACGGAAGGGGATCTGGTCCGCGATGCCCCTAAACTGCTGCATCTGGGCGGCGTCGTGCTCCACGCTCTCCTGGACGACCTTTTCTTTTCCCTCGTAGAGGGCTAGCTTGGTGCTGGTGGAGCCGGGGTTGATAATCAGCTGCTTAAATCCCATGGTTTGCCTCCTGTTGTCCGCCGGCCAGGGCGCAGGCCAGCAGGGAGTTGTACTTCTCCTCAAAGCTGGCGCTCCGAGAGTTGAGGGCGATAGGACACTTTGCCCCGGTGACCACGCCCACCATCCTCGCTCCCGCGAAGGTCAGCAGGCTCTTGACCGTCATGTTTCCGGCGGCCATGGTGGGGACCAGCAGGATGTCCGTCTCCCCGCACACCGGGCTCTCGTAGCCCTTGATCTCTGCGGATGATTTGTCCAGGGCCAGGTCCAGGGAGATGGGCCCCTCCACATAGCAGGGGCCGAAGTCCCCGGCCTGGGCCGCCTCCTTCAGGGCCGCCGCGTCCACGGTCTCGATGATTTTCGGGCTCACCGTCTCCGCAGCGCATACGGCGGACACCATGGGGCGGTCATAGCCCAGCCGCCGGAACAGCTCCACGGCGTTGTGGAGAATGGCTTTTTTCGCCTCCAGGTCCGGCGCGGGGATCATGCCGCCGTCCGCCACGCCCAACAGTTTGTGGTAGCCGGGGATCTCCAGCAGGGCGGTGTGGGACATGGGCCGGCCCAGGCCGATACCAGTTTCTTTATTGACTACGGCCTTCAAGATGGTAGAGGTCTGCATGAGGCCCTTTTGCAGGAAGTCAGCTTTGCCCTCCCGGACCAGCTGCACCGCCAGCCTCGCGGCCTCCTCGTCGGTTTCTGCGGGGATGATATCGCCATCGGAAATGCTGTGGCCCAGTTCCTGACCTATTTTTAGAATATCGTCCCTGCGCCCCACCAGGACATACCGGAGGATCCCCTCCTCCGCAGCCCGGAGGACCGCCTCCAGGGTGTGGCCGTCGTGGGCGCAGGCCACGGCCACGGTTCTGGGCGCGGCCGTGCCAACCTTCTCCCGGAGGGCCTGAAAGTTTTTCAGCATACCGGCCACCCTACGCGCTCACCGCGTCCCGGCCGGCCCGGTAGGCGCTCAGATTCAGCTCCCGGAACTTCTCCGGCACCGTCTCCGCGATGACCGACTCCCAGTCGATGTCGTCCATGCCAAGGGCCTTGACCATGCTGCCGAACAGGACGATATTCATGCACTTGGCGCTGCCCAATCCCTGGGCGATTTCTCCAGCCTTCAGCACGTGGCAGCGAAAATGCTTCTGCATGGCCTCCAGGCAGCCCTCCGGGTACTGGCACAGCCCGGCGGCGATGCTGGAGGAGGCCATCTCGTAGTCGTTGATGACCGCCACGCCGTCCGGCTTCAGGTAGTCCGCGTACCGCACCGCCTCCATCTTCTCAAAGGCCACCACGATATCCGCCGCGCCCTTGCCGATGACAGGGGAGTACACCTTCTCACCCCAGTGGACTTGGGTGGACACGCTGCCGCCCCGCTGGCTCATGCCGTGTACCTCGCTCATCTTCACGTCGTACCCGGCTTTCATCAGGCCGCTGACCAGCACCTTGGCGGTGAGGATGGCCCCCTGGCCGCCCACGCCCACCAGCAGCGCGCTCTTTGTCGTCTTCATGGCTCACTTCTCCTTTCTCGCAATGGCGCTCTTGGGACAGACCTGGGCGCAGACCGTGCAGCCTACGCACTGGTTCGGGTCAATTTTTGCCTTCTTGTTCTCCACCATGACCGCCGGACAGCCCACGCTGAGGCACTTCTTACACCCGATGCACTTGTCCTGGTCCACCTCGCACTTGCCGATATCGTGCTTGATGCGCTTGATGAGCAGGCAGGGCCGGCGGGCAATGATGGCCGCAGGCTCTGTGGAGGCCAGCGCGTCCTGGACCGCCTTCTCCATGGCCGCCAGGTCCTGGGGGTCCACGATGAGGATGTTCTTGTAACCGTAGGCGGCGAGGATGTCCTCAATTTTCAGCGTCTCCGCTATGTCCCCCTGGAGGGTGCGGCCGCTGCCGGGGTTGTCCTGGTGGCCGGTCATGCCGGTGATGGAGTTGTCCAGCACCACCGGGATCACATTCCCGTGGTTGTAGACGATCTCCGCCGCCCCGGTCATGCCGCTGTGGAAGAAGGTGGAGTCGCCCATGACGCCGAATACCTTCTTGTCCGTCTGCCCGGCCAGCTCGAAGGCCCTCGCCATGCCCATGGCCACGGTGAAGCCGCCGCCCATACACACCACGCTGTCCAGAGCGTTCAGGGGCGCGGAGCCGCCAAGGGTGTAGCAGCCGATGTCCCCGGCGATGACGAAGTCCTTGTGCCTGGACATGGTGTAGAAAAATCCTCTGTGGGGACAGCCGGGGCACAGGGCCGGGGGACGGGACACGGCGGACACGCCCACGTCCACGGTCTCCGGCTTCCGGCCGAAAATGCGTTCCTGGAGCAGCTGGGGATTCAGCTCGTAGATCTTGCCCGTCAGGTCCTTGCCCACGCAGTCGATGCCAGCGGCCTTGATCTGCTCCTCCATGAACCCGTCCAGCTCCTCGATGACGTAGAGCTTGTCCACCTTGGCGGCAAACTCCCGGATGAGCTGCATGGGCAGGGGATTGGTGAGGCCCAGCTTGAGGAAGGACGCGTCCGCCGGGAAGGCGTCCTTGGCGTACTGGTAGGCGATAGAGGCGGTGACAACGCCGACTTTTGTACCGTTCAGCTCCATCCGATTCAGCGGCGAGGTGCAGCCGTAGGCCTCCAGGGCCGCCAGCGCCTCCTCCACCTTGGGGTGGTTCATCATGGCGTTGGCGGGGGAGGAGATGTACTTGCGGGTGTTGCGGGCGTAGGCGGGGACGGTCCGCTCCTCCCGCTCACCGAAGCGCACCAGACTCTTGGAGTGGGAGACCCGGGTGGTGGTGCGCAGGAGCACCGGCAGGTCGAACTGCTCGGAGATCTCATAGGCGGCCCGCATGAAATCCAGGCACTCCTGGGAGTCGGAGGGCTCCACCATGGGCAGCTTGGCGGCCCTGGCGTAGTGGCGGTTGTCCTGCTCGTTCTGGGAGGAGTGCATACTGGGATCGTCGGCGGAGATGATGACGAACCCGCCGCTGACGCCGTTGTAGGCGGCGGTGAAGATGGGGTCCGCCGCCACGTTGACGCCCACGTGCTTCATGGCGCAGAGAGAGCGCACCCCGGCGATGCTGGCCCCGTAGGCCACCTCTGCGGCCACCTTCTCGTTGGGAGCCCACTCGCAGTACAGAGCGTCCCGGTACTGGGGCAGGTTCTCGAAGATCTCCGTGCTGGGGGTCCCGGGGTAGGCCGAGCAGACCTTTACCCCTGCCTCATACGCGCCACGGGCAAGCGCCTCGTTGCCGGACAGTAAATAGCGTTCCATGAAATACCACCTTTCAACCAGATATAGAACCGAAGTTTTTGACAGCATCTATTTTATAGAGACAGGGGACTTTTGTAAAATTCGACATTGTAATAGAGGAATAAGCAGCGCTTATATCGCTGAATAAAAAGGAGCGGACCTATACACAGCGACAGGTCCGCTCTCTCCGCCTGCCCCGGCCTCTTCTCCGGCGCCGGGCAGGTCTCTTTGGCAGGGATGTAACCCACTCAGCACAGGAGTCTGCCCAGCAGGGCCATGATCTCCTCCGAGCGGCGGTAGGACTGTTCCCCCAGCCGGGTGAACAGCTTCCGCAGACACAGGTCCATGGTTTCGTCGGCGGCGCGGCGGTAGTTGAACCCGTTGCAGGCCTCCTGGTGGTAGCAGGCCCGCAGGGACTCGGGCAGGCCGGCCAGCTCTAAGTGCTCCGAGGCCACGGCAGAGGCGTACCGGCTGCCTGTGACCAGATAGTAGGCCCCGCACAGATCCCGGGCCGCCGCCTGCTTCTCCGATGCGGCCCGCCGCAGCAGGCGGGCCGCGCTGGGATTGCGCACACAGCGGGCCAGGGCCATGCAGTGCCGGCATCCGGCCAGCTCCTCCTCCAGAAAGCCCGTGAGAACCGTCAGGGAGTCCTGGGCCTCGGAGCCCATGCAGCAGGGATTTTTCTCCGCACCGGGCAGCAGGGCCTCGTCCCCCTGAACAGGCTGAATGGGGAGGGGAACTGGCTGGGATGGGGCGGAGGGCGGTACGCTGGGGGCGGCGCTCTCCACCCCGGAGGGTTGTTCGGCATAGGGGTCCACGCCCGGGGACACCCGCTGCCAGACCCGGTCATATACGCGGTAGTCGTAGGCGGCGGATACGCCCTGCCCGCCGCCTGAAATAGTATTCTCCATAGCAACAGCCTCCTTTACAAGGCTATTGTATGTGGAGAATCCGGAAAATGTTATTCTTTTCCCACCTGGGAGGCCCCATTTTTCTCCGCCAGCAGGTGCTCCGCCGCCATCCGGTAGCCCTGGAAGCCGTGGCCGGCGATGGTTTTGCAGCAGGCCAGCCGGACGTAGGACACCTGCCGGAAGTCCTCCCGGGCGGACACGTCGGAGAGATGGACCTCCACCGCCGGCAGGCTCACCGCTTTCAGCGCGTCCAGCAGGGCAACACTGGTGTGGGTGTAGGCGGCGGGGTTGATGACAATGCCGTCCATGCGCCCGTAGGCGGATTGGATGGCGTCCACCAGGGCCCCCTCGTGGTTGGACTGGAGGATCTGGCAGGCAATACCCAGCTCCTCGCAGAAGCCTCGGATATATTTCTCCAGGTCCTCGTAGGTCTGCCGGCCGTAGATGCCCGGCTCCCGTATGCCCAGCATATTCAGATTGGGCCCGTTGAGAAACAGCAGCTTCACAGCGCCTTCAACTCCTTTTCTATCTTTCCGGCGGTCTCCTGGATGGTCCCGCTGTTTTCCACCGTGATATCGGCAAATTCCCGGTACAGGGGGGCCCGCTGGGCCCACAGCTCTCCCAGATCCCTGCCCTGGGACAGGGGGCGGCCCTTTTTGGCCAGCAGGGACAGATCCCGAGTCAGGTGAACGATCACGCCGTTCTGGCGCAGGGGGGCGCGGTTCTCCCGCCGGGTGACCACGCCGCCGCCGGTGCTGATGACGCGGCCCGTCTCCCGCCCGGCCTCCCGGACAGCCTGGCTCTCCAGATCGCGGAAGGCGGCCTCCCCCTCCTGGGCAAAAATCTCCGGGATGGTCCTGCCCGCCTGCTCCTCGATCCATTTGTCCAGGTCTGCAGAGGGTCTGCCCATCCGCCGGGCCAGCTCCCGGGCCACGGCGCTCTTGCCGCAGCCGGGCATCCCGATCAGCACCACATTGCGCACCTGCCCCGTCAGGTCCCGAAGCACCTCCTCGGTGCGCCCGTCGGGGATGGGGCTGCCTGTGAACAGCTCCGAGGCCCGCCGGGCCTGGGCCACCAGCATGGCCAGCCCGCCGGAGCAGGGGAGGCCCCGCTCCTCCGCCGCCAGGATGAGGGCGGTGCGCAGGGGGTTGAACACCACGTCCAGCACGCCGGTGAGGCGGGGGAGGGCATCCAGGGACACCGGCGAGGCACCGTTATGGGGATACATCCCCACAGGGGTGGTGTTGATGAGGACCTGGGCGTCGGCGTGGCGGGAGAGGTTTTCGTAGTTGTCCTCCCCCTGGCGGGACACGGTGACCACCTGGGCCGCGCCCAGCTCCCAGGCGGCGGCGCAGGCGGTGTGGCTGGTGCCGCCGGAGCCCAGCACCACCACCTTTTTCCCCGCCATATCCACGCCGGTCCGCCGGGCCAGATACATGAGGCCGTCCAGGTCGGTGTTGTACCCGATGAGGCGGCCGGCCTGGTTCACCACCGTGTTCACCGCGCCGATGGCCTGGGCCCGGGGGTCCACCTCGTCGCACAGGGCCATGACCGTCCGCTTGTAGGGGATGGTCACGTTCAGACCCCGGAACGGCCTGCGCCGGAAGAGGTCCTCCACCGCCTCCGGCGGCGTGGGCAGCAGCTGGTAGTCGTAGCCCGCCAGGGCCCTGTGAATCTGGGGGGAGAAGCTGTGGCCCAGCTTTTCCCCCAGCAGTCCGAACTCCATCTAAAACACCTCGCTGTAGGCCCCCAGGAAGGTGAAGAAGCCCTCCTTCTCCAGCTGGCTGAGGACGGTCTGTACGTCGTGGCTGGCCACGGAGGCATCCACGTCGAAGTAGAAGCGGAACTCGAAATCCTTGCCCGGGATGGGGCGGCTCTCCAGCTTGCTGATGTTGATGCCCCGGGTGGCGAACTTGGCGATAAGGCTGTAGAGGGAGCCGGGCCGGTGGCTGGCGGAGGCCACGAAGGTGATCTTGTTGGCGCCCTCGTAGATCTCCAGACTCTTGGAGATGCAGATAAAACGGGTGTAGTTGTGGTCGCTGTTGGAGACCCGGTCAGAGAGGACCGTCAGGCCGTAGAGGTCCGCGCAGGCGGCGGAGGCGATAGCGGCCAGATCATTGCGGCCGCTCTCGGCCACGTACTGGGCGGCCTTGGCGTTGTTGTCAAAGACGGTGACCTTCACGCCGCTGCTCTTGAGGAAATCGCCGCACTGGTTGAGGGCCTGCTCGTGGGCGATGACCTCCTTGATGTCCGCCTGCTTCACCCCGGGCCGGGCCAGCAGACAGTGCTCGATCTTCAGCTTCAGGCTGCGCACAATTTTGCAGTTGTACTTCTCCATCAGGTCGTAGACCTCGGTGACAGACCCGGCGGAGGAGTTCTCGATGGGCAGGATGCCGTAGCGGCACATGCCGGTCTCCACGGCCCGGAATACGCCCTCAAAGCGGCTGCAATACATGATCTGGGGCAGGGCGAACATCTTGTCGCAGGCCAGCTGGGAGTAGGCCCCCTCCACGCCCTGGCAGGCCACCACGGCCCGGTGGGGGAAGTCGGCCTGCGCCGCGGCCCGGATCTCCCGGCACAGAGGGGAGTCCCCGGTGGACAGACGGTTCTCCTGGTAGTCCCGGCTCAGCTCCAGAAGGGTGGAGTAGAGAATTTTTGTGTACTCCTGGAGCTCCTCCCCGCACAGACCTGTGACCCGGTAGAGGATGTCCCGCTCCCGGCCCGCCGCCAGAACGGGGGTATTGTGCTCCTTCTTGTAGTCCGCCACCTGCTTGACGGTCTCCATGCGCCGCTTGAACAGCGCCGCCAGCTGGTCGTCGATCTGATCCAGCTGGTCCCGGTAATCTTTCAGTTCCATGGCGATCTCCTTGACGTAGATTTTTTCTCTTCTTTTCTTTTGCGTACAAAAGAAAAGAAGCAAAAGAAAAACTTGAGAGGCTCTGATTTGTTGGTCAGAGAGGCGTAGTGGTGAAACAAAGAGGGGGGAGAAAGGGGCTACTCGCCTGACAGCATGTCCAGCAGCGTCAGGGCCGTTACCGCCTCCACCACCGGCACGGCCCGGGGCACGATGCAGGGGTCGTGGCGGCCGTGGATGACCAGCTGGGCCGGCTCTCCGGTCTCCAGATCCACCGTGTCCTGCTCCTTGGCAATAGAGGCGGTGGGCTTGACAGCCATGTTCACCACCAGGGGCATTCCGTTGGTGATCCCGCCCACCGCGCCGCCGGCGTGGTTGGTGCGGGTGGCAACCCGTCCGCCCTCCATCACCAAAGGATCGTTGTGCTGGCTGCCCCGCATCCCGGCGGCGGCAAAGCCCGTGCCAAAGGACACCCCCCGCACGGCGGGAATGCCGAACAGAGCCCCGGCCAGCCGGTTCTCCACCCCGGCAAACATGGGCTCGCCCACCCCCGCCGGAAGGCCCACGGCAAAGCAGCGGATCACGCCGCCCACGCTGTCGCAGTCCATCCGCGCCGCCTCAATGGCCTGGCGCATTCTGATCCCCGCCTCGTCGCTGAACACGGGAAAGGGCTTTTGCAGCAGCGCCGCCAGATCCGGCTGGCTCACCCGGGCAAAGTCCGGGGCCGTATCCGAAATATCCGCGATCCGTTCAATGTGGGCTGCGATGGTCACATGTTGCCGCTCCAGTAGCTGGAGGGCCAGACCGCCGGCGAAGCACAGGGGGGCCGTAAGCCGGCCGGAGAATTGGCCGCCGCCCCGGATGTCGTAGCTGTCCCCGTATTTCACCATAGCCGTGTAGTCGGCGTGGGAGGGGCGGGGGGTGCGCCGGAGACCGCTGTAGTCCCGGCTGTGCTGGTCGCTGTTGCGGATGACCATGGCGACCGGCGCGCCGCAGGTCCTGCCCTCCACCAGCCCGGAGAGGATCTCCGGCTCGTCCCTCTCCTGCCGGGGGGTGGACCACCCGTTCCGGCCCGGGGCCCGGCGGGCCATGAAGGCGCTCAGCCGCTCCATGTCCGGCGCGAACCCGGCGGGCAGGCCCTCCACCACGCAGCCGATGGACGGGGCGTGGGACTGGCCGAATACCGTCACCTTCAGTCTATTGCCCAGTGTATTCACAGAACACTCCTCCTAACATGCGGTAGTCCTCCCAGAAATGGGGGTAGGACTTGGCCACGCACTCCGCCCCCAGGAGCGTCACCGGCTCCCGGCAGGCTGTGGCGGCCACGGCGACCATCATGGCGATGCGGTGGTCATTGCGGCAGTCCACGGCGCAGCCGCCGGTCAGGCCGCTCCGGCTGCGGATGGTGAGAAAGTCCGGCCCCTCCTCCGCGTCCCCGCCCAGCTGGCGGAGGGCGGAGCCGATGGCCTCCAGCCGGTCGCTCTCCTTGAGGCGCAGCCGTGCGGCCCCGGTCAGGCGGGTGACGCCGGTGCGCACCGCCGCCATCGCCGCCAGGGGCGGGGCCAGATCCGGACAGTCGGACACGTCGATCTCCACGTCCCCGGGCCAGCTCAGCCGGGAGAAGAGGTCAGCGATCACCCGGTCCCCCTGGGCGGAGTTTTGGTCCAGACCCTCCACCCGCACCGGACTGCCCAGGCTCACGGCGGCCAGCCAGAAGGCGGCCTGGGACCAGTCCGCCTCCACGGCGGCCTCACAGGGGCGGTACCGCTGGCCGCCGGGGATGAGGAAGCGGTCCTCCCGCTCCACGCCCCGGATGCCGAACAGGGCCAGAGCTTCCAGGGTCATGTCCACGTAGCCCCGGCTCTCCAGGGGGGAGGTGAGCAGGATCTCCGAGTCCCCCTCCAGCAGGGGCAGCGCGTAGAGCAACCCGGTGACAAACTGGCTGGATACGTTCCCGGGCAGGCGGTAGGTCCCCGGGGTCAGACGGCCCTCCACGGTGAGGATGCCGTTTTTCTGGTCATACCGGACGCCTTTCTCATCAAAGAGGTCAAAGTAGGGCCTCTGGGGCCGGTCCATCAGCCGCCCCCGGCCGGTGAACACCCCGCCGCCCCGGAGGACCAGGGCCAGTGGGAGGAGGAACCGGAGGGTGGAGCCGGACTCCCCGCAGTCCAGCTGCGGCAGGTCCCGGCTGTCCGTCTTCAGAGCCGCGAGGCACCGCCGGGTGGCCTGGATATCCTGGGAGTCGTCCAGATTGGCGAGGCGGCTCTCCCCCTCCGCCAGGGCGGCGCAGATGAGCAGCCGGTGGGCCTGGGACTTGCTGGGGGGCGGCGTGACGGAGCCCTGGAGCTTGGCCGGCGTGATGGTCAGATTCATAGGGCCGCCTCCACGAAGGCCCGCAGGCCCGCCATGTCCAGCCGGACGGTCCCGGCCCGGCCGATCTCCTCCAGAACCACCACATCAATACTGCCGCCGCTGCGCTTCTTGTCGGCGCTGGCGGCGTCGTAGAGCTGGTCCGC
>OFFX01002125.1_pt1 | contig 12901 bp, 10 predicted proteins | sample 1521511 | NCBI WGS metagenome assembly OFFX01 (sample SAMEA3504125, study PRJEB24116) | mouse gut metagenome | biome: mouse gut; feature: mouse-associated habitat; material: faeces | place: Denmark | collected 2011
TTAGTTCCTTCTGCGGGGCGGCGGCGGCATTGAAGGCGGAGTACACCCTGCCGGAGGTGAGCCAGACGGTCATCATCACCCGGGCCGCCGGCCGCACCCCCGTGCCGGACCGGGAGTCCATCCGCTCACTGGCCGTCCACCGGGCCACCATGGTCCTCTTCCTCAGCACAGGCCTCTCCCAAAAGCTCCAGGAGGAGCTTCTCTCCGGCGGTTACCCCCCGGAGACCCCGGCGGCGGTGGTGTACAAGGCCACGTGGCCGGAGGAGAGAGTCTTCCGGTGCACCGTGGGGACCCTGGCGGAGACCGTGGAGGGGGCGGGGCTGACCAAGACCGCCCTCATCATCGTGGGGAACTGCCTGGGGGCGGACTATGAGCGGTCCAAGCTCTACGACCCGGGCTTTACCACCGAATTTCGGAGGGGCGGAGAGTGACGGGGCCCCTGCCCCTGACCGGGGATGGCAGGCCGGTGCGGGCGGCGGTCTTCGCCTTCAGCCGCCGGGGCATGGACGTGGCCCGGCAGGTGATGGAGACCCCGGCCCAGTGGCGGGCCTTTGCCCCGACCCGGATGGCGGAGGGGGAGTTTGCGCCGATTCATCCGCCCCTGGCGGATTTTGTGGGCCCTGTCTTCCGGTGGACGGAGGTGATGATCTTTGTCAGCTCCTGCGGCATCGCCGTCCGGGCCATTGCCCCCCACGTCCGTGACAAGACCGCAGACCCTGCTGTGGTGGCAATCGACGAGACCGCCCGATTCGTGGTATCCCTGCTCTCAGGCCACATCGGCGGGGCCAACCGCTGGGCGTCGGAGCTGGCGGCACACCTGGAGGCGTTGCCGGTGGTCACCACGGCCACAGATGTGAACGGCAGATTCGCCGTGGATGCCTGGGCTGCGGAGCAGGGGCTCCACCTGGGCAGCCGCGTTGCCGCCAAGGCCGTCTCCGCCGCCATCCTGGAGGGGCCGGTGCCTCTGCGGAGCGACTTCCCCATTGTGGGGGACCTGCCCCCGGGCGTGATATCGGGGGAGAGAGGGCCGGTGGGCATCTGCGTCTCCTGGCGGCAGGGCGGTCCCTTCGATGTGTCTCTGGCGCTGTCGCCTAAAGTGGTGCGCCTGGGGATCGGGTGCCGGCGGGGGACCGGGCGGGAGGCCATCGAGGCGGCGGTCTCCAGCGTGCTGGAGGACTGGGACATCTGCCCGCAGGCGGTGAAGTGCGTATGCTCCATCGACCTCAAACGGGACGAGCCCGGCCTGCTGGACTTCTGTCGTGAGCGGGGCTGGCCCGCCGAATTTTACGCCGCCGGAGAGCTGGCGGCGGTGGAGGGGGACTTTACCCACTCGGACTTTGTCCGCGCCGTCACAGGGGTGGACAACGTGTGTGAAAGGGCGGCCCTGCTGGGGGCCGAAAAGCTGATTGTGAGAAAAACCGCCCGGGACGGAGTGACTGTGGCTGCGGCGGTGGAGCATTGGGAGGTGCGCTTTGGGTAAACTGACAGTGGTGGGCATCGGCCCCGGGAACTACGAAAATATGACCGTCCGGGCGGACGAGGCCCTGCGGGCGTGTCAGGTAATTGTGGGGTACAGCGTGTACGTGGATCTGGTGCGGGAGCGATATCGGGACAAAGAGTTTTTCACCACGCCCATGACCAAGGAGACGGATCGGTGCCGCATGGCCCTGGAGCGGGCCCGGGAGGGCGCGTCCGTGGCCATGGTCTGCTCCGGGGACAGCGGGATCTACGGCATGGCGGGCCTCCTCTACCAGCTGCGGGGGGAGGCGGAGGATCCGGAGATCGAGGTGGTTCCCGGCCTCACCGCCGCATGCAGCGGGGCGGCCCTGCTGGGAGCGCCCCTGACCCACGACTTCGCCGTGGTCAGCCTCAGCGACCGGCTGACGGACTGGGAGACCATCGAGAGGCGGCTGACTGCGGCGGCGGAGGCGGATCTCTCTCTGGTGCTCTACACCCCCGCCAGCCGCGCCCGGCCGGACTACCTGAAAAGGGCCTGCGGCATCCTGCTGCGGGTCCTGCCAGGGGACCGGCCCTGCGGCGTGGCCCGGAACATCGGCCGGACCGGGGAGGGGTATGCCCTCATGGACCTGTCTGCCCTGGAGCGCTTTGACGCAGACATGTTCTGCACCGTCTTTGTGGGCAACAGCCAGACCCGGGTGATCGGCGGAAGGCTGGTGACCCCCAGGGGGTACCGGGATGTATAAACTGTGCGTCTTCGCCGGGACCACCGAGGGACGGGAACTGGTGGAGCTGCTGGAGGACCAGCCGGTGGCAGTCACCGCCTGCGTGGCCACGGAGTACGGCGAGACCCTGCTGGCGGCCCGGGAGAACCTCACCATCTCCGCCGGCCGATTGCGCCGTGAGGAGATGGAGGCCCTGCTGCGCCGGGAGGGGTTTGATCTGGTGGTGGACGCCACCCACCCCTACGCCAAGGAGGTGACGGAGCACATTGCCGGGGCCTGTCAGGCGGCGGGGACGGACTATCTGCGCCTTCTGCGGGAGGAGCAGGGTCTGCCGGCGGGTTCGGTGTGGGCCCCGGATGCGGCGGGGGCGGCCGCCCTTTTGGCGGACAGGCCGGGGAACATCCTGCTGACCACGGGCAGCAAGGAGCTGGGCCACTTTGCCTCCATCCCCGGCTTTGCCCAGAGGACCTACGCCCGAGTGCTGCCTATGGAGGCCTCTCTGCGGGCCTGCGAGGCCACAGGGCTGAGCCCCGCCCACATCCTGGCCATGCAGGGGCCCTTTTCCAGGGAAATGAACCTAGCCATGCTCCGCGCCGTCTCTGCCGCCTGGCTGGTGACCAAGGAGGGGGGCGCGGCCGGGGGCTTTCAGGAGAAGGCGGAGGCTGCCGCCGAGGCCGGAGCGGGCCTTGTGGTGATCGGCCGGCCGCCTCAGCGGCAGGGCGTGAACTTCGCCGGTGCGGCGGAGGAGCTCCGCCGACGCTTCCATCTCCGCTGGAGGCCCAGGGTGACCCTGGCGGGCATCGGCCCGGGCAGTCGTGAGGCAATGACCGGCCAAGTCCGGCGGGCGATCCGGGAGGCGGACTGCCTCATCGGGGCCCGGCGGATGCTGGAAGCTGCCGCCTGGGCCCAGAAGCCTGGACAGGAGGCGGTATCCCCCCAGGATATTGCCCGGTGCGTCTGGGAGAGGCCGGACTGCCGCCGGTTTACGGTGCTGCTGAGCGGGGATACGGGCTTTTTCAGCGGCGCGAAGCGGCTCCTGCCGGCTCTGGCGGACTGTCAGGTGGACATCCTGCCGGGGCTGAGCTCCCTGCAAGTGCTGTGCGCCCGGCTGGGGACCTCCTACGAGGACGTGACCTGCGTCAGTCTCCACGGCAGGGAGGGGGACATTATCCCCGATGCGAACCGATTCCGCCGTCTGTTCGTGCTGGTGGGGGGCGGCACCGATGCGTCCGGGCTGTGCGGGAGCCTCACCCAGGCGGGCCTGGGACAGGTCCAGGTCAGCGTGGGGGAATGGCTGGGATATCCCCAGGAGCGGATCACCACCGGCACGGCGGCGGAGCTGGCCGGGCAGAGCTTCGATCCCCTCAGCGCGGTGCTCATCGAGAACCCCCAGGCCCGCCCCTGCGCCCCCGGCCTGCCGGATGACCTGTTTCAGCGGGGAGGGGAGGGGCCGGTGGTGCCTATGACCAAGAGCGAGATCCGGGCCCTGGCCATCTCCCGGCTGCGGCTGGGGGAGGATTCCCTGTGTTGGGACGTGGGCGCGGGCACGGGATCAGTGTCAATTGAAATTGCTTTACAGGCGCGTCAGGGGAAGGTTTATGCCATAGAGAAGCGGGAGGATGCTCTGGAGCTCCTCCGGGAGAACCGGGAGAGGTTTCACCTGCGGAATCTGGAGCTGGTTTCCGGCGCCGCGCCCCAGGTCTGCCGGGATCTGCCGGCTCCCACCCACGCCTTTATCGGGGGGAGTTCGGGCAATCTGCGGGAGATCGTGTCCCTGCTGCTGGAGAAGAACCCGGCAGTGCGGATCGTGGCCGCGGCGGTGACCCTGGAGTCGGTGGCTGAGCTGACGGGGGTGGTCCGGGATTTTCAGTTTGCGGAACACGAGGCGCTGTGTCTGACAGCGGCCCGGAGCCGGACGGCGGGGAACTACCATCTGATGACCGGGCAGAACCCGGTGTATCTTTTCACCATGCAGAAGGGATGATGCTATGATCTCACTTTACGCCATGCTCATCGGCTTTGGGATGGACCTCCTTCTGGGGGACCCCCAGGGCATCCCCCACCCGGTCATCTGGATCGGGCGGCTGATCTCCGCCCTGGAGCCTTACCTCCGCGCCATCTTTCCCCGCACCCCCCAGGGGGAGCGCAGGGCGGGAGCCGTGCTGTGGCTGCTGACGGCGGCTGTGTCCACGGCCCTGCCGGCCCTCATCCTCTGGGTATGTGCCCGGATCAGCCCATGGCTGCGGCTGGGGGTGGAGAGTGCGATGTGCTGGCAGATTCTGGCGGTGAAGTCCCTGGCCACGGAAAGCATGAAGGTGTACGCCGCCCTGGAGACCGGGGACCTTGAGGCCTCCCGCCGGGCGGTGAGCATGATCGTGGGCCGGGATACCGCCTGGCTGGACCGGGACGGGGTGACCCGGGCGGCGGTAGAGACCGTGGCGGAGAACACCTCCGACGGTGTGGTGGCCCCCCTGGTGTTCTTGGCCCTGGGGGGCGCGCCCCTGGGGTTCTTCTATAAGGCTGTGAACACCATGGATTCCATGCTGGGCTATGTGGAGCCGCCCTATCAGGACTTCGGCTTCTTCCCGGCCAAGGCGGACGATGTAATGAACTTTCTCCCTGCCCGGCTTTCGGCCCTGCTGATGCTGGGGGCAGGGGGGCTCCTGGGCATGGACGTGGGGCGGGGCTTCCGGATTTTTTGCCGGGACCGCCGGAACCACGCCAGCCCCAACTCCGCCCAGACCGAGTCCGTCTGCGCAGGCCTTCTGGGCCTGCGCCTGGCTGGAGACGCGTGGTACCACGGTGTGCTCCACGAAAAGCCCACCATCGGCGACCCGGACCAGGACATCCGTCCCGGGGACATCCCCCGTGCCTGCCGGCTGATGGCGGTGACGGCGGTTCTGGCGCTGGCTGTGTGTGCGCTGGCCAGATGGCTGGCAGTGGGCCTTTGGGGGTGAGAGGCGATGCTGTATGAGAGAGAGAACCCCCACGGCGGGGACATCTACCGCCAGCCGGTCCGGCTGGATTTTTCCGTCAACACCAACCCCCTGGGGCCGCCCCCTGGCGTGATCCGGGCAGTGGAGTCCAGCGCCCAATTGCTGGACCGATATCCGGACCCCTGCTGCCGGGAGCTGGTGGGGGCCCTGGCCGCCTACGAGGGGGTGCCGGAGCGGTTCATCCTGTGCGGGTGCGGCGCAGCGGAGCTGATCTTCTCCTACTGCGGGGCCCTGCGGCCTGGAAAGGCCCTGGAGCTGGCCCCTACCTTCTCCGAGTACGCCGCCGCCCTGGAGGCCTTTGGCTGTCAGGTGGAGCGGTACGCCCTGGAGGAGGAAAACGGGTTCGCCTTGACGGAGAAATTCCTGGATGCCTTGGAACAAACAGACTGTGAAGTTGTTTTCCTTTGCAGCCCAAACAACCCCACAGGCCGGCTGACAGACCCGGGACTGCTGGCGGAGGCCTGCGAAATCTGCCTCCGGCGGGGGCTGCGGCTCTTTGTGGACGAGTGCTTTCTGGAGCTGAGCGACGGCGGACGGAGTGCTTCTCTGGCGGACCAGCTGGAGCGGTTCCCGGGGCTTTTCCTGCTCAAGGCCTTCACCAAGAGTTACGCTATGGCGGGGCTGCGGCTGGGGTACTGCCTGTGCGGAGACGGGGCGCTGCTGGAGGCCATGGGGCGGCTGACCCAGCCCTGGAACGTGTCCGTGCCCGCCCAGGCGGCCGGTCTGGCGGCCCTGGAGGAGGGGGCGTATCTGGCCCGGGCCCGGACCCTCATCGGCCGGGAGCGGCCCCTGCTGGCGGCGGGCCTGACAGCGCTGGGGCTCACCGTATGTCCCTCCCAGGCCAACTATCTGCTGCTGAAGAGCCCGGTGGAGCTGGCCGGGCCCCTGCTGGAGCAGGGGATCCTCATCCGCTCCTGCGCGAACTATCACGGCCTGGGGCCCGGGTGGTACCGGGCGGCGGTGAGGGGGCCGGAGGAGAACGAGGAGCTGCTGATGGCGCTGGCGTCTATTTTATAGGTGCATAATTTTTCGGTTCTTTTCTTGTGGGCAGCTGAGGGCGTGTCTGTTCACAGAAAAAGAATGACTACACAATCATCCATCAAACGTCAAAACAAAAGGAGCGGCCTCACATGGCAAAGAACATCATGATCCAGGGCACTATGTCCAACGCGGGAAAGAGTCTGCTGGCGGCGGGGCTGTGCCGGGTGCTGCGCCAGGACGGATACCGCGTGGCGCCCTTTAAGAGCCAGAACATGGCCCTCAACTCCTTCATTACCCGGGAGGGTGGGGAGATGGGCCGGGCCCAGGTGGTCCAGGCGGAGGCGGCGGGAATCGCGCCGGATGTGCGGATGAACCCCATCCTCCTCAAGCCCACCACGGATATGGGCAGTCAGGTCATCGTGGGGGGCCGGGCCCTGGGGAACATGGGGGCCATGGAGTACTACCGGCGGAAGGCAGAATTCCTCCCGGCAGTGCTGGAGGCCTACCGCAGTCTGGAGCGGGACTTTGACGTCATTGTCATCGAGGGGGCCGGGAGCCCGGCGGAGATCAATCTCAAGCGGGAGGATTTTGTGAACATGGGCCTGGCCCGGCTGGTGGACGCGCCGGTGCTGCTGGTGGGGGACATCGACAGGGGGGGCGTGTTCGCCCAACTCTACGGCACCGTGGCCCTGCTGGAGGAGGATGAGCGGGCGCGGATCAAGGGGATTGTGGTCAACAAGTTCCGGGGGGACCGGGCCATTCTGGAGCCGGGGCTGGAGACCCTGGAGAGGCTGTGCGGCGTGCCGGTGGCGGGGGTGGTGCCCTACCTCCACGTAGATGTCGACGACGAGGACAGCCTCTCCTCCCGCTTTGACGGCGGCCGGGCCCGGGGGCTCATCGACATCGCGGTCATCCGCCTGCCCCGGATCTCCAACTTCACTGATTTCAGCCCCTTTGAGCGGTATGACGGCGTATCCTTGCGGTACGTGGACCGGGTGCGGGACCTGGGAGATCCGGACCTCATCCTTCTTCCGGGTACCAAGAGCACCATCGGAGACCTCCTCTGGCTGCGGCAGAGCGGACTGGAGGCATCGGTGCAGAAGGCGGCGGCCAAGGGGACGGTGATCCTGGGCGTGTGCGGCGGCTACCAGATGCTGGGCCGGTCCATTGCGGACCCGGAGGGGGTGGAGGCCGCCGGCGTGCGGGAGGTGGCCGGACTGGGATTGCTGGAGATGGACACCGTGTTCTCCAGTGACAAGCGGCAGACCCAGACCAGAGGGACCCTGGGCAGGGTGGAGGGGGCGCTGGCCCCCCTCGGCGGCCTCGCCTATGAGGGCTATGAGATCCACATGGGCCGCAGCGTATCCGGGGAGACCGGAGCCCTGCCGGCGCTGGCGGGGGGCGGGAACGTGTATGGCACCTATATCCACGGCATCTTCGACGCGCCGGAGGTGGCGGACGGAGTGCTGCGGGCCCTGTGCCTGCGCAGGGGCGTGGACTTTGCCGCCCTGGGGGCCTTCGACGCGTCCGCCTATAAGGAGCGGCAGTACGATCTGCTGGCCGACGGGGTGCGGGGGAGCCTGGACATGGACCTCATCTACCAAATCCTGGAAAGAAAAGTCTGATTTTCTGCGGAAAGCCGTCTTCGCCCACAGGGCGGGGCGGCTTTTTTCGGCCTCCGGAGGATTTTCTGACGGAAATAGACTTGCGGCCTGGAAAGATATCTGTTATACTGTCTGTCGTATGCCTATAACGGATTTTAGCCCGAAGAGGGCAGAATACATGTAAAGGAGACATCAGCATGACATTTTCTTATCGGCCCAGCGGCGTCTGCTCTACCATGATCGATCTGGAGCTGGAGGACGGGATCATCCAGTCCGTGCGCTTCACCGGCGGATGCAACGGCAACCTCCAGGGCATTTCCCGTCTGGTGGAGGGCATGGGCGCTCAGGACGCCATTGAGAAGCTCCAGGGCATCCGGTGCGGCTGGAAGCCCACCAGCTGTCCGGACCAGCTCTCCAAGGCCCTGGCCGCGGCGATGAAGGAGGAAAAATAGACCGCCTCCCGCCGCGGCGGCGGACAGGAGGAGCCCGTCCGGCGGACTGACAGCGGGATCCTCCTCCAAATTGTTAATTTTTATCAGAAAAACGAAAAAACTACTGGAAATATCGAACCTGCTGTGATACAATATAACGCTGGCTGACTGTGAGAGGCCGACAGTAAACGGAGGAAAGTAAAATGAGTGTGAAAAGCTGTGAAAAATTAGAAAAAAGCATGGTTGCGCTGACCGTGGAGGTGGGCGCGGCCGATTTTGAGGCTGCTGTTGAAAAGGCCTATAAAAAGCAGCGCGGCAGCATCCGTATGCCCGGCTTCCGTCCCGGGAAGGCCCCCCGCAAGATGATCGAGAGTATGTACGGCGCCAGCGTGTTCTACGAGGAGGCCGTGAATATCGCCCTGCCCGACGCCTATGGGACCGCTGTGAAGGAGCAGGAGCTGAAGGTGGTGGGCTACCCCGAGGTGGAGCTGATCGGCGTGGGCAAGGAGGGCTTTTCCTTCAAGGCCACGGTGGCAGTGTACCCCGAGGTGAAGCTGGGCCAGTACAAGGGCCTGGAGGCCCCCAAGGCGGAGGTGAAGGTTGTCGCCGCCGACGTCAACGCCCGTCTGAAGGAGATGGCCGAGCGCAACAGCCGCATGGTCAGCGTGGAGGACCGGGCTGTGAAGAAGGGCGACATCGCCAACATCGACTTCGAGGGCTTCCTGGAGGGCGTGCCCTTTGACGGAGGCAAGAGCGACAGCCACGATCTGGAGATCGGCTCCGGCAGCTTTGTCCCCGGCTTTGAGGATCAGGTCATCGGCATGGAGATCGGCCAGGAGAAGGATCTGAACATCACCTTCCCCGAGGACTATCACGCCGATCTGGCGGGCAAGAGCGTGGTGTTCCACGTCAAGCTCAACGCCATCAAGGTCAAGGAGGTGCCCGCCCTGGACGACGAGTTCGCCAAGGACGTCTCTGAGTTCGACACCCTGACGGAGCTGAAGAAGGACGTGAAGGCCAAGCTGGTCCAGGAGCGCGAGGAGGCCGGCAAGCGGGCCTTTGAGGACATCGTCATGGGCAAGGCCGCCGAGAACATGGAGGCGGATGTGCCCGACGCCATGGTGGAGGAGCAGGCCCGCCGGTATATGGAGAACCTGCGCCGTCAGGTTCAGGCCCAGGGCATCCCCTTTGACCAGTACATGAAGATGACCAACATGGACGAGGAGAAGCTTCTGGAGGAGGCCCGTACCCCCGCCATGGGGCAGGTGCGCATGGATCTGACCATCGCCGCCATCGTGGAGGCGGAGAATCTGGAGGCCTCCGATGAGGAAGTGGAGGCTGAGCTGGCCAAGATGGCCGGCCAGTACGGCATCGACGTGGAGAACATGAAGAAGTACATGGACGTCGAGGTGGTCCGCGAGCAGGTGCTGCGGGGCAAGGCCGTGGCCGTGGTAGCGGACAGCGCCGTGGCCGTCAAGCCCGCCGAGGAGGAGAAGCCCAAGCGGAAGTCCAAGAAGGATGAGGAGGCCCCCGCTGAGGAGAGCGCGGAGTAACCCCAAAAGCGGCGGGGCCGCTGTGGGTGTACTAAAATTTTCCCCAAGAGGTTAGAATAGTGTGGCGGCGGGTCCGCCTGCCGGGCAGGGGAGGGAGACCCCATTCATTCAGGAGGTAATTCTATCATGAGTTTAGTCCCATACGTAGTGGAGCAGACCAACCGGGGGGAGCGGTCCTACGACATCTTTTCTCGTCTGCTCAATGACCGCATCATCTTCCTGGGCGAGGAGGTCAACGCCACCACCGCCGGGCTGGTGGTGGCCCAGCTCCTGTATCTGGAGGCCCAGGACCCTGACAAGGATATCCAGCTCTATATCAACAGCCCCGGCGGCTCCATCACCGACGGCATGGCCATCTACGACACCATGCAGTACGTCAAGTGCGACGTGTCCACTATCTGCATGGGCATGGGGGCCAGCATGGCGGCCTTCCTGCTCTCCTCCGGCGCCAAGGGCAAGCGTCTGGCTCTGCCCAACGCGGAGATCATGATCCACCAGCCCTCCGCCGGCACCAAGGGGCAGATCACCGACATGGCCATCCACCTGCGGCGGCTGGAGATCATCAAGCGGCGGATGAACAGCATTCTGGCGGACAACACCGGCCAGAGCATTGAGACCGTCACCGCTGACTGTGAGCGGGACAACTTCATGACCGCCGAGGAGGCCAAGGAGTACGGCATCATCGACAAGGTCATCTATTCCAGGTAGCGCCATATCGCCATATCAGAAGTATCTATCAGTGGTAGGAAGGGAATTAGTCCATGAATGACGAGACGAAAAAGTCTCTGCGCTGCTCCTTCTGCGGCAAGCGGGAGGAGGAGGTGCGGCGGATGATCCAGGGCCCTGGGGCCCGCATCTGCGACCAGTGCGTGAATCTGTGCATGAGCGTGCTGGATGAGGAGCTGGGCGGGCAGGACAGCTTTCCGCCGGTTGACCTGCCGGAGAAGCTGCCTGTCCCCCGTGAGATCCGGGAAACTCTGGATCAGTATGTCATCGGCCAGGACAGCGCCAAGGTGGCTCTGGCGGTGGCGGTGTATAACCACTACAAGCGCATCCAGTTCGGCGGCGGAGAGGACGTGGAGCTCCAGAAGAGCAACATCCTCATGATCGGCCCCACCGGCTCCGGCAAAACCCATATCGCCCAGACCCTGGCCCGGACCCTTCAGGTGCCCTTCGCCATTGCCGACGCCACCACCCTCACCGAGGCCGGCTATGTGGGCGACGATGTGGAGAACATCCTCCTGCGTCTGCTCCAGGCGGCGGACTACGATGTGGATCTGGCGGAGCACGGGATCATCTATGTGGATGAGATCGACAAGATCGCCCGCAAGAGCGAGAACACCTCCATCACCCGGGACGTGTCCGGCGAGGGAGTGCAGCAGGCCCTGCTGAAGATCCTGGAGGGCACGGTGGCCAATGTTCCGCCCCAGGGCGGGCGCAAGCACCCCCACCAGGAGTTCATCCAGATCAACACCAGAAACATCCTTTTCATCTGCGGCGGCGCCTTCGACGGCCTGGACAAGATCATCGAGCGGCGCACGGATCGGCGGAGCATGGGCTTTGACTCCCCCCTCCAGAGCAAGAAGGACCGGGACGTGGGGGCCATCCTCAAGGAGGTCCAGCCCCACGATCTGCTCAAGTTCGGTATCATCCCGGAGCTGGTGGGCCGCCTGCCCATTATCGCGCCTCTGGACTCTCTGCACCGCGAGGATCTGGTGCGCATCCTCACCGAGCCGAAAAACGCTCTGGTCAAGCAGTACCAGAAGCTGCTGGAGTACGACAAGGTGGAGCTGGCCTTTGATGAGGGAGCTCTGGAGGCCGTGGCCGACAAGGCCATTGAGCGCAACATCGGCGCCAGAGGGCTTCGGGCGGTGATGGAGGGCCTGCTGACGGATATCATGTACGACATCCCCTCCGATCCCACGGTGGAGAAGGTGGTCATCACCCCCGCCTGTGTCCGGGGCGAGTGCGGTCCCACCCTGGTCCGGGCCAGCGGCCGGGAGCAGGTGCTGGAAAAGCACTCTGCAAGCACGGCGTCATAGAGGAGTATACATTCTTTTCTTTGTGAACAGAGGACGGATTCAGAAGAACACTTTGAACCTCCCGGGCTGTCTGCGGTCTGATGCTGGACCGCTGGCAGTCTGGGGGATTCCGTGCGCTCTTTGATTCATTTCCTCTCAAGAAAAAGAATGTATACTTGTTTTTTAAGGAGATCCAACGGAATGGATATGATCGAAAATACAACCATGAATATACCGGTTCTGGCCTTGCGTGGACTGACCATCTTCCCGGGCTGCATCATCAGCTTTGACGTGGAGCGGGACATCTCGATCCGCGCCCTGGAGCGGGCCATGGAGCAGGAGCAGCTCATCTTCCTGGTGGCCCAGCGGGAGCTGGGGGAGCCCCAGCCTGGGGAGCGGGATCTGTACAGCGTGGGCACCGTTTCTATGATTCGTCAGATCCTCCGCATCGGCGATTCCACCGTGCGGGTGATGATGGAGGGCCGGAGCCGGGCAAAGCTGCGCCGGCTGTGGCAGACGGAGCCCTACCTCCAGGGCAACGTGGAGCCCATGGCGGAGGGGAAGGCCCGCCTGTCCAACTCCCAGCTGGAGGCTCTGCTGCGCCAGACCTACACCAATTTCGCCGGATATGCCTCTCTGGCCCCCCGGCTGGGCGGGGAGGTCATGGCCGCGGTCATGGATGACCGGGAGCCTGGCCATCTGGCGGACTTCATCACTCAGAACATCATGCTCCGGTACCAGGACAAGCAGGCGGTGCTGGAGGAGCTCCGGCCCGTGCCCCGTCTGCGGAAGGTCAACGAGCTGCTGGCCCGGGAGACGGAGGTCCTCTCCTGCGAGCACGAGCTGGAGGGCAAGATCCGCCGGGAAATGGGGGAGGTCCAGCGGGACCACATCATCCGGGAGCAGATCCGACTGCTCCAGCAGGAGCTGGGGGAGGATGAGGACACCGAGCTGAACGACTACCGGGCCAAGATCATGACCCGGCAGCTCGCCGAGGAGGTGGAGCAGAAGCTGCTCAGGGAGGTGGACCGGCTGGCCAAGCAGTCCTACTCCAGCGCCGAGGCCTCCGTGATCCGCAACTACCTGGACGTGTGCCTGGAGATGCCCTGGGGGGAGGAGACCAAGGAGCGGG
>OFFX01002133.1_pt1 | contig 12844 bp, 13 predicted proteins | sample 1521511 | NCBI WGS metagenome assembly OFFX01 (sample SAMEA3504125, study PRJEB24116) | mouse gut metagenome | biome: mouse gut; feature: mouse-associated habitat; material: faeces | place: Denmark | collected 2011
AAACGCAATCCTCAGTCAGCCTTCGGCTGACAGCCCCTTTCAAAAGGGGCCTTTTTTGCGCTTACCTGTTAACTTCCCGCTGATCCGTGCGGCCGGTGAGGTAATCCAGGGAGACATTGAAAATATCAGCGATTTTGATTAGGTTTACATAATTAGGAGTACTGCCGTCCGCTTCAAAGCGTTGATAGTTCCGCAAGGTGACGGATAGTTTATCTGCCACTTGTGTCTGTGTTAATCCCTGTTCTTTCCGGAGCAGTTTGAGCCGTTCATTAAAAATCATCTTCTTCCTCCTATTGACATGTAGCTTTCTGTCGTATATAATTACGACAGAGTAATTCATACTAGGGAGGTAAAAACTGTGCAAAACGAAATCCCCTTTATCGTCCAGGACCTTTATCAGAATTTTGTGACCCCGCCAAATCCGAACCTTTGGCCGGACGATATGAAGGACGACCCTGTCCAGGGACATGCCCTCTGGGCCTTTTACCAGGGTCTGCGGCTGGGGGCACAGCTGACCGACGCCTGTCTGGAGAAGCTTTAGACCTGGCTCCGGTCCCGCAGCCAGCTGGGCATGGGCCGGGCCTTGACGCTGGAGACAATGCCCATAGCGGCAAACAGGGTGAGGATGGACGAGCCGCCGTAGCTGACAAAGGGGAGCGTCAGCCCCATAACGGGCAGAACGTACAGACACATGCCCACATTGAAAGTGATCTGGCTGAGCAGCATGCCGGCCATGCCCATGCACACGTAGGCGGAGAAGGGGGAGCTGGCGTGCCGTCCCACCCAGATGCACCGCAGGACGATACCGGACAGCAGCAGCAGCAGGGCCATGCAGCCCACAAATCCCAGCTCCTCGCCGCAGACGGCGAAAATCAGGTCGCTGTCCCGGACGGGGAGGGCGGAGGAGTTGGGGGAGTGGGTCTGGATGCCCTTCAGGTAGCCCTGGCCGAACAGCTTGCCCGAGCCGATGGCCAGGGTGGACCGGGTCTGCTGAAAGCCGTAGTTGCTGGGGTCCAGGCTGTGGTCCAGCACCACCCGGAAGCGCATGATACGGAAATTGGTCCACAGGCTGGTCTCCGGCAGGAAGAACAGCCAGAAGATTACCACCGCCAGCACCGCGCCTCCGCCCACCAGGACGAACCATCGCAGCTTCACCCCGGCGGCCCAGGCCATGAAGGCAAAGATCATGATGTAGACGGCGCAGGTGCCCATGTCGTGACAGATAGCGGCAATCAGGCCCAGCATAAACACGGTGAAGCCGGCAATCTGCATCACCGAGGGGACAGAGCTGATACTGTAGCCCCGGTCCTGAATTTTGATGATTTGCAGCGCCAAAACGAGGATAAAGGGAATTTTGACGATCTCATTGGGTTGGATCATCATGGGGAAGTGGGGAATCTGAATCCAGTTCCGGTTTCCGTAGCGCTCCACCCCCCAGGGGGAGAGGAGCAACAGGAGCAGCAGTAGGCTGCCGATAAGCATCAGCTTCCACCTCTTTTCGGTAAAGAGCTGGAAGTCCACAAAGGTGAGCAGCACATAGGCCACCACCCCCAGCAGAATGGCGATGGCCTGAATGATAACAGGCTTGATGCTCTGCTGGTATTGAGTGGCGGAGTAGATAAGGGCCAGCCCGAAGGTGCTGGTGGCCAGGCAGAGCCCCAGCAGGATCACATCGCCTTTTTTCCAAAATTCCTTGATGGGGGAGAACAGCAGGGACAGCAGATTCATGGCCCCACCTCCTTATGGCAGGGACGCATCATGATGCGTCCGCGTATAAAAGCGCCGTTTGAATCGGGCGCATCGTAATGCGTCCCTACGGCAAAAAAATCACCCATACATTTTATCACATTTTGCTGGAAAGGCAAACAGTATCTGTGCTATAATAATGAAGAACCTGAAAATTTTCTGTGAACGGGGGAGCGCCGGTGAAGTTTATTACCAACAGCGAGGAGGAGACCGAGCGCCTGGGCGCCCGGCTGGCGGTCAAGCTGGAGCCGGGGGCGGTAATCGCCTTTACCGGCGACCTGGGGGCGGGCAAGACCGCCTTTACCCGGGGCCTGGCCCGGGGGCTGGGAATACCGGACCGGGTGACCAGCCCCACCTTTACCATCGTCAACGAGTATGAGGGGGGGAGACTCCCCCTGTTCCACTTCGACATGTACCGCCTGGGCTCGGCCGACGAGCTCTTTGACATCGGCTGGGAGGACTACCTGGCCCGGAAGGGCGTGTGTGCCGTGGAGTGGAGCGAGAATGTGTCCGACGCCCTGGAGGAGGGGACCCTCTCGGTAGAGATATGCCGGGGGGAGACGGACGGTCAGCGGATGATTACGGTTATGGGGGTGGAGCTGTGAACATTTTAGCTTTGGAGTCCTCGGCAACGGCCTGCTCCGCCGCCCTGTGCCGGGATGGGGAGCTGCTGGCCCAGTCCTTTCAGTGCAGCGGACTGACCCACAGCCGTACCCTGCTGCCCATGGTAAACGACCTCTTGAAAAATTGCGGTCAAACTCTGGAGCAGGTGGACGTGATCGCCGTGGCCGCCGGGCCGGGGTCGTTCACCGGCCTGCGCATCGGCGTGGCCACCGCCAAGGGGCTGGCCTGGGCCCGGGAAACGCCCTGCGCCCCCTGCTCCACTCTGGAGTCCATGGCCTGGCCCCTGGCCCATCTGGAGGGCAGGCTGATTGTCTGTGCCATGGACGCCCGGCGCGCTCAGGTGTATAACGCCCTGTTCCTGGCCCGGGGAGAGGGGCTGGAGCGGCGTAGTCCCGACCGGGCAATTTCCATGGCCGAGCTGGGGGAGGAGCTGAAAAATTTCCCGGAAATCAAAATAGTCGTTGGCGACGGGGCCCGGCTGTGTTATAATACCCTGAGAGAGGAAGTTCCCGGCCTGACCCTGGCTCCCGTCCACCTGCGGATGCAGAGCGCCTGGGGGGTGGCCCGGGCGGCGGAGGAGCTGATCAGGGCCGGTGCCCTGGTGTCCGGCGCGGAGCTGGCCCCCGTCTATCCCCGCCTGTCCCAGGCGGAGCGGGAGCGGCTGGAACGGGAGCAAAACACAAAATTTACAATAGAAGGGGATCGAAAACATGTATAACGAAAAGGTACACATTCTGGACCACCCGCTGCTTCAGCACAAGCTGACCATCCTCCGGGACGAGAACACCGGCGTGAAGGAGTTCCGGGAGATCGTCTCGGAGATTGCCGCCCTGGAGTGCTACGAGGCCACCCGGGACCTGCCCCTGGCCGACATCGAGGTAAAGACCCCCATCACCACCGGCACCTTTAAAACTCTGGCGGGCAAGAAGCTGGCGGTGGTGCCCATCCTCCGGGCCGGACTGGGTATGGTGGACGGCATTATCAAGATGATCCCCTCCGCCAAGGTGGGCCACATCGGCCTGTACCGGGACCCGGAGACCCACAAGCCGGTGGAGTACTACTGCAAGATGCCCGCCGACATCGCGGAGCGGGATGTTATCGTGCTGGACCCCATGCTGGCCACCGGCGGCTCCGCCTCCGCCGCCATCACCTTTATCAAGGGCTACGGCTGCAAGCATATCAAGCTGATGAACGTCCTCGCCGCCCCCGAGGGCATCGAGTGCATCATGAAGGACCACCCCGACGTGGAGATCTACGTGGCGGGCGTGGATGAAAAGCTCAACGAGCACGCCTATATCGTCCCCGGCCTGGGCGACGCAGGCGACCGGATTTTTGGTACCAAGTAAGACATGGAACGGCGCCCGGTCCTGTTGGACCGGGCGTTTTGAAAACAGGAGGTGTAGATATGTCGAGGACAATTACAGTTAAAGGTGTAGGTAATGTTTCTGCAAAGGTGGATTATCTGAAACTGACGCTTACAATTCATGGAAAAGACAAGGAATACAATGCCGCTATGGAGGAAGCCGCCAGCCAGATAAACTGTCTGGCGTGCGCTGTGGAACAGATTGGTTTCAAAAAAGGCGATTTGAAGACGCTCAACTTTGATGTGCGAACGGAGCAGAAAGACATAAGAGATGAAGACGGGAATTTTCATCGGGTATTTATAGGGTATGTCTGTGATTATACGCTTGAGTTGTCTTTTGATTTTGAAAGCGGGCGGCTTGCCGCCGCCCTTTCGGCAATTGCGGACAGCGGGGCAAATCCTGAACTGAATATCACCTTTACCGTAAAGGATCCGTCGAAAATCAGCGAGGAGCTGTTGATTTGCGCGGCGGCTAACGCCAGGGAGAAGGCGGAAATCCTCTGCCGGGCATCCGGGACGGAGCTGGGGGACCTGCTCAGCATTGATTACAACTGGGGTGAGTTAAGGGTTGAGTCCCGAACAAGATACGGCTATGACACCTTGGAGTGCATTACGGCGAAAAGGAGCAGTATGCCGGCGCTCAGACCGGATGATATAGATCTGCGTGACACCGCCGTCTTTGTCTGGGAAATCAAGTAGATTGTCAGGCCCTTTCCTGTGGTAAATGCAGCTGAAAATCTGCGTCTACTGCGGTGACTGTAATAGAGAAAAGGAGGTGCATCCCCATTGGATCACATTGAAATTCCCACCCAGCTTTTCTGGGAAAATGGCAACAGCTGGTACGGCAGCCTGGGCAACGCCAGATTTTTTATCAAGCCGGAGCGTCCAGAGGGGGCGGACGGCTTACGGCTCTCTGTTCAGTTCTGGAGGGGACCGCTGGCTATGAACTTGAGCGAGATCACCGCCACGGCGTCCTTTCCCGTCACCCAGGGGGGACTGGCCCAAGCCGCCGCGTGGCTGGAGGAACAGGCCGCCGGGGTAAACCCTTAAACGGCCCCGGCAGACCCGTGTCCCCGCCTTTTGAACCGGCTTACCGCTCCCCACAGCAACAGAAAGCAGGCGCAGCCCGCCAGATCAATCAGCACGTCCCGCAGCTGGCCGCTTCGCCCGGAGACAAAGGTCTGGTGAACTTCGTCCAGCCCCGCCAAGAGGGCACAGAGGATGAACACTGCGGCGGCCCTCCGGCGGGCGGAGACTACCAGCCGCCAAACCGCTGCCAGCAACAGGCCCGACAGGATAAAGTAAACTCCCATGTGGGCTCCCTTCCGGATGCAAAAAGTGACTGTCTCAAAAACAGCGGCTTGCTTCTCCGCACTCTGGAGAAAAAAGGAGGGCCGCCACCACCCCAGCAGCCAACCGGCCAGCCGGTCGGACATGGATCCTGAGCTGTGTCCCGTCTGGGCGGAAAACCAGAAAATCACAGCGTACCACACCCCGGCAGGCAGAAAGGGATATACCTTGCCCCAAACTGGTTTCATGTCCACGTCCTCCTGACTGTTTTCTGCTCTGAATTATACCAAATTCCTTATCCAGATACAAGTATAGCTGCCTTTCTTGGTGGATTCATATAATTTCAAAAAATTTAAAATATTCGTTGACAAACCAGATCGTTTCTGGTAAGATATTACTTGCGCCGAACGGGTTGACCCGTCCAGCGCAGTATATGTGGGGGTATAGCTCAGCTGGGAGAGCGCTTGAATGGCATTCAAGAGGTCAGCGGTTCGATCCCGCTTATCTCCACCAAAAGCAAGGACTTATGTAGCCAATGTGGTACATAAGTCCTTCTTCTATATCATAAAAAGGAGAGCGGATATTTGAATCCAAATTGGGACTTGTATTATAGCGAGGAATCATGTAAAATAATGGTGAATAATCTTAAATTAGGCTCTTCGGTAGTTTGTGTGGGGGGGGTATCTTCCCGGTAGAGCCGGATGGAGGGCTGAGAAGTGTCGCTTAATCTTTTTGCAAAGCTCTTGGAACGCAGGGATTCTGCAGCGTTGCGCCCAGGCCAACCAATTTGAAATCGTACCGTTCCCTTGTCATTACAGGAAAAGGGAGTACCGAAAACTGAATATTCCAAATCCCGGATTAAAATTGAATGCGGAGGTATGGATCATGCGTTCGAGTACGAAAAAATTCCTTAAAAAGATTCTTATTGCTATAATTGCTATCATACCTGGCATTTTGGGCCTATTTATTGGCTATAATTACGGTGAAATTGATACCCAAATTGAAACAATTGAAACCTTAAATGGCATGCAGAATATTGAAGCAGACAATGTTACAATCAACTACTATTCTGATAGTAATGACTATGAGGAGGCATTAGCTCAAATTGTATCGGACGTAAATGACTCTATACAAAAAAGCGAAAATCTAATACGCGAAAATGCAAACCTAATTAGTATAAATGAGGACTTGACAAACAAAAACTCCGATCTGACGAGTAATAATATGCAGTTGCTAAGGGAAATAACTGATTTAAAATTAGAAATAAAGAGATTAGAAGATGAGCTTTCTTCCATGCCCATGCCCGAAGTGGAAAGTATGCATGATATGCCGTTATCCGCAGCTATTTTGGTAAAAACTGTTGATGCACACGGATATATTGTTAATAGTGACTATGAAACATTAATAGGTACAGGATTCGAAAAAAGCTTTATTGCAAAATCAGGTGGGATCACATACGATGAGACGATATCTATATGTAGCTACACTCCGTTTGATGTAATATATAACCTTGAAGGTAAATATAAAACTTTAGCAGGGCAGATCTGTTTTGACGATATCTCATCAGCGTCTGGGGGATTTGGATCCGCATTCAGTGGCGAAGCTAAAATTCTTTTTACTGCAGACAATGGAGAAAAAGAAGAGCTCTCCCTTTCCGCAACCGACTTCCCAAAAGATTTTTCTATTAATATTCAGGATGCAGAAAAGCTCACAATTTCTTTTTCATTTCCTTATAGTAATAATGTATTTAACAATTTTAATAAGTATTTTAACATTGTGAATGCGTATCTTGAAATCTGATTCTTATGCAATAGTAACCCCACTTGCAACGTGTAAAATATCGTAATTTATTACTTGTAGAAAGGACGGCCCTTATATGTAAGGGTGAGTGGGAGCTCCGGTAGGAAAATATTGTAAGCTGACAGCAGATAATAACTAATTATCTATATGCGTACACTTACTTCAATTGCAATGGAACATATTTTTGATGCTTTTTTCATAGATGCTGTAGGCAATTTTTCGCCCGTCGGGATTCTTGATGATAAATTGATCCATCGCAACTCCTGCATTTAATTCAAGTACCATCAGATCGTGACTTCCGCTTTCTTCCAGTAAATCAATTGAAACAAACTTTGCATTAACTGTCTCCGCAGCTTTTGTTGCTATATCAAGTAGTAATTGCGGGGCTGAAAACCGGTCAATTACTTCAGGTGTACTTCCGCAGCTCAAATTGAATTTCCACCCCACTGTAATATGTTCCCCTCTGGCCGGTACTATATTGAGTTGATCCTTTTGGCAAAAATCAGGTTCGTTTACCCCTAAATGCTCTGCCAAAGCTTTCAACGATAAATGTCCATCGCCAATCACTTCTGGAAGTTTTTTCTTATATAGAAGCAAGCACTCTCCGTCCAGGTAGACTATACGATACTCAGCATGTGCGTTGATATATGGTGCAGCAGCAACAATCGAGTGGCTCTGAAAAGATTTATAAAGCGCACATTCAATTTCCTTTTGGGAAAAGCACAAATATACGCCTTTGCCTTCATAGGAATCATTTGGCTTGATTACTACACCGCCACAATCGGCTAAAATAGTTTCACAGATTTTCTGACTAGGCAATTCCTGCTGGTCGTAGCGTTCGGAATCACTTCGATACAATTTGACATGATTGACAACAGGAACACCTGCAGACGCTAAGATAGATGAGCACATACATTTTGAATCTATAATTCGAGAGCTGGTTGCAGAATTTTGTGGAAATCTACGACTCCATATATACTGGGTTTGGTCATTCCATGTTAGCGCCAAGCAGTTAGGCTCAAATCTCCTGCACACAATGCCAAGACAGTCACAGATTTCAAAAATAATTTTCTCGTATTCGGGACCATACATAAATACTACACTCCAAACAAAAAGTGGTGATAAAATGGAAAAAGCTTTATTTGCAGATCGAAAAAATAATGTGGATGAACTATACACTTTACTTTTTCAAGAACGCAGGAGGTTTTTGTGTTATCGCGCAGTATCAGGATACGGCATAACTGCATTTTTCCACAGGTTTTGCTATTTGCTTCAATCCACAGATAGTGTGATCTGTCTGTTTGCAGAATTGTCAGATAATTGCAGATCACCTTTGCATGAAATTTTGAAGAAGGTTGTAATAAAAAACGGGAACCTCTATCACATGCTACAATGTTTTTCAGACGAGCGATACGGGGAGGAGGAAGAGCCCCTCTTGAAGAGCATGATTTTAGATTTGCCTGCAATGGGAGAAACAATATCAAATCTGCTTTTCAGCAAGCCTACAGCACTTCCTATTTACGCAGGCTACTATTCTGACGCAATGAAACAGTTCTTTTTTGAGATGGTAAAAGACAAGCTGGTAGACAAGAAAATTCTGCTATTCATCGATAATGCCCAATTTATTGATGATGAATCTATCTATGACATATTGGCACTTTATCCACTAAACCATGTGTCATTTATTCTGTCACAATCAGACGAGTCTCCAACCTTAGAAAAGCTGTTGATGGAAATCAGTTTTAGAGGCGACATCAATTTTTTGGATTTTCCTGAGCCTCCGATTGTTTGTGTGCAAGAGATATTGGCTCATAACAATCAAGTAGTGTCAGACAGCGAAGCAACTAATCTGATCAGGCGCACCAATGGAAATATAAGGAAAATTATTTTTGAGACCAAATATCCGTCTTCGAAAAATATAGGGCAAGAAGGATCGCTTCCTAGCGAAATTCTCTCTTTGCTTTACACCTTACAAACTGATATCTGCTTTTCAGATTTATTGTCTATGCTAGAGGAATCTCCAACCTGCAGTGTGTATACGGCTCAGGAGGTACAACACACAATACATACTCTGATATATAAAGGATTTATTTCCTCGGTTCTGCAAATGGATGGTCGGGAAAATTTTCGGGTTAGAATTCGCCGTGAGAACCAGGATATATGGGATTCCATCCTCTCTAATCCTGCGGACAAACTCATATATCAAGATATTGTTTACAGATATTTAGCAACATTGAAAACACATACTTTTGATGAATTGAAAACTTTGTTTACGCTATCCCAAAGTGTTGCTACCCAATATCAGGCAACTTGGGGAAAAGCACTTCTGATCGAAAGTCTCCAGCGGGGTTCCGCCATACAGATGGAGTGGATTGAGGCAGTAAAAATGACACCTGATCCGAAGGGACATTTTCTATGTGCATTGGGTACATTCAGACTGTGGAAGTACAAAGAAACCCTCAAAATCCTAATACCTCTTTGGCCCCGGATGAGAGAATCCCGTGATGTAAAAATTCTCCTTGCTTTAACATTGAACCGTTGTAGGAAACATCGCGCAGCAGACCAACTCTTGTGGACTCTTATTAAATCCGGCCATGATATTGATGAAAAAGCAGTCTTACTCTCAATAACCATCAGTAATTGCATACATAGCGGGAATGAGGATAAAGCCAGACAAATTGTTTTGGACTACGAGGCTGAACTTATCAAATCTAAATTATACGGATACTTTCTGCGGAATTCCGCAACACTCTTTCAAGGAGAAACAGCAAACAGCTACTGGGAAAAGTCGATCACTGCATTTCAGAGCGCCAGTGATAAATATGGAGAGCTTACAACGGTGGTTAATATGTCGCGCGTTCTTATTCGGAGCGGCAATCTTGCAGAGGCAAAGTCGCGCATGAAACGTGCCTACGACGGCCTTTTACCCTATGGTATTGAGCAACTACACATTGCCGCAAATAATTTGGGCATTGTATATATTTCATGTGGTGACTTTTTGAGTGCAAAGCGCTATCTTAGAATTGCCAGGCTGATTGCAAAAAGTCTCATGCCACAGGTATATATTTCAATTAACAACTGCTGCATCTTGCTTGAGCATGGAAAACAGGAAGAAGCGCTTGCAGAACTGCTGAAATACAACTTTGCTGTAGATGAATCAAACATTCCGAGGTTAAAGAGCCGCTATTATCTTGCACTGGCAGGCTTGCATTGCATTTTGGGCCACTTTCATGAGTCGCTGGATGCGTTGGCGGTTTCCAATAAGTATTCTGCTGGAAACTTTTCCGCACTAAGGGACAGAATATCAGGTCGTTGCAAAGGGAAAATATTAACTCCACTTAGCAATTGGCGGGACTGTTTTTCACCTGCGTTTCTTGAATATTGGATTGCCAATCCGCTTTCTATTATGTCAAAGGATGTGCTGTCTGGATAGGCTTTCACGCAAAATGGAAACAATCAATTCTTCATAGGTGATTCCTGCCGACTGCGCAGATAAAACGAAAGCCGACTGCATTCCCAAGTTGCAGCAAATGTTGAATTCCAGAAACTTCAAGCCCGAACTTCCAATCATATAATCGATTCTTGTATAATCAAAGGGTCGAATAAACGCTGCAATTCGCTGAGAAGCATCAGTGATTTCTCTGACAATAATAGGGTCGGTCTCTATTGTTCGTGTCAGACCATCGTCAACTTTCCGCTTTTGCCCATAGGTAACAACATTTCCTTTTAGGGTTGATTCCTCACGTACCGGAGGGAGGACAACAGTGGTTCCGTTGCGGGTAATGATTGGACTAGAGTAAAAAATGCCTGTGATAAATTCTTCGATAATGACATCTTCCCCATTTGAGTGCAAATATGCTGTCTGCTTTTTTACATCGTCCCAAAGTGGGCATATAGATGTTTCGTCTATGAACTTAGAGGACGCTCCAAAACGGGGCTTCACAAAGTATGGACCGGGAAACGGAGGAGTGCTTTTCAACTGTTCATCCACATCTGCTATTATCCATTGTGCAGTAGCAATTCCACAATGTTTAGCCATAGTTTTGGCAAGATGCTTGTCTTCTGCTAAGGCCCGAATGTTGGGTCTGCTCCCTAGATATGGAATGCCAAAATACTCTGCCAGCGCTGAAATGAATATCTCTGAATTTCGGTATGGTGCTCGATTCAACAACGAAAAAATGTAGTCAATATGGTCATGCTGTTCGAAAACACAAGTTGCATCCGTTCCCGTAATCAGGTTTGGGAAATGACGATTTAGTATGGAGTAAATATCATAGTGGTATTTTGAGTATACTGCATTCTCTCTAATAGCGGGAACTGGGGCTGTGCTGCCAAGAGGGGGTGCATATTTGGCTATAAAGGCAAGCTTTAGTGAATGGTTCATGTAAATGTCCTCCTAATAGTTTAATTACAAATGTCAAACAGGGATACAGACAATAGATAATTAGTTATTATCTATCGTACAAGTAAAGGCCACCAGATATCTGGCGGCCTTTGGCAATTATCAAAGCGAGAATGTCATCTTACCCCTGGGGTGCTTTTCGGCCAATAGCAAAGTCTGCTGCTTGGCAGATACGTGGGTGTAGATTTGCGTAGTGGAAATGGAACTGTGGCCCAGCAATGATTGGATGTATCGTATATCCATTCCGGCATCCAGAAGGGAGGTGGCAAATGTATGACGGAACATATGAGGTGTTACATGGTTAGATTCGCCGATTTGGTTCAAATATTTGTTGATAATTCGCCGTACTGACTGCGGAGAAAGAGGCCGTCCCCGCTGGTTAAAGAGGATAGCACCCTGTTCTTGAATTTCCTTAGAAAACATATCACAATATATCTGCACAACTTGAAGCAACCCTGGTGTTGTAATTTGAAGTATACGCTCTTTTCGGCCTTTCCCCTTAACCAAAAGTCTTAACCCACTGTCGTTTAGCAAAAAGGTATCTTTCGACAACGCGCATAGCTCTGAAACCCGAAGTCCAGTGCTGAATAAAAGTTCCAGCACAACAATATCCCTAAGTACCTCCCGGCAGCCGGGCGCATAGGCATTATAGGCGCTTTGCAAAAGAGATTGAACAACTTGTTCGGGAATGACTCGTGGAAGTTGCTGTGGCGAATGGATGCGGATATGGAGTTTGTCGAAAGGGTTTTCCTCCAACTTTCCGCACATTTCCATCTCATGATAAAATGCGCGGATGCTGGCCAGTTTGCGTTTGGCAGAGCGGGGAGCGAAATGCTGGTTGAGGTGTTTAATGTATTGGTTCAGCACATCCTTGTCTGCCCACTCGCCTCCTGTAAAGTCCAAAAACTGACGAAGGTCGATACGATAAGCCTTTATCGTATCTGGTGACAGCTGTTTTTCGTATTCGTCGGTTTCCAGATAACCGGCGATAAGGGATGATAATGTTTGCATAATGGAGCCTCCATTTTCTAAAAGGTTTCTCCATTATGACAATTCTGCGTAAGGCTGTCTACCACTGGTGACTGGTTTCCAATTCTCCAAATTCAAGTTTTTGTTGATAATGACAAACATACCCGAAATTAGAAAAAATTTCGCGCCTCCATCGCACTCCATGCGATGTCGGCGATTTGGTTAACAAAATTGTCAACCAACCCGAAATCGCACATCTTACCTCTTTTTTATGTGTGGAAAGTTCAAAATCGAAGAAGCTGATTTTGATAGAGCCAGAAAAGAGAAGGAAAAGTGCGATAAAAAACCAAAATACGCGCATAATCCAGAAGTTAAACTAAATTTAATTTCATAAAGCAGCAAATTTGCAAAGCAGGAATTGAATACGGGGGTATAGCTCAGCTGGGAGCGCACATAATCTGGTGAGCCACCCCAAAGAGAGTCAAAAAATTAGGCAAATTTGAAATTCTGAAGTTCAAGAAAAAGTTTGAAAATCAGCGGTAAAACCAGGTAGTTTCTGGTAAAGCGCGGCAAAAAGTGCCGAGGAATTGAATACGGGGGTATAGCTCAGCTGGGAGAGCGCTTGAATGGCATTCAAGAGGTCAGCGGTT
>OFFX01002150.1_pt1 | contig 12733 bp, 8 predicted proteins | sample 1521511 | NCBI WGS metagenome assembly OFFX01 (sample SAMEA3504125, study PRJEB24116) | mouse gut metagenome | biome: mouse gut; feature: mouse-associated habitat; material: faeces | place: Denmark | collected 2011
AAGCCCTTGTGGGGGTATTGGGGGCAAAGCCCCCAAGGTCTTTATGACCTTCAATCCGGCCTGCGCCCAAGCCGCCCGCCGTCCATGCCAAGGTTTATGCCGCTTTCCCGTTCATTTGGCTGAATGATTACCGTTACCGGCAGATGCCCGCCCCATTCAAAGCTGTAAGATTCACCGGAGGATTGCCCGATAAATGTTTTCCAGTTTATGTCTGCCTTAATCTCCGGGTCACAGGACCCCTGTCCCATCCAGCAGACTACCGCGTCAGGGTCAACGGCGATTGTATTCCTGTTTTGAACATTGCTTAATACAAGGGGATTTCCGTCTACCAATATCGCTGCGTAGGAATTAGGTCCCATGCCTGTCAGCGTGGAGGTGGCAAGTCCTTTTTGCGAAATCACGCCGCAGCCGATAAAGCGGACGTCATATTTACATTCCGGCGTAAACGCAAGGATATTTTCGGATTCAATGGAGAGAACCTCTCCTTTTGCCAGCTGGTATATAATGACGTGCTGCCCGTGATTCGCGTAATATGTCACGCTGTCGCCGGAAAGGGTTACTTTCATCAGCGGGAGGTTTTCGCCCGTCACCCGCCGCATGATAGAACCGATTAACGCCTGCCCTCTGCTTTCCTGCGGCCCAAGGAGCAGCTTCTCAAATTTATAATTCTTGTACCCGCTGTTTTCTCCGCATATAAATGCACCGGCTTTCACGATGAGTGTATCGCTCCCTGTGCAGGTAACCTTTAACGCCAGTTCATTTACCGTTTCAAATTTCAGCATTCTCCTGCCCCCTTGTAAAAATGATTTTTCAGTCTACCGCAACGCCATACCACTCGCAAAGCCCTGCCAAATCTTTCGATATGCCGTTGCCTACCGCATTGAATTTCCATGTCCCGTTGTGGCGGTATAATTCGCCAATCATCATGGAAACAACATTTGTATAATATTCCGTCATCAGGAAACCGGCAATGTCGTTCCCTTTGGCTGCCTGCTTCCTGATTGCGATGTATGCGTCCTTTACCATGCCGAAATGAAGGCGGTTTTCCAGAGCCTCGTTGATTGTCAGCACAAAAACAATCCGCTGTACCCTTGTATCCAGCCTGCCCAGACTGACCCGTATGGTTTCACGGCAGCCAGAGCCTTCCGCAATAAACTCTGTGCTTTTATCAGGGCTTTGTGTCTGTCCGTAAAAAATGAACCAGGAATCCCCTAATACTTTGCCGTCCGCGCCAAGCAGAAATGCGGATACATCGAGGTCACAGCGGCCGTCCGTTGTGTTCCAGCCAAAACATGCCTCCAAAACATCGGTATTTGTAACAGGAAGCTGGATTTTCTGCCCTTTTTGCACGGTGTTTTGTAAACGAGGAACGGGCATGTTCGCCAATGTCGGGCGGGAGGGCTGCTGTACGGGCTGGGAGGGCTGCCGCACTGGCCTGCTTTCCCGTGCCGCACTTGTTTGGATTCCCTGCTGCAGCGTCTGCCTGTCCTTTACGCATTGCCTGTCCGTATGATTTAAGGACAGGACAGTGCTTTTGTCCAACGCGCCTGTTGTCTTCATAGGTATTGCTGCCATTGCGTTCCCTCCTTCAGTGGCTTTTTGATGATTATAGCATACAGGCCGCCATTTTTCAACAAAAGCCGCCCTGCAGAAAAGCCGATAAAAGCAGGAAACCGTAAAAACAGTGAAAAACCTTCGTCCTACACCAAGCCAGTGTACCCCGAATGGCTTAGGATTTGTCTTCCATATTGCAGAGGGCGTTGCCCGCGATGTGTCCCTTTTTTCATTCTTTACCAGCCTGTGATGTCTTCCAACTCCCATGACGCAGCATTGTCACTGCTTAAACCAATAGCCTTAAATTTCCATGTTCCTCCGTCTGATAAATTGTTGATATTATCAAATGCTGTATCTATCAGGTTTCCGTCCGCATCATACATATTGAAGCTGATTTGTAAATAGTTGTAATCTCTGCCGCTGTTATTTTTTAGCACGCCTGTAAGCGTTGTGCTAAACATATCCCTTTCCATTACCACATCGCCAATAATTTCATATTTTTCTGCTTTTGGCTCTGGTGCCGGCATTTCTGTTTGTGTTTCTCTTTGCACAGAGGAAACAGAACCGCTTTCTGTTTTTGCTCCATTCCCTGTGCCTCCGCCTCCTGCGCTGCCAATAAGCAGGACGATTACCACCCAAAACCACCATTTTTTATAAAATGGACGTTTCTGTTTTGCCCCGCAGGATGGGCAGGCTTTTGCGTTGGACGCAATTTCTGCGCCACAAACAGGGCATTTTTTTAATTCGGCTTTCAAACAACCACTTCCTTTCTTTTTTCTCATCTTACCACATATTATTGCTATATACAAGATAAATTATATTGTAAATTGCAATATTATTGTCAGCGTATTTTTTAGAAAAAAAATTCATTATAATAAACCATACGAGGTGACAACTATGTTCAAAGTCAAAAAGCAGGAACATATCAACAAAACCTTTCGGATGCCAGTGGAACTGGTTGCTTCTCTGGAGGAGCTTGCTGCCAAAAAAGAAGTCTCCCTTAACCAGCTTGTGATACAGTGCTGTGCATATGCACTAGCCCATTTGGCAGACGATGACTCTTGACTTTCCTGCCCTATGCTGTTAAAACTGCGTACAAAAAAACGGTGAAAACTCTTTTTTGAGTTTTCACCGTTTTTCTGTTAAATCATATCGTCATCTTCCAACAGCAAATCTTCCGCTTCCTCTTCCATGCCCTCCGGTTCGATTTCGATATTCCGGTATCTCGTCATACCCGTTCCGGCAGGGATCAGCTTACCAATGATAACGTTTTCCTTCAAACCAATCAGCGGGTCAATTTTACCCTTGATTGCAGCCTCCGTCAGTACCCTTGTTGTTTCCTGGAAGGAAGCCGCGGAAAGGAAGGAATCCGTTGCCAGCGAAGCCTTTGTAATACCCAGCAGTACGCGTGAGCCGGTTGCGGGCTCCAGCCCTTCGGCTTCCAGCGCGGCGTTCGTGTTTTCGAATGTCAGCCAGTCTACCAGACTGCCCGGCAGGAAATCCGTATCGCCATTTTCCTCAATCTTCACGCGCTTAAGCATCTGCCGCACGATAACCTCAATATGCTTATCGTTGATTTCTACACCCTGCAAACGGTAAACCCGCTGTACTTCCTGAATCATATAATCCTGTACGCCGCGCAGACCCTTGATTTTCAGAATGTCGTGCGGGTTCACGCTGCCTTCCGTAATCTCATCGCCGGCCTCCACAACGTCGCCGTCGTAGACCTTCAGGCGGGAGCCGTACGGAATCAGGTAATCCTTCGTTTCTCCCGTTTCGGGATTTGTGATGATAACTTCGCGTTTTTTCTTTGTATCATTCAGCGTTACACTGCCGCCAAATTCCGAAATAATCGCAAGGCCCTTGGGCTTTCTTGCCTCAAACAGCTCCTCTACACGGGGAAGACCCTGTGTGATATCATCACCGGCGATACCGCCCGTATGGAAAGTACGCATTGTCAGCTGTGTTCCGGGTTCACCGATGGACTGTGCCGCGATAATGCCGACAGATTCACCGATTCGTACATACCGCCCGCTTGCCATGTTCGCGCCGTAGCATTTCGCACAGATACCCACATTGGAGCGGCAGGTCAGTACCGTCCGGATCAGCACCTTCTTGATGCCTGCCTTTTCCACGCGTTCTGCCTGGTCAACCGTAATCATCGTGTCAGCGGGTACAATGATTTCTCCCGTATCGGGGTGGATGATATCCAGTACGGACCATCTCCCGCGGATACGGTCCTGCAAGCCTTCAATGACCTCGTTCCCGTCCATAAATGCGGACACCCAAAGGCCGGGAGCCTCTTTTTCGTCGCCTTCGCAGCAGTCCCATTCGCGGATGATGATATCCTGCGAAACGTCTACCAGACGGCGTGTCAGATAGCCGGAGTCGGCTGTCCGGAGCGCGGTATCCGTCAGACCTTTTCTTGCGCCGTGTGCCGAAATAAAGTACTCCAGAACGGAAAGCCCTTCACGGAAGTTTGATTTAATCGGCAGTTCGATGATGCCGCCGGAGGGGTTTGCCATCAGGCCGCGCATACCGGCAAGCTGTTTGATCTGGCTGTTGGAACCACGGGCGCCGGAGTTTGCCATCATATAAATATTGTTGTATTTTCCAAGCCCCGCCAGCAGAGCTACCGTAATTTTGTCGTTGGCAATGTTCCATGCCTCGATAACCTTTGCGTGACGTTCTTCGTCCGTCATAAGGCCGCGGCGGAACTTTCTTGTAATCATTTCCACCTTTTCCTCGGCTTCGTCAAGGTATTCCTGCTTCTCTTTCGGAATTTCCATATCGGAAACGGAAACCGTCAGAGCCGCGCGGGTCGAGAACTTGTAGCCCAGGGATTTAATCTTATCTAGCACAGCCGCTGTTTCTGTAGAGCCGCAGCGGTTGATGCAGCGGTTGATGATTTTACCGATGCCCTTTTTATCCACAAGGAAGTCGATTTCATAGCGGAATTTATCCTCGTCCTTTGTACGGTCTACATAGCCAAGGTTCTGGGGAATCGCCTCATTGAATATGATGCGTCCGACTGTTGTTCGAACCATTCTCGTTTCCGGCATGCCGTCAAATTCTAGCGTCCGGCGCACGCTGATAACCTCCTGCAAAGCGATTTCGTGGTTATCATACGCAAGGATTGCTTCTTTTTCGTCTTTGAATGCCTTGATAACGATATCGCTAGCCTTGCGGATAACATTCCCTTCCGCGTCAAGCAGGTCGTTTTCATATTTCGCGTTCAAATCTTCGCGTTCCAGCGTCAGGTAATACATACCCAGAATCATATCCTGTGAAGGCACCGTAACAGGCGCGCCGTCGGAAGGTTTCAGCAGGTTGTTCGGGGAAAGCAGCAGGAAACGGCATTCCGCCTGTGCCTCCACGCTCAAAGGAACGTGTACCGCCATCTGGTCGCCGTCAAAGTCCGCGTTGTACGCCGTACATACCAGCGGGTGCAGTTTAATGGCGCGGCCCGCTACGAGTACCGGCTCAAACGCCTGAATACCCAGTCTGTGCAGTGTCGGTGCGCGGTTCAGCATAACAGGATGCTCCTTGATAACATCTTCCAGTATATCCCAAACCTCGGTCTGGAGCCGTTCCACCATGCGCTTTGCGGATTTGATGTTGTGCGCCAGCCCGTCCTCAACCAGCTTTTTCATTACAAAAGGCTTGAACAGTTCAATCGCCATTTCTTTCGGCAGACCGCACTGATAAATTTTCAGTTCAGGGCCGACAACGATAACCGAACGTCCCGAATAGTCAACACGCTTGCCCAGCAGGTTCTGGCGGAAACGCCCCTGTTTGCCTTTCAGCATGTCGGAAAGGGATTTCAACGCGCGGTTGCCGGGGCCTGTAACAGGTCTGCCGCGTCTGCCGTTGTCAATCAGCGCGTCCACAGCCTCCTGAAGCATACGTTTCTCGTTTCTTACAATAATATCCGGTGCACCCAAATCCAGCAGGCGTTTCAGCCTGTTGTTCCGGTTGATTACGCGCCTGTAAAGGTCGTTCAGGTCGCTTGTTGCAAAGCGTCCGCCGTCCAGCTGTACCATAGGGCGCAGTTCCGGCGGGATAACGGGGATAGCGTCCAGAATCATCCATTCCGGCTTGTTTCCGGAAAGGCGGAAACTCTCAATTACTTCCAGCTTTTTGATAATGCGGACCTTTTTCTGCCCGCTGGTATCTTTCAGCTGTGCTTTCAGCTCTGCGGATTCCTTCTCCAGGTCGATATCCGTCAGCAGCTTTTTAATCGCTTCCGCGCCCATTGCCGCCTCAAAGGTGTTGCCGAAACGGTCGTAGGCTTCGCGGTATTCGCGTTCGTTCAAAAGCTGTTTATACTGTAAATCCGTATCGCCCGGCTCCAGTACCACATAGGACGCGAAATACAGCACCTTTTCCAGCGCGCGGGGGCTCATGGAAAGGATAAGCCCCATGCGGGAAGGGATGCCCTTGAAATACCAGATATGGGAAACGGGCGCGGCAAGCTCAATGTGGCCCATGCGTTCGCGGCGCACCTTGGATTTTGTGACTTCAACCCCGCAGCGGTCGCAGACAACGCCCTTGTAGCGGATACGCTTATATTTTCCGCAGTGGCATTCCCAGTCCTTTGTAGGCCCGAATATCCTTTCGCAGTAAAGCCCGTCTTTCTCCGGCTTCAATGTCCTGTAATTGATGGTTTCGGGCTTCTTGACCTCGCCCCTTGACCATTCATGGATTTTTTCGGGAGAGGCCAAACCAATTTTAATGGAATCGAATACAATCCCCTGTTCTGTGTTCTGTGTGCTCATGGGTTTGTTCTCCTTTCTTATTCCTCATCCTCGTAAGCGTCTTCGTCCTCCAGGTCAAATTCCCCTTCGTCCAGATCGTAATCGTCGGAAAGCAGGTCGCTGTTGTCCGCCTCTACGCCTTCTTCATCGTCAAACAGGAAGTCTACCAGTTCCTCTTCTGCCGTCATCGGGCGGGAAGGCTGATGGAATTCATCGTCCTCCGGCTCATAACCTGCGATGTTTACATTCAAATCGTCTACATCCTCAATAAATTCTTTAATTTCCACTTCTGTCTGGTCCTCCCGCAGCACGCGGATATCCAGCGCAAGGGACTGCAGTTCTTTCAGCAGTACCTTGAAGGATTCCGGCACGCCGGGCTCAGGAATATTTTCGCCTTTCACAACAGCTTCGTAAGTCTTGACACGGCCGACAATATCGTCGGATTTTACCGTCAGAATTTCCTGCAGAGTATATGCCGCGCCGTATGCTTCCAAAGCCCAAACTTCCATTTCGCCGAAACGCTGTCCGCCAAACTGGGCTTTGCCGCCCAGAGGCTGTTGTGTAACCAGTGCATACGGGCCGGTGGAACGCGCGTGAATCTTGTCGTCTACCAGATGGTGCAGCTTAAGGTAATGCATGAAGCCGATGGTAACGCGGTTGTCGAAAAATTCGCCTGTGCGTCCGTCGCGCAGCTGCACCTTGCCGTCACGGCTGATGGCTACGCCTTTCCATTCTTCGCGGTGGTCGCGGTTTTCATAAAGCTCGTCGTAAATATCGCCCTGTAAGAGAGGCTTCCATTTTTCGGAAAATTCCTCCCAGCTTGTATTGACATAATCATTCGCCATTTCCAGCGTGTCCATAATGTCTACTTCGTTTGCGCCGTCAAATACGGGCGTGCTGATTTTCCAGCCCAGAGCTTTTGCCGCCAGCGAAAGATGGGTTTCCAGAACCTGCCCGATATTCATACGGGAAGGGATGCCCAGAGGATTCAGCACGATGTCCAGCGGGCGTCCGTTCGGCAGGAACGGCATATCCTCCACAGGCAGCACACGGGAAACAACACCCTTGTTTCCGTGACGTCCTGCCATCTTATCCCCTACAGAAATCTTCCTCTTCTGTGCAATATAAATGCGGACAGCCTGGTTCACACCCGGAGACAGCTCATCGCCGTTGTCCCGGGTAAATACCTTCGCATCCACGACGATACCATACTCACCATGGGGTACTTTCAGAGAAGTATCCCTTACCTCCCGGGCTTTCTCTCCGAAAATCGCCCGAAGCAGACGCTCTTCCGCCGTAAGCTCCGTCTCTCCCTTAGGCGTCACCTTGCCCACAAGAATATCTCCTGCGCGCACCTCCGCACCAATCCGGATGATTCCTCTCTCATCCAGATTCTTCAGGGCGTCGTCTCCCACACCCGGGATATCCCGCGTGACCTCTTCCGGTCCAAGCTTGGTATCACGGGCTTCCGCCTCATACTCTTCGATATGGACAGATGTATATACATCCTCCTGCACCAGACGCTCGCTCAGCAGCACGGCATCCTCGTAATTGTAGCCTTCCCACGTCATGAACCCAATCAGCGGGTTCTTGCCAAGGGCCATCTCGCCGTTAGACGTAGACGGTCCATCTGCAATCACGTCGCCTGCCTCCACCTTGTCTCCTTTGAACACAATCGGCCTCTGGTTATAGCAGTTGCTCTGGTTACTTCTCAAAAACTTTGTAAGCTTATATCTTTTCAGATTGCCGTCCGTCTGACGGATGGTAATCTCCGTAGAGGTAGAACGCTCTACCACGCCGCCTTTTTCCGCGATCACACAGACGCCGGAATCCACCGCCGACTTCTCCTCCATACCGGTTCCGACTACAGGAGCCTCTGTTATCAGAAGCGGCACTGCCTGACGCTGCATGTTGGAACCCATCAGCGCACGGTTCGCATCGTCGTTCTCTAGGAAAGGAATCAACGCCGTTGCCACAGAGAACACCATCTTAGGGGAAACGTCCATGTAATCAAACATACGTCTCTCATACTCCTGCGTCTCTTCCCGGTAACGTCCGGATACATTCTTACGGATAAAATGTCCTTCCGCATCCAGCGCCTCATTTGCCTGCGCTACATGATAATTGTCCTCTTCGTCCGCGGTCATGTAGACGACGTCCTCCGTGACCACCGGGTTCGCCGGGTCGCTGTGATCGATCCTGCGGTACGGGGCCTCGATGAACCCATACTGATTAATCCTTGCGTAGGTCGCAAGGGAGTTAATCAATCCAATGTTCGGACCTTCAGGCGTCTCAATCGGACACATCCTTCCATAGTGTGAATAATGGACGTCCCGGACCTCGAAACCTGCACGGTCACGGGACAGACCTCCTGGTCCAAGTGCGGACAGACGCCGCTTATGGGTCAGCTCACCCAGCGGGTTGTTCTGATCCATGAACTGTGACAACTGTGAAGAACCGAAGAACTCCTTCACCGCCGCTGTCACAGGCTTAATATTAATCAACGACTGGGGAGAAATTCCTTCCAAATCCTGGGTGGTCATTCTCTCCCGCACGACTCTCTCAAGTCTGGACAGACCGATTCGGTACTGGTTCTGCAAAAGCTCCCCTACAGAACGGATACGCCGGTTGCCCAAGTGGTCGATATCGTCGTCATTTCCCAATCCATACTCCAAATGGATGTTATAATTAATGGACGCAATAATGTCTTCTTTCGTAATATGCTTAGGAATCAGGTCGTGGATATCCCTGCGGATAGCATCCTTCAATTCATCGACGTCGCCGCCTGTCTCCTCAAGGATTCCCTCAAGGACAGGATAATACACCTGTTCCGTAACCCCTACTTCCTTAGGGTCAATCTCCACGACAGCGTCAAGATCCACCATCATGTTAGAGAGCACTTTAATACTTCGCTCCTCCTCCGGCCGCTCAATCCAAACAAAAGGAACCGCCGAATTCTGAATCCGATCTGCCATCTCCCGAGTCACCTTCGCTCCTGCCTCGGCAATGACCTCCCCCGTAATCGGGCTTGCCACATCCTGCGCAAGCACCTGCCCGGTGATACGGTTCTTGAGGGAAAGCTTCTTATTGAACTTATACCTTCCCACCTTCGCCAAGTCATAGCGTCTCGGATCAAAGAACATACTGGTAATCAGACTCTCTGCGCTGTCCACCGCCAACGGCTCACCCGGACGGATCTTCTTATACAGTTCCAGAAGACCTTCCTGGTAATTCGTCGCGGCGTCCTTCTCGAAACTTGCCATAATCTTAGGTTCTTCACCGAACAGCTCGGTAATCTCCGGATTAGTCCCGATTCCCAGCGCGCGGACTAACACGGTAATCGGCACCTTTCTCGTTCTATCTACACGTACATAAAAAACGTCATTGGAATCCGTCTCATACTCCAGCCATGCGCCCCTGTTCGGGATGACGGTGGAGGAATACAGCTTCTTGCCTAATTTGTCATGTGCGATTGCATAATAGATACCTGGCGAACGCACCAACTGGCTTACGATAACACGTTCTGCCCCGTTAATCACAAACGTACCTGTACTTGTCATCAACGGCAAGTCGCCCATGAATATCTCATGCTCGTTGATCTCATCTGTCTCTTTGTTATGAAGTCTCACCCGTACTTTAAGCGGCGCCGCGTAAGTGGCATCACGTTCTTTACACTCTTCAATCGTGTATTTCACGTCTTTCTCGCACAAAGTAAAGTCAACAAATTCCAGGCTCAGATGACCGCTGTAGTCGGTAATCGGGGAAATGTCATCAAATACTTCGTTCAGTCCTTCATCCAGAAACCACTGGTAAGAATCCTTCTGGACTTCGATCAAATTCGGCATCTGAAGAACTTCTTTTTGTCTGGAATAACTCATGCGTGAACTTTTTCCGCTTTTAATGGGACGAATTCTGTTTTTCTCCATATTGACGTTTCACTCTCCTCACAATTTTTTGGAAAACAATATTGTAAAACCATTGGAAACAGCGCATTCCCCACTGTCCCCACGCGATATTATGGCAGAACTTTCCACAATAGTGCATTTTTTACTATACCACACACTTACAAGGCTTGTCAATGAAATTTTGGCAATTTTTCACGATTTTTTTGAAGATTTTCCTAGAATTTTCTCGAATTACGTATGTATCCCCCATAAATCATTTTATCAGAATTGAATAACATTTGCGCAAAAAGGCTGCCCTTTCCAGGACAGCCCTCTCTAAAATTACTTCGCTTTTGCAGTTCCTTATTTCAGGTTTACTTCTGCACCCTCAGCCTCAAGTTTAGCCTTAATCTCCTCAGCCTCTGCCTTAGAAACAGCTTCCTTCACTACCTTCGGAGCTTCATCAACTACTGCCTTAGCCTCTTTCAGACCAAGACCTGTAATCTCACGCACAACCTTGATAACCTTAACCTTGGAAGCGCCTGCAGATACTAACTCTACGTCGAACTCATCCTTCTCTTCTTCTGCCGGGCCTTCTGCTGCCGCTGCAACTACGACGCCTGCTGCTGCAGATACACCAAATTCTTCTTCACATGCTTTTACTAAATCATTCAACTCTAATACTGATAATTCTTTGATTGCATCAATAAATTCAGCTGTTGTCAACTTTGCCATTCTATTTTCCTCCATTTATTCATATTATTTTTGTATCTTCCTGATACATAAAGTTCCTTTGAACAAGCTCATGCAGATTACTCTGCCGGAGCTTCTGCCGCTTCCTCTGCCGGAGCATCGGATGAAGCCGGTGTGCAGTTCGCCGCCCCTCCCTGCTCTGCGATCTGATTGAGAACGCGGGCAAGGTTGGTGATTGGCGACTGCAAGCTTCCAAGCAGCTTGGACAGCAATTCCTCCCTTGAAGGAATCTTAGCCAGCTCATTCAGTGCGGCGCTGTCATATACCGTACCTTCAACCACACCTGCTTTCAGCTCAAGAGCCTTCGCATCCTTCGCAAACTTGCAGAGAATCCTTGCCGGAGCAGTTGCATCATCCTTAGAAACCGCAATCGCGCTCGGCCCTTCCAGATGCTCGTCCAATGCCGCAAGGTCGGTTCCTTCAAAAGCTCTCTTCATCATTGTGTTCTTACAAACCTTGTAGACGATCCCGGCTTCTCTTAACTGCTTACGCAATTCTGTATCCTGCGCAACAGTAAGTCCGCGGTAGTCAACTAATACGACGCTTGCCGCACCCTTGACATCTTCTGCAATAGCCTGTACAATTGGCTGTTTTAATTCAACTTTTGCCACGAATGGTGCACCTCCTTATATATTTGGTGTATTTCCGCCGTTTCATATATAAAATTCAGGAAATACATTATATTCGACTGCGTCTCAAAGAAAAGCGCTCTTACAATACCCGCTGTCTTTCGGATATCGCATATTATAGAAAACGCCCCATTGTCAAAGACAAAGAGGCGTCGTAAATTCTAAATCATCGAATCTAACTTTCCTCGGCAGGCGTTGGTATACTTACGCTTTCGCACCTGCTGTCTTCGGCAGTCTTTTGATACTATAACATCCTTTTCCAGGGATGTCAACAATTTTTTACTTCTTATCCGACATATTCTTATCCAGAACACCTTTGATCATATCGGTAAGCTTCTCCGGCTTTTCCACCGTGTCTTCCGGCGATTCCCCAAGCGCCGCCACATGCTCCCTTGGAACCATGATCTCCAACTGCTGTTTCAGGTTATCTATCACAACCTCATCATGCTCGCCGCCGAATTCCCCGTCCAGCGTCCACGGAATCTCTTCCAGAGACTCGAATGTGATATGCCCTGTCTTGAAGGTATACATATGCTTAGTGTCAACCTGCTCAATCAACAGCGCGGCGATAATCTCCTGCAGCGCAATGGGATTCTTCGGCTTCTTGATCAACGTCACCTCGAACAAGCCGTCGTCGAACACAACATTTTTTCCGATCATGTTGCGGAATCCCCCTACGGAACGGGAATTGGTCACCATGCCGAAAATAAATTCATCTTCCACCTCTTCCCCGTCATAAGTTACTTTGATCCTGTAAGACGGCACATTAAAGAGTCTCTTCGTTCCTTCCAGAACATACGCCAGATGCCCCAGGATATTCTTCACTTCCTGCTTAGTCTCATAGGATACGTCCGTAAATATACCAAACGCCGCGACGTACACAAAGACGTCGTCGTTAAATTTTCCCACGTCACAGGGAAATACTATCCCGTTCACCGCATTGTCGGCCGCTTTCAAGATTCCCTTGGGGATGTGAAGACTGTTGGCAAAATCATTCGTAGTCCCTGTAGGAATATATCCCAGCGGTATTCTGGTTCTCCTCTGCATCATCCCCGTCACTACTTCATCAATCGTACCGTCTCCCCCGCTGCAGACAATCAAGTCGTATCTATTCGTGTCAAATTCACGTATCTTCTTGTAGGCATCCCTGTATGAC
>OFFX01002151.1_pt1 | contig 12732 bp, 11 predicted proteins | sample 1521511 | NCBI WGS metagenome assembly OFFX01 (sample SAMEA3504125, study PRJEB24116) | mouse gut metagenome | biome: mouse gut; feature: mouse-associated habitat; material: faeces | place: Denmark | collected 2011
CCTCGGTGAAGGGCTGGGGGGTGTCGAAGTCGTAGTAGAAGCCGTTGTCGATGGAGGGGCCGATGGCCAGCTTTACCTCCGGGTGCAGGCGCTTCATGGCCTGGGCCAGGACGTGGGAGCAGGTGTGCCAATAGGTCTTGCGGTAGGTTTCGTTCTCAAAGGTATACAGGTTTTCCTCGCTCATGTGAAAGAGCTCCTTTCCGAAATGGGGGCAAAAAAACTTCACCCCTGCTTGATGTCAGGGGTGAAGTGCAAAACTCCACGGTTCCACCCTGCTTACGGCGCGCTGCGCGCCGTCGCTCGTGACCGCTGTAACGGGCGGCGAACGTCCCGGTCGTCCCGGGCGGCTCGGGAGTGGTGGCCCTTGCCGGCGGCTTCCGCAGGGATCTCGCAGCAAAACGATCCCCTCTCTGGGCGGCGCATCCGGCGGCTTCTCCGTCATCGCTGATTTCTTAGTAATATAGCACCGGACGCGGCCTTTGTCAACGGGGAAATTTTCCGGATTCCCTCCGGGCCGCCTCAGCGGTCTGGGCCCAGCATGATCCGGCCGATGGTTTCCAGCAGCAGCGGCACGTCGATGGGCTTGGCCAGATGGCCGTCCATGCCGGCCTCCCGGGACTTCCGTATGTCGCTGTCGAACACGTTGGCCGACAGGGCGACGATGGGAATATTCGCCAGGGCCTTGTCCGGCAGGGCCCGGATGGCCCGGGTCGCCTGCCAGCCGTCCAGCACCGGCATTTGGATGTCCATCAGAATCAGATCGTAGGCCCCCGGGGCCGCGTCCCGAACCATTTCCACCGCAACGGCCCCGTTGACCGCCGTCTCCACCGAGAAGCCCAGGCCGGTGAGAATCTCCGTCTCGATCTCCAGATTGATCTCATTGTCCTCCACCAGCAAAATCCGCCGGCAGCCGGACCGCTCCGGCGGAGGCGCGGCCGCGCCGGGCTCCGGCGTCCCCTGGGGCCGGAACCGGAGGCGGAGGGTCACGGTGAAGGCGCTGCCCTTATCCACGGCGCTTTGCACCTCGATGGCGCCGCCCAGCAGCTCCGTGATGTTCTTGGCGATGGTGAGGCCCAGGCCCACGCCGTGGACGCCGCTGAGGGTGGTGTTCCGCTCCCGGGTAAAGGGCTCGAAAATCTGCTTCAGGAACGACTCGCTGATGCCCACGCCCGTGTCCCGCACCTCGATCTTGTAGACCGCGAAGGAGTGCAGCAGCTCCTCCGTCTCCATGGCGGTAATCGAGACGCTGCCGCCGGCGGGGGTGTAGGTCACGGCGTTGTTGGCCAGATACATCACCAGCTGGCCCAGCTTCTCCCGGTCGCCGCGGACGGCGTCGTGGCGCACCTGGGAGCAGTCCAGGGTGAAGGCGATGTCCTTCTCCGCCGCCTGGGGCAGGAGGAAGTCCCGGACCTCCTCCAGAATCTCCCGCAGGCTGCAGTCGGACTCCTCCGCCTGGGCCTCGTTGGAGTCCATCCAGGACAGCTGCAGGACCTTGTCGATCATGTCCAGCAGTTGGCGGCTGCTGGATTCGATGCGCTCCAGGTACCCCCGGGCCGCCCGGACGTCCGGCAGGCTGCTCTTGGCCAGGGCGGTGAAGCCGAAAATGGCGTTGAGGGGGGTGCGCATGTCGTGGGACATGTTGGACAGGAAGGTATTCTTGGCGGTAATGGACAGCTGGGCGTTGTTCAATGCCTCCTCCAGCAGCTGCTTCTGCTCCATTTCCCGGCGGATCTCGTCGTCCACCCGGCGGCACCCCATAACCAGCTGGGCCACCCGCTCCGTCTGCCCCACGGCTACGAAGCGCATCTGCAGATACTGGGTCTTGCTGCCGACGGTGCGGTAGTTGACATAGCAGCTGGAGCTGCCCGCCAGCCGGGCGCGGATCGTATCCGGGGCGGAGGCCCGGATCACCGCCTCCCGGTCCTCGGGACAGACCCACTGGTCGATATAGGCCGCCATGCTGGCGGCGTAGGGCCGGACCTGGAGCCGGGCGCCGAAGATGGCGTCGCTCCGGTGGCTGAGGCGGTAGGGCAGGACGGCGTCCTTGTCCAGATCCACGTAGAAAATGGACTCGTAGTTGATCCCCAGCCCCTCGATGACCTCCAGCTGCCGCAGGTGCTCCTGGTCGATTTTGGACCGCTCCCGGCCGTAGGCCTCCATCAGGGCCTTCAGCTCCCGCTGGTTCCGCTCCTTCTCGTGGACCAGCAGGGCCCGCTCGGTGAGCAGCTTCTCCTTCTTCTCCGTGGCGTCCGCCAGGAATACGTAGAACACGCCCCCCACGGACTCGGTATACACATAGTGCCCGTAATCCTCGATCCAGCGGACGGCCCCGTCCCTCCGGACGACGCGGTACTCCACATAGTCCAGGTCGTGCCGGCTGGCGGCAACCTGGTGCAGGATGCTCTTCTCCACCGCCTCCAGGTCCTCCGGAAAGACCAGGCCCCGGAAGGAACCCCCCGTCATTTCCCGGAACTCCGCCATGTCGGCGCACTGGAGGATGCGCAGCAGGCCCCGGTTGGCGTACAGGATCTCCTCTTCGCCGTCCGCGCGGTAGATCAGGAAGCCGCCGGGCATTTCGTCCATGAAATTTATGATCTCACAGGCCGTCCGCAGGGACTGTCCGTCCAGGCCGGAGAATGCCTCCGCAGGCCCCGCCTCTCCCAGCTGGCCGAGCGTCAGGCCGCTGGCCCGCAGGCTGTCCAGAAGCGTCAGAATATGATCGATTAAGGGCCGTCCCTGTTCCTGCATAGCGCGTCCTCCCTTCGCGGATATGAAAATACATAGTATTATACCACAATCAGCGGGGATTGTCACGCGTTTGGAAAAATTTCTCAGGGAGGGTTTCTCAGGAAGGCGGAAAAGAGAAGCCATCCATAGGCTTGCCTGGAAAGGGATGGTGTAATGAAACCGGAGGGGGAAACCCATGGTTTCCTTGCTTTTGGCAAAAACCGCGCTATAATTCAGGATGATCACTGTGCAATTTTAAAATTGCACAGAACAATATGTACAGGCCTGCCAGGCTGTGCTATACTGACATCAACAGCCGCGAAAAAGCGAAAAAGGGCGTATTCGCCGGCCTCCGGGCCGTTGGATAAAAATTTATTTGGAAAAGGAGAGCAAGCAAATGAAAACGACAAAACGAATCGCATCCCTGTTCCTGGCTCTGCTGATGGCCTTTTCCCTTTTCCTGACCGCCTGCGGGAGCAGGAACAACGTCCCCGAGGATGGCATCATCCGCCTGACCTATGCGGTCTTGAATGAGAAAGCCGCCAACGAGGCCCGGATGGAGGCGAAAAGATTTAACACCGCCCATCAGGATATCAAGGTGGAGGTAAAGGAATACTTCAATGAAAACGGCCGGCAGGGCCGGGACCGCCTGCTGACGGAGATAATGGCCGGTCAGATGCCTGACATCATCCATCTGGGTGACGATCTGCCATACAATAACAGCGAAGATACCGCCAGCAAGCTTCCCTATCAGAGCCTCGCCCGCAAAGGATATCTGGAGGATCTGTGGCCCTATATTGAAAACGACCCGGATCTGGGCCGGGAGGGAATTCTGGAGGCTCCATTGCGGGCCGCCGAAGTAGACGGCGGCCTATACGCCGTTTTCAATAAGGTAGCGATCCGGACGACGTCTATTGCGGAGAGTCTGGCCGGCAGCCGGGAATGCTGGACCTTGGCAGAGATGCTGGAAATATTCCACGCCATGCCAGAGGAAGCTATTATGTTTCCCGGTGGGATAGGCAGGGATTTTATATTTTACACAACGTTTTCCGCCAGCATTGAGAGCTATGTGGACTGGAACACTGGAGCATGCAGCTTTACCAGCGATAAATTCAAATCGGCGCTGGAATTTGTCCGCAATTTCCCCGCCAAAAGTATAGAGGCGTCGGATACGGCGGCATTGGATGCCGAGAGAGAGGAAACTGCGGATAAGATTCGCGGCGGTCTGCTGATGCAATATCCGTCGAGCATCTCAAACCCGTCACATGTTCAATGGATGGATGCTTATTTAGGATACGGCGGAAAAGTCGTTTTCTTAGGGGCCCCGACAGAGGATGGCAGTTCAGGCAGCTACTATGAACTGGACGGCAAGCCGCTGGCTATGTCCTCTGCCTGCCAGTATAAGGAAGCCGCGTGGGAATTCCTGCGAAGCGCGCTTCTGCCAAGATACACGGATTTTGCCGATATGGAGAGATATGCGGACAGTTTTGCATGCATTCCCATCAACCGCTCCGACTATGACCTAGTTGTACAGGCATCCCTCCGTGGGAAGCATTCCGCTGATTTCTTGCAGCTATACGGACTTCCCGCCGTAAGGCTCCGAAACGCAACGCGGGAGGAGGTCGGCCGTTTCGAGGATCTGCTCAATCGAACGGAACGGATCAATTTGTACGATGAAAACATCTATAATATCGCATATGAGGTAGCCGAGGCCTATTTCGCCGGGGACAAAACCCTGGACGAGGCCGTCCAGTTGATTCAGAACCGGGTGACGCTCTATCTTGATGAAGGCCGTTAGCGCGCAGGCGACGGGAATCCTCCCGCCGCCTCCCCCACCGTGGGCCAGCTGAAGTTCCCCGGCAGCAAGGTGGCGGGCTACGCCAATACCTTCGTGTTCCCCAACATCGAGGCGGGGAACATCGGCTACAAGATCGCCCAGCGTCTGGGCGGCTACGAGGCCTACGGCCCCATCCTCCAGGGACTCAACGCCCCCATCAACGACCTGAGCCGGGGCTGCAACGCCGAGGAGGTCTACAAGATGGCGATTATTACCGCCGGGATGAAGTAAAATATACGAAAATGCGTGGGAGCGGCCCTTCCGGAGGCGGGAGGGCCGCTCCCCTGTTTTCCGCCTCCGGAGGCCCGTTTCCGGGTGGTCGATCCGTCCATGGACTTGTCACAAAAAAGCTGATATAATGGGGAAATCAGGGGGGAGCAAGTAATTCTTTCCTGGATGCAAGTGATTCTTTCGTTGACAAACGCAAAGAATGGTTGGTAAAATTTTGTTGTATAAGGAGATATTTGATGAAGGAGAAAAACGCGCTCCACCGCCTGCGGGAGCGGCGGGGACTGACCCAGGAGGAGGTCGCGGAGGAGTTGGGCGTATCCCGGCAGTCCGTATCCCAGTGGGAATCCGGGAAGACGTTCCCTTCGGTGAAAAAGCAGATTGTTCTGAGCCGCTTATACGGGGTTCCAATGGAACAACTCTATCCGGAAGGCGCGGCGCAGGAAATGGAGGAGCCGGGGGAGGAGGCTGAGGAGGTAGTAACGCAGACAGACATCAAAGGGGTGGCGGAGAGCGGCAGACCGTCCCGTTCCAGAAGGCGCATAATTTTTCTCGCCGCCTTATCTGTCTTTTGCGCCGCTGTCCACATCTGGGGAGAGGTGACGCACTCTCAAGGGACCTCAAAAATTTTCCTGGTCTTTGTAGGCGCTGTTATTCTTTTTTTGTGGATACTGCGCGGCTTGCACACGATATTTACATATTTTCGAAAGGATGACTAAAAAACTGAAAAAGGCTCTGGCCGTGATTCTTGCGCTCTGCACTCTGTTTGCCATGGCTCCAAGCGTTCTGGCAGCGGAATGCCAGTCCGCCGAACCGCCCGCTCAGGGAGGACAGATCGTATTCTCCGGCGTATCCCGGCTGGGATTGCACGAAACCCTTTCCTATACGGTTACGGCAGCGGACGGCAGCGAAGCGGTCGTTGGCATTGAACGGACGGATACATACGCGCGCGCCGGCGGAACGTCCTGGCGGGTGTGGTACAAGGGCATCAATACCAGCGCGGAATTTTACATGACGGTTACCAACAACAAGGTGACATCCGTGTCCAATTATTCCATTACCATTATTGGCGGCTCCTATGAGGACGCCAGCCTTGACAAAACCCCGACTTATGGCATTCTGACCTTCACAGCAAAATCTCTGGCAGGAATTATAACTACCACCTGCTGGCTGAAGGGCGAGGTCACGGGAGAGGACGACGAGATCAACGTGACCTGGCAGATGTAAGCGAAGCGGTCCCTTTATCACAGTATTTAACGGCTTTAGCCGTTGAATAAATATTTTATTATTAAAAGGAGCGAAAAATCATGAAGAAGACCAATCGATTAGCGTCCCTGTTCCTGGCCCTGCTGCTGGCGTTCAGCTGCATGGCGGTGCCCGCGATGGCTGCGGGGAACGATGGGATCATGCCCCAGCAATTGATGGGGACCTGTCCAAGTTGTCATAGGGGTTCCTACATATATGAACGGGGCGAGCATCCCAACAAAGAAATGCGGATTGTTTGTATGTACAATTGCGGCTATGATACCGGATGGGTTAGGGTTTGATAATACAATTTCCCCCTACTTATCCTCGTAAATCTTCCGGCATAAATAGCGGTCGTAAACTACAAATGCTTTTCCTGTCCCTTTTCCTCTGTTTAATGCTGGTTCCCTCTGCGTGCAGAGGGAACCAGCGGCAGATTTCCAAAGACGGCGTCTTGGTCTACGCCGCGCTGAACCCGTTGTCCTCCGAACTGGAACAGTCCATAGAACGCTTTAATACCGAGCACACAGATGTCCAGATTGAGGTACGCGATTATTCAGATGAAGGCGGTGTCCAGCGGCTGTTGGTAGAGCTGGCAGCCGGACATGTTCCTGATATTATGGAGCTGCATAAAATCGGTCGCATTAAATCCAATTATGATGGATTTATAAGGGAAACCAGCTATTCTGCCAGTAAATTGGATATTGATCCGCAGAATTCTAAGAATTGGTCTATGTACTCCACTATATCTGAAGACTACTGGATGCCCTACCGTCAATTGGCGCAAAAGGGGTACCTGGAAGATTTGTGGCCCTACATTGAAAACGATCCGAATTTTGGGTTGGACAGCGTTCTGGAAGCGCCGCTGAAAGCCGCCGAGATAGACGGCGGCCTTTACATGCTCTTTGGAGAGGTATCCATCGCCACTTTGATGGGCTCGGAGCGTGTGGTGGGAGAGCGGTACGGCTGGACATTCGAGGAATTGATGGACACATTTTCCCGGATGCCGGAAGGCTCCAGTATCTTGCGATATGATGCGACAAAAAAAGATGTTTTCTTTAATCTTATCAGCCCCGCCTTAAATCAGTATGTGGATTGGGAAACCGGAGAATGTTCTTATGACAGCAAAGGGTTCCGGGATACCCTGTTGTTTTTGGACCAATTTCCCACCGAGCTTGATTCCCTTCTTTCTGCAGAACGAATAGAGGAGGAAGTAACATGGCGGGTTTTTGGTGGGCAGCAGATGCTGGAGACAACAACCATCCATTTGTTGGAGAATATCACATATCATGATGCTTTTTGGGGAGGCCGGGCCGCCTTTGTCGGATATCCCACCGCAGACGGCAGTTTAGGCAGCTTCTTTATCCTTCATGGCAACAAACTCGCCATCTCCGTCTCATGCGCCAATAAAGACGCCGCCTGGGAGTTTATCCGGCAGCTGATCCAGAGAAGCGGATACAATATGAACTCCATGCGGGAAGCGCATTGGATGACATGGGTACAGATATTGATTAACCGAAAGGATTACGATTTGGGAAATCGCGTTGATATGGCGCAAAAGCCGGAGGATTTGCCGCCCCTGCGGACCTATAAAGACGGACCATCGATCCCTGTAGATCCGCCAAACGAAAATGATCTCCAGCGGCTGGACACCCTTATGCATTATACCACGCAAATTTACTGGCCCAATGACGAGCTGTCCAACATCATTTGGGATACGATTGGTCCCTATTTCGCTGGGGACAGGACCATGGACGAAACCATTACCCTGATTCAGAACCGAGTGGGGCTGTATGTCAATGAGCAGAAATAAAAGAACTATGCAGGGGCGGATGCAATCTGTCCTTGCATAGTTTCTTGCTATCCGCGGCAGGGTGTGGTACACTGGAGGTATAAAGGAGGGCGGGCCTATGAAACGGTTTTTGGTATGTTTGCTGGCGGCGCTTCTTCTGACCGCCTGCGGAGACGCAGGCGGTCAGAATGCAGGCGTCACCACGCTGATCTGCGCTAATCTGACGGCCAGCGGCGGTGTGGACAAGGCGGCGGTGGCCCAGTTCAACCGCACACACCCGGATGTGCGGATAGAAGTCCGGGACTATCTTGATGAGGACGGCTTCAGCGGAAAAGACCGGCTCATGACCGAGATTGCGGCGGGGAAGATTCCCGACATCATCGACCTGGGACGCAGCCCCTCCTCCTTCTGCCTGCTGCCATACCAGGTGCTGGCGCGGAAGGGCTACCTGGAGGACCTGTGGCCCTATATCGACAATGATCCGGAGCTGGGCCGGGAGAGCGTCCTCGAAGCGCCTCTGAAGGCCGCAGAGGTAAACGGCGGGCTTTACGTCCTTTTTGATGAGTTTATCATCAATACCCTGACGGGCGCGGAGGGCGTTGTAGGGGACCGGAGCGGCTGGTCCCTGTCGGAGCTCCAGGACGTCTTTGCATCTATGCCGGAGGGGTCTACGATCCTGCCTTACCACTATCGGAAGATGGAGGTCTTTGCCTACATGATGCGCATGAACCTGGATGGCTATGTGGACTGGGAGACAGGCCGGTGTTCCTTTGACTGTGAGAATTTCCGGGATGCGCTGCAGTTTGTCAATAGTTTCCCCGATGAAGTCCCCTACGGGGAGGATCTGGTTCCGGAGCTCCTGGAGCGCATGCGCCACGGAAAGCAGATGCTCTGGGCTGAGCCGATCCGCACGGTGATGGATATGCAGTTCATATCCGCCCTGCTCGGCAGCGGGGACCGAATTTCCTTCGTGGGCTACCCAAGCGCAGACGGCGGTAATGGCAGCAGCTGTTTTCCCCAGCGCAAGCTGGCGATGTCCTCCTCCTGCCGGGATAAGGAGGCGGCCTGGGCGTTCCTCCGGGAAATGCTCCTGCCTAAATATGACCGGAAGGCGATCATAGCAGGCGGGGGGCCCGTATGTATCCCCATTAACCGGGAGGATTATGATACTGTAAGGATGGTATCCCAAAGCCCGGACTTTGTGCCAAAAAAGACAGGGTTCGCATATTCCGCGTTCTCCACTGACGTGGTGTGGGTTGAGTACCATAGCGCGACGGATGAGGAGTGGGCGCAGTATGATGGCCTGATCAACAGCATTACGAAAATCGATATGTATGACAGCCACATTTACAACATCGTCTGGGAGGCGGCCGGGGCCTATTTCGCCGGTGATAAGACTTTGGACGAAACCATTCAGCTGATCGAGAACCGGGTGGGGCTGTACGTCAATGAGAACAGATAACGGCAGCGGCCATGGAAAATCGGTTCGGGAAAATTTGGCGTATCCCTTCTCAAACCGGGATTTTCGCAGTATGATGGGAGATAACAACGGAAAGGAGCATCTGCAATGAAGGTATTATTAGTTAATGGCAGCCCCCGGCCCAACGGCAATACCGCCGCCGCCCTCCGGGAGATGGAGCAAGTCTTTGCCCAGGAGGGCGTCGAGACGGAGCTGGTCCACGTAGGCGGACAGGCCATCCGGGGCTGCATCGGCTGCGGGAAGTGCCGGGAGAAGGGCCGGTGCGTCTTTGACGACCTGGTCAACGAAACCGCCCCCAAGTTCGCGGCCTGCGACGGCCTGGTGGCGGGCGGCCCGGTGTACTACGCCTCCGCCAACGCGACGCTGGTCGCCTTCCTGACCAGGCTGTTTTACAGCGCGGGCTTCGACAAGACCATGAAGGTGGGGGCCAGCGTGGTGGCCGCCCGGCGGGGAGGGCTGTCGGCGGCCTTCGACGAGCTGAACAAGTTTTTCCCCATTTCCGGCATGCCGGTGGCCTCCGGACAGTATTGGAACAGCGTCCACGGCGCGGCCCCCGGCGAGGCGGCGGGCGACCTGGAGGGGATGCAGTCCATGCGCACCCTGGCCCGGAACATGGTGTTCCTGATGCGGGGCATCGCCCTGGCCAAGGAGAAATACGGCCTGCCGGAGCGGGAGAGCCCGCAGAAGACGAATTTTATTCGGTGAAGTGACGCACAGCCGGGACCGCGATGCGGTCCCGGCTGTGCGTGTGCATTCCCATGCGGCGTTACCCGGTCGTCCGCCAGCTCCAAATTTTTTCCATTGGCTTGAGATATTTCCCTCCCCCGCCGGGTATTACAGGTGAAACGCGTTTCAAGGAGACGACTGCCATGCTGACAGAACGGGAATATACCCAGGCGGCAGAGCGGTACCTGGATATGGTCTACCGCATTGCCCTCAACTGGTTCCGGCATCCCGCCGACGCCGAGGATGTGGCCCAGAACGTGATGCTGCGGCTCTGGCGGACGGAGACGGACTTTGCCGGCGAAGAGCACCTGCGCCGCTGGCTGGCGAGGGTGACGGTGAACGAGTGCAAGCGCATTTCTCTCCACCCCTGGCGGACCCGGCGGGCCTCCCTGGAGGAATGCGCCGAGCCGGCATTCGACGACCGGGGAAAACGGGAGCTGTATGAGGCCGTCATGGACCTGCCGGGGAAGTACCGCCTGCCGCTGTACCTCTACTACTATGAGGGGTACGCCGTAAACGAGGTGGGGGAGCTGCTGGGGCTGAAGAGCTCCACCGTCCAGACCCGCCTGGCCCGGGGCAGGGAGAAGCTGAAGCACATGCTGACGGAGGAATGAGCCATGGAAAAGGAATATCGGGAACTGTTTGACGAGGTCCACGCCTCCCGGCGGCTGCGGATGGAGGTAATGAACATGAAACACGAAGAAACCAAACATGCACACAGAATTCCCCGGGTCGCGCTGGTCGCGGCGGCGCTGGCGCTGGTCCTGGCGGGGACGGCGGTGGCGGCGGAGCATCTCGGGCGGATTAAAATTGAACCGGTAAGCGGCTGGCTGGGGCCGGATGGGCCGGTGGACGGCGGCGGCTATACGCTCACCTATGAGAATGACGGACGGTTCCCGGCGGAAAGCCTGTCGAAAGAGGTCTTCGCTATCGGCGAGGAGATCGGCGACGTCCACTATCCACGCCGGACAATCTCTTTTGAGTCCTGGGCGGCCTGCGAGAAATTTCTGGGCGTGGAGCTGGCGGGCAATCCCCAACTGGAGCGGATGGGGAAGGATACGGTGCGGATCGAGGATTTTGACGGCAGCGTCAGCAACGCCCATGCCTACGTTAACCTTAGCTATGCAAAGCGGATGCCGTCTTGTATCACCGTATCGGCTTACTACAAGGAAGGAGATATCAGTGTCAGCCAGGACGCCACGCTTCGCACGCAGTACGCTTTCGAGAGCGGCGACCCGGAGGATTGGGATCTTCTGGTGCCGCAGAACGGCGAGGAACCCCTGGCACAGGAGACTTATATCGCTCCCGACGGTACGGAGGCCGTTATTCTCACGGATACCTACGATATTGCCGATGTTGCCGGGTTTACCACCTGCTATGCCAGCTTTATCAAAAGCAATGCGCGTTTTACCCTGGCTGTTTCTGTCAGGACCCACAATTATCAGGAGCCCACCAACGCCCCTGACGCGCTGGAGGTTATCAAAGAAATCCTGGACGCCTACGAATAGCGCCGAAAGGCCGGAGGCTCGTTTAAACCGCCCCAAGTAGCGCGGACAGCACAAAAAAGGCCCAGAGCAGGAAATATTAAAAACGGAGTGGCGTATCGAGAGAAACGCCACTCCTGTTTTTTGCTGGAGAATCTCTGACCGTACTCCACTTATTGGACAAGTACGACAGCCTATCTAACGCGCATTATTCAAAAAACCCGGGAATTTGAACAATAAAGCTCACTACTCCATCGCCAAACTCTGTGAAGACCACGCCGTGATACTTGGTGACGATGCGCATAACCGTAGTCAGGCCGATTCCCTCATGCGCCTGCTTCGTGGTAAACCCAGGCTGGAAGCAGCTCCGGAACGCCTCCTCGCTCTGATGGCAGGGGTTTGTAATTTTGATGGTGTGGCTGCCGCCGCGCTTCAGAATCAGGATGTTGATCCAGGGCCGGAGCTCCTTGTTCTGCTCCAGCTCGTCTATCGCGTTCTGAATCAAATTGCCAATAATGGTATTGATCTCATAAACAGTACAGGGAATCTGCCGCAGATCGTTGGAAATGGCGACCTGGATCTCAAACCCCTTTTGGTTCGCCATTTCCCGAAACGAGTTGATCATCGCGCTCACCGCCGGATCGTGAAGCGGCAGCATATCGTTCATGGCGGTGGTAGTCTTTACCATGGAACGGACGTAATCCCCGCACGCAGCGTACTTGCCCTGTTCGATCATGCCGGAAATGGCCTGTATGTGGAAATTGAAATCGTGGCGCTGCGACCGGATGATCTGCATAAGGTTGAGCAGCTCCGCCTGATACTGTTTATCGACGACGGCCTCGATGCGCTGTACGGCGGCAAGGGCAAGCTGCCGCAGGGCGAACAGAAGCGTCAGGACAATCGCCGCGGCAAACAGGGCCATTGCCTGGTATCCCGACGAAAGGACCGGCTCAAATACGGCCAGCTGATACCAGATCCAAAGCATGGACAGCAGCAGGACGGCAAGGGCCATGGCCGCACTGGTAAAAAATTTTCGAGCCTGCCGCTGGTCGACCGCCGCCAGGATCTCCGGCGTATCCGGCAGAACGGCCACCTTTCGCCAGCAGCACACAGCGGCCAAGACGAGGGCCGCAGGCAGCGCCAGCGGTCCCGCCGCAGACCGCAGCAGCGCCAGCGTTCCCGCAAGCAGCCCCGCGAGGACCGCCGCCACCGC
>OFFX01002157.1_pt1 | contig 12719 bp, 10 predicted proteins | sample 1521511 | NCBI WGS metagenome assembly OFFX01 (sample SAMEA3504125, study PRJEB24116) | mouse gut metagenome | biome: mouse gut; feature: mouse-associated habitat; material: faeces | place: Denmark | collected 2011
CGAAAAAATCTACTGGGAAAACATATCTGGCAAAAAGAAAAAATACCTGCAGCCTGTTTTGGATTTACTGAAAAAAGAACGCAAGGAATGGCTCACGGATCAGGGAATCCTGTTTTATCTCTCAGAGCGTCCGGTTGCCAAAAAAGCCTGGGTTTATTGTCCGCCGGATTGTGATGCCGTATGGCCCTATGAAGAAACTCTTTGCGGAAACAAACCCCGTGTTGTGACATTTTATTCTTTTAAAGGCGGAATGGGCCGGACAACCGCCTTGGCTGGCGTTGCACTGCAACTGGCACGCAAAGGAAAAAATGTAGTCATGATAGACACCGACATCGAAGCCCCCGGACTGGCAACATTATTTTTCGATGAGGAGTCCATCCGGAATGGCGTGCTGGATTATCTGCTGGAACGCCCTCTCTCCCCAGGAACCGACATTACAAACTATATTCTGGATGTAACAGAACCCTGTCTGCTAAAAGAAACGGACGGAAAACTTTATATCCTTCCCGCCGGAAGTGTGGACGGGAATTACCTTCAAAAGCTGGCAAGGATCGACTATCAGGACAACAGAGAGGGTGCTCTGAGAAAAGCCATGTGCGACATGCTCGATGAGATCTGCAACCGCTATTCTGCCGACTACATTCTGATTGATTCCCGTGCAGGTTTTCATGATATGGGAGGTATCGCCGTTACACAGCTGCCTCACGGCGTCGTCTTGTTCGGAAATGATTCCAGACAGTCCTGGGACGGAATTACACAAGTAATTCGTACAATTTCCGAAAGCCATGAAGATCACATCCCGATTCTTCTGGCGGATTGCATGTGCGATGACAGCACGGCAGCGACGTTTCTCCACGCAAAGGAACATTTTATTCAGAAAGCCTATGCCGTCTGTATGGAAAATTATTATGCAGAAGACGAGGAGCTTCCCGGAAAAGAAGCTGCGAATGTTGCACATTCACCCGTTTTTCTCCCTTTTGATCTGTCGCTAAAGCAGGAAATCATCCTGTACTCCACCGGCAGCACTGTGGATGACGAACGAGTCAACGCTTTTGCAAAACATCTGGCCGCTGAAGCTTATAAAACCATGACAGGCAGAATAGAATCCTGGTTTGGTGAGGGGGATATGGTATGAAATTAGAACAAAAATTATCCATATTGAAATCGCTTTCCGAAATTGCGCCGGAAAATGCTTCTGCAGAGGACGAGGAAAATATTCTGGAACGTTTTCTTCCCCTTCGCAGCTATAGCCGGCTGGCAGATCCGAAAGTATTCCTGATCACCGGAGGGAGAGGTTCCGGAAAATCAGAACTTTTCCATATTCTCACATCAGAAAACGGTCTGGAGCACATTTTAAGCGAAGCCGATAAAAAACGCTACACCACCTTCCGTCATTCAGTATTTTTGACCGGATTTAAGACTGCCGGAAAGGAGAGCAAAGCCTTTCCGGCAAGAACAGTCTTTGACAAATATGCGAAAATGCAGGATGAAAATCTCATTACCGGCATCTGGGGTGGAATGCTGTGTGCCGCCCTGCTCCGGCATTTCCACTCTGATAAAGAAATAGAAGAACTTTCCTTTCAATTCCTTGGCAGGAAAACTGCAAAACAGATATGCAGTTACAGCACCATGCCGGAACAATGGCTTGAATGGGTCAGCTGTAATCAGGAAAAGTGGGAAACCTTCCTCGACAATTGCGACAACTATTTCGGTTCACTAAATAAGCGTATTTATATTACTTACGACGAGCTGGATCGCATTTGCCTGGAATACAGGGATTTATTTTTGTATATCCGGAGTTTGCTCAGTTTTTGGTTTACTCACAATAATCGCTGGGAAAACCTGAAAGCAAAAATTTTTCTGCGAACTGATTTGTATAATTCGAAATCCCTGCATTTCGTTGATTCTTCTAAAATGCGTGCATACCATCTGGAACTTCAATGGGATGTTTTGTCACTCTATCGGCTTCTGGTTAAGCGCCTGGCGAACAGTGAAAACCCATCTGCAGTAACGTATCTGAAAAGTATCCCCGATCTGCTCGCAGACCACAGGCAGAAAAATATCGGATATCTGCCCGGAGACGCAGAAGAATCCTTTAAAGGTCTTATGGAAAAAATGGTTGGACGTTATATGGGAAAAGACCCGAAAAGAGGCTTCAGTTATCGCTGGGTTCCAAATCATATACAGGACGCTAACGGTGATATTTCTCCAAGACCATTTTTAAAATGTTTTGTGCTTGCCGCGGCAGAGCAACGGGCACACGGCAGTGAAGTTGACAATCCTGATGACTCCAGACTGCTTCATCCCTCCAGATTACAGGGTGCACTGGAAGAGGTCTCCAGAGACCGGGTGAAAGAGCTTGTAGAGGATGAATATGGATGGCTGACCGTTTTGAGCCAAAAGCTGAATGGTCAGTCAATGCTCATGGGACGTTCCGAATTTCTAAAGTATCTCGCAATTGACAACTGGTCCTCGGAAGAGCAGCAGACATTACCCGGTACTACCCCGGACGAGCTCCTCGAAGCCCTGAAAAATCTTGGTATCTTTCTGGAAACAGATGACAGCCGAATCAACGTCCCGGAAATCTATCTGCACGGTTTTGGTCTGAAACGACGCGGCGGTATCCGACGCCCCCGTAAATAACCCGCCGGCACTTCCCCGGCAACAAAAAAAGCAGAAAATCCACACCGGATTTTCTGCTTTTTCTTTGTTATTTCATGGTAATCATACCGTTCTCATCCGCCTTGATGGGAAATACTTCCATAAAATCAGTGACCATCAGTACTGCCGGAATCCCCGTCCAGAACAATGCTGTCTCGATGGCTCCCAGCACACGCCGGCCCTGATACCAGCGGTGTCCTCCGGCCCAGCCCGTAAAGAGCATGAGCCAGAGGTATGTTTTTTTCTTAAAGGTATGGGGCTTTTTGAAGCTGTCGTACCACTTCATCAGCTTCCAGACCGGCCCCCAGACGCCGAAGGTTCTCTCCTCCATATTCACTGCATTCCGGGCTGCCTGCATCTCAAAGTCCAGATCCACCAGATCCCTCGCACTTCCGATACCGCTCTTTTTCTCCCTGGCCTCATATTCCTGCCGGTCAAAAACAGGAGCGGTCGCCTCATGCTTTTTCTGTCGGTTCTTTGCCATATCCATACCTCTTTCCAAAACTATCCTTATTTGTTCTTCATAGCCTCTGCCTTAATGCGGCCAACCTCGTCCTGAATCTCTGCCATCTTCTCTTTTGACAGCGGATAGAACTTCATCGCGACGACGTTTAAAATCCATCCGATTACCGGCATTCCCAGGAAACAGATGATCGTACAGATCATCAGCCCTGTCGTGTAAGGATCATTCTCTGTCGGAAGTGCATTCTTGTAGCCGATCGTCGCATAGACAAGCGCAACAATCGTCGTAGCCAGCGAGGAAATCACCTTGTCAACGAAGGAGAAGAGCGTACCCATCAGACCGGGAACGTAACGGCCGGAGCGGAAAACCTCGTAGTCTGCACAGTCCGCAGTCATCGGGATAACAATACTTCCGGAGAGCTGGGCAAAACCTCTGTTTAAAATATACATCAGAAGGAAAACAACACCCATCAGACTCCAGTTGGCGCCCTTGAACAGATTGCCATATGTAGACAAATTCGTCAGCGAGAACGTCGGCAGCACAAAATTGCCGCCATGTCCTGTTGCAATAATAAATGCCAGCACTGCAGCTGTACCGAGAGCTCCCCAGGTACCGATCACCAGACAGGTCTTCTGTCCCATCTTACGGGCAATATAGCCGATACCAACGATACCGAGCACCGCGATCGGGATACCACTGATTGCAGATACGGAGCCGCTCAGCGCGTAATTTCCGAAAATAATGCCGTACAGAGCCATCATAACCGTCGTATTTGTTCCTGCGCTCATAGCCAGCTTATCGGAAGACGCTGCAACAACGAGCATCTGGATTCCACGGTTGTGTGCCAGAACATCTGCATAATCGCGGAAGCTGACGCGCTCCGTCTTACCGGTTCCGAAGTATTTCACATTATCCTTGCGGGAGATACCAATAAATGCGCAGCACGCAAAGACTGCCGAGGTAATACCGAGAACGAGCTGTGTAAAATGCCACATTTCCGGATTGTAAAATCCCGTAAGCACCTGCACTCCTTCCTCGCTGACTGTGATTACCTTCTCCAGAGAGGGGCTCTGTGCAACCAGCGCTGCGAGCTTATCCCCGTGCTCTGCACTATTGAGCGTATACTTCGGAAGCAGGGTACTGGATAAAAATACCGGCCAGAACATGCTCATCAGAACCGTGTTGTACACAGAGTCAAACATGGAGAATACAGGTCTCTGCTCCGGATCGTTTGTCATACAGGACTGTGCGGACTTTGTGACAACGCACTGTGCTGTATAACCGACAATATAGATCATATAAATGATAACAAATGCAACAAAACGTCCGCCCTGCGGAATCAGCTGAATAAATCGCAGCATTGCAAATGTTGACACAAACATAATGATCTGACCAACGATAATAAACGGTCTGTTCTTTCCGATCTTTGTATTCGTATTGTCCACAATCATACCGACGAACGGATCCGTGACGCCGTCCCAGATACGCATGATCGTCATAACGGACCCCGCCAGAACCGATCCGATACCAACGATACCCACAAGGTAATAAGAAATAGACCCCAGCATAATCAGGTAAATATTGGTCGACGTGTTGTTGAGGGCATAAAATGCAATTTCCCAAAGTTTCGCGCGATGGACGCCCTTTTCCTCAAGTGGTTTTGATGCCATAATTTGTTTCTCCTTTCACTTTCGCAAGCACCCTGTCCTCCGGAATGTTTCCTTCCCGCAGTACCTGACACTTTCTTTTTCTGTTTCCAGCGCGATGCCGCATCAGCGGTGTGTATCCCACAGCCCGCAGTAAGCGTCCACCGGATCCATGCCTTTAAATGCATCTTTTCCGGCCATCAGCTTCTCAACGAGCGCATCAAACGTCTGGTCATCGCTGTCATAAGTATTGATATAAGTCCTTGCCTGCGGGATATCTGCAAGCACAAACGGCTGCCCGCATCCGACGACAACAACCGGAAGCTCAAATACATACCACGGAATCTCTCCGCCGCCCTTGCTCATTCCAAATCCGGGCCTTGCAACCGGCTGGAAACCACCTGCGATATCCACGAGCGTGATAATCAGATCCTGATTTCCCACAAACTCCCTGATCTCGGTCTTTCCCGCAAAATAAAGATTGATGTCCGGTTTCTTCCCGTCTGCAGCCTGCTTCATCATCTTATCAAGCGGACTCTCATAAATAAACGCGTCAAAACCTTTTTCTTTCAGCTTATCGCAGAGACGCTCTGCCGGACTCTTCTTCCCGCCGCCCAGATGGCTCTTCATCAGGCTTGCCATACCGGTTCCCGCGGAAAGGCCGCTGACGGAGACGATCATAATTCTCTTATAGCGGTCCGGAATCATCGGAAGCACATCCTCGTCTTTATATTTCACAAGCGTGATTCCCTTATCCGAGATCTCTTTTGCGACAGCTTTGTGCTCCGCGCAGCCGACCGTATTCTGCATCACTTCCACCGGAGGAACAAGCTCCGTCTTCGCCTTTTTGTGAAGTCCCATATGGGCTTTCAGCGCGAGAATGCGGTGCAGGGCGTCGTCCAGACGCTCCTCCGTGATAATGCCGTTCTCATAGCCCGCCATCATGCTGGCAAAGTCCTCATCCATCTCATTAAAGAACAGGAACATATCCACGCCCGCGGCGATGGTGCGGGGAAGCATCTCGCTCCGCTTCATACAGCAGGTCAGCCCCACCATATGGGATGCGTCGGTCAGAACCATACCGTTAAAGCCAAGCTTTTTGCGCAGAAGACCCTCGATCAGTTCCGGCGAGAGTGTTGCCGGCATAATGTCCTCATCCTTAATGTCCGGATTGAAATGCCTCGTGTACGCGGGCTGCATAATATGCCCCGCCATGATCGCTTCCAGTCCGTTGTCGATTAAGTTCTGGTAGACCTTTCCAAAACTTGCGTCCCATTCCTCACAGCTCATGTCATTGACACTGTTGGCCACATGCTGATCACGGAAATCGAGTCCGTCGCCAGGGAAATGCTTTGCCGCGCAGCAGAAGCCTTCATTTGTGTGTGCACCGTCCATGTACGCTTTTGTCATCGCACAGACCTGATCCACATCATTGCCGTAGGTCCTCAGTCCGATCACCGGATTCTCCCAATTGTACAGGATATCGCTCACCGGCGCAAAGGACAGATTGCATCCGATGCTGGCCGCTTCCTTATTCGACAGACGGCCCAGCTCATAGGCATATTTTACATCCTTCGTCGCGCCGATCTTTGTCTGCGGGCCGATCAGCGTTCCGTCTGTACACGCGCCGTTTCCACCGTTCTCGGTATTGCAGGCGATGATCAGCGGAATTTTGCTGTTTTCCTGCAAAACACGGTTCTGCTCGTGCACTTCCGCTCCGGTTGCAGGATTGTAACGGATCCCGCCGATGTGATACTGGTTCACTGTCATTTTCAGATAATCCTCATCACGCGAAGAACCCATGTTAAAAAACAGCTGGCCGATCTTTTCCTCTTTCGACATCCCCGCAATGGTCTCCTCCACCCATTTGCAGTCCTCGTCGGACAGGTTGAACGGCTTTGCCTTCATATCAACCATTCAAAACTCCTCCTCTTCTTTAAAATATAATATTTCAACACGGAAACGCCGGGCGTTCCCGTGTGAATATTCTTACGGCAGCCTCACTTTAAAAAACACTATTTCTTATAATCAAAATCCGGCACCTCATGCCATCTCTTCCTGAAATAATGCGCTACCAGCTTTGGCTTGCGGTCTCTTGTAAAGATTCCTTTTTTGTTTCCCTGAATGCGAAGCAGACTCTGGCTGGTTGCAAAATCCGCAAAATTCCATGCCTGCTCTCCGGCTACACAGTCAAATTCATCAAATACTTTATGATTCATCTCATAGTACTCTACCTGGTACTCTTCGGTGTACATCACCGGCGTCGTGTCGTGGAATCCGGCCACGGTATCCGCCCCGTATTCGGTAAATATTACCGGCTTATTATACTTTGCCCAGCCCTCAAGCTCTCTTCGCAGTGCCCCCTCCGGTCCGACGAGATCAGGTCCGCCCACATACCATCCGTAATAGCGGTTCAAACAGAAGACGTCGCTCAGATCTTTCGTGCAGTCCCTGTCCGGTGCATCCATCATCTGCACGCTGACCAGTGTGCAGGGACGATGCTGCGGGTCTTTCTCCCTTGCCAGGTCATAAAGCGGTTTAAAGTAATCGTAAGCCCCCTCCGCTCCGGAATCCGGCTCATTTGCAATACTCCACATCACAACGCAGGCATGATTTTTATCCCTCGCAATCAGATCGCGGATCACGTCTTTATGGTGTTCCTGTGTCTGTACCCCGTGCTCTTTATCAAAGGTGCCGACCTTTTGTCCCTGGAAATTCGCGCCGCCTCCGAAACTCAGATTGACGCCGACTGCTGTTGTCTCATCGATTACGACGATTCCTTCCTCATCACAGAGACGCATCATTTCCTCGCTGTACGGATAATGACTGGTGCGGAACGAATTCGCCCCCTGCCACTTCATCAGGGAAATATCTTTGGTGTTCATCGGAAGATTCATACCGCGGCCCGCAGGGAAAGTATCCTCATGCTTGCCATACCCCTTGAAGTAAAACGGCCTTTCGTTGATCAGGAATTTTGTCCCCTCCACGCGAACGGTGCGCACACCGTACGGCAGCGTATACACATCCTCGCCGAATGTCACCCGTATATCATATAGATATGCTGCAAGCGGCTGCCACAGGACAACATCTTTAATTTCCAGAACGCCTTCTGCCCCGTCTGCCTCTGCAACTTTATTTCCTTTCCGGTCGAACACTTCCACTTTACAGTCGCCGGTTCCGACCGTATCCACGAAATAAGCCAGCTTTGCGTTCTTTCCATCCACAGAAGGAACAACCGTAATATCCGCGATGTAATCCTTCGGCGTCGTGTAAAGCCGGACCGGACGATTGATGCCACAATAATTGAAAAAATCAAAATTCGGATGATTCTGCGGCTTCGGCTTCCCAGCATCCCCGAGACTGCCAAACATACCGCCCATCATGCCGCCCTTACCGCCAACCGGAAGCGTCGTGTAATCTATGACATTATCCACTGCGATGGTGAGCAGATTCTCTCCCGGCTGAACCTTGTCTGTAATCTCCGTCTCAAACGGAAGAAATCCGCATTTGTGCTCACAGATCAGCTCCCCGTTCAGATAAACTTTTGCGTGATGCGATACCGCGTCACAGCGAAGCAGAAGCCTCTGGCTTAAAATCAGGGCCGGCACGGAAAACGTCCTCTGATAGAAAACCCACCCATAATGATCGCGAAAATCCACGCCCTCTTTCAGATCATTGTAAGAAGCTGGGACCGGCATCGTCATGGCATCGTCAAGCGGAGCCTCGAACCATTTCTCCTCAAACCCTTTCCCGTCGTCCAGTTTAAAATTCCACACTCCGCTTAAATCACTCAGAAAGCGGGACGGCGTCAGAACCGGATATAACATGTGTTCTTCTCCTTTCATTTTCCAGACTAAAATGTCCTGTCCGCAGAACATCCCCCTGCAGACAGGACGCTGCATTGCGATCTATCTCTCTATTACCCCTTGATACCTTCTCCCCCGCAGACCCCATCCGCGGTCTATACCCCGAGATTTTTCTCAAATTCAGAAATCAGCTGTTTCTGATACTCCTCGTCAAATGTTCCCGCCAGGAGCTTTGGAAACGCCTCATCCAGAAGCCTTGCCCAGCTTTCTCCTTCTTTCCCGGCAAGGATTGGATAAAACCAGACACCATTTTTAGCGGCCGCATCCTTATCCCCCGGCGCGTCGCCGACCATCAGTGTTTTCGCCGTCTCGTACCCCGGTCCGCTCAGCAGCTCTCCGATGCAGAACGCCTTGGAGCCCGCTTCCTGCGTCAGCAGAACGCGGCAGTCCTCCTTCAGATGATGTTTCGTCCACTCCGCCTCCACTGCCTCGCTGTTCGCGGAGGAGACCGCGACAAGATCCGACTGTCTGCACATCTCGTCCATCGCCCGCTTCACATTCTCAAACGGCGCGTCATCCCCCGGAAGCCCGTGAATTGCCCGGTTCGTCCGGATACTCCAGAGCAGCGCAAGCTCAAAACAGGGATTTTCAGACTTCTGCGTCAGCGCCATCAGGGCCGGATTGGAAAGCTCCTTCGCATCCTTCGTCCATGCCGAAAACTCTTCGAGCCCCTCCGTATGGGCCAGTCCCCTGCGCTCCACTTCCTCAAGTGCCAGCGCCAGGCCCTTAAAACGGTTGATCCCGCGTGTGATCGTGTAGAGATTGATGGAAAGCCAGAGCTCCATACACTCGTCAAAATGCGCATCCAGCCCGTAAGTTTTAATCCACTGCGGACCAAAACACTCGCGATGCTTTACTTCCATTGTGTCCATCGCACAGCCGTCGCTGTCGATGCACACCACATAATCGCTCTTCTTCTCAAAATCAAAGTATCCCATAACTGTCCCTTTCCCGCTATAAAGAGGCCCTGATTATACGCCTGAATAGGATGCGAATGCTCCGTCAATCGGGATGCATGCCCCGTTCACGAAACCGCTTGCCTCCTCACATGCAAGGAACAGAACCGATCCGATCAGCTCCTCGACTTCCCCGAAACGCCCCATCGGCGTGCCGTTTAAGATCTTTCCCGTTCTCGCCGTCGGCGTGCCGTCCTCATTGAACAGAAGCTTCGCATTCTGTATTGTGGAGAAGAATCCCGGAGCAATCGCGTTGCAGCGGATCCCCACCTTTGAGAAATGAACGGCCAGCCACTCGGTAAAGTTTGTGATCGCCGCCTTTGCTCCCGAATATGCCGGAATCTTTGTCAGCGGTGTGTAAGCGTTCATCGACGAGATATTGATAATGCTTGTGCCTTTCTTGTCAATCATATCCATCGCAAATACCTGGGTCGGGATCAGCGTTCCCATAAAGTTCAGGCTGAACACGAAAGAGACGCCATCCGCGTCCAGATCGAAGAATGTCTTCATCTGTCCAAGATCTTCCGGAACGAAGTACTCATCATCCGTGGTCGCTTTCGGATTGTTGCCGCCCGCACCGTTCACAAGAATATCGCAGGTACCGAAATCCTCTGCAATTTTATCCCTTGCAGCTTTTACGCTGTCCTTCTCGAGGACATTGCACTTATAGCCCTTTGCGGTAAAGCCTTTTGCCACGATATCATCCGCATTCTTCTGCGCCGCCTCCTCATTGAGATCCAGAAGAGCCACTTTTGCACCGCTCATTGCCAGCGCTTCCGCAAGCACGGAACAGATGACGCCGCCTGCGCCCGTCACCACAACCACTTTGTCTTTCAGGTCAATCTGAAATGGTAATTTCATAATAATATTCTACCTCCCGTAATCTGTTTTATGTTTTCTGACTCCTGTGCCCGGACAGCATCCTCTGCCGGAACTTATTTCGCGGACGATTTCTCAACCGCCTCCCACAATCCATTAATATACGTCGCACCCAGCGCGCGGTCATAGAGGCCATAGCCCGCTCTTCCCGTCTCGCCCCAGATCATTCTGCCGTGATCCGGTCTCACATATCCGGTAAAACCGTTGTCGTGCAGGGCCCTGACGATCTCATACATATCAAGAGAACCGCAGCAGGAAAGATGAGCTCTCTCCTCAAAACCGTTCTCAAGCACCGCGACATTTCTCAGGTGCGCGAAATGAATTCTTCCCATGGCCGCATATTTTTTCGCCATATCCACGACGCTGTTTTTATTGGAACAGCCAAGGGAACCCGTACAGAGCGTAATACCGTTGTGCGGATCGTCCACCAGCTTCAGGAACCGGTCGATGTTCTCCTCACAGGTAATGATTCTCGGAAGACCGAAGATACTCCAGCACGGATCGTCCTCATGAATCGCCATGTTCACGTCGCACTCAGCCGCCACCGGAATAATCTTCTGAAGAAAATACTGCAGGTTATTCCACAGATCATCCTCTGACATCGCATTGTATTCCGCGACAACATTCTTAAGCTCTTCTCTTGTGTAACTCGCATCCCAGCCCGGAAGTGTCAGGTCGCTGTCGCTCTTTAACGGATCAACCGCGTCCACCTGCTCCTGATAGTATACCAGGGATGTGGAGCCATCCGGCAGCACATGATCCAGCTGGGTCCTCGTCCAGTCGAACACCGGCATGAAATTGTAGCAGATACATTTGATGCCCGCCTTTGCGACGCGGCGGATATTTTCGCAGTAATTCTCGATATAGCGGTCACGGTCCGGTTTGCCAAGCTTGATATCTTCATGAACCGGTATGCTCTCGATGACCTCAAAGTGAAGCCCTGAATCCTCCACCAGCGCTTTGAGCCGTGCGATACTCTCCTCGCTCCACACCTCACCGACCGGCACGTCGTACACTGCGGTCACGATGGAATGCATCCCGGGAATCTGACGGATATTCTCCAGGGTCACCTTGTCATCTTCTCCATACCAGCGAAATGATAATTTCATGTTCTCCTCCATTCCGGCGGCTGCCTTTACAGCCCGCCATTTTGTTCGTCAGCTTGCATACATAAATGCAGGGCGCGACTCCCCTGCCAGTATTATAATATAAATTAACTATATCACTCTTGTATACAAGAGTCAATGTCCCATCTACTTTTTTATGTTTTGCACATTTCCTCCGGTTTTTTTTGTATAACCTGCACAATTTTTTTCTTTCTGACCCTGTTTTCTCTTGTCCGCAGCTTGTATACAAGTCCTGTTTTCCGGTACTTATTTCCTTATCATCCCCCGTTTCCAGCCTGCCTGCGCGCCACCCGGATTCGTTCGGCGAATGTCTGCTTGTAATTTTTGCCAGAATGCTATATATTAACATTAAGATAATAAAACCCGCATCACTATGTCCGCCACCACGAGGTAAATCCCATGGATTCAAAAAAACGCACCGGCACTTCCAGAGCCGTCTACGAGAAACTGAAAGAGCAGATCCTGCATCTGGAACTTCCCCCGGGTTCCGCCATCAGCGAAATTGAGACCGCCGAAAAATACCAGATTTCAAGAACCCCCGTCCGGGATGCCTTTAAAATGCTGGAAGGGGACGGTCTTCTGGAAATCCGGCCCCACATCGGCACCTTTGTATCCCTGATTGATCTGAACATGATTTCCGATATCCTGTATATGCGCGAAGTCCTGGAACAGGCCGTCTTCCGGGATCTGACTTCCATCTATGACAAGTCCCACGAATTCGGGATCCGCCTGATCCTGCAGAAGCAGAAAGAACTGCTGGATTCCGCGCTGCCGCCGGAGGAGCTGAGCCGCGCATTTATCATCAGCGACAACACCTTCCACAACACACTCTACGAACTTGCCGGCAGGAAAAATGTCATGGGATTCTGGCAGAGTATTAATTCCCAGTACGAGCGCTTCCGCACCTTTCTCAATCTCGGGGAACGCAAAAATCTGGACCGCCTCTACCACGGCCACGAAATTCTCTGGGAATGCATCTCGCACAAGGATTACGGCAACCTCGCAAGGTGCATCACACATCATATTTATGACGGATTTAATTCCAGCACCGAGGTCGTCTCAAAGCATCCGGAGTACTTCCGGCCCATCGAGTGAGCGTTTCCCGCATCCACATTTGCCGG
>OFFX01002170.1_pt1 | contig 12649 bp, 14 predicted proteins | sample 1521511 | NCBI WGS metagenome assembly OFFX01 (sample SAMEA3504125, study PRJEB24116) | mouse gut metagenome | biome: mouse gut; feature: mouse-associated habitat; material: faeces | place: Denmark | collected 2011
TTCATTTCTGACCTCCTCGTAACTCGTTAATCCACATGATAGTTTCATCAAGTACAGATAAATTTAATTCATAATAAATAAAGTTCTTAAATTTTGTCTCATAAATTAAATCTGCCTTTTTTAACTTTGATAAGTGATATGATAGGGCTTGTGGCGTCATGTTCAAAGCATTTGCTAAATCACCGGAACTTATTTTTCCCTCCTTTAATTTATGCAAAATTTTTCTTCGATTTTCATCTGCCAGCGCTGCAAGTATCTCATTTACCGCCAATATATCGCCTCCTATTTCAACAAATCTTTAAATAGATTATACGAAATATGTATGAGGCAGTCAAGAACTATTTAAAATTTTTTTTAAACAGTTCTATACTGCAATTATCAGAAAAATCTTTCCGTCCTATTACTCTATTCCGTTCAATCATAATCTGCCCTGTCCGTGATTTTCCGCAATACAAAAACCACACAGATCCATGTCATTTTTGAGGGCAGGAGCAGAAAAGCAGGCGCATCATTTTTGGAAATAAACATATCTGCACCTCTGCAGCCGTCTTATGTTCTTTTTCTTTAAAAAGGTATCAAAGAAATATATACTCCCCATGCCTCTACCGCCATGATACAGAATGATGCTATATGTCTCCCCCGCCGTGTAGAACACGTTCTTGTGCTTGCTCGTCTCAATATAGATGATGTCATCCGCCTTTATCTTCCCCGCTGCTTCCAGCCCGTCCATACCATCCACGTTGATATCGAGGAACACGATGCCGCATTTCCCTCAATTCTGTGTTTTTCTCCATTATAAATTATATCGGATTATGGGGCATCCTATCAAATCCCATTGCACGAAATGACTATAAGCAATTCGGGACACACTGGACATGCACACCCTTGGAATTATTTTGCATACATGGTATAATTGTCCCATTGAATTGCGGAGGTGCTGCCATGAATTTTTCAATCTTATCAGATTGCCATAAGAAATTGCAGGATATTCTCGTAATCGGAAAAACCATAGAACGGGATGGCCGGAAATACCACATTCTTGGTATGACCTTATCCGATGGAGTGAAACTCTATATCATCGAGCCATACGATAAGCGGGAACCCATAAACAGAAAAGGCATCCTCAACCACAGACGGAGATTGAAAGAATATGAAGGACGAAGCTGCTGTTATTTACATTGCAGTGAATTTTATCTTGGTGATGAAAAACTACAGGTACAGGGCGGCATGAGCGGTTCCTTAGAATACTCCTTAGAGGATTATGGAACAATCCAACTCTTTCTCGACATGATGAGCGCCGGATGGACGGTTCCCGAATGGCTTAAAGATACTGATTGGGCTGACCTACAGATGGTGACGCTGAATATAACCAATATGGAAAAACTGCCCGACTATTCGCCGGATATGCCTATAGCCATAACCCACAGCCCAGACTCCACTCAGCACATACTTGAAAAGACAGTCACTCTGAATGCAGGAAAAAGCCGCTCATTTTATTTCACGGATAATTATGGGGATAATGTGCAATGCCACATCAATAATGTAATGCTAATCGATATGTGGAAAAATACAGAGGAAGAACTCAGTAATCCCAAACTGTCAGAACGGTTTACCCCGGAACAGTTAGAACAGGCAAAAAAGCAAAGTTATGGCGCCTTGGAACAGTGCTGCCCGAAAGGGATGTGCTATATCGGCATAGAATATGAATGCAGCAAAAGTTATGACTTGGTATTTCATTCCAAGCAGTATTTAACATCCCGCCCAGAAACACATCAAGGAAGTTCCCATTTTCTTATGATGCGCTTAAAGCCCGACCAGGAAACAGGAACGCATGGCCTTCCGCTGAAAGGCTGTGTAATACAAACGCCAGTCTCTCCGGACACCACCCAAATACCTGCGGAGCTATTTCTGTATTACGAGAGGATAAATGAATGGACAGAAACTGTTTCATAACAGCATTTCTACTTTTTATCCGGCGCTCAGGGGAGCCGTGATCCACTCTGGCCGGGGTTCACAGTACACCAGCAGGGCTTACCGAAGGACGGCTGCAAAGCATGGCATTCTCCAGAGCATGAACAGCACTGGCAGACGCCGCCATGACAATACCCGATGCGAGAGCATGTGACCCCGGATGAAAGAAGAACTAGTCCGAATCCTGAGAAAATTCCAAATCAATGCAACCTTACTGCTATCGGAACTGTCTCCTCACGATTTTTATAATACGTTCCATATCTTCTTTTGTATTTTTAATATCGCTTGGCAGGCAAAGTCCTCTGTTAAATATATCTTCACTTACGCTCATGCCGTCCTCTACCTGAATAAAATCGTATTCTTCAAATACAGGTTGCAAATGCATCGGCTTCCATATTGGTCTTGTTTCAATATTCTCAGCTTCTAAGGCATCCATAACCTGCGTAGGTGTCACATCGCTGTCAGAGGAAATCGTCATACAGGAAAGCCAGTTATTATCAATACCTTCCCTATTTAATGGATTCATTTCTATCTCTTCTATATCCGAAAAGGCTTCTTTATACGCTTTATAAATTTCGTGTTTCTTCTGTATATGCTCCTCGATATGCTGCATTTGGCCGCATCCGATCCCGGCAACAACATTTGACATCCTATAATTATAACCAATCGTAGAATGCTGATAATGTCTGGCAGGATCACGAGCCTGTCTGGATAAAAACCGGGCTTTCTCTACGTCCTTTTCCTGCCGGGCAACAAGAATACCTCCACCTGAAGTTGTGATAATCTTGTTTCCGTTAAATGAGTAAATTCCATAATTCCCGAAAGTACCTGTCATTTTCCCTTTATATGTCGTACCTAACGATTCAGCCGCATCCTCAATCAAGGGAACATTATGTTCCTTACAAAGAGCGCATATTTCATCCATATTCGCTGATGTGCCGTACAAATGCACTGCCATGACCGCCTTCGGGTGGGGATATTTTTCAAACGCTTTCCTTAATGCCGCTGCATCCATATTCCAAGTATCACGTTCTGAGTCGATAAAAACAGGAGTTGCCTTCTCGTATCTTACCGGATTAACGCTTGCCGCAAAGGTCAGGGAGGGTACAAATACAATATCATTCTCCTTAACCCCTGCCAAGATAACCGAAAGATGCAGCGCCGCCGTTCCAGAAGAAAGTGCTGCTGAGGAAGATGCACCCACATAAGCAGCCACTCTATTCTCAAATTCATCTACATTCGGTCCTAACGGCGAAATCCAGTTTGTTTCAAATGCTTTCTGAATATACTGCTGCTCCTCCGTATGCATGGTAGGAGTCGCTAAAAGAATTTTCTTCATCATTCTGCCTCCTCAATATAAAACATTTCCGGCACTCTGTATTCTGAACACATCTTTTCAAAATCTTTTCTAACTTCCTCATAAACATCACAATGATAGTTTCTTGCCCCAACAGGACACACTTTTATGCAGGCGCCACAGGCAATACACAATTCATTATTTGTCTTTCTGAAATCTCCCTCACTAATTGCATTTTGGGGACAAATTCTACTACATTCCCCACAAGCAACACAATTATCATCACCGTCCGGCTTAAATGGCACTCCCTCATAAGAAAACCCATCATACCCTTGTGTTCCCGGCAAACTGATTTCTTTATAATTCTTCAAACTACAAATGCTCAAAAGCTGACAGCACTTTGCGGCAAACTCTTTCATCGCTGCTTTATCTTTGTCGTCCGGGCGTCCTGATGCCACAGACGGGAAAACAGAATGTTCCGCTATAAATGCTCCTGCCGCTATTACATAAAATCCCTGCTCTGTTAAAATATCTTTCATCTGTAACAAAGCATCATCATAATGCCGATTTCCATATACTGCCTCATTCTGACCGCCAATGTTTCCAGACCAAGATTCAGTAAAAATGCGGAATGTGCGGCAGGGTAAACGCCAAAATCACGCATGAGCTGCATCCTTGCCTTTACAATATATGCCTTCTTCCCATATGTTTCTGTATAGGAAATCCCATGATAAGATTCATCCGGCTCTGTCAACTCCGGGAACTTGCCATTTGACCAGTCAAAATTCCCACTATCTACAATCACTCCCCCAACCTGTACGGCATGACCGTCCATATACTTTGATGTGGAATGAACGATTATATCTGCCCCAAATTCAAAGGGTTTGCACAAGATAGGCGTCGCAAACGTATTATCTACAATCAGCGGAACACCATGTTTATGTGCAATACCCGCAAATCGTTCTATATCAAAAACTGTCAGAACAGGGTTCGCAATCGTTTCTCCGAATACCGCCTTTGTATTTGATTGAAACGCTGCATCTATTTCTTCATCTGTTGCGTTTTTATCAATATAAATACACTCAATCCCCATCCGTCTGAGGGTATGTGAAAACAGGTTGACAGAACCTCCGTAAATTTCCATTGTGCTGATAAAACTGTCTCCCGCATTACAAATATTGAGCAGTGACAACAGCACAGCCGCCTGACCTGATGTAGTACACATTGCGCCAATGCCGCCTTCCAGCTCTGCAATCTTATCTTCAACCGCCATTACTGTCGGATTTCCAAATCTGGAATAGATCAATGACTTCATTGGATCATCAAACACTGCTGCAACTTCTTCCGTAGAGTCATAAACATATGTGGTGCTTTGCACAATCGGCATAACCCTCGGCTCTGCGTTTTTAGGCTGATAGCCTGCATGTAAACATTTCGTTTCGTCTTTCAAATCAATTCCTCCTAAAATTACTATCCCTGTTTTTTGATATGAAACAGGCTGTTATGCATCATAATGAATCGGTATCTTAATATTGTTGACTTTGAGTGCCTCATACAGAACAACGAAAAAGTCCTCAATATCATCCTTTGTGATAGCTCCGAGCGCACAAAGACGAAACGTATTCTGCGCTGATGTCTTTCCGGGATATATCGTAAATCCACGCTCATAGCAATAATCATGTATCTTTTCAAAACTCCAGCTTTCATCATCCGGATATTTCACTGTAACGCCAAGACCTGCCTGTATATCCCTTTTGATAATATCCTTGAACCCAAGTTTATCAAGCCCTGCATGAATCGCCTCAAACACCTCCAAATGTCTATTCCATTTCGCTTCTTCGCCTTCCCTGAAATATTCATCAAGCGCCTGACGAGCCGCATAAATCGTCTGGACAGGAGGCGTAAAATGCATCTGCCCTGTTGTTTCAAAAAAATGATACTGCATAAACAGATTGCAATAATACGAGCGCTTTGGATATGCTGCCGACTTTCTGATCAGTTCTATATTTCCAATCACGAATGAAAGTCCGGTCATTGCCATAAGTCCTTTTTGTGCAGATGCCATACAAAAGTCAATGTTGTCCTTCTCAATATCAATCGGTCTCATCGCATAGGTAGAAATTGTATCTACAATAAAAACTGCACCATACTTGTGTGCAAGCGAACCAATCTCCCTTACTGGATTTAATATACCTGTTCCGGTTTCGTTATGTGTTGTATAGACAAGTGTTATGTCCCGATTTCCCTTTAATATCTGCTCCACCTTATCCAAATCCGGCAATTCATCTATCGGGCATTCAAAATTGATAGACGGAAGATTATAATACTCACAAATCTCTACCGCTCTCATACTGTAAGTTCCATTGTTGATAATCAGTATCCTTTTCCCTTCCGGCAAAAGAGAGTTGATACACACATCCATTACAACCGTTCCCGAACCACAAAAGAGTACAGACGTATACTTATTCAGATTGCCATGTACGATCCGAACCAAATCTTCCCGCATCTGCTTCATCATTGACGCAAATTCCTTTTCACGGGGACAAATATCCGGTACAACCTGCGCCATTTTCACAGTATCTGTCGTTGTTGCGGGACCGGGATTTAAAAGAATGTTTCTTTTTATCTGCATGTTTGCAACACCCCTTTCACTATTTCAACATGCTGTACACACACTCTGACAATGTTAATGCAAGAATAATGTTAATTACCCTGTAATATTTTTGATATGCCCTCTGTATTAATACCCCCATACCAATCCAAGTAAGCGTTGCAATCGTTCCAATCGTGGCTATGATAATCTCAAATAGGAGCAAAACCCATAGAGAGGCGCTATATTCCGTAACATATCCTGTCAATGCCGTAATTCCGAATAAATAAATTTTTACATTGACAAACTGAAGTAAAAATCCTTTTAGAAATGATGCTGACTTTTCCACAGTGCCTGTAGTTGGTTTGCTTAACGCAATATGGACTGCCAGCCATAAAATATAGGCAGCGCCTATGTATTTCATAATTCCAAGTAAATTCGGTAAAAAGGTGCTTACCCCAAACACGAAAACAGCACAAATTACCTGTACAACATAATATCCTGCAAATATCCCCCAATAAAGCGGTCTCCCTTTTTTATATCCATAATTTGTTACCGTATTTAACGCCAGTATATTTCCCGGTCCCGGCGTAAAAGCATTGATAACAGAATAGATAAAAAAATTACCTAATACATAACCCGGCATTTTTTGCCTCCTTTCCGTTTCTATATCTTAGCACGGAACGTCATGTAATAGGTAATATCTGTTTTATATGCTGTTACATAGGGTGAGCCTATGTTTTATTTATGTCTGGTACTGTTTCAAAGCCTCAACATAAATCTCTCCTAATTCCGACAGTTCTTTATCCTTGTTCAGTATATACCCAATATGCATCACCTCATCTTCCTTCAGAGGGATAGAAACAATAGAATCCCCTTGCAGATATTTCGGAAAAATACCACTTGAGATTGTATATCCATCCAATCCGACCATCAGATTTACAATCGCTGCTCGATCACTGACCTTAATGCTTCTTTCAACAGGTTCGTTGCTGAAAAGCTCCTCCGAATAATTGGAAGATTCATAGGTTCCCTGCACAAAGCTAAGTCTGGGATATGGTTTCAGATCATCCAGTCTGACAGATGCGCATTTTGCCAACGGGTGGTCTTTACCTATAAAAATATGAGGCGTTGCAGTAAACAATTCAAAAAAATTCAAATTGTATTCTTCAAACAGCTTTCTCAGCACATTTTCATTGCTGTTGCAAAGATACAGGATTCCCAAATCACTAAACCTGTTCCGTACATCTTCCACAATCTGGTGCGTCTGCGTTTCATTCAGGATAAACTCAAACCGTTCCTGCCCGAAATGTTGTATCAATTCCACAAACGCATTTGTTGTAAAGGTGTAGTGCTGCGTGGAAACACAAAATCTCTGTTTTGCGGGCTTTTTATCAATATATTTTGATTCCAGAAGTTCCATCTGCTGAACTACCTGCCTTGCATATCCCAAAAATTCCATGCCTTCCTTTGTCAGTGCTACTCCTGCCCGGCAGCGGCTGAAAATTGTTATTCCAGATTCCTTTTCTACTTCCTTTATTGCGCCGGAAAGACTTGGCTGAGAAATATACAATTCTTTTGCCGCTTCTGTAATAGAACCTCTTTCCGCAACGATTATCATATATTTTAATTGTTGTAGTGTCATATACCCTCCAATCCAGCATTCAAAGTGCTTTATCCCATTATGTTCTATACTTAATTTTACCATTCTTTGGGAACAATCATAAGCAATTTTTCAAAGAACTTCCAATATCTTACATCATCTTCCTCCGCGTATTTTTTCACACGGGAAATATGCAAGCTGTGTCACACAGAATTAAAAAATAAATAATCTCTCGGAATCCTGAGTGATTATTAAATTTTTGCTGGGTTTGAATATATAAAATTTCCTAACATGATTTTCTCCTCCTTGCTTCTTTATCTCCTCTGATCCGAACTTTACCTCAGACTGTTATATGTTCCATCGTCTACCGCTTCCAGCCACTCATTGGAACCGTTCTCACCAGGAACTTCAACCGCCAGATGCGAAAACCAGCTATCTTTTGCCGCACCGTGCCAGTGCTTTACACCGACCGGGATATTGACAACATCTCCGGGGCGGAGTTCCTGTGCCTCTTTTCCTTCTTCCTGGTAATACCCACGCCCTGCAACACAGACCAGAATCTGCCCGCCGCCTTTATCCGCATGGTGGATATGTCGGCTTGTGTCAAGTTAATGACACGAACTTTTTGATAACTTTTTTAAAACCATAGATTTATTACTTGCTAAAACCATCTATCCGTTTACCATAGCTATAAATATACTAATTTTTAATTTCCATTATTATCTTGATACATTCATTACAATTTTTATTTTTATCAACATTATATACATGACATGAAATCTTTTTCTTTGTTTCCAACAATTCAGCCACACTACTGCTATAATATCGCGGAATATAACCTAATATTTTCCCTGAATGGTCCAACACTTGCACTGCATTTATATCATATTTGTTTTCTGAATCCTTTTTTAAAGAAACCTCATCTCCTCTTGTAATTTCTACCGCTTTTAAACAATCATCCCCTTCACAATTCAGGTAATGTCTGGCTCCTGATACAAAAAAAATTCTCGTTATATCTTTTTCTCTATCCAGAATAGGATCAATAAACTCCAAATTGTCAATTGGCAGCCTTGCTCCGCTTCTTTTAAGTAATGCATACTCGTCATAATCTTCTAATCCATACTTCTTCAAAATATCTTTAATGTTTTTTCTTTTTTTGTCTGGCAAACGACTAGAAAAAACTGAAAAAAGCTTTTCATCTTCATATTGCTTATTTAGGTCAGGGAAACATAGTAATGGTGCAAATCCATCCTTGATTGCATTTTTTACCTCATCACAATATTGAAATTCATAACGACTATTTTTCGTCAACTGGCCAACAATGTATTGTTGACCGGATTGCCCTGACTTCCAAATTAAATACAAATAATCATTACCATTTTTAATACTCATAATCTACATCTCCATATACTTCCTTCAGTAACTGCAATTTTGAAAAAAGATACTTTTTAATCAGGTCTGTTTTATTAATTGAAAGCATCTCTATATATTTATCTACTACTATGCAAATCACATCTTCTGTCAGCAATTCCTTTATTTTCTTTACAATTTCTATTGTTTGCCCGAAATAATTATTATGAATGTATTTAATTACCTCTAAATGTGTAGGCTGTTTTGTATCTCGGCTGCTAATGCGAATAATCGACTTTGACTTCGTATCAACCAATGATTTCCATACCATTAAATCATTTCCCAAATACTGATTGATCTTTGACTCTGCGACATAAGCGCAAAGAGAAGAACTGTTATCATATAGCGGGCTCAATCGCATTACCTTATCTTTTCTTATTAACGCCCAGTTACTCTGATGCCTGTCCGTATTCCCTATCAAAAAATCAAATATACAAATCGGCAGGAAATCGCAAAACAGCCCTAATGGTTCCAATGCTTTTTTAATCATTTCCAAGGAATATTTATCTTTTGTCTTTGAGTCCATTAAGGTTTCAGTATCAAAATGCTCGTATTTCAGACTAATACAATAAATTCCTTCAATAAGAGTTTCCTCTTTATTGTCAACTATACTGTAACTCATAGAGCCTTCTCTGCCTTTATATAATCCAACCTCAAATTTAGCGCAAGGAATCCCAATAATATTCGCCAAGTCACTTGCTATACATTCCGAAACATGATCCGTTGTCGAAATATCTTTCTTAAATTTAAATAAACCCGTCCGTCCTGTGTCAGGATTCATCAGCCATATTTTTTCGCTACGGCCGCTACCCTCAGGTGTACCCTCATACTCTTCCCAAAAAGAAAAATCTTTCATATATTTCTCCCAAATTTCTTCCTCTATCTATAGTCGAAATTTTAAAATTCGTAATACCAATCTGCCATAAGTACTTTTGTATTAATAATCTGTTTCAATTCATTGTCCTCCTGAAGCAAACAGCCTTGAATAACTTTTTCACTCGCGCCTGTCATCTTTTTTATAACCGAATCACTTAATCCCGCTTTCAAAAGTTGACTTATACCATATTTTACAACACTTGTCACACTTGTAATACCAATCAACATCCCCATATAATCAGGTATTCCGGAAGATGATGTTATATCATTCCATGCTTCTCCCCGAAAACCAGCAAACATTAACTTTTCTTTATTTACAATTTTTTTATCAAAAACGAAATCTTTTATATTTCGTAGTTGAATAGATAATTTCAACGGTAATCGAAGTTCAAAACCATTAACAGTGATGCAATCATACACTTCATCATAGTCATCCCATTTCATTTTTCTTAATTCACGATATGTAATTCCATATAACATCATCATCTTTATCCCTATAGCTGCCACTGCTTTTCTAAAACTGGTTGCATCCTCCCATTCCCGCGCAGTAAATTGTTCATTTGCCCATATTAATACTTTTTCGGCTTCAGTTGATGTCAACGGCTCCTGCTCAACAATCCCAGCCAGCATTTCGCACTTATCTATATAAGCCATCATTTGCTGCATATACGAGTTTTCTCGCAATCGGTTATATGAAATTGCATCATATAAATCAGGATTTACAATATCCGTTGTTTTTCTTATATAATTGAAAAACTGCCCAATTACTGTAGCATAGCGTTTTGCTTTTGTTTTACTTTTATATCTTTTCACTGTCTCAACATTATAAATCAGGCTTTTTAATATAAAATTCACATCTATACCCTGTAATAAAATACGAAGTTGATCTCCAGACAAGGAATTTTTCCAATTTACTTCTATATACTCACTAAAATTAATAACATCACTCTTATAGTCTGAATATTCTTTTATAAATTTATCTGTAATATCTTTGTATTCCATTTTATTCCTCCCATATAATTTTATTATACATTATACTAACATTATCTATAAGTCAATATATAATTTTATGATTTTATTGGGTCAATTATTTGCTTAGGTCTTGTATAGTATTTATTTATATCCAATAAAACAGAATATATTTCTGTAAATACATAATTTTTTACTTCATATTATTTTCAAATGAGTCTAATTGATTTGCGCAAACAAATACGGAGAGTCCTTACACTCTCCGTCTCCTATCTTTCATTTTACAATACACCACCGCCGTCAGCGTACTCACAAACGTCGCCACAATCGCCGGCGCAATAATCCCCGCCGGATTCACACTGCCATACTGGCTGCGATAAGCGATCATATTGACGGGTATCAACTGTAGCGATGAAATATTCAGGATCAGGAAGGTACACATTTCATTGCTGGCCCGCCGGCTTCTGTCCTGCCTGCCATGCTTCTCCCTGCTTTCACTGCCTACTATCCTGACAGCAGCCTTTTCTTTGCCGACGGTTCCATCTTTCCCATAAGAGCCGCCCGGTTGTAAGTCCATCTGCAAATGTCTGCGTTTTCCCTCGCCTGTATCCATGTATTCCGGATTCCCCCGCTCCGCCTCCAGCTTCGCCAATTCCTCCATGGCCTTCAGCCCAGTTGTTGCGGCATCCCGGCTCAAATGTCACATTGAAAATCCCAACCTGTGATGTGGAAAGCGGGGCAAGGAAACTTCGTCCGGTAAAATACTGTGCAAAGCCATCATTAGGCTTGCCGACAGGAAACACCATCTCCGCCGCATGGGCAGCTTTTGCATCCTCACCTGCCGTCTCATCTTTCCACACATCCTTTGCCAGACCAAACACCGCCCAGCCCTTTGGCCATCCTGCATAAAAAGCGGCATGGGTGATAATCGCTGCGACTTCCGCTTTCGTCACACCATGTGCCTTTGCATTTTCCAGATGGTAAATCAGCGAAGAATCCGTAATACCAGAAGACATCAGCGCCACCATCGTTACAATGCATCGTGTTTTCAGGTCAATATCCTGATTGTTCCAGTTTTCCCCAAACAGCACATCGTCATTATAATGCGCAAATTCCGGCGCGAAGTCGCCTAACTGCATCTTTCCTGCTGTCTGTACAATTTTCTCCATTGTCTTATCCTCCTATCATTTATACCACATTTCCTGCTTTTTGTTTGCCATTCTGTGCCATTACGCCTGCAAGGGCATGGGGAACATACAACTCCTCCAGATAACAGGTCTCGGCTTCCGTCAGTTCCAACTCCACCGCTTTTACCGCGCCATCCACATGGGAAATTTTTGTCGCTCCCACCACAGGCGCTGTCACCTTCGTCAGAAGCCACGCAAGAGAAACCTCCGTCATGGAAACACACCTTTTTTCTGCGATTTCTTCTACACGCCGTATAATCCTTGCGTCAGCCTCCGCCGTATCGTCATATTTGAACCGCGCATAAACGTCCTGTTCCAGCCGCTTTGAAGTTTCTCCGGGGTGGCGGGATAGCCTTCCGCTTGCCAGCGCACTGTATGGTGTCATGGCAATATTTTCTGAATAACAGAAAGGCGCCATTTCCCGTTCTTCCTCACGGGCAATCAGGTTATAATGCCCCTGGATGGATACAAACTCCGCAAACCCCTGTGACCTTGCATAGTAATTCGCCTTGGCAAGCTGCCACGCAAAACAATTGGAAATACCAATATACCGAACCTTTCCTGCCTTGACGGCATTGTTAAGCCCCTCCATAATCTCCTCCATCGGGGTATGATAATCCCACATGTGGCAAATGTAGAGATCAACATAATCCATGCCGAGATTTTCAAGGCTCTTATTCAGGTAATTTTGAATGTGCTGCTGCCCGCTGACCCCGGAATCAATTTCTTCCTGTGTACGCGGGGTA
>OFFX01002173.1_pt1 | contig 12643 bp, 10 predicted proteins | sample 1521511 | NCBI WGS metagenome assembly OFFX01 (sample SAMEA3504125, study PRJEB24116) | mouse gut metagenome | biome: mouse gut; feature: mouse-associated habitat; material: faeces | place: Denmark | collected 2011
GAATAATCTTATCTTACATCAGTTTGGAGGTTTACACAAACTTTGGGATAGTCCCAAAACCAGAGATATTGCGGAACTGTTGGATTTGAGTATGGCGAGGGCGAGAGAAATACTCTCTGTGATGGATGATGTGGAAGCGATGGGAAGAAATAAGACAAGGACATACCGCTTGCGAAAGGAATTTTTCAAAAATTAATGGGTCCTAACTTTACACAAGCAGAAGGACAGTCTTCGGTATCGGATGTAAGATTTTCACCATTGCAGGGCCGGTGATTTTGTATGGCATATTTTCCAGCTGGTTGCTGGGGATGGTGTATTGGATTGGAAAGATGGCGGGGATCTTCTGATAGAGATAAGAGAGTAGTATATAGAGTAAGAGGCATGAGCAGGCTGACAGACTGAAAGAGGGGCGTCAGCCTGCTTTTTTGTGACAAAAGAAACTCGCAGAGCTTGTTTTCTGTATGTTGTGCTTTTAATTCCTTTCGATTATAATATTGATATGTGAAAAAGTTTGGGCTGGCAGAGATACCTTTAAACATGATAGGATTTCATGCATTGGGATTGGCATGACTTTTTAATTCTGTTTAGGAAAATTCAAAATAAGGCATGCGGGGAGGGGACGAAAAATGGCGAGAACAGTGGGAATCGGGCATCAGGATTTTGAAAAGCTGCGGATGAAAAACAACTTTTATGTGGACAAAACAAGCTTTATCCAGGAGTGGTGGGACTCGGATGATGATGTTACTCTGATTACCCGTCCCAGACGTTTTGGCAAGACGCTGAACATGAGCATGCTGGAATGCTTTTTTTCTGTGAAATATGCCAGTCGGGGAGATCTGTTTGAAGGGCTTAAAATCTGGGGGAATGAGAGGTTCTGGAAACTTCAGGGAAGCTGGCCAGTGGTCAGCCTATCTTTTTCCAATGTAAAGGCGGGAAGTTATTCTACCATGCGGGGACAGATCTGTCAGATTTTAACTATGCTGTATTCGGAAAATCGTTTTTTGCTGGATGCAGGCATCTTAGATGAAAGGGAGACCGAATTTTTTAAAGAAATATCCATAGGAATGGATGATGTCCATGCTTTCATGGCTCTTCATCAAATGTCTTTATTTCTGTTCCGTTATTATGGGAAAAAAGTGATAATCCTGCTGGACGAGTATGACACGCCCATGCAGGAATCTTATGTGGCTGTTGGGAGGAGCTTACGGCCTTTATCCGGAACTTGTTCCATTCTACATTTAAGACGAATCCTTATCTGGAGCGGGCGCTTATGACAGGGATTACAAGTGGTCAGATTGCTTCTTGCGAAGCAAAGGAATCGATTTTTTCGGATCTGAATAATCTTGAGGTGGTAACAACGACTGCGGAAAAATATGAGGAAAGCTTTGGATTTACGGAGGAAGAAGTTTTTGCAGCATTGGATGAATTTGGGCTGTCTGAGCGGAAAAAGGATGTAAAAAAGTGGTATGACGGATTTCGATTCGGGAGACGGTCGGATATTTACAATCCATGGTCTATCATTAATTATCTGGATAAAAGAAAATTGGGGACTTATTGGGTCAATACAAGCTCCAACAGTTTGGTGGGAAAGCTGCTTAGGGAAGGGAATCGATATATGAAACAGAGAAACTTCTTTCGGGGGAGCATTTGAACGTATCCATTGATGAGCAGTTTATATACAGCCAGATGAGTGAAAATGAAACTGCGATCTGGAGTCTTCTGCTTGCCAGCGGATACCTGAGAGTGTTTGACTGCCGGAAGCTTACAGAGGAAGAGTGGGGATTTTTGACGCCTCAGTATGAGCTGGGGATTACGAATCTGGAAGTGGAAATTATGTTCCGCCGGATGGTGACCGGATGGTTCCAGAAGACTCCATATGATTACGATGAATTTATCAGAGCCTTGTGGGATGGAAATGTGAAAGACATGAATCTCTATATGAATCGTATTACGCTGGAGAGCTTCAGCTATTTTGATACAGGGAGTGACCCTTCCAGAGAAGAACCGGAACGATTTTATCATGGTTTTGTGTTGGGACTATTAGTGACACTCCGGAAAAAATATGTGCTTACTTCTAACAGAGAAAGCGGATTTGGCCGTTATGATGTCATGCTGGAACCGAGAGACCTGAAAGACGATGCGATCATTCTGGAATTTAAAGTACAGGAGTTGGGGGAGGAAGAAGAGCTTTCGGATACGGTGGATGCGGCTCTTAAGCAGATAGCGGAAAAGAATTATGAAGCCGTTCTCATTGCAAAGGGAATTCCGGAAGAGAAGATTCGGAAATATGGATTCGCTTTTCGGGGAAAGAAAGTACTGATTGGATAAAATGGCTCTAACATGGAACAAGGAAAAGGATAGGTCTACGGGGCCGGGGGCAAGATTTGTACAAAGGACAGAAACTGGCAGATATAAAAGTTTATTTACCGGGCAGGGTTGAAAAGCAGGCGTGATTAGAGGGGGCTTGGATGATTAGGGTACAATTTAACATTGACGATATCAGGGAATACCAGAGGGGCAAATTACCTGAAAATGCTTTTAAAATAAAGACGCCAGGTTCCGTAGACGAAATGCTGAAAATGGCATCTCCCATAGCCGCTGTGCTGTGCGCGGTATTGATTGCGACGATGTTTCTAAAAACCATGGGCAGCGGGATGAGGGTGGTAAATTTCATGGCTGTCTTTGGCGGATTTATAATAGGATTGGCATTGCTGGCCGTACACGAATGGCTCCACGCCATTGTTTACCCGAAGACTGCCGAAGTTACAATAGGGAAGATAAAAGGAAAATTCGTATTTGTTGCACTGGCATCCTGGCCGATGGGCAGAAGCCGTTTTATTCTGATGAGCCTGCTGCCTTTTGTCCTGGGAATCGTTCCGCTGGCGGTATTTATTTTATCACCTGCGGGCAATACGATATGGAACGGGTTTATGTTTGGAATGGCAAGTATGGGAATGGTTTCGCCGTATGCGGATGTTTATAATGTCATTTCTGTTTTAAGGCATACGAAAAAGAATGATAAGGTCATGTTTTATGAGGATGATCTGTACCGGATCAGTGAATAAGGGATATCCGCGTGCCTTCTTTGGTATATTTTGGAGGAGGGCGGGGAGAAGGAAGGCTGAAGTATATTTACCGGCTTGCGGAACGGCCGGAGAATATGTTAGAATACTTATGTCTGCGGACGGGATTTCTGCAGGAGAAAATGAATAAGGGTTTTGGCAGGAGTAGGATAATAGTCACGACGGAAAGCGAGGAAAATGCCATGCAGTATGATATTATTATTATTGGAGCGGGACCAGGGGGAATCTTTTCTGCCTATGAACTGACAAAGGATGCCCCGGGACTGAAAATTGCGGTTTTTGAGGCAGGCCATTCTCTGGACAAAAGGCATTGTCCCATAGATGGGGACAAAGTGAAGAGCTGTATCGGATGCAAATCCTGTTCCATTATGAGCGGATTCGGGGGAGCAGGGGCATTTTCCGATGGAAAATATAACATTACCAATGATTTCGGAGGTACCCTTCATGAATACATCGGCAAGAAGAAAGCAGTGGAGCTGATGGAATATGTGGATACCATAAACATGAAATATGGGGGAGAAGGCACGAAAATGTATTCCACGGCAGGAACCCATTTCAAGAAGCTGTGCCTTCAGAACCAGTTAAATCTTCTGGATGCCTCTGTGCGCCATCTGGGAACGGACATCAACTTTGTGGTACTGGAGAATCTGTATGCGGAGCTGAAAGACAAGGCAGATTTTTATTTTGATACGCCGGTAAACGAAATTTCACTCAGGGATGGCGGGTATGTGGTGAAGTGCCAGGAAGCAAGCTATACATGTGAGAAGTGTATTGTCTCCGTGGGGCGCAGCGGCAGCAAATGGATGGAAAAGATCTGCGGGGCGCTGAAGATTCCCACAAAATCCAACAGGGTGGACATCGGTGTGCGGGTGGAACTGCCTGCGGTGATTTTTTCCCATTTGACAGACGAACTGTATGAGAGCAAGATTGTATACAGGACTTCGAAGTTTGAGGACAGGGTTCGGACTTTTTGTATGAATCCTTACGGAATTGTGGTGAATGAGAACACCAACGGAATCGTGACGGTGAACGGGCACAGTTTTGAGAGTCCGGAGAAGCGTACAAAGAATACCAATTTTGCCCTGCTGGTGGCAAAACATTTTTCAGAGCCCTTTGAGGACAGCAATGGATACGGGGAGAGCATTGCAAGGCTGTCCAACATGCTGGGCGGCGGTGTCATTGTGCAGCGTTTCGGCGATTTGGTGAGGGGACGGCGCAGCAATGTGAAGCGTATCGAGGAGGGACTGGTGACGCCCACGCTTGCCGCCACTCCCGGAGATTTGAGCCTGGTGCTGCCCAAGCGGATTCTGGATGGCATTATGGAAATGATCTATGCGCTGGATAAAATTGCGCCGGGCACGGCCAATGACGATACGCTGCTTTACGGCGTGGAGGTGAAATTTTATAATATGGAAGTGGAACTGGATGAAAATCTGGAATGCCTCCATAAGGGACTGTTTATCATCGGGGATGGCAGCGGCGTCACCCATTCCCTGGCCCATGCCTCGGCCAGCGGCGTGTATGTGGCAAGACATATTCTGGGCGGTTCCGCGTCTGTCTGAATACGTAAAATAAACCATGAAAAGGCTTTTTATGCGCAGCCCCGTGCACAAAGTGCGATTCCCCGCACCTGGAATTATGCCGCCAAAGCGGCGCACGGGCCGCGCGTGGGGCAGTGGAAGAGGAATCTTCCACTGCCCGGTTCCTGTAAAAGCCGTTTCTCAAGGATAAAAAGCCATAAGGGTTCAGGCTTCCAGTTCTTCTGTCAGCTGCCCGATTTCTGTGATGAGTTTCCCGATATAGTCTATGGTGTCCAACAGCGGTGCGTCCGTGGTGAGGTCAATTCCCGCCAGTTTTGCCAGACCCATGGGATCCAGGGTGCTGCCGGCGGCAAGGACCTTTTTCCAGTCTTCTACCGCAGGGGCGCCTTCTGTCTCTATACGCTTACAGCACTGGGTGGCAATGGTCAGACCTGCACTGTAGGTATAGGAATAGAGGCCCATATAGTAATGCGGCTGGCGCATCCATGTAAGGGCGGCCATATCGGAGATTTCCACGTCTTCTCCCCAGAATTTCTGCAGGGTTTCTTTTGTCAGCCGGTTCAGGACCTGGGCGCCCACGCTGCCGCCGGCATCGATAATCTTGTAGACTTCCCGCTGGTAGGCCGCTTCCAGCAAGTGAGTGACGAAATTGTGATAATAAGTATTTCCTATCATGCATGACAGTACCCAGCGCCGGAATCTGGGGTCGGGATTTGTCTTCAGCAGATAATGGGCCATCAGCAGTTCGTTCATGGTGGAGGGCGCTTCTACGAAGTAGGGGGAAACTTCCGTGTCATAAATGGACTGTGCACTGTTGCAGGCCCTGAAATGTCCGGCATGTCCCAGTTCATGTGCCAGCGTGAAGACATCTGCCATACGGTTGTTCCAGGAAAGCAGGATAAAGGAATTTTTTCCATAGGGGCTGGCACAGAATCCGCCGGTGGATTTTCCCGCGTTCTGGGCGAAGTCAACCCAACGGTATCGGTAAGCGGCCTGCACCATTTCCGCATAATCCTCACCCAGAATGGCAAGACCTTTTACGATATAGTCTTTTGATCCTTCAATGGTAACTTTGGGATCGTACTCCGGGTCCACCGCGATTTTCAGGTCCGCGAAAGTCATCCTGTCCAGTTTGTGGATTTTCTGCAGCAGACGGGCATATCTGCGCATATGGGGAGCGAGCTTCTCCATGATCAGGTCGATCTGGCGGTCATACATTTCCCTTGTTACCTTCTGGGGAAAGAGCAGGCTGTCAAAGACGGAATCAAAGCCCCGCAGGGAGGCAAGGGTTTTTTCGGTCTGTACCTGGGTATTGTAGGCCGCGGCAGTGACATTCTCATACTGGCATATTTTTTGGGAAAAGGCGGTAAAGGCGTTCCGGCGGATTTCCGTGTCTTTTTCATACTGGTAGTCGTTCTCATAGAGAGAATATCCCAGGGGGTATTCTTTTCCGGAAGCGGTAAAAGGCTGGAATTTCATGTCTGCCAGTTTCGCCATATTATAAATCTGGTGTGGGGCATGTATGGTCCGGGACAGTGCTGCCAGTGCTTTTTCCGTCTCCGGGTGGAGGTGATGGGGCTTGCTGCGCAGTATGTCCTGCAGGTAGTGCCTGTTGTCCGTGGTCATGGCAATGGCTTCCTGCAGTATGGTTTCGCTTTGCTCCACAAGTTCGCTGTCTATAAAGCTGATGCGGCTGAGAAGTTCCGATGCCAGACGGGAATGTTTTTCATTGCGTTCCTGATTGCCCGTGTCATAATAGTCCACGGAAACCGCCAGATCGCAGTAGTGCCAGGTCAGGATGTGCAGCCGGTAGAATTCCCGCAGGTCGTCCAGGCAGGCGTTGATGGTTCCGGCAGAGTTGAGTTTTCCTTTGTAGTCCTGTTCCATTTTGTCACACAAAAGTTTCAGTTTTTCCTCATCCGCATACATTTCTTCTTCAGAGGAGTAGATCAGGGACAGATCCCAGGTGAGTTCCCGGGGAATGTCTTTACGTGATTGTAATTCCATAACATGTTTTCCTTTCTTTTTGGTATTTCCCAGCCACGGCATTCCGGGGCTGCAGGGGAAAGTCCCGGAAGCTTCCGCTGGTTTTACAAATTGGCACAATTCCCTGGGGCAGCATTCCGGGGCTGCAGGGGAAAGTCCCGGAAGCTTCCGCTGGTTTTACAGGTTGGCACAATTCCCTGGGGCAGCATTCCGGGGCCGCAGGGGAAAGTCCCGGAGGCTTCCGCTGGTTTTACAAGTTGGCACAATTTCCAGCCACGGCATTCCGCTGCCGTACAGGGAAAGGGAAGCTTTTTGGGGGCTGCCGCAGTTGGCGGGGGTGTAATTTCAGATATGAATATTTTATCATGCAAAACATGCTTCCGCAAGTAACATGGGGAGAAAGCCGGGATAAAAGGGAAGAAGTGTGGGATGAGCATATTGACGGGAGGGAGGATTTGCTTTATGATGGGAGAAAATTACCGGACGAAAACAGGGAGGGAAATGGTATGCGCAGCAATCTGACCACGCTTTGTTACATAGAAAAGGATGACAGTTACCTGATGCTTCACAGGGTGAAAAAAGAGAAAGACATCAATAAAGACAAATGGATTGGTGTGGGAGGACATTTTGAGGAAGGAGAATCGCCGGAGGAATGCCTGCTGCGGGAAACCCGTGAGGAGACGGGGCTGACGCTGACTTCCTGGAAGCTGCGGGGGATCATCACTTTCGGCACGGATGTCCAGGAGACGGAATATATGTTTCTCTACACTGCGGATGGCTACGAAGGGACCATGACAGAATGCAATGAGGGAACCCTGGAATGGGTGCCGAAGGCGCAGGTGGCGCAACTTCCCATGTGGGAGGGAGACAGGATCTTTTTCCGGCTTCTGGAGGAGGACGCAGATTTTTTCTCCCTGAAGATGCGCTATGAGGGAGACCGGCTTGCGGAGGCAGTGCTGAATGGTGTGCCGGTAGAGGATCAGCAGGTGTGCCGGTAACGTGTTGGCACGTTTCCCGGAACTTTTTGCCGGACAGGGGCAATGTCTCTTGACATTGTCCTTTTCTTGTGATATAAGTGTATTAAGTCAATTAATACGCTTAGTGCTTTAGATACAGTTTAGGAAAGGAAGGAACCATGATTTTGCTGGATTATAGAGATAAGCGCCCCATTTATGAGCAGGTGGTGGAAAAGCTGGAGCGCCTGATTGTGAGCGGCGGTCTGGAACCGCTGACCAAGATGCCCAGCGTGCGGAGTCTGGCCATGGAGCTGGCAGTGAATCCCAATACCGTCCAGAGGGCTTATGCCCAGCTGGAACAGGACGGCTATCTGTATACTGTTTCGGGCAGGGGCAGCTTTGTGACCGCAGAGAGCGACTGGAGGGAAAATAAGCAGGGAAAACTTCTGGGGGAATGGAAAGAACTCACCCTGCAGGCCAGGGAGGCCGGGATTTTGGAAGAGCAGCTCTCAAAGGAACTGCACCGGATTTATGAGGAGGAGTTGTCATGATTGAATTTCGGAATGTAAGCAAATGCTTTGACACAATAAAGGCGATAGACCATGTCAGCGCCGGTATCGGGGAGGGGCATGTGTTCGGCCTGATCGGAACCAACGGCGCCGGGAAATCCACCCTGATGAGGCTTCTTTGCGGCGTGATGAAACCGGACGAGGGGGAGATCATCGTGGATGGGGAGGCAGTATATGACAATGTTTCCGCCAAGGCAAAGATATTTTATATTTCAGACGACCAGTATTTTTTCAAAAGCGGTACCCCGAAAGACATGCTGCGTCTCTATCAAACCTATTACCCGGCCTTTGACGAAGGGGAGTGGAAGGGACTGATGGAGAAATTCGGACTGGACGTAAACCGGAAAATCAATACTTTTTCCAAGGGAATGAAAAAGCAGCTGTCCCTTATCTGCGGGATATGCGCCAATACGAAATATCTGCTGTGCGACGAGACTTTTGACGGGCTGGACCCGGTGATGCGCCAGGCAGTGAAAAAACTCTTTGTCAGGGAGATAGAAAACAGGGGGCTGACACCGGTGATTGCTTCCCACAATCTGCGGGAGCTGGAGGACATCTGCGAATATGTGGGGCTCTTGCACAAAGGCGGCATCCTCCTGGAAAAAGATCTGGATGAGATGAAACTGAACATACACAAAGTCCAGTGTGTGATCAAGGAAGACGAAATGCTGGGGCAGATCAAAAAGGGACTGGAAGTGCTGACCGTGGAGAACAGGGGAGCGCTTTACACATTGACGGTAAGGGGAAAAAGAGAAGACGTGGAAACGTTTATAGAGGGCCTTTCCCTGGTCTTTTATGAACTGCTGCCATTGTCCCTGGAAGAAATTTTTATCAGTGAAACGGAGGTAAAGGGATATGACGTCAAAGCACTTATTTTTTAACGCTATGAAGGAAGACCTTCGGCATAAGACCTGGATGACAGCATTGTCCATACTGGGAAATTTTCTGCTGGTCATGGTGGCATGGCTGGTCTGGAGGAGCAACTACATGAAGGACTATGGCAGCGTAAAGGGGCTGCTGCTGCAAGAGGAGAGGACTATCCTGGCTGTGGCAGAGGGGGTTCTGGATTTTTTTGGCAGCTATCTGGCCATTGGAGGGGGACTTTACTGCATTGCGGGAGCATTTTTTGCGGGCATGCTCAGCTTCCGTTATCTTTTTCATAAAAATATGGTGGACACGTATCATGCCCTTCCCGTAAAAAAGCATACTCTGTTCGGCGTGTGCTATGTAAACGGAGTTCTGATATGGCTGGTGCCGTTTTCCGTATTTTTGCTGCCGGTTCTGCTTATGGGATGCAGTCTGGTGACGCAGCTGGGTCATGGCGAGCTGGTAAGCGTCCTGCTGGCAAATACCGGGCTGACCTTTCTGACCCTGACCATCGTGTATCTGCTGGTTTACCATCTGGTCCTGGCGGCGGTGATGCTTTCCGGGAATGTTCTGAATACACTGGTTTCCGCGATGATTCTCGGTACCGGGGTGATAACCGCTTTGTTCCTGTGCGTGACTTTTTTTGAAGTTTATATGGACACTTTTTATGCAGCCGCCCTGGATGGTACGGCAGCAGTCTACGCCTCCCCCCTGATTTTCGCTTTCTTTCTGGTTTTCCAGAGGGAAAAATATATGGCCGGTTCCCCTGAACTGTGGGAGGGGATTGGGGCCGGTCTGGCAGTGTCAGCGGTTCTGGTTGCGGCTGTCTGGCTGCTGTACCGGGGAAGGGCTTCGGAGACGGCAGAGCAGGGGATCCGGAAACCGGCAGTGTCGGCAGCATTCCGCATGATTGTGGGTGTGGCGGCAGGAATGTGCGGCTGGCTCTTTTTTGTCTTCCTGACAACGGATTATGAAGCCGAAGGCTGGGGGATTTTTGGCGTGGTTCTTGGGGCAGTCCTTGTGTACGGAATTCTGGATGTGATATTCCGGATGGATTTTAAAGCATTTTTCTCCCACAAAATTCAGATGGCATTGACGGTGGCGCTGTCCCTTCTGGTCTGTTTCCTGTTCTGCCGGGACTGGTTTGCCTATGACACCTATCTGCCGGATCAGGAAGATATTGAGGAGATTGCCGTTTACAGCGCAAGTCTATCAGGCTCCTATTATGATTACAGTACGTCCAGAACCCGCATCCTGGAGAATATGCATTTAAGGGATAAGGAGAAGCTTTATACATTTCTGGAAACCATGGTGGAGCATGAACGGGAGGGGACGGAGGATGAACCTTCCGAACACATTACGACAAGAGTCACCATGAAAAACGGCAGAAGCTATTTCCGCAGTTACCGTATGACGGGAGAGGATAAGGATCTGATCCTGTCAATAGTGACGGAGGAAGAATATCTGAAGCATACTTGTCAGATAGAAGAAGATACGCTGGCCGGGGATGTGGATTTCACGCTGTATACGGCGGAAAATACGTATTACACGTATTACGGGGGAAAGAATCCCAAGAACGTTATGGAACAGGTGGTCAGGGCATACAACCGGGATGTGATGGAGAATCCGGAGAGCGTGCTGCTGAGACAGGGAAGACTGCTGGCAAAAATAGAATTTGAATTATGGTATCGGGATAATGTGAGGAATGCAAGGGGAAACGGTTTTATGCTGAATGTGTATGATACCATGACACATACCGTTGCGGCGCTGGAGGAAGCCGGATACCGGATCACGGATGTGGCGGCATCGGATGTAAAAGCCATTGTGCTGGAGATGAATATGGATCCGGAAGGGCTGACGGCCCGGGACAGAATCGATATGGCCCGGGAAAAGTACGGTGTGGACGAGGCTTTGTCCGGGGAGCAGGACGATGGGGAAGCCCGGGGAGGCCCTTCGGCAGAAGTGAACCATGACCAGGGGACAGAAACGGAAGTGATTCCGGAATCCGCGCAGGATATTGCCCGGGACACGAAGGAGGCATTTCTTTCCGGACAGTTTGTCCGCATCACGGACAGAGAGGAAATAGAAGAGGTGTTCGGCCTGCTGAGCTTTGACCTGCCTTATGGTTCCATCGGTATATTCGGACCGGAGTATATCAGTGTGGATGTGGAGATATCAGGAACCGACGGCGAGACGGAAACATGGTTTATCCCCAGGGGAAAGTTACCGTCAAAATATACAGAAAGATTCGGGGAACAGTAAAACAGGGGCCCTCATGGCAGGAACAGTCTGTGAAGAGCACCGGTTTCGGGCCCGGAGGGGAAGCTCCGGGCGGCAAAAAGGAAATATTTTTTATGCAGGAAAGGCAAAAGGTGGAGGGATAGTGTTGAATCTGCGGGACAAATCTGGTACAATAGAAGTTAAGGTTGCCGTTTGCGGCCGGGCCGCGCAGGGCGACAGGTGAAAGATTTCACAGAGAGACTGCAGAAAGGTATGAATAATTGTGAAGATAATTGATAAGATATTTGGCACACACAGCCAGAGGGAGCTGAAACGAATCAGACCGCTGGTGGATAAAATTGAAAGCCTGCGTCCCCAGATGCAGGCTCTTTCCGATGAGGAATTAAAAAACAAGACCGCCGAATATAAAAAGCGGCTGCAGGAGGGCGCTACCCTGGATGACCTGCTGCCGGAGGCCTATGCCACAGTACGGGAAGCTGCCAGAAGAGTGCTGAATATGGAACACTTCAGGGTACAGCTGATCGGAGGCATTATTCTTCACCAGGGACGTATCGCGGAGATGCGTACCGGCGAGGGTAAGACGCTGGTCATGACCCTGCCCTCTTACCTGAATGCCCTGGAGGGGAAGGGTGTCCATGTGGTGACTGTCAATGACTATCTGGTGAAGCGTGATGCGGAGTGGATGGGCCAGATACATGAATTTCTGGGACTGTCGGTGGGCATGATTCTGAACAGTATGACTTCGGAGGAGCGCCAGAAGGCATATCAGTGCGACATCACCTATGTGACCAACAATGAGCTGGGATTCGATTATCTGCGTGACAATATGGTTATCTATAAGGAACAGCTGGTGCTGCGGGGACTGCATTATGCGATCATCGACGAGGTGGACTCCGTGCTGATCGACGAGGCAAGGACCCCGCTGATCATTTCCGGACAGAGCGGGAAATCCACCGCGCTCTATGAGATGTGCGATCTTCTGGCCCGCAGGATGCACAGGGGCGAGGACGTGCAGGAACTGACCAAGATGGATGCCATCATGGGAGTGGTGCAGGAAGAGACAGGGGACTTTATTGTCAACGAGAAGGATAAGGTGATCAATCTTACCGAGGCGGGCGTGAAAAAGGTGGAAGAGTTCTTCCATATCCAGAATTACGCGGATCCGGAAAATCTGGAGATCCAGCACAATACCATTCTGGCCCTGCGCGCCCACAACCTGATGTTCCGGGACCAGGATTACGTGGTGAAGGACGATCAGGTTCTGATCGTGGATGAGTTTACGGGGCGTATCATGCCGGGCCGCCGGTATTCGGACGGTCTGCACCAGGCCATCGAGGCTAAGGAACATGTGAAGGTGAAGCGGGAGAGCAAGACCCTTGCCACCATCACCTTCCAGAACT
>OFFX01002180.1_pt1 | contig 12615 bp, 9 predicted proteins | sample 1521511 | NCBI WGS metagenome assembly OFFX01 (sample SAMEA3504125, study PRJEB24116) | mouse gut metagenome | biome: mouse gut; feature: mouse-associated habitat; material: faeces | place: Denmark | collected 2011
CCGTTCCGCCGCCGCCAGCCGGGCGGTTTCCATGGAGTCCGCCAGCTCCCCTGCCCCCTGGATGGTCCTGCCCAGGCCAAGGGTAAACTCCACCGGCCCAAAAAGATTTTTGTTGGCCTCCAGCTGCTTGAGAAACTCCCGCAGGCCGCGGCGCACCCGGTCCCGCTGGCCGGGCGGGTAGCTGAGCAGGCCGTATCCGGCAAAATTCCGCAGATACAGCGCCCCCTCCCTACAGGCCGGCAGCACGGCGGTCTGGAACATCTCCTCCACCTTCTGGCGGATGATGGCCCGAGCCGGGTCCCCCAGCTCGTCCCCGTCCATGTCCAGCTTGAGGAAAAAGGTCTGAAGCTGGCAATCTTGGACATGAAACTGGTAGCTTTTGGCCAGCTCCGCCTCGGTAAATCCCCGTTTGCCGTCCAGCAGATCGCGGATCAGGCCCTCCCGCAGGCGCTGGGGCGCAGGCCGGCCGACCGCCCTGTCCTGTTCCGTCCGCGCTCTCCTGCCCCGCTCCTCCAGGCGGAGGGCAATCTTTTCCAGGGTCTTCTTCAGCTCCGCCTGATTGACTGGCTTGAGGATATAGCTGCCCACGCCGTAGGCAATGGCGGTTTTGGCATATTCAAAGTGCGCGTAGCCGCTGATGATGACGATCTCGATCTCCGGACTGAGGGCCCGGGTCTGTCGGATCAGATCCAGGCCGTCGCAGCCGGGCATCCGGATATCGGTAATCAGCAGGTGGGGCCGGAGCTCCTTCACCATACGGAGGGCCTCCAGGCCGTTCTCCGCCTTACCCACGATCTCCATGTCCAGCGCTTTCCAGTCGATCAGCGTCTCGATCAGCCGGCAGATCAGCTTCTCGTCATCCGCAATAATAACCTTCCACATAAGCTGCCTCTCTTCCCACGGAGCTGCTTTTCAAACAAACCTTCGCCCGTCCTGCGTCAATCCGTTTATACTACTTTATCATTTTGGCCCGGTAATTTCAACAGGAACGCCGGAAAACCGGCGTTCCTGCTGCGTAAACTGCTATGAAATCACTTGGTGAGCACAGACACGCCGGTGTCGGTGACAGCGCCGCCCAGGCTCTCGCCGTTGATGGCCTTCACAGTGGCCTTCACGCCCTCATAGCCCATCACGTCGGGGTTCTGGGCCATGGTGGCCAGCAGGCAGCCGTCGTTGATCAGGCCCTGGATGGCGTCGGACTTGTCAAAGCCCACGCCGATGATGTCGGCCTTGCCGGTGGCCTTGATGGCGTTGCCGGCGCCGGTGGTGGAGCCCTCGTTGCAGCCGAAGATGCCCACCACGCCCTGGGTGATGTAGTTCTCCGCGATGGACTGGGACTTGGCCGCGTCGCCCTCGCCGTACTGGGTCTCCAGCAGCTCGAAGCCGCTGCCCTCAAAGGCGGAACGGAAGCCCTCCTCCCGCATGACGCAGGAATCGGTGGCGGCGTTCACGTTGATGATGCCGATTTTGCCGGAGGTGACGGCCTTGGCCTCCAGGGCCTTCTTCATCTCCTCGCCGGCGGTCTTGCCCGCCGCCTTGTTGTCGGTGGAGAAGGTGGCCTCGGCCTCCACGTTGGCGGGGGAGTCCACGTAGACGATCTTCACGCCCTTGGACTGGGCCTCCTTCAAAGCGGAGGAGATGGCGTCCGGGCCGTTGGCAGCCACGATGATGGCCTTGGCCCCGGCGCTGACGGCGTTGTTCACGCACTCGATCTGCTGGGCGTCGTCCTTGGTGTTGGGGGACATGAACTGGACGTTGACGCCCAGTTCCTTGGCCGCCTTCTGGGCACCCTCGTTCAGGGTGATCCAGTGCTGGTCGATGGAGTCCATGGTGATCAGGGCGATCATGGTGTCGCCGTCATTCTGCTTGCCGTCGTCGGCGGGCTTGCCGGCACAGCCCGCCAGCCCGGCCAGCACCAGGCACAGCGCGCACAGGATTGCTGTGAGCTTCCTCAGTTTCATTTTCATTGTTCCTCCTTTATTTTTATCAATTAGCACCTGCCGGTGACTAATCTGCCTTGGGGGCGGAGCCGTGCTTCACGGTCTTTTTCCGATAGGCCCCGTTGCGGACGACCACGTCCAGGAACACGGCGCCCACCACGATGATGCCGATGACCAGCCGCTGTATGCCCACCTGGGCGCCGATCATGTTCAGGCCGTTCTCCAGCGTCTGCCACACCGCCGCGCCGGCCAGGGTGCCCAGCAGGATGCCGGTGCCGCCCAGGGGGGACACGCCGCCGATCACGCCCGCCGCCACGCCGTACATCTCATACATATTGCCGGCCTCCATATTGCCCATGCCCGCCTGGCCGCACAGGATGAAGCCCACCACGCAGGAGCAGAAGGCGCTGACCAGATAGGCCTTGGTGGTGGTGGCCAGCACACTGACGCCGGACAGCTTGGCAGCGTCGGCGTTGGAGCCGATGGCATAGATGTGGCGGCCCGTGCGGGTCTTGGACAGCAGGAAGAAGAACACCACGAACAGGACGATGGCAATCCAGAAAGTGTTGTAGATGCCCAAGGTGGACCCGTAGTAGAAGAAGTTGCCGAAGGCGTCCGCCGCCTCCTTGCCGATGCCGGAGGCGATGGCGTCGGTGTTGCGGTTGCCGTTGACGATGTAGGCCACGCCCCGGGCTACGAACATGGTGCCCAGGGTGGCGATGAAGGGGGGCAGCTTCCATTTGCCCACCAGCAGCCCATTGAGCACGCCGATGACCAGGCAGCACGCCAGCGTAATGAGGATGGCGGCGATGGGGTGGACGCCCATGGTCATCAGGGTGGCGGAGATCATGGCGCTCATGCCCGCCACAGAGCCGATAGACAGGTCGATGTTGCCGGTGATGAGGATATAGCTCTGCCCGATGCCGATGAGCAGGTATTTGGACATGGAGCGCAGCAGGTTCATGATGTTCTGCCCGGAGAACACCGTGGGGTTGATGATGCCGAAGGCGATGTAGATGGCGATGAGCCCGGCGAAGGCCGTCAGGGCCCCGCCCATGCCCCTGGTGCTCAAAATGCGCTTGATGGGGTTCTGCTTTCTCTCATTCATTGTCTCAGCCCTCCTCAGATGGCGATTTTCTTCTCAAACCGGGTGGCAAGGGAGAGGATTTTCTCCTGGGTGGCCTCCTGGGCGGGCAGCTCACCGGTGACCCGCCCGTCGCACATGACCACGATGCGGTCGGCGATGCCCATCACCTCGGGCATTTCGGAGGAGACGAACATGACGGCGATGCCCTGCTGCTTGAGCCGGTTCATCAGGTGGTAGATCTCCACCTTGGCGGCCACGTCGATGCCCCGGGTGGGTTCGTCGAAGATGACCACCCGGGAGTTCCGGGCCAGCCATTTGCCCACCACCACCTTCTGCTGGTTGCCGCCGGACAGGTTGGCCGCGTCGATCTCCACGTTGGGGGTTTTGATCTTCAGGTCCTCCACCGTGCGGGCGCACACCTCGTCCTCTCTGGTTCGGCTCACCACCCCGAACCGGTCACACAAAAAGTCCAGGTTGGGCAGGGCGATGTTCTGCCGGATGGACAGCTTGGTGCACAGCCCGTCCTTCTTCCGATCCTCCGGGGCCAGCACGATACCCGCCTGGATGGCGTCCAGCGGCCGCCGGATGGCTACCTCCGCCCCGTCCAGCAGGATCTGGCCGCTCTCCTTGGCATCCACCCCGAAAATGGCCCGGGTGGTCTCCGTGCGCCCCGCCCCCATCAGCCCGGCGAAGCCCACGATCTCCCCCTCGTACAAAGAAAAGCTCACGTCCCGCACCATGCGCCCGGCGTTGAGATTTTTCACCTCAAACACCTTTTTGCCCTTTTCGCAGCTCACCCGGGGGAACTTCTCCTTGATCTCCCGGCCCACCATATAGGCGATGATCTCGTCCAGATTGGTGTCCTGGAAGTCCATGCGGGTGATATACTGGCCGTCCCGCATGATGGTCACCCGGTCCACGATGTGCTGGAGCTCCTCCAGCCGGTGGGAGATGTACACGATGCCGCAGCCCTTGGCCTTCAGCTCCCGGATGATGCGGAACAGGTCGTCGATCTCCCGGGCGGTGAGGGCGGAGGTGGGTTCGTCCATGATGAGTACCCGGGCGTTGGTGGACAGGGCCTTGGCGATCTCCACCATCTGCTGCTTGGACACGGGCAGCTCGCCCACCACCTGCCGGGGATCCAGGTCGATCTTCAGATCGTCCAGGATGCGGCGGGCCTCCGCCTCCATCTCGCTGTTGGCCAGGGCGATGCCATGCCGCTTTTCCCGGCCCAGGAAAATGTTTTCCGCCACGGACAGGTGCCTGCACATATTCAGCTCCTGGTGGATGATGGCCACCCCTACCTCCTGGGCCAGCTTGGGGGTGAGGTCGCCGTACTGCTTTCCGAAGATCTCCAGTTCTCCCTCATCCCGCTGGTACACGCCGCTGAGCACCTTCATCAAGGTGCTCTTCCCCGCGCCGTTCTCTCCCAGCAGGGCCATGACCTCGCCCGAGCGCAGCTCAAAGCTCACATGATCCAGGGCCTTGACGCCGGGGAAGCTCTTGCATATCTCTTTCATGGAGACAATGACGTCGTTCATTTGCTCACCTGTCTTTCCTGGGCATTGTGTCCTGTGGGTCTGTCTAATTTAGATTATAGGCTGGGCGATGAAAGGGAGCAAGGGGAGCATTTCTTGATTTTGCGGGAGATTTTTATGCTCTTTTCATGAAGAGGATTGTATAGCATACTGGCTCTTTATGAAAGATATATAAAAGCAGAATGGCGTATTTGGATATATTGCTGTCATGGCAAACGGCAGCGACAGAAAAGCGGCCCATGTAAAAGGTCAATCGCCAGCGTGCTTTCCCAAAGGATTTGTTACGCATATGTTCGGCTTTTCTGCCCTTGATAAATCCCTAAAACAACGATAGCAGCAAGGATTCCCAAAACAAAAACCGCCATCACCGGGTAACTGACGCACATTCCAAACACATTGAAACCCTTATATCCGCCGAACACCTCTTTCATCAGCGTGACATTTGCCAGCCCGAAATCCACCAGCGCCCCAAGCCGCTGGGTCACGGTATCGCCCATGGCCGCCAGCCCCACATTCACAAACAGGATTGCAAGGCTTACCCCCGCCGTCCCTATCTGGCTTTTCAGGCGGGAGGAAATAAAACAGACAATCAGACTATAGACCGCGCCGGTAAAAATAAGCCATACGGCCCCGACCGCGGCAAGCTGCCAGACCTTCCAGGGGAACATGGATCGGGCATAGGTGGGGATGGACTGGATAGCGGCGTCCCAGCCGTGGAAACTCCCATGGGGCAGAAAACCGAACAGAAACGTGGCGGCCAGATACAGCGCGGCCACAACCGTGGAGGCGGCGAGTACGCTCAGCAGCTTTGCCGTGACGATCTTCCGCCTGCCATTCCGGGAGCTTAAAATCAGGTTATCCATGCCGCTGGACCGCTCCACTGCGAACACCGGGGCGATGACAAAGGTCAGCGGAACAAACAGAAGAAACTGCATCATATGCTCCCCCCAGTTGTTGAACAGGTTCTCCCACAATAGGGCGTTGGCAAACTCCGGCTCCCCCAGCTCTTCCAGCCGTTCCAGGGTGGCGGACAGCTCCCGATAGTCATAGGTGTCCTGCTTCCCCTGGCTTTCCAATTCCGCAATTTTCCCTTGCAGAAGAGCGATCCCATAGGGCTCCTCGGCACTCTCCGGCGGGGTGCCGTTCCAATAATCCTCCACCTGTTCGGCATAGGCGTGGTAGTTCACCGCCAGAATGGTCTCCGGCTGGTCTTTGACGCTCCGGGAGATCATCCGCTCGTCCGTGCCGTACCGGGCGCTGACTTCCTGATAGATTTTTTCCGCTTCCGCAGCTTTTTCGCTGTCAATGGGACCTTCCCAGCCAGCGGCTGATTCCTCGTAGGCACGGTAGCTGTCACTGCCGCCGATCAGGAACATGGTGGAGGTCAGACCGACCACGCTGTAAAGGACAAATAGGCACGCCAACAGCAGCAGGGTTTTCTTGTTAAGCAGCAGCTTTCGCAGTTCAAATCGAAACAATGACATGATGTTACCTCCCAGCCTTTCCAGGCAAGTAGTTGAAAAGATACAGATAGGCGTCCTCCAGCGTTGGCACGGTCTGCACTGCACCAGGGACAGGCTGGGTGTCCTCAATGATGCGGATCTCCATGCGGCCGTCCTTCGCCTTGACATTGCTGATGACCGCCCGGTTCTGGTAGTCCACCAGTTCTTCGGCGGGCATCGACCCCAGCCAGACCCGGCCCTCCATCATCTGGACATATTCTCCGCCCGTGTGGATGTGCTGGATATCGCCATACTCCATCATCATAATCTGCGCGGCAATATGCTCCACGTCGGATACGATATGGGTGGAGAGCAGCACCAGACGATCCTTGGCGTAGGCGGAGATGATGTTGCGGAATTTGATCCGCTCATAGGGGTCCAGGCCGGAGGTGGGTTCGTCCAGAATCAAAATCTCCGGGTCGTCCAGAAGGGCCTGGGCAATGCCCAGCCTGCGCTGCATCCCGCCGGAATAGGCGGCACATTTCCGTTTCAGATCGTTCCAAAGGCCGACGCTGCAAGCCAGTTCCTCAATCCGTTTTTTCGCACGGGCCTTTTCCATCCCTTTCAGCGCCGCCGAGTATTCCAGATAATCCCTGCCGGTAAAGTCGCCGTAAAAGCTGACGTCCTGAGGCAGATAGCCGATTTTTGCCCGGTATTCATCCCCTACGGCGCGAATGTCCTTCCCGTCATAGAGGACACGCCCGTTCGTGGGGCGCAGTACATCGGCCAGTATCCGAATCAGGGTGGTTTTTCCCGCGCCGTTGGGACCCAACAGGCCGTAAACCCCCGCCCCCATGGTGAGGGAAATTCCCTTCAGGACCTGGTTGCTTTTGTAGTTTTTTGTGACAGCTTCCAGTTGCAATTCCATAATCTACCTCCTGGCCGCGGCTCCGCCGCCCCGCATTCCTGTGGCAATCTTTATTGTTGAGAAGTCCGCCCGGTCAAATTTGCGGACACACAGCACGAAGAAAAACGCCCCGATCAAAATGGTGATGGCCAGCCCCATCAGCGGCGTGATGACAAATCCGCCGATTGAAAACGCCATGCCCTGTGCTGTCAGTTCCTGTGTGGTCAGAGTGTGTGCTCCCAGGGCGATATAGCGGAAAATGGAGGTGGTATAGGTCAGCGGGTTCAGATAGACGATGGGCAGGAGAAAACCGGGTATCATGGTGGTGGGGATATACGCGCCGGAGACGAAGGTCAGGGGCATCATAATCATAGAGCTGATGGTTTGAAAAGCGGGGGAGTTGCGGGAAACCGTCGCCAGAAACAGGCCGACGGCGCTGAACGTCATAGCGGAAACCAGCATCACCGCCGCCAGCAGCACAATTTGCAGGACACCCACCCGCAGGCCGAGCACAATACCGCAGATCATGGTGATAACGCCTTGCAGCGTGGCAATGACCGCACCAGACAGAATGTGTCCCATGGAGATCTGCGTCCGCGCAATGGAGGCCACCAGGACCTCTTTCATGTAGCCGCTGGAAATATCGGTCAGAATATCAGAGGAATTATTGACGCTGACCTGGAACACGCTCATGATAATCACGCCGGAAATCAGGTAAGGCATGGGGGCGTCCAGGCCGCTCATGGAGGATTTCATCAGAAACGAAAACATCACCAGCATGAACATGGACATAAACAGGGCCCCGAATACCCGCCCTTTGCTGCGGATATAGTTCAGTAAATTTCTCTGCACAATGGCTGTGATCGGATTCATTCTCGAATCTCCTTTCCGGTTATCGCCAGGAACACCTCATTCAGCGTCCCGCTTTTCACTTCAAAATCCATAATCTCGCCCCTGTGCGCCGATAAAATTTCCAACGCGGCAGACGCTTTTTTTGTGTGGAACATCAGCTTGTTTTTGTCTTTCCGATAGGGAACATCCCGTTCCTGCAACGCAGATTCCAACGGTTCGGTCTGGGCGCAGGTTACGTCCACCTCTGTGCCGGTATATTGATGCTTCAAATTCTCCGGCGTGTCGTGAGCGACAATTTTGCCGTGGTCCATAATGACGACCTGGGAACAGACCTCCGCCTCATCCATATAGTGGGTAGTCAGGAAGATGGTCATGTTCTTCTGCTTCTGGAGCCGCTGAATGTATTCCCACACATTGGCCCTGGTCTGCGGGTCCAAACCGGTGGTAGGTTCGTCCAGGAACAAAACCTTGGGGTCGTGTACCAGCCCTCTGGCAATCTCGGCCCGCCGCTTCATGCCGCCGGACAGACTGCCCACCGCCGCCCGCCGCCACTGCGCCAGCTCCACCAGATCAAGGGCAAAGGCGATACGCTCCCGCACCTCATTCTTCGGCACCTTGTAGAAGGCGCAATGATATTTCAGGTTCTCCTCCACGGTCATCTGGGCGTCCAGAGTGGAATCCTGAAAGACAATGCCGATGTCCTTCCGCACCAGACCGCGTTCCCTGGAAACGTCATGGCCGTTGATGGTTAGCGTGCCCTCCGTTTTGTCCAGGATGGTACACAGGGTATTGATGGTCGTGCTTTTGCCCGCGCCGTTGGGACCGAGGAAGGCGAAAATACTGCCCTCGTCCACGGTGAAGGAGATATCCTCCACCGCCGTAAAATCCCCGTACCTTTTCGAGAAATGCTCCACTTGTATGATTGGGTTCATGTTACTGCCTCCTACTAAAAAATGAAGTCCTATGCGGGCGAACCCGCATAGGACTTATCTCTATAGAAATCTATAGCGCCTTGGTTATTCGGTTGTCTTTTCAGGACATCACCGCCAGATATCGCCCAGTTCAATCAGCTTAGCCTGGATGCGGACGTAGGCTTTCGCGTCCTCCTCGCCCAGTGCCTCCAGCATTTTTGACACCGAACGGATCATTCCGATTCTGCGTTCTTCCACCAGGGTGACGCCCTTTTCTGTCAAGCTGACAATGACCTGCCGGCTGTCCGCCGGATCGGGAGTCCGTGTCACCATGCCTTGGCCCTCCAAGGATTTCAGCATGGCTGCGACCCTCGCCGTGGTCAGCATCAGCGCCCGGCTCATGTCCTTGGGGTATGCCCGGTTTCCATTCGCCGCAAGATAATTTAATGCCAGAACCTCGCCCCTTGCAATCTGGGACATGGCCCGCTCCATCTTGATCTGCGGTGCGGAGGCACGCATATCAATGAGCTGTATCGCCAGTTGAGTGTAGTCCATTCTATACCTGCTCTCTCCTTTCCAAATTACTAACCTCATTAGGCATTATAGCGCAGATCTTTGCTGATGTCAATATAAAAAACCGCACGGAAGCCCGCTGTAAACACTTTCCTTTGGCACCGCGCCGTGATATAATAGCGCCGCGAAGCTTTGCATTCATCCGGCCAGTTCGCCGGAAGCGGGAGGGAAAAACATGGACGTGCTGAGTTCAGAGTGGCGCGATCGCATCGCCCACTGGATACGGACCTTAAAGCAGGACTTTTATTCGCCTCTGGGGGAGATCGGCTGGGAGGCGTTCCGCACACGGGACCATCTGAGCTCCCGAGAGCTGGAAAGCTGTGAGTTTGTTCCGGTGAACCCCGGCTTTACCTGGGGGGAAACCTGGGAATACTGCTGGTTCCGGGGCCGGGTGACCCTGCCGGAGGCGGCCCAGGGAAAGCGGATCGTCCTGAACCTGTCCCCCGGCGGGGAGTCCACACTGTTCGTCAACGGCAGGAGCTTCGGGACCTACCGGGCCGACTGGGTCAGCGAACCCCACCACTACCTGGTGGACAACGCCCTGACGGCCCAGGGGCGGGCCGGAGACTGTTACGAGGTCCTCATGGAGACCTACGCAGGGCACTATTACCCGGATATGGGCCTATGCGCCACCGGCCCGGTGCTCCCCGGCGCCTATCAGGACCCCCTTCCGGAGGGGGCCCGCCGGACCTTGGGGCAATGCACCTACGGCGTCTGGAACGAGGACGCCTACCAACTGTACATGGACGTGGACACCCTGTCCAAATTGCTGGACGTGCTGGACAGCGCTTCCCTCCGGGCAGCCAAGGTGGCCGAGGCGCTGGAGCAGTTTACCCTGATGGTGGATTTTGAACAGGACGCGGAGAAGCGGACCGCCTCCTATCGGGCGGCGTCCCAGATGCTGCGCTTGGTGCTGGAGGCGGTGAACGGCAGTACCCAGCCGGTGTTCTACGCCGTGGGCAACGCCCACCTGGATCTGGCCTGGCTGTGGCCCATGGCGGAGACCCATCGAAAAACCGCCCGTACCTTTGCCGCCCAGCTGCGGCTATTGGAGGAGTATCCTGACTATAAATTCATCCAGAGCCAGCCCGCCTCCTATGAGATGTGCCGAACCCACTACCCCGAGCTGTTCCAGCGGATCAGGGAAGCCGTCAAAGCGGGCCGGTGGATCGCGGACGGGGCCATGTGGGTGGAGCCGGACACCAACATGGCAGGGGGCGAGGCCCTGATCCGCCAGCTGCTCCACGGGAAACGGTATTACAAAGAAGTGTTTGACGTAGACAGCAAGCTGCTGTGGCTGCCAGACAGCTTCGGCTATACGGCGGCCCTGCCCCAGATTCTCAAGGGCTGCGGCGTGGACTACCTGGTGACCCAGAAAATTTTCTGGTCCTACAACCAGGAGGAGCGGTTCCCTTACCACTACTTCTCCTGGCAGGGGCTGGACGGCTCCCAGGTCACCTCCTTCCTGCCCACCAACTACACCTACCAGACCCACCCCGCCGAGATCAATACGTCGTGGAAGAACAGAACCCAGATCCGCGACTTGGACGCCTTCCTCCTGCCCTTCGGCTACGGCGACGGGGGCGGCGGGCCCACCAGGGATCATGTGGAGTACGCCCTGCGCCAGAAGGATCTGGAGGGCGGCGCGCGGGTGAAGCTGGCGGGGCCCATGGAATTTTTTGAGGACATGGAACAGGCGGGCGGGCCCAAACACACCTATGTGGGGGAGCTGTACTTTTCCGCCCACCGGGGCACCTATACCGCCCAGGCAGCCATCAAGCGGTGGAACCGCAAAAACGAGCTGGCCCTGCGGGAGATGGAGCTGTGGGCGTCGGCGGCCATGTGGGAGGGCTGGACCTATCCTATGGAACGGGCGGACGCCCTCTGGAAGCATCTTTTGCTGCACCAGTTCCACGATATTCTCCCCGGCTCCTCCATCGCCAGGGTGTACCAGGAGGCGGAGCGCGCCCACGAGAAGATTTTCCAGGGGACGGAGGACATCCGAGCATTGGCCCTGGAATCCCTCACTACCGGGAGCTCGGAAGAGAATTCCGTCACCGTATTCAACTCCCTGAGCTTCCAGCGGCGGGCGCTGGTGGCGCTGCCAGAGGCCTTTGCGGGGGGCGCTTGTCTGGCAGATGGAAGCGAGGTTCCCGTAGCGCGGACCCGGGAGGGCATCAAGGCGCTGGTGACCTTGCCCCCCTGCGGCGCGGTATCCTTGCGGCCTGGAGCAAATGCCCCGCAGGAGGCGGCCCCCGCTACCACCGTCTGCGAAACAGAGGCAGGGTTTCTGCTGGAAAACAGCCAGGTTCGGGCGTTGGTGGACGGGCGGGGCGAGGTGGTTTCCTTCGTGCTGAAAGAGAGCGGGCGGGAGTTTGCCGCCGCCCCCATGAACCGCTTCCACCTGTACAAGGACGTGCCCCGCCGGTTTGACGCCTGGGATATTGACTCCAACTACCGCCAGCAGGAGGTCGAAGGAGCCTTTGACGTGACGGTGGAGGCAGTCGAACAGGACCTGGAGGCGGTGCTGAAGGTGACGGGGCGGATCGGCGAGTCCTCCTACACCCAGAACATCCGCCTGGCGGCGGACAGCGCCCGGCTGGTGTTCGAGACCCAGGTGGACTGGCGGGAGCTGCACCGGCTGTTGAAAACAGCTTTCCCTGTGGCGGTATACGTGGAGAGCGGAATCAACGAGATCCAATTTGGTTATATCGAGCGGCCCACCCACCGCTCCAGGCCATACGACCAGGAACGCTTCGAGGTATGCAATCACCGCTACAGCGCCCTGTGTGACGGAAGCCACGGCGCGGCGGTGCTCAACGACTGCAAATACGGCGTCTCCATGAACGAAAACAGCCTGGAGCTGACCCTGCTCACCGCCTCCGCGTCGCCGGAGATGCGGGCGGACAACCGGACGCATCGGTTCACCTACGCCTTCACCGCTTGGGAGGGGAGCTTCGCGGACTGTGACGTGGTGCGGCAGGGCTATGAGCTGAATGTGGAGCCGGTGACGGCCCCCGGCACCCGGGACTTCAGCCTGCTCTCCATCGATCGGGAAAATATTTTTGCCGACACCCTGAAGCCCGCCGAGGACGGCAGCGGAGACCTCATCCTGCGGCTGTACGAGGCAAAAAAGGCGGCGGTCACCGCCCAGGTCCGGCTGAACCTGGGGCCGTTCCGCGCCTACGCCTGCGATATGCTGGAAAACGTTCAGGAGGAACTCTCGGTAGAGGAGGGGCGGCTGGCGCTCTCCTTCCGTGCCTTTGAGATCAAAACCATCCGCTTCCGCCCGCTGTGACTGCGGGAGACCACGGCCCCCTGTTCCATCACATCATACGGCCCAGTGCCGGGATAACTCCCGGCAC
>OFFX01002190.1_pt1 | contig 12544 bp, 13 predicted proteins | sample 1521511 | NCBI WGS metagenome assembly OFFX01 (sample SAMEA3504125, study PRJEB24116) | mouse gut metagenome | biome: mouse gut; feature: mouse-associated habitat; material: faeces | place: Denmark | collected 2011
GCAAAGTGGCGCTGTCAGACATCACAGTGGAGAACGGCAGGATAAAAGGGCTGGACGCGCCCCTTGATAAACTGCTGGGTGATCCGGGGCAGAACCAGACATACCTTGATTATAGGGCAGACATACTTGCAATCAAGAATTATGAAAAGATGAATGGAAACAGTCTGTTGGGAGGATTCAGTGCAAAATATACTGTTGACGGGGAGACAATCCGTACAGTTAGTGTGTAATACCGCAGGCGGAGATACGATGTTTGGCTAATGAAGGGCATCATGCCCGGACTTACTGCAAGGAGGCATGGGCGGCTCTGAATGACAGAGGGGCCGCCACTACGACAAGCATAACAATTTTATCAATCAGGAGGATAAAGATTATGGCAATTTCAGGAGTAACAGATTACGCAAATACTTATGCAGGTTACACAAATTCTGCAAACGGCAAAAAGCAGGCAACAGAGGGAACGGGTACATCAAAGGAAACAGCCGCCAGAAAGACGGCAAAGGATGAATTGTCCTATCTTACCCAAAAGTACGAATGTATGAAAAGTAAAGACTATTCAGTTAATATAAACAGTTCGCTTTTAGAGAAAGCTACAAGTGATGAAAAAACATCTGGATGGTTGGAATATAATTTATCTTTGATTCCGAAAGTAGTTGATAATATAAAATCAGCGGCGGCAGCACGTGGCGCAAAAATGATAAGCTGCGATATCACCATGAATGGATATGACAGTATGACCACGGAAGTTGTTACTCAGGTGGAAGCCGATCCGGGAACGGAAAAGGCAAGGGAAGAACTGGAAGAAAAGATTAAAGAGAGAAAGGAAGAAAAGAAGGCGCAGGAGGAAAAAGCCGCTAAAAGACGGGAGGAAGAAAAAGCGGCGGAACGGCGGGCCGAAAGAAAAGAGCGGATGGAAGGCACGTTCACGGTATCTGCCACTGGCACGGATGTGAAAAACATTACACAGAATATTGTCGAGATGGTTTCAGGCACATCATCACCTACAAGGGGCAGTTTTGATATTAAGGCATAAATAATCCGTACCCTCAATTCCGCAGAGACGCATACAATTTTTCCCCTGCGGATTGAGTAGGCATATTGCCAGGGGGCAGATATGGCTCTGCTTACAGCGGGGCTGTTACATAAAAGAAAATGGAGGGCTTGAAAAATGCGTGTTAGTAGAATGCTAGTATTAATTATTATGACAATAATGATTCACACAATCAGCGGGTGCACTACAAAGGGAAGCCCCGCCCCGGATGCCGTGCATCAGATTGAGGATGGCGGTTCGGCGGTCTATGATGATGACCCCATAGCAGTGGAGCCGCAGCTTGACAAAGATGGACTGGACGAGGTTTCGGATGAATCCAACGTGCAGGAGGAGATCATTTCGGCGGAACCGCATAAAGGGAGTGCGGATTGAAAAAAGCAATGCCCGGTGAATAAACATTATGGGTATGGTGGCTATGATTGACAGGGGAGGAGCAGGTAAGGCTTTTTAAGGAGGACGATATTATGGCAATGGAAATCACAAACAATTATAGCAATGTGGAACAGGCTAATGCAGAAAAAGAAATGCAGGCAAAGGCATCAAGAAAGGAAACGGAGAAGAAAAGCACATATGGGAGCAGGAGGGAATATTCAGAATATCTGAATAATAAGTATGCCTGCCTGACACCGACAAAGGACAGTTCCGTGTCAATCAATTCCAGCCTGCTTTCAAAGGCGGCATCCAATCCCAAAACGGCTGAATGGCTGGAGAATACGCTTTCCCAAATGCCGGACTGTATCAATAAGATATGTGAAAATTCTGCTAAAAATGGGGCGAGGCTGGTCAGTCTGGAAATCAGCATAGACAGCGAGGACTGTATTACGACAAAGTGCGTAGGTGTTTTTGAAGCTGACCCCGGTACAGAGGAGTCCAAGAAAATGGCAGAGGAGGCGAGAGCCAGAAATAAAGAGCGTAAAGAGGAATGGGAAAAGCTGCTTGAAAAGAATAAGGAAAAGAAGGCCGAGCAGGAAAAGCTGGGAGAAAAGAAAGACGGCAGACAGTATGATATTACTGTAATGGGAACAGATATGGGAAAAGTTACAGAGAATTTGATAAGTAAAATTGGTATGGGTAACAGTGCCATGTCTACAGCACCGACAGTAACAGGTTTCGATTTAAAGGCGTAAATATTATTTTTTCCGGCAGAGGCGCAAAAACCACGCGCCTTTGTCGAGAGTAACTGCTCGGACTTTATAAGGGAGCGGATGCGGCTCTGACCGACAGATGGGCCGCTGTATCAAAGATGGAGGATATTTAAAAATGAGTGTTAATGGAATTGGAAGTAATTATTGTTATATGGGGGCTGTTGCAAATCATGTGCAGGAAAAGGTATCTGAAACATCATGAGAGAGCAGAGGCGGCTCTGAACGACTGAGGGGTTGCAATAAAAAATAATGGAGGACATTTAGAGATGAGCATTAGCGGAGTAGGACAAAATTATTATCAGAACAATGTGACATCAGTGAAAAACAAAAAGAACATGAACGGCACGGAAGAAACAGGCGGTATGCGGGAATTAACAGAAGCGGAAGAAATGGCTGCTTTCAAGAAGGAATTTTACGCAGAACTTGATAGGATACCACGAGACAGAACCATAGCAAATGTAGCAGTTAATATATCGGAGGAAGCATTTAAAAATATGAAAGCTGATCCAAAGTACAGGGAACAAATGTTGTCTGTAATCAGGCGTGATATGACTGGCTCTGTCGCCCCGGCTCCAGACTGTTCTTTGGTGATTACGGTAGGAGCCACAGCCAAAGATTATAGGGCAGATGGATGGTCTGTTAACAATGATTCGGAGTTTTATGCACGTTCTCAGGACAGCTTTTTTAAGAAAACAAGCGGGCAGAAAGACAGGAATAAGGAACTGCTGGAAGAATATCTGGAAAAGCGGGCGCAGGTTAAGAGACAGCAGCAGGAACTTTTGGATGAAAATGCTGTAAAGGCGGAGCATGAACGAAGCAGGCTGGCAAAAGCATGGAACAGTGAGAGGCAGATGGCGGCGGCATCCAATGCTTATGATGCAAATGTCATGACGGAAACTGTAGCGGATGGAGATTCACTGTTTGGCTGAACAAGGCATTTGACCAGAATTATTGTGAACAGGAAGGAAAAAATGTATGGCAATTAGCATATCAAATTATCCTGTATATTTGCAGGATGGCCTTAAACTTGATAGGGATTGTTTGAAATCTCAGGAAAGTCAAAATGAAGGCCGGAAAGTATTTGATAGAGATTCATTAGAAGTTTCCCCATTATCGAAAAACAGGGAAATCTTAATGGATAGAATTAAGCATACGGTGGTGCAGTCTGTGGCATCACTCAGCGATATGAGAGCTGGAATATTAAAGGAAGTCAGGGAAGAAAAAGGGCAGTATGGTTATTTGGATGTAGTGAATGCCTGTGGCCTGAGTTATGCAAGGCTCTATGCTGAAATCGAACAGCGCCATGAAAGTGAAGAGTATTATAAGGCAGATGGGACGTCATTGACAAAGGAAGAAGAAATTGAGTGGCTGGATATACAGTATGAGCAGGAAGTAGAGTGGCAGAAGTCCTGTGCCGGAATAGCAGCCCAGGGACAGGTCATTCAGGGAAATATTCCTGAAATGCCAACAAAAGAGATGGAAGAGTTGGAGGACAGCTTTTATCAGGCAAAGGATGCATATAGGAAGCTGCACCGGGAAAGCGGGCAGGCGGGGAAGCCGCTTGTTTTGCAAAATTATATGTTTGGCAGTGGCCGGATATATGAAGTGCTGAACAGATTAGGAAATTTAAAGGAGAGAGTGGAATAATGCAGGTTAATTCGTCCAATTCATTGCAGAACAGATATTTTTCAGGAACAGGAAGCATAGGAGGTATCCATCTGCCGGACTTCAATGACAAATATGTTTTCTCCAAAAAGAAAAGCGGCATCAGTGATGAAGAATACCGGAGGCAAATCAGGGAACAGGCATATGAGGATTTTGCAAAGGGGCAGTTCCAGAACAAATCAGAAGGATTTAACAGGCTGATGAAAAGCTACACCTCGGAAGTGTCTCCGGACAGAAAAGGGATCATTACTTCTGGCCTGAAAGCTGTTTCAAAGAACAGGCAGACTGTGCTTAAGCCCATAGATTTTGTGGCAACGCTTCTGGAAGGAAAAGTGAAATATCAGAAACTGCCGTCAGGCAACAGCGATTACATAGAGTTTTATGATAAGAACGGTGAGATGGTGGCGACTTATTCCAACAATGGGTGGACGATGTATACCACCAATGCGGAGGCATCCAGACAGACGGAAATGTGCATGATCTATAATGAGGCGTGGGGAAGTGCCAGGAGAGGGATTGCGATGGCAGGTGAAGAATCGGCAAATGAGGATAGCCCTCAGAATCGTTTTGATGCAAAAGCATAGCAGGAAATTGGAAACATTTAAAAACCACGTGACATTATAAATCGGTACGTGTATAATTAGTGTTTACATGGCATGAGCCGGCGGCAGGGTTTGAGACGGTGCATTATGAGTCGGCATGATGATGGCTGACGGTATAGAGCAGGAGAGGTGTTATGGGAATACTAAAGAAATTTATTGAGCCGGTGGACATGACGGAAGGTTCGCCCTGGCAGAAGATCGTGTTGTTTGCGGTTCCGATGCTGGTGGGAAATATTGCCCAGCAGCTGTACAATACGGTGGACAGCGTGGTCGTAGGAAACTATGTGGGGGACAATGCGCTGGCGGCGGTGGGAAGCGCCGGGCCGATCCTCAATCTGCTGATCGTGCTTTTTGTGGGAATCAGTGTGGGAGCGGGTATCATGGTGTCGCAGTATTTCGGCGCCAGGGAACGGGAGAAGCTGTCTACTACCATCGGCAACTGCATCACGCTGACGGGGATCGCCACTTTGTTTGTCATGATAGTGGCCTCTATGGTGGCAAAGCCGCTGCTGGAGCTTCTGGATACGCCGGACTCGATCATTGAATGGTGTCAGTCGTATCTGCTGATTCTGTTTATCGGTTCTGCGGGACTGGCTTTCTACAATATATTAAGCGGTGTTTTGCGGGGACTGGGGGATTCCATGTCCGCGCTGCTGTATCTGCTTGTCTCCACCATGGTCAATATCGTGCTGGATCTGTTGTTTGTGGCAAAAATGGGTATGGGCGTCAATGGTGTGGCGCTGGCGACGGTGATCGCGCAGGCGATCTCGGCGTTTCTCTGTCTGATCCGGCTGATGCGGATGCAGGATCTGTTCGATTTAAAGCCCTGTTATCTGAAACTGCAGCGGAAGTACACCAGGAAGATCATTAAGCTGGGGCTTCCCTCCGGTATTACGCAGGCGATCTTTTCCATGGCGATGATCGTGGTGCAGTCGTTGACCAACAGCTTTGGGGAGATGTTTATCGCCGCCAACGTGATCGTCATGCGTGTGGACGGCTTTGCGATGATGCCGAACTTTTCCTTCGGAACGGCGATGACCACCTATGCGGGACAGAACGTAGGGGCAAGACGGCAGGACAGGGTAGATACAGGAGCGAAGCAGGGAACACTGATCGCGGTGGTGACTTCGGCGGTGATCACGGCTTTGATCCTGCTTTTTGGCAAGGCGTTGATGGGGATCTTTACCAGGACGCCGGAACTGGTGGATTTGAGCCGGGACATGATGGGGATCCTTGCGGTGGGCTATGTGGCCATGGCAGTGACCCAGAGTCTTTCCGGCGTTATGCGGGGCGCGGGCGATACGATGACGCCCATGTGGATTTCCATTGCGACGACGATCCTGATCCGCGTGCCCATTGCCTACGGCATTTCTTTCTTTACAAGAACGGCGCAGCTGCCGAACGGAAGGCAGGAATGCATCTTTATCTCGCTGCTGGCTTCCTGGCTGATCGGAGCGCTGATCACGTATGTCTTCTACCGGAGAGGAAAGTGGAAGGAGAAGGCGATCTGAGGACGAAAAGGGTAAGGACCGTAAATTTACAGGCAGAATACGGAGCGGCGGCATGGAATACAACTACAGTGTGAGGGAAGGGGAACTTCTCCAGATCAACAGCAGAAAAGCGAAGATGGTCATCCGGTTTGCGGTTTTGTTCCGGTTTCTGAAAATGCTTCTGCTGTTGTTTTCATTTGGCGTTACGGTGCATGTGACGTATCTTATTTTCAGGGAATGTATCACGGACGCTGCGCTGACGGAATGTATTCCGCTGGGTTCTATTTTTGCCACCTTCGGTTCGGCGGTGATCTCGGTGATCTCCCTCTACTGCAATAAACAGAGCAGTCTCTTTCAGGAGAATCTGCTGGCGCTGCATGAGCAGGTGCCGGGGCTGTCTTCCTGGAAAAGATGGCCCTTTATGAAGCGCTACAGCAGGGAGCGGAGCGGGCTGTTTCAGCATACTTATCATGTGCTGAGAAATCCGCAGATCACTTTTCAGGGACAGAAGCGCAGCCTGACGATTCCGCTTCCGACCTGCACTGCGGATTTTTACGATCTGCCTATCGTGGTCAATGCGGTGAAGATGCTCTGCTTTTATCAGACATTTTTAAAGTCGGCAGCAGGACACCGGGCCACGCGGGAACGGAATGAGATTTCTACCTTTTATTGTACGCTGGTGATCTATAGAAATATCATCCGCTATAAGGCGGGCACGTTTTTAATGTTGATTGGTTCGGAGTTTGTGCTGGCCAGCATTATTTTTTCTTTTTTTTACGGATCGGTCAGTGAGCTTCTGGCATTGGCTGCGGGGTAGGGGAAGTCATGCAGACGGTTGCTCATTATAACGCGAACGCAGGGAAGTGTAAAGCTGTAAGCGTTTTAGAAAAGGAAAGGAGCAGAGAAAATGTATCAGCATCATGAAGAATCTTTGAAGATCATGGAGAAGATGTTTCGGGAACGGGAGGGGGTGATCGCCCTTGTGTTCGGCGGTTCTGTGGCTAAGGGAATGGAGCGGCCGGACTCGGATCTGGACGGTATGGTTATCGTGACGGATGCCTGCTATGAAGAGCTGGCGAAGGAAAACCGGCTGGCGGAGGTGATTCCGGGGCATTGTACTTATGAAGGCGGTTACTTTGACGTGAAATATATGACGAAAGAGTATCTGAGGCAGGCGGCGGAGAAAGGCAGCGAACCCACGAGGAATTCCTTTGTGAAATCCCGGGTGCTTTTTACGCAGGATCCTGAGATCGAGGAGCTGGTGGCGGCGATTCCTGTGTTTCAGGAGAAAGAGCGGGAGGAGAAGATGCGCTCTTTTTACTGCGACATGCAGTTGAATTACGGCTATTTCTGGCTGGGATGCAGGCCGGAAGGTTATATGAAGATCCGGGTAGCGAGCGAGATCGTATACTGTATCTACCGGTTGATTCTGCAGGAAAACAGGGTGCTGTTTCCCTGCAACCGCAGGCTGGAGGAGACGGTGGAGGGTGTAGAGAACAAGCCGGAAGGAATCGTGGAGCTGTGTCGGGAATTCTGTGACACGCTGGATGAGCAGGTATTAAAGGAGATCATGGAGCGCTACCATAAATGGACTTCCTGGGCGTATCCCACCGATCCGAGTATTTTCTGTTCTCAGTATGCGGCGGATTTTGAACAGTGGTGGATGTATCCGAGACCGTTGATCGCGGAGTGGTAAGTATTATTTAAGGTTTCAGGCATCCAGGCAGGTTGCTTTTCCCGGAGAGTAGTGTTACACTTAAGAAAATACTTTAATAAAGATGTGGAGCATTGGAATGGACGGAAAGAAAGTAACCAACATGGAAGTAAAGAAGAGAAACAGAAACAGGGTTTTTCGCTACATCTGCAGGAACGGGACGGTATCAAATCCGGATATTTCTTATAATATGAAGATCAGCCTGCCTACAGCAACGCAGATCACAAAGGAACTGATAGAGGAAGGTCTGGTGGAGGAGAAAGGCGAGCTGCAGTCAACGGGCGGGAGAAGGGCGAAAGCGCTGTCGGCAGTCGTGAATGCAAGACTGGCTGTCGGCCTGGATATTACCAAGAATCATATTACGCTGATCCTCACCAATATCGCAGGAGAAATGCTGAAATATGAGCGTATCTGTTATCCTTATGCTGCGGGAGAACTTTATTATCAGGAGATAAACGAAAAGCTGGAAGGGTTTCTGACGGAGAGCGGGGCTGACAGAAGTAAGATTCTGGGGGTGGGAATCTCATTTCCCGGGATCATAGATCTGGAGAAACAGTTGATAACCTATTCTCATATCCTGGGGGTGGAGGAGATCCCGTTTGCCTCGGTGGGCCGCTTTTTTTCCTATCCGTGTTTTTTCCTGAATGATGCGAATGCAGGAGCCTATGCGGAGGGTATCTATAATGAAGAGGCGGAGCGTTTCTTTTATCTGTCGTTGAGCAACACCGTGGGCGGAGCCTTTTTTTGCGATGATGAGTTGATGCAGGGCAAGAACTTCCGGTGCGGTGAAGTGGGGCATATGACAGTGGTTATGGATGGAGAATACTGTTATTGCGGAAAAAGAGGATGCCTTGACGCTTATTGTGCCGCCTGGCGGTTATCGGAGATGGCGGACGGAAAACTGGAGCAGTTTTTCAGCCTGTTGGATCAGGGAGATGCAGAGGCGGCAAAGATTTGGGATGCTTATACGAATTATCTGGCGATTGCAGTGAACAATGTCCATATGGTTCTGGATTGTGATATCGTTCTGGGCGGTTATGTGGGAAGCTGTATGGGCGCACATCTCAAGGAAGTATGGGACAAGGTGGTCGGAAGGAATACTTTCGGGGAGAAAGAGCCTTACGTGAAAGTCTGTAATTATAAGGTGGCAGCGGCCGCATTGGGGGCGGCGTTGAATGTGATCGAGACATTTGTCAGCCAGATCTGAAACGCAGGGTGATGCGAAGAATATAATGCGATGTTTTATACAGGCACTTGCCATAACAGCGAGTGTCTGTTTTTTTTTGCATTTTTCAGGGCGCTTTGCCCGGCGCATGTTTCCACAATGCAATTTTAGATACTTGTCATTGCCCATATCTCCACATATAATTGTAATGTGGCTGTAATCCCGGCATATGGATGTGTAATTTAGTGAACGGAGGAACGTCAATAATGAACAGGATTTTGATTATAGATGATGATAAGGAGCTTTGTGCACTGATCAGGCAGAGTGTTTTACAGGAAAGCATAGAAGCCGACTGCTGTTATTCCGGAAAATCCGGTCTGCTGCAGCTGAAGGAAAAGGAATACCAGCTTGTCATATTGGATGTCATGATGCCTGGTTTTGACGGCTTTGAAACTCTGGAGCAGATCAGAAAAGAAAGCAGCCTGCCAATTCTGATGTTTACATCAAAAAACGACAGTGCTTCAAAAGTGCGTGGTTTACGGGCAGGGGCTGATGACTATCTGACAAAACCTTTTGACATGGACGAGCTGATTGCCCGTATTCTATCATTGATTAGACGCTATACTCGCTTTAATCCAAAAGACGGACAGTTACAGACATTTGATTTCGACGGGCTGGTTATTGACTTTAATAACCGTTCTATCCATGCGGTAAATGGTGATTTTGAACTGCCGCCGAAAGAATTTGATTTACTATTGCTTCTTGCAAAAAATCAGGGAAAGATATTAACAAAGCAGCAAATTTATGAAAATGTATGGGGAGAAGATTATGTCTATGATGACAGCAATATTATGGCAATTATCAGCCGTCTGCGGAAAAAGATAGAAGAGAATCCGGGCAATCCACGGTATATACAGACAGTGAAAGGGATTGGCTATCGTTTCAATAGGGAGGTGTGAATATTGTATACGGAAGCAGTTACAATGATTGCACTGGGTGTTGCGTTTGCTTCGGTTTGCGGGGCTTCTTTTATAGTCCGGCGTGTGAAAAAGCAGCTATTAGAAATGTCTGACGTTTTGGAAGATGTAAAAAATGGAAATGGGAACAGGCGTATCTTATCGGAAACACATGAACTTGTGGCTCCACTTGCTTATGCAATCAACGATATTATCCTGTCTTACGAGAACGGGCTTTCTGCCTATCGTCAAACAGAAGAAACCAACAGGCAGCTTATGACGAGCCTTTCCCATGATGTAAGGACACCGCTTACCACACTGATTGGATATTTGGACGCTGCACATAAAGGGATTGTTGATGGGAAAGAACGTGACGATTATATAGAAACAGCCCGCCGGAAAGCCCACGATTTAAAAGAATATATAGATGTGCTTTTTGACTGGTTCAAGCTGGGTTCAAATGAATTTTCGATGAATATATCTATTGTTGATTTAACGGAACTGACACGGAACATACTGATTGACTGGATACCCATATTTGAAGATACGCAGATAGATTTCACAGTGAACATTCCAGAGCAGCCGTTTCGAGTGCAGATTGATCCAGGCGGATATATGCGGATATTAAACAATCTGATACAAAATGTGATTTCCCATAGCCATGCGGATAAAATAGAAATATCTTTATCAGGGCAGGGAGGGAATATAAAAATTCTTTTGTTTGATAATGGAGTAGGGATTGATAAGAAGGATTTGAAACATATTTTTGAGCGGCTTTATAAATGCGATAAAGGGCGGTCTGAAAAAGGCAGCGGACTTGGTCTGTCTATCGTACATCAGCTTGTAGCCAAATTGAATGGAACAATAACAGTGGAAAGCACACCGGGAGAGGGAACCGTTTTTATCCTGCTTTTCCCACTGGCAGAATGAATCAGCACTGTTTCATGGTGGCAATAGAATCTCCGTCCTGCGGGGATTTTATTTTTTCAGAGATTTGCTTCTTTAAATACAAGGTTAATGCAAGGTTCGTGCAAGGTTAATACAAGGTTGGCATGATAGAATAGCAGACATGAAAAACTTTTATTCCATAAAAGGGAGGTTCCGTAATGAGCAAATATGTAATTGAAACAAAAAATCTTACAAAACAATATGGAACACAGAAAAGTGTTGCTAATCTGAATATCCATGTTCGGAAAGGGCGTATCTATGGTCTGCTTGGCAGAAATGGAGCCGGAAAAACGACGACAATGAAAATGCTGCTTGGACTTACACAACCGACTTCCGGGGAAGTGTCGATTTGGGGAAAGCCTTTGGCGGCAAATGAAAAGAAGCTGCTGCCCCGTATTGGCAGCCTGATTGAATCCCCCGGATTTTATCCTAATCTTACCGCTACGGAAAACCTGCGCATTTTTGCTGCCCTGCGGGGCGTGCCGAACCGAGGCGCGATTAAAAACGCGCTTGATCTGGTTGGTCTGCCTTACAAAGATAAGAAGCTGTTTTCCCAATATTCACTTGGCATGAAACAGCGGCTGGCGATTGCCCTTGCCATTATGCATGATCCGGAACTTTTGATTCTGGACGAACCTATTAACGGTCTTGACCCGATTGGAATCGCAGAAGTCCGTTCCTTTATCCGTGGCCTCTGCAATGAGCGTGGAAAAACAATTTTGATTTCCAGCCATATCCTTTCTGAAATTGCATTATTGGCTGATGATATAGGCATTATTGACCACGGCGCATTGCTGGAAGAAGAAAGTCTTGCGCAGCTGGAAGCAAAGAGCAGCAAACATATCCGATTTGTTGTTTCTGATACGGCACAGGCGGCAAGAATTTTAGAGCGTATCTTCTATGAAAGCCAGTTTACCATACAGGATGACCATAATATACAGGTGCATAATCTTGATTTACCAATAGGAAAAATTGTTACTGCTTTTGTAGAAAATGGCTTGGAAGTATCGGAAGCCCATACTTGTGAAGAAAGCCTTGAAGATTACTTCAAACGTGTAACAGGGGGTGAAGGGATTGCTTAAACTTGTTATTTGTGAGTTTTCGAAATTGAAGCGAAAAAAATTTATATGGATGGTTATTCTTTCGGCATTTTTATTTCCCGTGCCGCTGACAGCATTGATGACTATGCCCCAGGCAGTAGGACAATATGACAGCAAAATAGATATTTTTAATGATTATTTTCAGTTTGTTATGGGATATGGGATAGAACTTCTTTTGCCATGTGTGATCGGGGTGATGGCGGCCATGCTCTTTTTTATGGAACGGGATAATGATACATTTAAAAACCTGCGTACAATCCCTGTCACAAGCACACAGATGATTTTGGCAAAAATAATTGTCTTGTTCTTTTTTGGAAGTATTTTTAGTCTGACATCGGCATTTATATCAATCCTGTGCGGCGGGATGATTGCAGAAGTAAACAGCATTGTTTACAGATTATTTTTTGCGCTGGAAATGGGGATTTTTATTACCGCCGGGACGCTGCCGTTAGTCGTTCTCGTAGTGTTCTTTAGCAAGAACTATGTATTTTCTGTTTTATTATGTGTTTTTTACAGTGTCCTAAGTTTGACAGCCGAATCATCTTTTGGCGCACTGCCCAAAGTGATGTGCTGGCTGATGCCTATTCCGCTTACAACCCTATGGAGCGCAGGAAATTTAACCGCACATGGCGCTATGGACGGTGTGGGAATGCTGGAAAATTTAATTCCGACTACATTTCAGACAATCATTATTTTAGCCGTTATCGC